>WNGG01002942.1_pt1 | contig 63642 bp, 58 predicted proteins | sample 5400661 | NCBI WGS metagenome assembly WNGG01 (sample SAMN13153372, study PRJNA577476) | soil metagenome | isolation source: 100 cm soil or saprolite under Garry oak tree replicate 1 | place: USA:California | collected 2016-06-15
CCCACCATCGCCGCGCCGATCACGGGCCACAGGGCGGCGGTGATGCCGCCCGCGGGCCAGAAGTGGTCGCCGAAGTTGGCGGCGACGGCGGCGGCGTTCCGGCCCACGGTGAGCCCGAGCAGGATCAGCCCGGCGAGCGCGGCGGTCTTGATCGCCGTGAGCGACGTCTGAATGACCGCGGCGGTCCTCACGCCGCGCACGTTGATCCACGTCAGCACCGCGATGGAGGCGATCGCGAGGATGCGCTGCGGCGACAGTCCCACGGTGATGGCGCCGATCGGCGGCGGAAAGACGATCGTGCCGCCCAGGAACACGTCGGGCGAGAGCGCGGGGAAGAGCACGGCCGTGAAGCGCGCGAACGCCACCGCCACGGCGGCGATCGTGCCGGTCTGGATCACCACGAACAGCGTCCAGCCGTACAGGTAGCCGAACAGCGGTGAGATCCCCTCGCGCAGGTACACGTACTGGCCGCCCGCGTTGGGAAACATCGCCGCGAGCTCGCCGTAGGCGAGCGCCCCCATCAGCGTCACCAGGCCCGAGAGTCCCCAGACGAGCAGCAGCAGGCCGGGGGCGTGGACGTCGCGGAGGATCTGGGCCGAGACGATGAAGATCCCCGACCCGATCATCGAGCCCACGACGAGCGCCGTGGCGTCAAGCCGGGAAATCGCCTTGACGAACTCGGCCTGTGGCTGCTGGGTCGTGGCCATGCGGTGGTGGTAACCTAGTGACTCCCGTCGGGGGCCGCTATCTTCTGTGCCGACCGCCCCCGGAGATGCGCGTGCGCCTGCTACCGAGAGAAGAGGAGTTCTTTGATCTGTTCGTCGCGGTCGCGACCCGCAACAAGGAAGCGGCGCAGCACCTGCGCGACCTGTTCGACGCGCCCCCGGAGCGCCGCACCCCGCACGTCGAGGCGATCAAGCGCCTCGAGCACGAGGCCGACCAGGTCACGCATGAGGTGGTGAACCGCCTCGACCGCACCTTCATCACGCCGCTCGACCGGGAGGACATCCACCAGCTCGCGTCCGATCTCGATGACGTGATGGACGCGATCGACGGCACCGCTCGGCGTTCACAGATCTTTCACCTCGGTCCCGCGCCGCAGGGTGTGAAACAGCTCACCGAAGTGATCCAGCGCATGGTGGCGGTGCTCGCCGAAGGCGTGAGCCGCCTCAAGAAGGGCGACGACGTGATGCGCTTCTGCGTCGAGGCGAAGCAGCTCGAGGAAGAGGGAGACGCGATCTACCATGAGGCGCTGGGCCAGCTGTTCGAGAAGGAGCGCGACGCGCTCGAGATCATCAAGTGGAAGGAGATCTACGATAACCTCGAGCAGACCCTCGACCAGGGCGAAGACGTCGCGAACGTGCTGGAGTCCGTGACGCTGAAGCACGCCTGATGGCAGGCTCGATCGCCTTCGTCCTCGCGATCGTCCTGGTCGCGCTCGTCTTCGATTTTATCAATGGGTTTCATGACAGCGCGAACTCGATCGCCACCGTGGTGTCGACCCGGGTGCTGTCGCCCACGGCCGCGGTGGTCTGGGCGGCGGCGTTCAACTTCATCGCCGTGTTCGTGTTCGGGACCGCGGTCGCCAAGACCATGGGGAAGGGGCTGGTCGACCTCTCCGTGGTCGATGCCAGCGTGATCCTGGCGGGCCTGCTCGGCGCCATCTGCTGGGACCTGATCACCTGGTGGGGCGGCCTGCCGACCTCGTCCTCCCACGCCCTCATGGGCGGGTACGGCGGGGCGGCCGTCGCGAAGGCCGGTTTCTCGGCGATCCTCGTCGCGGGATGGGTGAAGCCCGTGGTCTTCATCGTCGTCGCGCCGTTCATGGGCCTGACCATCGCCCTGCTGCTGTACGTCGCGCTGTCGTGGCTGTTGCGGCGCGCCCTGCCCCGGCGCGTGGACCGCGTGTTCCGGGTGTTGCAGCTCGGGTCCGCGGCGGCCTACTCGCTCGGCCACGGGACGAACGACGCTCAGAAGACGATGGGCATCGTCGTGGGCCTGCTGGTCGCCGAGCAGCGCCTATTCGCGGACTTCCCGGTCCGCGCGCTACACGTCACGACGGCCGACCACGTGCCGACCTGGGTGATCCTGCTCGCGGGCGCGGCGATGGGGCTCGGGACGATGGCGGGTGGGTGGCGCATCGTGCGGACCATGGGACAACGCCTCACCAAGCTGGTGCCGTTCGGCGGCTTCTGCGCCGAGGCGAGCGGCGCGATTACGCTGTTCGTCGCTTCGCACTTCGGTATCCCAGTGAGCACGACGCACACGATCACCGGAGCGATCTCGGGCGTCGGCGCGGCGCAGCGCATTTCCGCCGTGCGGTGGGGGGTAGCGGGTCGGATCGTTTGGGCGTGGATCCTCACGATCCCGGCTGCGGCGGGAATCGGCAGCTTGAGCTACGTCCTCTTGCACGCGGCGCTGCGGTGAACGGGCGGCCGGCGCTCAGCCGTCGGCCTCCCGCTCCCGCGCGCCGGGCAGCTTCCCTAGGTCGATCATCGCTACCCCCTCCGCGTACTCCGTGGTCGGCGCGGCAGAGAGGTGCACCAGCTTGTCCATGCTGTCGCGGATGCGCCGGGTCATGCGCAGGATGCTCTGCAGCGACTCCTTGTCCTCGGGATGCGTCAGCACCGCGTCGGCCTCGAGCAGCTCCCCTTCGGCGAGAATCGTGGCCAGCGCGTTGTTCACTTCGTGCCGCATCGTCACGGCGACCTGGCTGATCACCGCCACCCGCTCCCCCTGGATCGCCCGAGCGTAGAACAGGTGCAGCTGCTCGGAGAGCCAGCCGACGGAGATCGCAATCACGCCGTATGCGACGTAGATCGGCACCGTGATGCGCCAGTCCTCTGGCTCGAGGTTTAAGGCCACGAGGAACTGGATCGACGTGAACAGCACCGTACCCATCACGAGGCCGGCCACGGCTCCGCGCAAGCCGTAGTGCAGCGACAACAGGTACGCGGGAACGAGCGTGAGCAGCCAGACGAGGTCGCGATAGGGAACCTCCGTCGCCGGGACGACCTGCAACACCAGGCTGGGCGCGAGGAAGGCCACGCCACAGTACACCCACCAGCGCTTGGGGAGCGGCGGACGGTGGCTCACGGGCGTGAACCCCAGGAAGTCGACGAGGCGGTAGCGATGCCCGCTCATAGCCCCAAAGCCTCCACGAGAGCCTGCGCCACGGCGGCGTCCTGCACGCCGACGCCCGTCAGATCGGCGACGGTAATCTCGCTCGCCGTTTCCCGGCCCGCGAGCCGCCCGGCGGCGAGGTCTCCCAGCTCGCCGTATACCTGCTGGCGCGTCAGCGCCTTGGCCGCGAGCGCGTGATGCAGGTTGCCGTAGCGCTCGGTCTGCACCAGCCGGTCGGCGACGAGCTTGTCGGCCTTGGCGAGGAGGGCCGGCTCGAGCTCCGCCTTCTCAGGGCTCCCCGTGCCAACCGAGGTGACGTGGGTGCCGGCCCGGACCCACGCGGCCTTGATGAGCGGCGTGGTGCTCGCCGTCGCGGTCACGACGACCCGGTGCCGGCGCACCGCCGGCTCGAGCGCCGGCGCGACTCGGGTGGGGACGAGCGAGGAGACGTCGCGGGCGAGCGCGTCGGCCCGTTCCGGGGTGCGGTTCCACACCGTGAGCTGCTGCAGCGGCAGCTCCGCCACCATGGCCCGCGCCGTGATGCGGGCGAGCGCACCCGCGCCCACCAGCAGGGCCTCCTTGGCGTCGCGCGGCGCGAGGTAGCGCAGCGTCAGCGCGACCGCCGCCGCCGTGCGGAGGTCGGTGAGGTAGCCGTGCTCCTCCAGCAGCAGCTCCGGCACGCCGGTCTGAGCGTCGAGCAGCAGGAACAGCCCGTCCCCGGACGGCAGCCCGCGCTCGCGGTTGCCGTAGAACCCCGTCGCGAGCTTCAAGACGATGTGGCGCGCCCCGCGCAGGTACGCGCCCTTCACGTGCACTTCGCCCGAGAGCTCGGCCAGCTCCATCACCAGCGGGTCGGGCAGGGTCGCCTCCCCCAGCGCCAGGGCGCGGAAGCCGCGCTCCACCGCCGCGACCGTCGCGGCAATGGAGAGCTTGTCCCGGAACGCCTCTAGCGGGACGACCCGCATCCTAGTCGGCGAACACCCGCCTGAGGGCCCGCTCCGTCTCCGCCAGCGCTTCCTGGAGGTGCTGCAGCTCCTCGCCGTAGCCGAACCGGATGTGGTGGGGCAGGCCGAAGTGCTCCCCGGGAACGAGCAGCACGCTGTGTTCGGCGCGCACTTTCTCCACGAGCTCCAGCGCGTTCACCGCCTGGCGGTACTTCACGAGACAGATCGCCCCCGCCTGTGGCGGCTGCCAGGTGAAGGTGTCGCCGAAGCGCTTGAGCCACCCCTCGAGCACCGGGTAGTTGGCCTTGAGGATGCGCCGCGTGCGCTCGAGCAGCTTGTCCCGCACCCGGGGCTCGAGCGCTACGGCGGCGAGATGGTCCGTCGCGCCGGACGGGCCGATTGTGGTGTAGTCGTGCCGCGCCCACGCCTCGGTCGAAAGAGCGGGTGGGGCGACGATCCAGCCGATCCGCAGGCCCGGCAGGCCGTAGGCCTTGGAGAGGCCGTTCACGGCGATCACCCGCTCGTAGCCGCCCCAGAAGGAGGGCGTCGTCCTGCCGTCGAGCTCCGCGCCCTGGTACACCTCGTCGGCGAGGAGCCAGGCGCCCACCTCGGCCGTGCGCTCGAGGATCGTGCGCCGCGCCGCGTCGGACAGCACGTGCCCCGTCGGGTTGTGGGGGTTCGTGACGACGACGAGCTTCGTCCCGGGGGCGATCGCCGTGCGGATCTCCTCGGCGAACGGCTCCCACGCCTTCTCCGGGTGCAGCTGGAAGCCGCGCACCTCCGCGCCGAAGTTCTGCGCGAGGCCCCAGGTCTGGAGGTAGTTCGGGAGCATCAGGGCGACCTTGTCCCCCGGCTCCACGAGACGCCAGCAGACGAGGAAGTTCGCCTCCGAGCTGCCGGTCGTGACGAGGATCTGCTCGGGGGAGGCGCCGGGGTAGAGGGCGGCGATGCGACCGCGCAAGAGGTCGGTGCCGTTCGACTGGCTGTAGCCGAGCCGCACCTCGAGCAGCGGCAGCGCGGAGGCGCCCGCGATGCCCAGCAGCTCCTGCACGGTGAGCGGGTGCACGCCCGACTCGGAGAGGTTGAAGCGCACGCGGTTCTCCCACGTGCTCTGCCAGCGCTCCAGCTCGAACGGGACGAAACGCAAAGCACACCTCCTGACTGCGCTTTCGGCCTTCAGCTGTCAGCCGTCAGCGAGCGGATGTCTTCCGGCCGTTCCAGCCAATAATCTGGTTCCAGATCGGCCAGATGCGAGCGGTCGAAGGGCCCCCACAGCGCGGCGGCGGTCTTCACCCCCGCGGCGCGGCCGCACTCGATGTCGTGGCGGGAGTCGCCGATGAACACGGCGTCTGGGGCGGGGACGCCCAGCTGCTCGAGCGCCTTGAGCACGGGCTCGGGGTGCGGCTTGGGGTGCGTCACCTCGTCGGAGCCCACGATCACCTGGAAGGCATCTTCCAGGCCCGCGACCTGCAGCCCGCGCAGCGCGCCGCTCCGCATCTTGCTCGTGACGAGGCCCAGCGTCTTGTCGCGGCGCTTCAGGTCGCGGACGGCCGCGACGACGCCGTCGTAGGGGCGGACCATGGCGTCGTGGTGCTCCAGGTTGTAGGCGCGGTAGGTCGCGACCATCGCGTCGATCTCGGCGGGATCTTCTGTCCAGTGCCGGAACTGCACCCACAGCGGCGTGCCGAGGCCCTGCATCCAGACCTCGTCCGGGGGCTCGAGGCCACGGTGGGTGCGCATGGTGTGTCGATACGATCGCAGGATCAGCTCGATCGAGTCGATGAGCGTGCCGTCGAGGTCGAACAGGAAGGTGGAGAGCGCCACGCCGGAAGGTAGCTTTGGGAGGCCCAAACGCCATGCACGGATTCGAGACCGTCCTCGCGCTCTTGGTCGGCGTCGCCTTGCTCGCGCTGCTGGCGCGCCGGCTGGACGTCCCGACCCCCGCCCTGCTCGTCGGGGGCGGGCTCTTCGTCGCCCTCGTCCCCGGCCTGCCGACGGTCCAGTTCGACCCGCAGCTCGTGTTCCTCGTGTTCATCCCGCCGCTTCTGTACCGCGCGTCGTTGCTGGCGTCGTACCGCGACGTGCGCGCCAACCTGCGGCCGATCCTGTCGCTGGGGATGGGACACGTGCTGTTCGTGACCATCGTGGTGGCCTGGGTGGCGCACCGCGTGATCCCCGGACTCCCGTGGGCGGCGGCGTTCGTGCTCGGCGCCGTCGTCTCGCCGCCGGACGTCGCCGCGGCGACCGCGTTCCTCAGGCGCCTGCCGGTGCCGCGGCAACTCGTGACGATCCTCGAGGGCGAGAGCATGCTGAACGACGCGGCGGCGATCGTCGCATACCGCATGGCCGTCGCGGCTACCGTGACGGGGACGTTCTCGTTCGTCCACGCGGGCCCTCGGTTCCTGGTGGTGGGCGCGGGCGGGATCGCGGTCGGGCTCGCCGTGGGATGGCTGCTCGGCGCGGTGCGCCGCCGCATCCACGATCCCGAAGTCGAGAACACGATTTCGCTCCTCACCGGGTACGCCGCCTTTCTGCCGGCCGAGCACCTCGGCGTGTCGGGCATCCTGGCGGTCGTGGCCACGGGGCTGTACCTGGGGCGCATGGGACCCCGCTTCGTGGCGGCGGACACGCGCGTGCAGAGCTCGGGGATGTGGGACGTGGTCGTGTTCGTGCTCGAGGGGCTCATCTTCGTCGTGATGGGCCTGTCGCTGCGGCCCATCCTCGGAAGCCTGGGTGGTGCGCTCGCGCGGGAGCTGGCGCTGGGGGCCGTCCTGGTGAGTCTTGCGGTGATCGTGGCGCGGTTCGTGTGGGTGTTCCCGGCGGCCTACTTCCGGCGCCTGAGCCCGCGAGTGCAGAGACACGAGCCGCGTCCCCGCTGGCAGTTCGTGACGGTGGTCTGCTGGGCGGGACTGCGCGGCGGGGCGTCGCTCGTGCTCGCCGCAGCCATTCCCACCGTGACCGCGGCTGGTACGCCGTTCCCCAGCCGCGATCTGATCATCGCGATCACGTACGCCGTGATCCTCGTGACCCTGCTGGGTCAGGGGTTCACGCTCGCGCCGCTGCTGCGCTGGCTCGGCGTGCGGGAGACGGGCGAAGAGGAACGGCGCGAGGAGATCGCGGCACGGCTGCGGGCCTCGAAGGCCGCCCTCGCGCGACTCGAGGAGCTCGCGACGGCGCAATGGATGCATCCGGAGACGCTCGCCCACACGCGCGACCGCTACCGCCATCGCACGCGGCGGCTGCACGGCCAGGCGAAGGGCGTCGCGGACGGCGGTGAGGAGACGATCTCGGTCGCCGACCGCCGCCTGGCGCGGGAGCTGCTCGTGGTGGAGCGGCGGGAGCTGCTGCGGCTGCGCGACGACGGCACCATCAGCGACGCCGTGATGCGGCGCGTGCAGCGCGAGATCGATCTCGAGGAGCTACTGCTCGGGGACGCCTGACCGCCGGCGCGGCGCGGCCGGCCCGATGGCGAGTGCGGCGACGAGCTCTACCCGGGGCGCCTCGGATGGCTCGCGCGGGGGCGGCAGCCGCTCGTGCCAGGCGAGGACGTCACCGATCGCGAGCGCGGCATGGCGCCCCAGCAGCTCCTCGAGCAGTTGCTCCTCGCCTGCCGTCATTCCCAGTGCGAGCCGGGAGACGAGGCCGTCGAGCCGCGCCAGCTCCGGGACGTCGCGCCGCCGGGCTGCGCGGCGGCCCGCGGCGAGCACCCACGGGATGAGCCGGCGCGCGAGCCGATCACGGTCGCCGGCGCGCCAGCGGGCGGTCGCCACCGCAGCGAGCCGGGTGCGAACCAGGGGAGCCGCCCGGCGGATTGCCGCTTCGATCGCCTGTCGGTCGAGCGGCGCGTCCGAAGCTGACGCCGCGGCCTCCAGCATGTGGGTCGCTCGCAGCGGATCGGCGACGGTCGCTTCGCCCACTACGACTAGCGCCTCGACGAGCGCTCCGATCCGGATGACCAATACCACAGCTGGCTCGTGTCCCCCCACTGCGGCGCAGGCTCCGGCCGCGGCGGGTGGCTCGGCGTGTGCCGCGAGCGACTGCAGGCGGTCGCACCAGTCGAGCCCTGCGGCTCCGGATACCTGCCCGGACGGCGATTCGACCTGCGCCGCGCCGGCCGCCTGCTGCGCCGCGACTTTCGCCGCCATGCGGCGCTCCACGGCGAGCGCGCGCTCGATCGCAGGGTGGGGCAGGAACGTGACCGTCTCGATGCGGCCGTGCGGCGAGCCCAGCCGGTCGATGCGACCGACCCGCTGAGCGAGGCGCGCGGGGCTCCAGGGCAGGTCGTAGTGAATCACGCGCGCGGCGTCTTGGAGGTTCAGCCCCTCCGAGAGGAGGTCGGTGGCGATCAGCACGTCGGTCTCGAGCGCGGCGGGCGATGGGCCGGCGCCTTGCGCGAGCGGTGCGAATGCCCGAAGCGCCTCCGCGCGGCGGCCAGGGCCTCCCGCGAACAGCGCCGTCTCGCCGACGACACCCGCGACCCGCCGTCCCCGCAGGCACCGGAGCAGGTGTCGCACCGTGGCGGCGGCCTCGACGAACACGATCGTCTTACCGGGGCGCTGGCCGAGCACCGCGGCGAGCGCGTCCGCCTTGGGATCCTCCTGGGCGCGGGCGATCGCGCGCAGGTCCCGGGTCGCCGCGAGATCGTCGGGCGGGGCGGACCCCGCCCCCGCCTCCAGCAGGATTGCGAAGAGGGCCAGCTGTGTGTCGCCCGCGTCGCCGACCGCGCAAAAGCGGGAGAAATCCCGGGCGTCGAGCGTGCGACCCTCCTGTGCGGCTGCGAGCGCCAGATCGAGGAAGGCCTCGTGTCGCGTGAGGCTTGAGCGAAAGGCGGCGAGGCTCGACGCGAGCCGCCGCAGCAGGGTGATTCGGAGCAGCGGCGCCGCGGGACCGCCCGCACCGAGGCGCTCGACCCCGGCGACGCACGCGAGGAGCAACGGCTCCGGAGCCACGCCGGCGCGCACGCGCTCGCCCGCCGCGCGCTGGGGGAATGACAGGGCCAAGGGCCCGCGGCCGTAGCCGGCTCGCACGCGGTCGCGGGAGCGAGCCACGGTCAGCCGCGCCGCCACCGCGGCCAGCGTCGCCGGATCGACGTCTCCCGCCGCGGCGCGCCGCAGCGACGCGACGCCGAGCGCCGCGAGCTCGTGGTCCCGCAGGAACAGCCGGAACAGGTGGAACAGGTCGGCGAGGCGGTTGTGCACGGGCGTCGCCGTCACGAGCAGCACCCGCGCTCCCACGACGAGCTTCGCGAGCGCGCGGTAGCGACGCGTGTCGGGGTTACGAAAGCGGTGGGCCTCGTCCACGATGAGAAGCCGGTAGGGGGCGGGAGAGGGCGGTAGGCGGTAATCCCTCGTGCTCAGGGATTCGTGCGTGATGATCCGCGCGGCTGTGTTGTGCTGCGCCAGCAGCGTTCGCCATTGCGGCGCCAGCACGGCCGGGACGGCGAGCGCGAACGGCTCGCGCCGGGCGAGGGCCACCGCGAGCGCCACGTACGACTTGCCCAATCCGACGGCGTCGGCGAGGAGGGCGCCGCCGTAGCGGTCGAGGATCGCGGCCAGCCGCTCGGCGGCGGGGCGCTGATGTGCCGCGAGCCACGAGGGCCAGCTCGAGCACCGCCCCTCCGGGAGGTCGAGCAACGCCCGCGCGGCCCGGCGTACGACCGCGCCTGCGTCCGCCACGGCCCCCGGTCGGAGCAAGAGCGCGAGCGGCTCGACCGGGAGTTGCAGGTCCTCAGAGAGGATCCGGGGCGAGCCGTTCCAGGGCGCGCTGGTCGGAAGCATCGAGCTGGAGCAGCTCCGCGACGAGCCGGTCGTCGGTCTCGCGGCGGCGGCCGCACTCGGCGAGGGCGGACCAGCCGGCGGAATCCGCCGAGGGCACCGGCAGCTCGCGCACGACGCTGGCGTTGAAGCGCCGGAATCCCCCGCGCGCCGGGTCGGCGCGCAGCCGCGCCAGTGCCGTGAGCCACCGGCTGTTGAGCCACGCGGCGAGCGCGCAGGCGTCGTCCGCAGTGCGCGTGGCGACGCCGTACGCCGTGTTGAGCGGTACGGGCTCGTCGTCGGGGACCGCGGCGGCGAGGCGGCGGGAGAGATCGGGCCACACGACGCGATGGCGGGCCAGGGCGAGCGCGGTGCGAAACACCTGCCACGGGGCGCCGCCGCGGTAGTCCGCGCGCCGCCGCAGCCGCTTGAGGTGCGGCTCGAGGGCGCGCTCGAGCAGCGGGGGCAGGTGCGCCAATGGGCGGCCGTCAGGGCCGTGCGTCCACAGGAGGAAGCTGCTGGGCTCCGCGCGCCACGCGGAGAGGTCGCGGCCCCGCAGCGCCGGACGCGTCCCGGGCACTGACTCCCGCACGAGGAACACGTCGTCCGCCCCGGTCTTCACGCCGAGCTGCGGTGTCCACCGCTCGCCCACGGTGGGGAGCGTGGCGCGCACCCGGCGGGCCACGCGCGTGGCATCGGCGTGGAGCACCCAGGGTCCCGACGCCTGGAGGGCGCGCTGTGGCACGCGCGGCGCCGCGCTCCGTAGGCCGAGCGCGGTGACTGTCTCGTCGGCCGGACCGGGCTCGGCGCGGGTCGCGATCAGCGCCATGGGGTACACGGCGGCGGCGCCGAACGCGCCGGCCGCGTCGCCGAGCGGGGCGGCGCGATCGATGCGCGTACCGTGCGACAGCCGTTGCCGCAGTGGCTCCGCATAGCCGCTCGACGCGAGCTTCGCCGGCACGAGCAAGGCGACGCACCCGCCCGGCGCCGCGAGCTCGAGGGCCCGTTCGACGAACGCCACGGCCAGGTCGGGGAGGTGGCCGAACCCCCGCACGGCGGACGGGCGCCAGGAGGGGTAGCGGTGAGCGAGTGTCTCACGCACGCGGGCGGGCAGCCGCTCCCCTCGCACCCACGGCGGGTTCCCGACGACGAGGTCGAAGCCGCCGCCCGCCACCACGTCGCCGAAATGGGACTCGAACGCGAAGCACGGCGCGCCGCCCTCCCGCGCAAGCCGACGGGCGGCCGCGCGCAGCTCGCGACGGCTCGCCCGGAGGCGGCGCAGGCGCCCGCGCTCGTCGCCCGTCAGGCCACGCCGCCTGCCGAACAGGTCGCGGTCCTTCCCAGCGGCCACGAGCTCCGCGACAGCGGCGTCGAGCAGCCGCACGGCGCGCGCGAAGCCATCCGCTGCGAGGGCCGCCACGGCGCGCTCGACATCGGCCCGCGCCCGCCGCTTGGCCGCGCCGGTGAGGTCGAAGAGGGCGCGGCGCGCATCCGCCAACCGCGCGGTGTGTTCGCGGGTCGCGCTCGGCGCCCGAGCGCCGCCCAAAGCCGCCGCGAGCGCCAACGGGTCGAGCAGCACGTCTCCTTGGCGCACGTGGCCGTCGAGGTTCGGCAGCGGCGCAATGCGGGCGAGGTCCGTCTCCGCGTCGTCGGCTACGAGCGCGAGCCACAGGCGAAGCTCGGCCAAGCGCACGGCGGTGAGCTTCAGATCTACGCCGAAGAGCGAGCAGGCGAGGACGTCGCGCTTGAGGCGAACGAGCGGCCCCTCGCCCGCCGCCCGGCGCAGCGCGACCAGCTCCTCCAGCGCGCCGAGCAGGAATGCACCGGAACCTACGGCGGGGTCTACTACCTTGAGGCGCCGCAGGTCCGGGAGCTGCGGGGGCGGCGGGGGCCGACCGTCGTGGATCCAGCGCTCCGCCGCCTCTCGGGCAAGGCCGAACCGGCCGACGAGCACGGCCTCGAGCCCCGCCCGCACGAGCTCCCGCACGAGCGCGGCGGGCGTGTAGAAGCTGCCGCTCGTGCGGCGCTCGTCGGGATCCATCACTCCTTCGAACACGCGGCCCAGCATGTCCGGCGCCACCGACTCAGCTGCGTCGGCCTCGTGGACGGAGAAGTGGAACCGCTCGAACAGCTCGTCAAAGGCCTCGCGCCAGTCCCCGTTGCTCCATGAGGCCACCCCGTGGCGCCGCTCCAGCGCGGTCGGCTCGAACAGCCCGCCGTTCAGGAACGGCAGCCGGCCCAGGGCGCGGGCGTGCCTCGAGCGCTCGCCGGGCGGCCGATTGAGTGCGCCGAAGCACAGCGGGTCGAAGACGTGGCGCTGAAACGTGCTGGGCCCACCGAGGGTCTCGTCGACCCGGTGGATCAAGTAGCGACGGTCGCCGTCCAGCCATCCCTTGGCCTGCACGAAGTAGAGGAACAGCACACGCGTGAGGGCCGTGAGGGCGAGCGCATGGCGCTCGCTACGGCTGCGCGGTTCGGGCAGCCGGTCGGTGAACCGCTCGAGCACGCGGCGGAACGCCTTGAAGAAGCGGGGCGTGACGCCCTCACTCGCGAGCGCCTCGGCGACGCGCAGCGCCAGCGCGAGCGATGTCTCTCCCGGCAGGGGAGCGCAGCGCTCGAGGGCGGCGAGAAAGCTCGCGGGGACGCGGTCGAGGGGGACGGCCAGCGTGCGGACGCCCAGCGGCCCCCGCCCGCCGTGGCGCCAGGTCGCACACACGAGCAGGCGCGACCGACCCGCCACCGCCAGAGCGCAGGCGAGCCCGCGTTCGGCGCCCTGGGCGAGCCGCTGCGCGGCGCTGCGCGCGGCCCGCTCGGGATCGTCCGCCTCGAGGCCGAACACCCGGTAGGCCTCGTGACGCGCCACCAGAGCCGCGCGCCGTACGCCCGCCGCTGCGGCCTGGGCAGCGCCGAGCCAGGGCCCGGGTGGCACGGTCTCCCACGCCGGCTTGAACCCGAGCGCGCCAAAGAGGTCGCGTAGATCGTCGATCTGCTCGGTGCGGGTGACGAGCTCGCGCAGCACCACGGGCCCCTCGAATCGGACGGGGTCAAGGTGTGCCGGCGGGCTTCAGGCACCGGTACCGCTTTATTGCGTCCCTAACCGGGATTCTGCAGTGAAAGGCCCGTGAAAAGCCGGTGAAGAGCCGGGGAAGGGCGATGGGCAGACTACGAGCCACGCAGCAAGCTTCGGATCAAACCGATGATCAGTCCGATCAATCGTTCACAACTGTCGACCGCCTCGGCGGTCGGCTTGGCTGGAGAGAGATCGAGTTGCTGGATGAGCTCGAGGTGGGTGCGGAGCTCCATCGCCGAGCCAAGGGCAATTCGAAGGCATCGTACGAATTGGGGCTTCGTGGTGAGACCGTAACCTTCGGCGATGTTAGCGGGAATCGATGGCGCTGCTCGACGGATCTGGTCGGCTAGCGAGAAGTGGCGGCTGAGCGGAGGCTCCAGTGTGAGCCGGTAGGCTGCTTCGGCGAGCTGACGAGCTAGTCTCCATGCTTCGAGAGATTCGAGTCTCCTCACGTTCGAGAAGCTAGCCCACCGCAAGGCCGCACTCGCATTCGCTGCAACGCGGGCATCATCTTATCATTGCGTGGCCTTTCCCCCTTCCCCGGCCTCTAACTGGCCGTTCACGGTCGTTGTCCCCTTCCCCGGCCTCTCACGGGCCTCTACCCGGCCTTTCTCAGCCGAATGTTGCCGTTGACTGTTGAAAGAGCTAGCTGTCGCCCGCCACTGCCGATCGTGCCGGTGACCCGGCGTGGCCCCAGCTTACCGGTGACCATCAGCGGGAAGTCCGTGAAGATCTCGCCGTTCACCGTCTCCGCCCGCACCTCGGCCGAGAGGCTGGGCGGCAGGTCGAGCGTGATGCCGCCGTTCACCGTCCGGAACTCCACGCCGTTCGTCCAGCTCGCCTTCCCCATCGCCGCCACGATCGACCCGTTCACCGTCGTCGCCTCGGCGTAGCCCGACGTCGAGATGTGGATGCCGCCGTTCACGGTCGAGGCCTCCACGTCGCCGCCGAGACTCGCCGCTTCCACTTCTCCGTTCACCGTCTTGCCGACGAACCGCACCCCAGCGGGCACGTGCACCGTGAACTCCACCACGACGTCGTTCTCGTGCGTGCTCATGTGCCCGCCCTCGCCGGGCCGGCACTCGTTCGCCCGGCGGCTGTCGCTCGGATACACCGCGCAGATCGTGACGCCGCCTTCGTGCTCGAGGACCTCGATCTTCACTTCGTCGGGGTCGCTGCGCTTGGCGCGCTTCGTCGCCGTGACCTCGGTCTCGCTGCCACTCCCGGCGACCGCCCGCACGTCGCCGTTCACGCCCTTGATCTCGATCGCCTTGCCGGCCGCGATCTTTCCCTTCCAGTGGAAGTCACCCTGCGCGACGAGCGAGGTCGCGGAGGCCGTGAGGAGGCTCAGCAGCACGAGTCCATAGTGCATGGTCATTTCTCCTTGAGCCGCCCAGGGCGGCAGAGCTTGATGTCGCCGTTGAAGGACTCGAGCTCGAGCCGCGCGCTCCCCAAGCCGATGGTGAAATTGAAGCGGTGCTTCGTCTTGCCGGTGAGCGTCACGGGGAAGCACGCCTCGAAGTCGCCCTCGAAGGTCGAGACCGACACCGTCACGCTCGCGTTCTCGGGGATCGCGATGGCGAGGTCGCCGTCGTGCGTGGCGAAGCGGTAGCGCCCGCTCTCTTTGATGGTGCCGTCGTATACGATCCCGCCGTTCACCGTGTTCGCCTCCACGTTGCCCGACTCGATGCGCTCGAGCCGCACGTCGCCGTTCACCGTCTCGGCGGCGACGTCCCCCGACGCGTCGCGCAGCGTGATTCCTTCGTTCACCGTGTTGAGGGTGATACGGCCGCGCGCCTTCTCGAGTGTCACCTCGCCGTTCACGGACCGCAGCGACACGAAGCCCGACCCACCCGTCACCTTGACCTCGCCCTGCACCGTCTCGGCCGTGATTTCCCCCTGCGACCCCTCGACTGTGATGTCGGCGTAGACCCCCGACAGCGCGAGCGCCATCGAGACGGGCACCGTGATCGTGTAGTCGATGACCTGGGACGGGCCTAACCTGCCCGTCGACTTGACGCTCACCACCGCCTCCGAGCCGCTGACCTGGACGTGGTCGCGGCTCGAGTGCTCGGCCTGGACTCTGACGGCGCTCTTCGCCCAGGTACTGACGGCGATCGAACCCCCGAAGTTGTTCACATCGAGGCGGGCGCCGGGCCGCACCGGAATCGTGGTGTCCGTCTGGGCCAGCGCCGCGGCCGTCGCGGCCGCGAGAATCGTGATCATGCAGCTCTCCTCTTCAGCTCTGCGTGCCGGTGAGGGCGGTCGCCTGACGCAGCAGCTCCAGCTTCCGCCGCATCGTGTCGGCGAGGTGATGGTTGAGATATGCGCTGCCCGGGTCCGCGGCGAGCGCGCGCCGCGCCTGCGCGATCGCGGTGTCGATCGTGGCCAGGTTGCGCTCGAGGATCCGGACGGTGGTCGAGTCGAGCCGCCCCGTGCGCCGCCCCTCGACGAGCGCCCCCTGCAGCTCGGCCACCGTCGTCTTGTAGCGCCGGTCCGCTGCCGCGAGCCACTGGGCCTGCGGCGGCGCGATCGCGACGGGAGTCGCCGTGACGGCGCGGGAGCGCAGCAGCCAGGTCGCGCCGCCCGACAGGATGATCAGGGCCACCGACGCCGCGATCAGCTGCGGCACGGTGAACGCGAAGTAGCGCCGCGCCCGAGGCGCGATCGCGCGGCCGATCCCCACGGCGATCTTCGGCCAGAGGTCGGCCCCGGGCGCCCGGTCGTCGAGCGCGCGCGCCCGGGCCACGACGCGCCGCAGCTCTTCCAGCGTCGCCGCGCACGCCGCACAGTCCACGAGGTGCGCCTCGAGCACTGCGCGCTCCCCCACGGCGAGCGTGCCGTCCAGGTATTCCGAAAGCCGGTCCGTCCAGTTGTCCTTCGTCATCGATCTCTCCCTTCATTACGCCCCACGCCCTACGCCCCACGCACTATCTGTCCAGATGCCTTCTCAACGCCATCCTCGCATGGTGCAGTTGCGATTTCGACGTTCCCGGGACGATGCCGAGCATGTCGGCGATCTCGTCGTGCTTGTAACCCTCGACGTCGTGCAGCACGAACACCTGGCGCGCGCCGTCGGGGAGCCGGCTCACCGCGTCGTCGAAGTCCATCGCGACGTCCGGCGCCCGCGGCCGGGTCGGCGCCGTTTCGAGCGCCGCGGTGGAGTCATCGAAGCGTCCCCGCTCCACGCCGAGCGACGTGCGCCGCGCCAGGATCACGTTCACGGCCACCCGGTGCAGCCAGGTGCCGAACGCCGCTTCGCCCCGGAAGGTCGAGAGCTTCTGCCAGGCGCGGATGAATACGTCCTGGGTGACGTCGTCGGCCGTCTCGGGACCCATCATGCGGCGGACCAGGCTGTGGACGCGTGCCGCGTGCGAGCGGTACAGGCGCTCGAACGCACTCCCGTCCCCGCTCGCCGCGAGGGCCGCGTCCGCGGCTTCCGCATCCTCCGCTCGACCCCCCGTCGCCTTGTCCGGATCTCTGCGCAGCGTCGCCACTCCGGGGCAGGTACGCTCCATCGGTACGGGGTTGGATAGGACAAGCGGCGTAAAGGTTGGAACATACGCTAGATTAACGGCCGACATGGGTCCCCTGCTTGCCCCCGCCGGCCTCGGCCTGCTGCTCGGCCTGCGCCACGCCTTCGAGCCCGACCATCTGGCTGCGGTGTCCACGCTCGCCACGCGTCAGGGCCGCCTCGGGGATGCGTGCCGGCTGGGGCTCGCCTGGGCTGGGGGGCACGCCGCGAGCCTCGGGGCCGTGGCGCTCCTCATCATCGCGGGCGGCCTGCACCTGCCGGCGCGTCTCGCGCCCGCCGCGGACCTGCTCGTCGCGCTGCTCCTCATCGGGCTGGGCGGAACGGTGATCTGGCGCCACGCGCGCGGGCGGTGGCACCTGCACGTGCACACGCACGACGAGGGGCCCCACTTCCATCTCCACAGCCACGCGCACGGAGCGGCGCACGAGCATCCGCACCCGCGGGCGGACGCGCGCCGCTCGCTCGGGTTCGGCCTCTTGCACGGGCTCGCGGGGGGCGCGGCGATTCTGGTGCTGCTCATCGCCGCGGCGCCCAGCCGGGCGGCGCAGCTCGCCTATTTCTTCGCGTTCGCCGTCGGGACGATGATCGGGATGCTCGGCGTGTCGCTGTCGCTGGCGGTCATCGTGCGGCTCGCCTCGGGGCGGGGAGCGCGGTGGGCGACGGCGCTGCATGTGGCAGCGGCGGTGACGAGCGTGGGGGTGGGGTTCGTGTTGGCGGCGCGGGTTGCCGCTGGGCTCTGAGTCCATCAGGAAGATTCCCTCCGTAAAACCCCCTACAGTAGAAGGCCATGACAGAGGCACTCTGCCCCGTCACCACCGGGCGGCGAGTCGCTTCGCGCAGGGCCGGCTGCGAGCACGATCGCGCCGTGCCGCAACGGGAAGGCATGTGAATTGCGATGTAGCGTGATGACCTCGTCGGTCGGGACAGCGTCCTGCCGCGAGGCCGTCCTCCGCATCGCTGCTCAGAGCAAATCCGCCGAAAGGCGGTGACGCAGAGCTACGGGGCTACCGTGGGTCACACCCGCCACCGCCCGCCGAGCCGCCAGCGAAGTTCGCTGGCGGCTTTTTCGCGTACGGCATCGCCAGCGACACAACGTTTCACTGCACAGCCTCAGGGGGGTTCATGCGCACCACGTTCTTCCTGGCAGTCGCCCTAGCTGTCGCAACCGCAGCGCTCCAGGCCCAGACCGGCAACGGCGCGCCCAGCGGGTCGCATTACAATCTCAACATCATCGGCGTGTCGCACGACAAGAACCAGGGGTCCGGCAACGTGATCTTCGTGGACCTCGGGTCGAAGGACGTCACCGTCAGCACGAAGATTCTCCTCAGTCAGAGCGCCGACGCCGGGGTCTTCGAGGTCCTCGACAAGAACGGCACGGATGGGGAAGCTTCCTTCGAGCTTCCGGCGCCCGGCAGCTACACCGTCTGGGCGCGCGCGCTCGGCAAGCCGGGTGGCAGCTCCAAAATCACCACCTGCGCGACCAATATCGCGCTCACCGGCACCGACGCTGGCGTCACCATCTGCTCGACGCTGAACGAGGTCTTCGTTCGGGGGACGGGCAAGAGCAACTTCAGGAACGTGACCACTGCTCTGACGACGATCACCCTCGATCCGGTGGCCGAAGCGGCGGCGGTGACCGCCTGCGGCGGCCGTTTGACGGTCAATATCTTCGACACATGCCTCGAGGGCTTCTTCTGGCAGTACGACAACAACGGGCTGAAGCTCTTGCAGGTTCGCTTCTACCCGAACCCCGCCTAGACCAGGTGTCGGGCAACTGGAGGTGAGGGGTGTGTGGGCAGGGTTCTCCTGACCACTCATCCCTCACATCCACTTAGCGTCTCGGCGGCTTGGCGTCTACCTAAGCGTCTCGCCGTCTACGCCCTATAGAGTCGCCCCCTCCACTCGACCTTCCTCGCCCCCCTCACGGCGGAGCGAATCATGATGTAGGCCACCATCGCCGCCCCGACCGGGTAGAGCAGCGCGTAGCGCACGGGCGCGCCTTCCGCCCAGTACACGACCGCCCAGATGACGAGCGAGATGCCTGTCGTGAGCGCGGCCCAGCTCGCGCCATAGAGGGCCCACGCGAGCGGCGGCACGATCCAGCATAGCGCCGGCAGCCACATCAAGTAGGGCGCAGCGCGCCGCAGCAGGGGGACCGGCGGGAACATCAGCGGCACGCCGAGTGCGAGGTTCTTGGACCAGCCCTGGACGATCTCGCCGAGGCTGCGGTACATCCGGGTGCTCATGAATTCGCGGCCGTGTGTCAGGAAGATGTCGCGATGGTGTCTCACGTATGCCTGGGCCAGCGCCACGTCTTCGGCCACGCTCTGCTTCACCGTCTCGTGCGTGCCGACCCGCTCGTAGGCCGAGCGGGTCGTCAGGATGTAAGCACCGCTCGCGATCGCGTTCCACGTGATGCGGGTGCGGTTCACACGCCCGAAGTCGCCCACGCGCGCAGCCAGCGCGACGAGCACGTGCGGCTGCACCAGGCGCTCCCAGAACGTCACCGTCTCCTGTCGGGTCAAGACGCTCACGAGATCCACGCGTTCCGCCCCGAGCACGGTGACGGTGCGCGGCAGCAGCTCGGGGTGGTGCCAGGTATCGGCGTCCGTGAACAGCAGCAGCTCGCCCCGCGCCGTGCGGTAGCCCTGGACGACCGCCCACGGCTTCCCGAACCACCCCGCGGGCAGCTCCGCTCCCCGCACGAGGCGCAGCCGCCCCGCCGCTTCGGCGGAGCGCGCCAGCCGCTCGACGATCTCCGGCGTCGCGTCGCTCGAGCGGTCGTCCACGACGATGATCTCGACCGGGTCATAGGCCGTCGCGAGCAGCGAGCGGACGCAGCGCTCGATGTTCACCTCTTCGTCGCGGGCGGGGACGATGACCGAAACGAGGGGCCCGTGCGGTTGCGGCGGGTAATCGCGGAGGCGGGGGCGGCGACGAACGTAGCGGACCACGAGCAGTGCCAGGAACAGGGCGTACCCGGCGGGGATGAGCCACATCACTCGAGCTTCTCCCCCTCTACCGCCGCCACGACGGCAGCGGCGGTGAGGTGCCCGGTCACGTTAGTCATCGTACGGAACATGTCGGGGATGCGGTCGAGCCCGATGAGCAGCGTCAGCCCGGAGAGCGGCAGCCCGGCGGACGCGAAGGCGGGCGCGAGACTCACGATGCTCCCGTAGGGAATGCTCGCGACCGTGAGCGAGGCGAGAAAGACCGCGGCTCCGGCCTGGAACATCTCCCCAGAGCCGAACGGCACGCCGTACAGTCGCGCCACGAACAGCACCGCGACCGCCTGGAACAGCGCGCTGCCGGCCCGGTTCACGGTCGCGCCCAGCGGCAGCACGAAGCTCGACACCATGCGGGAGATCTTGAGGTCGTTCGCGGCGGCGTCGAGCATCGTGGGGAGGGTGGCGAGGGAGGACGTCGTGGAGAACCCCATCAGCATCGAGGGGAAGCTCCCGCGCAGAAACCGCCGGAGGCGCACCCGCACGATCAGCGCGATCGCTGGCAGGTACACGCCCGCGATGAAGATCGCGAGCCCGAGGATCACCGCGAGCACGTACACCGCCATCGCCTTGACGAGCGACCAGCCGAACTGCGCCACCGCGCCGGCGACCAGCGCGAAGATGCCGACCGGTGCGATCAGCAGCACCCACCGCACGATGCGGATCAGCGCCTGGGTGGCGACGTCGGCGAGCTCGGTGAGCGCGAGCCGCTTGTCGTCCGGCAGCGCCGCGGCGGCGACGGCGAAGATCGTGACGAACACGATCAGGGGCAGCAGGTTGCCGTCCACGGCGGCCCGCAGCGGGTTCGCGGGCACGAGGTCCACGATGAAGCGGGCGCCGGACGGCGCCTGTGCGGCGCCGTGCTGCAGCAAGCTCGAGTCGGCGAGCGCCGCCCCGCGCAGGGCGGTCTGCTGCTCCGCCGCGATCGGCGCCAGCGGCAGCAGCATCGCAGCGACGACGAAGCCGATCAGGATCGCGGCGAGCGTCGTGCCCCAGAAGAAGCCGAGGGTGCGCAGCCCGAGGCGTCCCACCTTGCGGATGTCCCCCAACCCGGCGACGCCCGCGAACAACGCCGTGGCGACGAGCGGGATCACGACCATCGAGAGGAGGTTCAGGAACAGCGTGCCGACGGGACGGAGCCACGTGCCGGCGAGCGCGAGGAGCAGCGGCTGCTGCGTCGCCGCGGCCACGAGCCCGAGCGCGAGGCCGGCCGCGAGACCGACCGCCATCCAGACGTGGCTTCTCATGGGGTGCGGGCTATAATTCCCCCCAACTCCACCTCCCTCGCAAGGCCGCATACCAACCCTTGATCACCCTCGCCGCCGTGCGCCGGGCCCTGCGGGGCCATTGGGGCACGCCCGCCGTGGCGCCCGACGCCCGCCCCGCGGCCGTCGCCCTCGCTCTCGTCGAGGGCGAGCACGGGGCCGAAATCCTGCTCATCCGCCGCGCCGTGCGCGCGGGTGACCCGTGGTCGGGGCAGGTTGCCCTGCCGGGCGGCCGGCGCGAGCCCGCGGACCGCGACCTGCTCGCGACCGCGATCCGTGAGACGCGCGAGGAGACGGGCATCGACCTGCGCCGGGGCGAGCCGCTCGCCGTGCTCGACGACCTCGCCCCCGTCACGCCCGTGCTGCCGCCCGTCGTGGTGCGGCCGTTCGTATTCGCGCTGTCGCGCCGCCCCGCACTGCGCCCCAACGACGAAGTGCAGGACGGCTTCTGGGTGCCGCTCGACCGGTTGGCGGAGCCCGGGCTGCGGCGCGAGGTGACCGTGACCGTGCGGGGCGCGGAGCGGACCCTGCCGGCGTATGTCGTGGGAGAGGACGTGATCTGGGGGATGACGGAACGCATCCTGACGCCGTTCTTAGAGCTCGTGATGGGGTCCCACGCCTAGCGTTTCATAGGTTCGCAAAATCCACAAGTTCGCTTGACAGCAGATCAGTCTTAGCATATGCTAATCCATTGAAAACGATGACCACTAACTCTTCCAGCTGACGGCTCATAGCCGAGGGCTGGGAGGCCCAGTTCGCGCGCCTTTCCGGCAGGGAGAATCGGCATGCACGCCACCTTGCGAGACCCCGAGCCGCCGCTCACGCGCTCCGTCGAAGACTATCTCAAGGCGATCTACCACCTCTCGAGCCAGGGCGGGTTTGCCGCGACGAGCGACATCGCCGCACTGCTCGAGGTCGCGCCACCGTCCGTGAGCGGCATGGTGAAGCGGCTCTCGGAGACGGGGCTCATCGAGCACGTCCCCTATCGCGGCGTACAGCTCACGGCGCAGGGGCGCCGCGCGGCGCTCCGGATGATCCGCCGGCACCGCGTCCTCGAGGTCTACCTGTCGCAGCAGCTCGGCTATGACTGGGACGGCGTGCACACGGAGGCCGAGCGCCTCGAGCACGCCGTCTCGGACGAGCTGATCGAGCGCATGGCGAAAGCGCTGGGCGATCCTCAGTACGATCCTCACGGGGCGCCGATTCCGACCGCGGCCGGGGAGATCGAGGAGGCGGAGCTGGTCCCGCTGGCGGACGCTCCCATCGGCGCCGTGATCGAGGTGCGGCAGGTAGCGGACGAGGACGCCGCGCGGCTGCGCTACCTGGCGGAGCAGGGGCTCACGCCGGGTACGCTGCTCACCGTGACCGAGCGCCAGCCGTTCAACGGGCCGACAATCGCGAAGCTGCGGCCTTCGGGCGAGGCGCGGGTGGTGGGTCAGGAGCTGGCCCGGTCGCTGTGGTGCCGGGTGGTGACCCCGTGAGGCGGCATGGCGACCGGGCGCGTTGACGTCCGGGCCGAGCCGGGGTGGCGCAGGCCGCGCCTCACGCCGAGCCTCGCCGAGGTCTATCGCACCGTCCCGGTCGGGCAGCCGGTGTGGTGGCGCAAGGCGCTCGCGTTCGCGGGGCCCGGTTATCTCGTGGCCGTGGGCTACATGGATCCGGGCAACTGGGCCACCGACCTCGCCGGCGGCTCGGCATTCGGCTATTCCCTCCTGAGCGTCATCCTCATCTCGAACCTGATGGCGATCCTGTTGCAGGGGCTGGCCGCGAAGCTCGGGATCGCGACCGGAAGGGACCTCGCGCAGGCGTGCCGCGACCACTACTCGCGCCCGACGTCGATCGCCCTGTGGGTCCTCTGCGAGATCGCGATCGCCGCCTGCGACCTCGCCGAGGTGATCGGCTCGGCCATCGCGCTGAACCTCTTGTTCGGGATCCCGCTTCCCTGGGGCATCGCGATCACCGCGCTCGACGTGCTGCTGGTGCTGCTGCTGCAGCACAAGGGCTTCCGCCTGCTCGAGGCGCTGGTCGTCACGCTGATCGCGACGATCGCGGGATGCTTCATTTTCGAGATCCTGATCTCGCGCCCGGGGCTGGTCGACGTCGCCGCGGGGTTCGTCCCCGGGCCGTCGATCCTGCAGGACCCGGGCAAGCTGTACATCGCGATCGGGATCCTCGGCGCCACGGTGATGCCGCACAACCTGTACCTGCACTCCTCCATCGTGCAGACCCGGCGCTACGACGAGACACCCGACGGAAAGCGGGAGGCGGTGAAGTACGCCTTTCTCGATTCCACGATCGCCCTCACGTTCGCGCTGTTCATCAACGCAGCGATCCTCATCGTGGCGGCGGCGACGTTCCATCGCGCCGGGCACCACGAGGTGGCGGAAATCCAGGAGGCCTACCGGCTGCTGACGCCGCTCTTGGGCGTCGTCGGGGCGAGCGCCGTGTTTGCGTTCGCGCTGCTCGCCTCGGGCCAGAACTCGACCTTGACCGGCACGCTCGCGGGCCAGATCGTGATGGAGGGCTTCCTCAACATCCGGCTGCGCCCATGGCTACGGCGACTCATCACGCGGGGCATCGCGATCGTGCCGGCCGCCTTCACGGCGATCTTCTTCGGCGAGGGGGGCACGGCGCGGCTCCTCATCCTGAGCCAGGTCATCCTCAGCCTGCAGCTCTCGTTCGCGGTGTTCCCGCTGGTGCGGTTCACGTCGGAGCGCGCCAAGATGGGCGAGTTCGTGAACCCTCCCTGGCTCAAAGCGCTCGCCTATGGCGTCGCCGGGCTGATCGCCCTGTTCAACGGCTGGCTCCTGGTGCAGACCTTCACGTGAGTTGCTGAGCCGATGTACCGGCGCATCCTCGTCCCCCTGGAGCATTCGCCCGCCGACGAGGCGATTCTGCGGCACGTGCGGCCGCTCGCGAAGCTGTCCGGGGCGAGCCTCGTGCTCCTGCACGTGGCCGACGGCTGGGTGGCGCGGAACATCCGGCAGCTCGACCTGCGCGAGTCGGAGGAGATGCGGGAGGACCGCGCCTATCTGGAGCAGGTTGGCGCGACGCTGCGGGCGGAAGGGTTCGACACGGACGCCGTGCTCGCCGCGGGCGACCCGCCCAAGGAGATCGCCGAAGCGGCCGAGCGCGAGCGTTGCGATCTCATCGCCATGGCCACCCACGGCCACAGGCTATTGGGGGACGTAGTCCACGGCAGCACCGCGACAGCATTACGACATATGACGAAGGTGCCGATCCTGATGGTCAGGGCGGACGGGCCCAAATAGACGAGCGTTAACTGTCGCTTCTCGCCTGCTCCAGCGCCCGCAGAATCGCGCTGAGCCTGTGGTCGCGCCTCTCCCGCAACCGGTCCACTTTGCCCTTGTAAGCCCGCTCGATCGCCTGGGTCAGGGCGCGCTGCTGGTCGGGCTCGAGCTTGTGCCAGGTCGCGAGCTCGGCCCACCACGCCTCGAAGGTCTGCAGCAGGCGCTGCAGGAATAGTGTGACGCCGCCCTCTCCCGCCGCGAGATGATAGGTGAGGTGCGGGCCCGCCGCCGCCCAGCCGAGGGCGGGCCCGAGCGACACGGCGCGGTCGAGCTCGTCCACGTCGATCACCCCGCGCAACACGAGGTCGATGCACTCCCGCCACACGGCCGCCGCGACGCGCCCCACGACGTAGCCCGGCGCCGGCTTCTTCAGGAGGATCGGCATGCGGCCGAGCGTGCGCAGATACTCCTGCGCGCGCGCCAGCGCCGCGGCGCTGGTGCGCGCGCCGGGGACCAGCTCGACGAGCGGGATGATCTCGGGCGGGTTGAGCGGGTGGGCGACGAGGCCCCGGTCCTGCCGGCGGCAGCGGGCGAACAGGTCGCTGGGAGGGAGCCCACTCGACGAGCTCGTGACCACCGCCTCCGCCGGAGCGATCCCGTCGATCGCCTCGAACAGCCGCTGCTTCGCGATCAGGTCCTCGCTGATCGCCTCGATCACCCAGTCGGCGTCCTGCACGGTGAGGAGCAGGCTGCGGCCCGGGTGGAACTCGCCGAGGCCGCTCTCCACGACGCCCTGGGGAGCGCGCTCCAAGGCCACCAGCGCGCGCGCCCGGCGCGGCACCTCGGTGAGGGCGCGCTCGAGGGTCCGGGAGTTGCTGTCGAACATCGTCACCGGCCATCCGGCCGAGGCGCACAGGGCCGCCCAGCCGGAGCCGATGTCGCCGGCGCCGATGACGGCGACCTTGCGGGGGAGGGTCACGAGACCGCGGTCGTGGCCGGGGCCTGGGTCCAGGGCAGCACGCGGTCGAACAGCAGGCGGCGCACCGGGGCCGGGCGCACGCGCGTCGCGACGCGCGCCGGCGCGCCTTCGGGATCGATCCGCGTGCGGCCGCGCGTGTCCCCGTCGTCCAGGTCCACCGCGAGTCGCACTTCCGTGAAATCGAGCACGTCGGGTAGCACGAGCGCCGCGATCGGCAGCACGTCGTTCACGACGCAGCCGTCCAGGTTCTCGGCGCGCCGGTGGAAGGCGAGGTAGAACCGCAGCGCCTCGTACACCCACTGCGCGTGCGGCTCGGCGACGCGGCCGATGCGGTTGACGTCGTGGCCCGAGAGCACGAGTTGGCGCGTCACGTCGAGCCCCACGAGCTCCGTCGGCAGCTCGGCCCGGAGCACGGCGTCGAGAGCCTCCGGGTCGCACCAGGCGTTGAACTCGGCGTAGGGCGTCGTGTTGCCGCGCGCTTCCAGGTTCCCGGCCATCGCCACGTGGCGCGCCACCTTCTCGTGCACCACGGCGGGCTCGCGTCGCAGCGCCAGGGCGAGGCTCGTGAGCGGGCCGAGCGTCACCAGCGTCACGGGGGCCGGCTGGTCGGCGAGCAGCCGCTCCAGGGGCTTCACGAAGTCCAGGATCACTCCTGCGGGCGGGACCGTCGCGTAGCCGAGACCGGCCTCCCCGTGTGTCTCGCGCGCCACCACCAGCTCGCGCCGCAGCGGGCGCCGCGCACCCACGCCGATCGTGATACGCCGCCCCACCCGACGGAGTATCTCCACGGCGTTGCGGTACGCATTTTCCACCACGGTGTTGCCGTAAGAGACCGAGATGCCGCGCACGTCCAGCTCCGGTGACTTGAGCGCCAGCTCGAGGGCGAGCAGGTCGTCGATGCCGGGATCGGTGTCTATGACAACGGGGCGTGGGGCGTAGGGCGCGGGATCGGTCACGGGAGAAGGCTAGGGAGCGCGGACCTCCTTTGCAATAGTCTCGCGCAGCTGCCGGAACTCCGCAGCGCCGCCGAATCCGAAGATGCGTTCGATGATCCGGCCGCGACGGTCGAGCAGCACGGAGTAGGGGAGCCCGCGGTAGTGGTACGTGGCCTTCATCTTCCCGCCGCCGACGAGGATCGGGAACGGCGGCCGGAACTGCCGCACGAACTGGAGCATCTTGCCGCGGTCCACGTCATCCGAGATCGCCGCAATGGCGAAGTCCTTCCGCTCGAACCCCCGGAACAACTCCGCCATGTGGGGGAACTCCTCGCGGCAGGGGTCGCACCAGGAGGCCCAGAAGTTGACCAGCGTCACCTTGCCGGCATAGTCGGCGAGCGTCACGGTGTCGCCCGGCGGCGTGGGGAGGGCGAAGGGGGGGGCGAACGGCTCCCGCTCGGGCGCCGCCCCGCCCGCGAGCAGGGTGTCGGCGTCGAACACTGCGAGCCGCCCGGTGGGGTCCGCTGCGACCGCGCTCTCGCGCGGGCGGAGGTGGCGGGTCGCGACGATCGCTCCCGAGGCCGTGTCCACCAGGTCCACCCGCAGCTTCGTTCCGGCGGAGTCGTCCGAGCCCAGCGCGTAGAGCCTGCCCCCGGGCCCGAGGGCGAGCGCCACGTTCACGATGGCGTAGCGGGCGCCGAAGCTGCGGCCCTTCCCCGGCACGAGCTCGGGCTCGGCGTCCCGCGCCGGCAGGCCGCGCCGCGCGGTCCACCGGAGCTGTCCGCCGCGACCGTACTTCCGGATCTCGTCCCCGGCGAGCGGAGCGAAGTACACGTCGCCCGCAGGGTCTACGGCAACGGCGCCCGCGTTCACGAGTTGTCCGAGCAAGGGAATGCGCGGCGTCCGTACAGTCGCGATGCCCCCAACGGGACGTCCCAGCGTGTCGAGCCCCCACACGAGGGGGGCGGTATCGGGCTCCGCGCCCAGCTGGACGAAGTACGGCGAGCGCGCGGCGACGGCCTGCCGCCCCGCCGCGGCGTACACGGATGCCATGGCGGGGCCCTGCCATTCGCGCACCGGCCGCCCGGCCGTGTCGAACACGACGCCCTGGCCGGTCCGCTCGGTGACGAGGAGATAACGGCCGTCCAGAGTGGCGACCGCGAGCGGCGTCGCGAGCCGCGGGTTGGTGAAGCGCTTCACGACCCGCAGGTCGCGGTCGAACGCCGCGATGCTGCTGGCGTCGGGATCGGGTGCCCAGGAGAGGCCGTCCAGCGGGGCCGCCGGTGCGCGGCCGAGGAAGAGGAGGGTGAGGCCGCTGGGCGCCGTGGGCCGACAGGCGACGAGGGCCGCGCCCGTCAGCGCGGCGCCCAGCGCACGCCGCATCAGGACGCGGCGGAGATCGTCTTGATCTCGATCGTATGCAGGCCCTTCTCCATCCGGTGCACGCCCGTCACCTTCACCTTGGCTTCGGTGAAGTCGACGAGCCGCGAGTTCTGCGGATCGGCGGGCTTGGAGCTGACGGGCATGTAGATCGTCCCGTCGCTGCCGAGGATCGCCAGCGCGACCCCGGCCTTGGCGCAGGCTTGGGCGCACATCTTATGCCCCTCGCCCGACGCTCCCATCGTGGTGTAACAGTTGACGTCGATCACCTGGCCGGTGATCGTGAGGTCCTTGCCCGGCGCCGCCATCTTGCCCGCTTGCGCGGCCAGGGGCAGTGCGACGAGCGCGAGCACGGCGGTCGCCGCGAAAATCCGCTTCAGCATTGGTCGATCCTCCATTCTGGGTGGATGTCTTCGTCTAGCGTACGTCGCCATCGAGGCTCTCGGATTGGCGTATATTGGCGCCATGAACGAGGCGTACCGCCGGCTGGTCGACGCGTTCGGCCGCGGATGGGAGCGGGGCGATCCCGAGGAGATCCTGTCCGTGTTCACCGCCGACGCCGTCTTCCTGGAGACTCCCTTCAGCGACAAGGAGACGGGCCACGCCGCGATCCGCCGGTACTGGACGGACCTGCCCGCCAACCAGGCCGAGGTGACGTTCCGCTCGGGGGAGATTTACGTCGCGGGCCCGTGGTTCGCCACCGAATTCCGCTGCACCTACCGCCGCCGCCGCAGCGGGGAATGGGTGGACGCGCGGGGCGCGATGTTCTGCGAGACGCAGGAGGGCAAGATCAGCGAGATGAGGATGTACTGGCACAGAAACCCTTGAAGGGCGTCGGCACCAAGGTTCATCTTGGAACTCAGGGTTGGGACTACCCCGCCTGGGTCGGCCCCTTCTACCCGCCCGGCGCCCGGCCGCAGGACTTCCTCTCCATCTACACCCGCGCGTTCGATACGGTCGAGGTCGACTCGACCTACTACGCCACGCCCGCCGAGCACGTCGTGCGGGGTTGGGCGGAGAAAGTCGCCGCGGGGTTCACGTTCGCCCTGAAGCTCCCGGAGGATTTGAGCCCAGCGGGCGACGCCGCACCGGACCCGGCGCGACTCGCGCTGTTCTGCGAGCGGGCCGGCCTACTCGGCGACCACCTCGGGCCGGTGCTGATTCAGCTCGGCGCCCAAACGGGGCCGGAGCGCTGGGAGGCGGTGGAGCGATTCCTCGCCGCGCTGCCGCCGGGAATGCGGTGGGCGGTCGAAGTGCGCCAGCGCGCCTGGGTGGGCCCGAAGCTGCTCGAGCTGCTACGGCGCCATGGGCTGGCGCTCGCGCTCGTCGAGGGGCGGTGGCTGCCGCGGGACCAGATGATCGACCTCGCGATCCATCCTACCGCCGAGTTCGCGTACGTGCGCTGGATCGGGTCGGGCCAGCGGCTGGAGGACATCGGCCACGTGCAGATCGACCGCGAGCGGGAGCTCGCCGTGTGGGCGATGGCGCTCGCGGCGCTCGCGGCGCGCGTGGGGTCGGTGTACGGCTACTTCAGCAACCAGTTTCAGGGCCACGCCCCGGCCAGCGCCAGGGCCATGCAGAAATTGATAGGGCAGAAGCCGGTTGAGCCGGAGGGTCTAGGAGCGCAGACGAGCCTGTTTCGATCATCGTAGGGGCGCAGCATGCTGCGCCCCTACGTCGCCTGTCTCTTTCGCCGAACGTACTCGAGCGCCTGCTCCAGCAACCCCGCGTTCCGCGTCCCGATCCGCATCGCCTCGTTGATCGCGTCCTCCTCCTCGAACCCCTGATCGAGCATGAGGTAGGGAATCAGCGCCGCGCCCACTCGGCTTCCGCTGGAGCAGTGGACCAGGACGCGCTTCTGGCCGCCGAGCTGCCGCACGCTGCGCAGGGCGGCCTCGAACGTGGCGTCGCTGATCGCGCCGTGGCCGAAGGGGATGTTGACATACTCGAGCCCCGCCGCGCGTACCGCGTCGGGCGTGCGGTAGGGGCGGGGCTCCATGGACTCGCGCAGGTCGAGCACCACGTCGCATCCCGCGCGCTGCAGGGCGGCGAGATGTTCGGCGCTCGGCTGGCCGCCCGTCACGATTCCGGGCAGCGGCTCGCACGCGTTGGGGACGCCCGCGATGGCGTCGAGCAGTTGGCTCATGAGGACGAGCGGGGCTACCTTACGGCGAAATGTAGCGCGTTCGCGTGAACATGGGTTCCTCGCGTACCCCGTCGCTGCGCAAGCACCTCGTCCCGCATCAAAAGCTGTGGGTGAATTGGGACGGCGTGTTCTTGATGGGGCCCCGGTACCTGCGGTTCCTCGCCGCGGTGGACCGGACGGGCACGATCCGGGCGGCCGGCCAAATGGTGGGCTGGAGCTACCGGACATGTCTCAACCGGATCCGGCAGATGGAGCGGGTGTTGGGGGCGCGGGTGCTCGCCACGACGCGGGGCGGGCGGGCCGGCGGGAGCGCCCGGCTAACCGAGGCGGCGCGCCGTCTGGTCCGCGTCTTCGCCCGCTGGCAGCGAGAAGTGGACCGGTTGAGCCACCGCGCGTTCCGCAAGAGCGTCCCTCCGCGATAGGTCCAGCCGTACCTATCGGCGATAGGCGTCGGCTTGCCTATCGTCACACGGCGGCGTAGATTCGCCCGCCGATTCCAACCACCGCTCCGACACTCCCCCCTGAAAAGGTGAGCACGTGCGATCTGCGGCCGTCTGCTGTGTGCTGAGTGTCGCCGCAGTCGGCGCGCTTGCCCCGGCGGCGCGGGCCCAGGGGCCGACCGCGCCCAAGGTCGCGGGCTACGTGCAGACGCGCTTCGAGGCGATCGCCGACTCGGCGCTGTTCAAGGTCCGACGGGCGCGCCTCGGCGTGCAAGGGGGCCTCACGCCCTGGGCGAGCTACAAGCTGCAGGCCGAGCTGCGGAGCGGGGGCACCGGCGCCACAGCGGCGACCGTCGCCGCCACGGACCTCTACGTCGCGCTCACGCACGGGCCATGGATCGCCGCGATCGGCCAGTCGAAGACGCCGCTCTCCGTCGAATTCATTCGCTCCTCGACGGTGCTCGAGCTGCCGGAGCGGTCGATGGTGGTCGACTCGCTCGCGCCGAACCGCGACGTCGGCGTGAAGATCGAGTGGAACTCGACGGGTCCCCTGACCCTGAACGGAGGCGTCTTCAACGGCGATGGGATCAACCGCGCGGCCAACCGCGACAAGGACTTCCTCTATATGGCGCGCGCGGTCGTGAGGCCGATCGCCGGGTTGCATCTGGGCGCCGCCGCCGCGGGAAAGCCCGACACCGCGACCTGGGACATCGAGGGGACGCTGGAGCGGGGGAGAGTGGCGGCGCGCGCGGAGTACCTGTGGCGGCACCGCTCCGCCGCGGACGTCACGACGAGAGGCTGGTATGCGCTCGCGGCGTACCAGCTGCAACCCAAGCGCCTCCAGATCGTCGGGCGGGTACAGCAGTTCGACCCCGATGACGCCGCGGGCGGCGATCGCATCACGGGGTACACCGGCGGCGCCCAGTATTTTTTCGCGGGGGACGACCTGAAGCTGCAGCTCGAGTACACGGTGTTCGCGGAGCAAGGCCCGGCCGTGGGCAACAACCGGCTGATCGCTCAGATGCAGGTGAGGTGGTGATGAAGGCGGTTAGGCGGCTAGGCGGTTGGGCGGTTAGTCTTGCAGCGGCGACCCTAACCGCCTATCCGGCTAACCGCCTATCCGCCCAGTCTCATGAGGTTCTCCTCGCCACCACCACCTCGACCCGCGACGCCGGGCTGCTCGACTCGCTGATTCCTGTATTCGAGCGCACGAGCGGCTACAAGGTGAAGGTGATCGCCGTGGGGAGCGGCCAAGCGCTCGAGATGGGCCGCCGGGGGGACGCGGATGTCGTCCTCGCCCACGCGCCGGAAGCCGAGCGCGTGCTCGTAGACAGCGGCTACTTCGTCAGCCGGCGCCTGGTGATGCACAACGACTTTCTGATCGTCGGTCCGGCGGCCGACCCGGCGCACCTGGGCGGCATGACCGACGCGCTCGCTGCGCTGCGACGCCTCGCGGAGGGGCGAGCGCCATTCGTGTCGCGTGGTGACCAGTCGGGGACGCACAAGTTGGAGCAGAAGCTCTGGCGCCTCGCCGGCATCAGGCCGCCGGGCGCCGGCGGCTGGTACATCGAGGCGGGACACGGGATGGGCGAGACACTGCAGATGGCGGACGAGAAGCGCGCCTACACCATCACGGACCGGGCGACCTACCTGGCGTGGCGCGCCAAGATCCAGGCCGCGCCATTGGTGGAGGGGGACCCCCTCCTGTACAACGTCTATCACGTCCTCGAGCTCAACCCGAAAAATGCTCCGCGTATCAACGCCGCGGGCGGCAAGGCGTTCGCCGAGTTCCTCGTGGCGCCGGCGACGCAGGCACTGATCGCCGAGTTCGGCAAGTCCCGCTTTGGCCGGAGTCTGTTCATCCCGGACGCGGGGAAAGTGGACAACTGGTGAGACATCCTGTCCTCGGGAGTGGTCAAAGCGGGAGCGAGCGTTAACGCGGCATGGCGAGCCGCTGTCGAATCTCGTATCCTCACCCGGCACGCTTCTTGAACCCACTCTCGCCCATGGGGTACGCGATATATAAGGATACGATGCTCGCACTTGCTGTCTCGCTCGCGTTGGCCGCGCCGTCCGCAGCGGCCGCCAAAGACGACCCGCCGATTCACGTCTGGCTCAATCAGGACAACTACTTCGTGCGCGGTGACCGCGCCAAGGTGTACGTCAGAGCGGCGGCCGACGGCTACCTCGTGGTGGTGCGCGCCGACGCCGACGGTCGCCTGCGCGTGCTGTTTCCGATCGATCCCTCGGACGACACCTTCATGCGCGCCCACAAAAAGTTCGAGGTGCGGAGCCGCGGCGACCGCGAGGCATTCGCGGTGGACGAGCGCGAGGGATCGGGCGTCGTGCTCGCGGCCTGGTCGGCGTCGCCGTTCAAGTTCGACGAGTTCGTGCGCGGAGATCACTGGGACTCCCGCGTGCTGGGCACCATCCAGACCGGGTCCGACGCCGAGGCGGCCGTCGTGGACGTGGTGCAGCGCATGGCGGGCGACGCGCGCTTCGACTACGACGTCGTCACCTATACCGTGGAGTCCACCACCGCGTACTACCGCCACGGTTACCGCGACGGCTACTACCCGTCGTTCGGGGTGGGCTTCGGGTACGGCTTGCCGTACCGCTACCGCATCGGGCTCTTCAGCGCCTCGTGCTACGACCCCTTCTTCTTTGATCCGTTCTACTGCGGGCCGTATTACACGGGGTTCCGCTTCGCGTACTTCTACGACCCGTTCCGTTACGACCCGTTCTTCTACAGCCCGTTCTTCTATCGGCCGTACGCGGTGAGGTTGGGCGTGGGGCTCGGCTACTACAGCTATGGCTACTCCGGCTACGGGTACCGCACCCGCTACGGCGCGTGGGCCGGCCTCGCGGGCGGGGGCGGCGCGCTGACGTTCAGGAACAGGCGCACGGTCACGGACATCGGGCCGCGCGTGCGGATCCCGCAGGGAGTCTTGCTTTCGGGCACGGCGCCCGAGCGGAGAGTGAGAGTGAGCGTGGGCGCGGGGGACGCGATCGGAGTGCGTGACCGCACGACGTGGTCGCGCGGGGGCACGACGTCGCTCCGCCCCGATCGCTCCGAGGGAGCCGTCGAGCGGCGCGGCGGTGACCGGGGTGACCGCGGTGATCGCGTGGCGAGCCCGCCCGCGCGGCGTCCCGAGAGCCGGTCCTTTGACGGCGGCGGTCAGGGAAGCGGCCGACGGGTACCGGCGGCGCCGGCGGCGCGCGAGCGCGGCGGCTCGACGGGACGATCGTGGAGTGGTGGTGGTGGTGGTGGCGGTGGAGGGGGAGGGGGCGGCTGGAGCAGGGGCGGCGGTGGGGGCGGCGGCGGTCGCTCGGCGCCGGCGAGCCGCGGAAGCGGGGGAGGGGGAGGGGGAGGCGGGCGGCGCCGCCCGTAACACGGCGTTCCTTGCGCGAACGGTAGGGGCACAGCATGCTGTGCCCCTACTTTTTCATGGCCCAACTGAGGCGCTCGCTCGGGCTGGTGGACGGCCTCGCCATGGTCGTGGGGATCATGGTCGGGTCCGGGATCTTCCGCACGCCGGGCCTCGTGGCCGCCTACCTCGGCCGCCCCTCGCTCACCTTCGTCGCCTGGATCCTGGGGGGCGTCGTCGCTCTGCTCGGCGCGCTCTGCTTCGCGGAGCTCTCCACGCGCCACCCCGCGGCGGGCGGGAAGTACGTGTACGTGCGCGAGGCGTTCGGCCCGCGGGCGGGCTTCGTCGTGGGATGGGGCGAAGCGCTCGCCACCTATCCCGTCGCGATCGCGGCGATCGCGGTCGTCGCGGGCGAGTACGCCGAGCGGCTCGCGGGGCTCGCGCCCGGCGGCGCGCGCTGGGCGGGGGTCGGGCTCGCGGCGCTGTTCACGGGCGTGAACCTCGCGGGCGTGGCTTCGGGACGGTGGGTGCAGAACCTCGCGACCGGCGCGAAGGTGCTCGTGCTCGCGGGTGTCGCCGCGCTGGCGTTCGCCGCGGGCGACGGCGCCGGCTGGCGCTCGACCCTGCCCGCCGCTCCCACCGGAATCGCGACGCTCGCCGCCCTGGCGCTCGCGTTCCAGGCCGTGGTGTGGACCTACTACGGCTACCTCGACGTGGCGAAGATCGCCGAAGAGGTGGTCGATCCCGACCGCACCCTGCCGCGCGTGCTCTTGGGCGGGATCGCGATCGTCACGGCGCTGTACCTGGTCCTCAACGCCGCGTTCTTCCAGGTGCTGCCGATCGAGCGGATTGCGGGCTCGAACCTGGTGCCGGGCGATGTGGCGGCCGCCGTGTCGGGGGCCGGAGGCGGCGCGCTCGTGGCGGCGCTGGCGCTGCTCGTCGTGGTGGCGTCGCTCAACGGCAACCTGTTCGTCACGCCGCGGGTCATCTTCGGCATGGCGCGCGAAGGCCTCGCGCCCGCCGTCCTGGCGCGGGTGAACCGCGGCGGCACGCCGTGGGCGGCGACGCTGCTCGTGGGTGCAGTCGTCGTGCTGCTCGCCGCGACCGGCACGTTCCAATCGCTCCTGGGCCTCGCCGTCACGGTCATCATCGTGATCGACGGGTTCACGGTGCTGTCCCTGTTCCGCCTCCGCGCCCGCCGGCCGAGCGCGCCGTTTCTCGTGCCGCTCTTCCCGCTCGTCCCGCTCCTCTTCGTGGGCGTGTACGCGGCGCTGTTCGTGGGGACGGCGTGGGCGGCGCGGGGGACGGTGCTCGCCGCCGTGGCGGTGCTGGGCTCGGCCTACGGCGTGAGCTGGATGGTGAGCCGGCCGCGGACGTGAGGTAGCGCCCGCGCTCTGGCGCGCCTCCGGTCGCACGCGCGATCTTCCGTTGTACCTGCTCCGGAGCCTCGAGTGCGGGTACTGATCATAGAAGACGATCCCGAGCTGGCGGGCCTCTTGCGCGACGGCCTGCGCGCGCAGCGCATCGATCCTGCGCTCGCGACCAGCTTCGCGGACGGCCTGAAGCAGACCACGCTCGGCAGCTACGATGTGATCATCCTGGACGTCCGCCTCCCCGGCGGCACCGGCTTCGACTTGTGCGGCGAGCTGCGCCGCCGCGGCGTCACCACGCCGGTCCTGATGCTGACGGCGCTCGATGCCCTGGACGACCGGGTGCGCGGGCTCGAGGCCGGCGCCGACGACTACCTGACGAAGCCCTTCGCCTTCCGCGAGCTCCTGGCGCGGCTCAAGGCGCTGGCGCGCCGCCGCCCCGCGCTCGCGCCGTCGCTCCATCGCGTCGCGGACCTCGAGGTGGACGTCGCCGCCCGCGCGGTACGCCGCGGCGGCCGGCCGATCACCCTCACCGCGAAGGAGTTCGCCCTGCTCGAGCTGTTCGTGCTGCACCAGGGACGCCTGCTCGACCGCGCCACGATCACGGCGCACGTGTGGGACGACAACCACGATCCTTTCGTGAACGTGCTGGAGGTGCTCGTGGCGAGACTGCGCCGCAAGATCGACGACGGCTTCGAGCCGAAGCTGATCACGACGCTGCGCGGCGCGGGCTACCGCTTCGGCACGTGACGCCCGACCCGTGAGACCGCTCGCCCGGCTGCGGCTCGATCTGACGCTCTGGTACGCGGGCGTCCTGACGTTGATGCTCGCGCTCCTCGGAGGCGGGTTGTTCGTGGCCGTCCGCCGCCAGATCTCCGGTCAGCTGGACGCGTCACTCCAGGCCGCGTCCGCCGCGCTGATGCAGGCGGCCCGGATCCGCGAGACCGAGCAGGCACACGCCAAGGGAGCGGTCGTGGACGCGGTGGACGAGCTGCACATTCCCGATCGCTCGCTCTATCTGCTCGACTCCAGCGGGCGACCGATCAAGCCCGAGCGCGCTCCGGATTGGATCCAGGCCGCGGCGCGGGAAGCCGCAAGCACGGGGCGCACGGACCGAACTCTGCGCGCGCCAGCGGACCACGAGCTGCGGCTGCACGCGGAACGGTTCACCGGGTCCACCGGCACGGTCTACGTCGCCGCCGCGCTCGCCGACCGGCTGGAGCTCGAGGACGAGTACGCGTCGCTCATCCGGGCGTTCGGGGCCGCGGCGCTCGTCGCGCTGCTGCTCGTGGCGGGCGGGGGCTACCTCCTGGTGCGCAAATCGACGGCGCCGATCGAGCGGTCGCTCGATCAGATGCGTCGCTTCATGGCGGACGCCGCTCACGAGCTGCGCACTCCCATCACGATCCTGCGGACGAGGGCCGAGGTCGGCCTGGCGCAGGATCGCGAGCCCGCGCGCGATCGGGCGATGCTCGAGGCCATCGCGCGGGAGACGGCCCGGCTGGGGGGCCTCGCGGGCGACCTGCTCACGCTCGCTCGCGCCGACGCCGGCGAGCGGCCGATCGGGCGAGAGCCCCTCTATCTCGACGATGCCGCCGCCGGCGCCGTGGACGCCGTGCGGGCGCTCGCCCAGCACAAGACGGTCGGCGTGGACGTCGGCACTTTCGAAGAGGCGAGGATCATCGGCGATCCGGCGCTCGTCCGTCAGCTGCTCCTGATCGTGCTCGACAACGCCATCAAGTTCACGCCCGCGGGCGGTCGCGTCCGGCTCGACGTTGCAACGGTGGACGGCCGGGCGGCCGTCGTCGTCACGGACACCGGGATCGGGATCCCCGCCGCGCAGCTGCCTCACGTGTTCGAGCGCTTCTACCGGGGAGACCAGGCACGCCGGGAGGCGGAGGGCGCCGGTCTGGGCCTCGCGATCGCCCGTTGGATCGCCGACGCGCACGGCGCGCGGATCGACATCGGCCCGGCGCCGGGCGGGGGCGCCGGCACCCGAGTCACGATTAGCTTTCCCGTAACGCCGGATCTCTCTCCGAAGGAGCGGTCATGACCATCGCGTCTCGCGTCCTCGCCCGCGCCGTGCTGCTGGGCCTCGGTGTCGCACCCCTCGCCCCCGTCGCTCTCGTTGGTGCGCAAGGCTATCACGTCGCCCGCACCGTGGTCCTGGGCGGCGACGGCGGCTGGGACTACGTCGCGCTCGACACCGTGGGCCGCCGCCTGTTCATCGCGCGCCAGGACCGCGTGATGGTGGTCGATCCCGCGAGGCGCCGTCACCATCTTCGATCTGGCTTCGCTCCGGGTATTGGGGCACACCACCGTCGCGCCGGACGACGACGCGATCCTGTACGATCCCGTCACGCGGCGCATCTTCACCTTCAACGGGGACGCCCACTCCGCCAGCGTGCTCAACCCCGCGTCGGGGAAGTGGATCGGCACGATCGAGCTCGGTGGGGGCCCCGAGTTCGGCGTCTCGGCGGGCGACGGCAAGCTGTACGTGAACCTGGAGGACAAGGCGGCGGTGGCGGAGATCGACGCGACCGCGATGAAGGTGACGCGCCAGTGGTCGCTCGCGCCGTGCGAGGCGCCGACGGGCCTCGCGATCGACCGGGCGCATCACCGGCTGTTCAGCGGCTGCCGCAATCAGCTGATGGCGATCTCGGATGTCACCACCGGGAAGCTCGTCACCACGGTGCCGATCGGGCAGGGCGTCGACGCCTGCCGGTTCGATGCCGGCACCGGGCTGGCGTTCGCCTCGAACGGGGATGGCACGCTCACCGTCGTGCACGAGGACACGCCCGACAAGTTCACGGTGGTGGGGAACGTGCAGACGAAGCGCGGCGCGCGCACCATGGAGCTCGACGAGAGGAGCCACCGCCTGTTCACCGTCACCGCGGATTTCGGCCCGCCGCCCGCGCCCACGCCCGAGCGACCGCGCCCGCGGCCCAGCATCCTCCCGGGGACCTTCGCCCTACTGGTGCTCGAGCCGTAGCGACGGGATCACGTAGTCGCGGCCGCGGATCGCGACGAGCAGAGTCGGCACCGCGAACAGCGTAATCGGCGTGGAGAGCGCGAGCCCGCCGATGACGGCGAGCGCGAGCGGGCGCTGCAGCTCGCTTCCGGTGCCGATCCCGAGCGCGAGCGGCAGCAGGCCGAACAGCGTGCACAGGGTCGTCATCAGGATGGGGCGCAGGCGTACCCGCGCGGCCTCGCGGATCGCCGCTTCGAGCGGCAGCCGCTCGGCCAGCATCCGCAGCCGCGTGAAGTCGAGCAGGATGATGCCGTTCTTCACGATCAGCCCGATCAGCAGGATCAATCCCATGAACGAGGAGACGTTGAGCGCCGTCCCGGTGACGAGCAGCAGCGCCAGCGCGCCCACGAACGAGACGGGCGCCACGAGCAGCACGACCAGCGGCTCGACGAACGACTCGAACTGCACCACCATCACGGCGCACACGCTCACCACGGCGAGACCGAGCACGAGCAGCAGTCCCCGAAACGCCTCCTGCTGGCTCGCGTACTGACCGCCCAGCGCGACGCGCACGCCCGCCGGCGGCCGCTGGTCCCCGAGCACGCGCTGCACGTCGCCCATCACTCCGCCCAGCGAGCGGCCGGAGACGTCCGCGGTCATGGCGATCATCTGCTGCTGGTTCTCGCGCTCGAGGCTGAGCCGCGATTCGGCGGGCTCGAAGCTGGCGAGGCTGCCGAGCGGCGTGGCGTGGCGCGCGCCGGCCGCGCACCCGCACGGCGACGGGCCGGTCCTCGGTGCGGATCTCGCCCGCCTGCACCCCCAGTAAGGCCGCGCCGACCGCCGTCCCCACGTCCAGCGGCGTCATCCCGATCCGGTCCGCCACCGCCTGGTTCACGCGCATCAGCAGCTCGGCCGTGGGCTCGCTCACCCCGTTGTAGAGGTCCTGCAGTCCCGTGATGCGCTCGAGCGCGGGCGCGAGCCGCCGCGCGTACTCCTCGAGCGTGTCGAGCCGCTCGCCGTACAGCTTCACCTCCACCGGTCGCGCCGCGCCCGCGAGGTCGTTGATCACGTCGGCGAGGATCTGCATGAACTCGATGTGCAGCCGGGGGACCGCCGCCGCGATCCGGTCCCGCACGTCGTCGATCACCGCGAACACGTCGCGCGAGCGCCGGCTGCGCGGCGGCAGCCGCGCGATGATGTCGCCCGAGTTCTGCGCCGTGGCGAACATCCCGAGCTCGGCGCCGGTGCGGCGCGACGTCCCGGTGATCTCGGGCGTCGCGGCGAGCACGCCCTCGGCCACGCCGACCTCGCGGTTCGTCTCCGCCAACGCCGTGCCGCCCGGCGTGAAGTAGTCGAGCACGAACGCGCTCTCGTCCATCTCCGGGAGAAAGCCCGTCCCCACGAGGCGCCACAGGCCGAGGCCCGCGGCGACGAGCACGGTCGCGGCGACCACGATGCGTCGGGGATGATGCAGCACCGTGGCGAGTGCGCGCTCGTAGCGCGGCGCCAGCGCGTCCAGCGCCCGCTGGATGCGCGCCAGCGGGCCCGTCGCGGCGGCGGCCACCTCGTGCGGCGTCACGAACTGCTCGGCGAGCAGCGGGATGAGCGTGAGCGCGAGCAGCAGTGAGACGAGCACGGCGACCGTCAGCGTCGTGGCGAGCGCCGCGAAGAACTGGCCCACCACGCCTTGCAGCAGGCCGAGCGGCAGGAACACCACCACCGTGGTGATGGTGGACGTCGTGACGGGCCAGATCAGCTCCTGCACGGCCTCGCGGATCGCGCGCACGCGGGCGCCGCCCAGCGCCAGGTGGCGCGCGATGTTCTCCGTGATCACCACGGCGTCGTCGATCACGAGCCCGATCGCGATCGCCATCGCCCCCAGGGTCATCAGGTTGAAGGTCTGCCCCAGGACGCTCATCACGAAGACGGTAATCGCCAGAGTCAGCGGAATGGACGCGGCGCTGATTGCCGTGATCCGCCCGTGGCGCAGGAACAGGAGCAGCACCAGCACGGCGAGCGCGGCGCCGACCAGCATGGCGTCGCGCACGGAGCGCACGGCGTCCCGCACCAGCGAGGCCTGATCGTACACGGCCTTGAGGTGGACGCCCGGCGGCAGGGTGGGGCCGAGCGCCGCCACGATCGCCGCCACGCTGTCCGCGATCGCGACCGTGTTGCCCCCGATCTGCCGCGAGACATTGATGAGGGCCGCAGGCTTGCCGTCGCCGGCGATGACGCGGACGTGGTCCTCGGTGCCCACGCGCACCGTCGCTACGTCGCGCACCCGCAACCCGTTGCGGAGCACCACCGCGCCGATGTCCTCCGGGCTGCGGGCCTCCTGATCGGTGACGATGAGGTATTGCCGGTAGTCCTGGGCGACGCGGCCAACCGCCTGCACCGTCACCGCCCGCCGGATATCGTCGGCGAGGTCCGTATAGGTGAGCCCGGTCGCGGCGAGCCGCGCCGGATCCGTGACGACCTCGATCTCCCGGATGTCCGAGCCCTGGACCTCCACCCGCCCGACCCCCGGCACGCGAGAGATCAGCGGCTTGATGTCGTAGCGGGCGATGTCGTACAGGGTGGCGGGGTCGCCGCCCTCGAGGTTGTAGGACAAGATGGGAAACAGCGACGGGGTCAGCCGCTCGATCTCGATGTCGAGGTCGGGCGGGAAGGTGGCCTGCACCTGGTTCACACGCGCGCGCACGAGCTGCAGCGCGTAGCCCATGTCGGTGCTGGGGGCGAACGTGATCGCGATCTCGCTCGCGCCCCGGATCGAGTGCGACCGCACCCGCGTCACCCCCGGCACGATGCTCACCGCCTCCTCCAAGGGCCGGGTGACGCTGAAGACCACCTGCCGCGCACCGAGGGTCGAGCCCTGGGCGACGATCTTGATGCGCGAGAAGTTGAGCTCCGGGTAGATCGCCGAGGGCAATACCAGACCCGCCCATACGCCGGCGACGCTGAGCAGCGCCACGAGGAGGTAGACGAAGCGGCGCTGGCGGCTGATGACGTCGAACAGCGTCACGGCGCCACGCGGGCGATCTTCGCGCCGTCGGCGACTCCATAGGCGCCGCTCGTCACCACCGTCTCGCCGGCCGCGAGCCCGGTCACGACCTCGGCGAGTGCCTCGCTGCGTGCGCCGACCCTCACGGGCCGGGCGTGGGCGATGCCGGCCGAGTCCACGACGAACACCTGGTAGCCGTCGCCCGCCGGCACGAGGGCCTCGATCGGCACCGTCACGGCGCGCGCGTGCACGGCCGTCACGATCCTGCCGAACACCGATTCGCCGATCCGTAGGGGGCGCTCGGGCCGGGCGATCCGGGCCCGCACCGGCACGGCGCGCGAGACGGAATCGATCGCCGCCCCGACCGTCGTCACCATCCCGGCGCCGAGCGACTCGCCGCCCGCGCCTTCGCCCGCCTTGACGGTCACGGAGTCGCCGCCGTGCATCGCGCCCGCCTCCGGGGGCGTCACGTTGAAGACGATGTCGAGGGCGGCGGGGTCGGCAACTTCCACGAGCGGCTGGCTCGGGTCCACGGAGGCGCCGAGCACGGCGGTCATGCGGGTGACGACGCCGGCGAGCGGCGCGCGCAGCGTGGCGAGCTGGCGGGAGCGGCGCGCCGTCACCGCGGCGACCTGCACTTGCGCCAGGTCGGCCGCCGCCTGGTCGGCGTCCTTCTGCGGGAGGATCCCGGCCTGCACGAGCCGCAGCGCCCGGGCGTAAGCGTGCTGCGCGCTCTCGAGCGCGGCCTCGGCGCTCTGCGCGGCGGCGTCGAAGGGCGCGCGCTCGAACGCCACGAGCGAGTCGCCTTCCGCGACTCGCTCGCCGGGAGCGACGAAGATGGCCGCCACCCGCGTGGGGGCGGGCGCCGCGAGCTCGGCGAACCGTCCGGGCCGGGCCACCACGGTGCCGATCGCGCGCACGATCTGCGGGAAGGGCTGCACCGTCGCCACGGCGGTCGCGGCGCCGACGACGGTCTGGGCGCCGGCAGCCGTTTGCTCGGCGTCGCCGTGGGCGCCGGCCCGGCAGGCCGCGAGCAGCGTGGCGCAGGCGCCGACCAGCGCGACGCGTTTCACGGCTGGTCCGCGCCGGTGAGGAGCCGCAGGCTGGCCGCAGCGTCGTTCGCCGCCGCGACGTCGTCGATGTAGCGGCCCAGCGCCTCGCGCGCGTTGCGCTGCGCCTCGAGCACGCTGGCGAGCGGGACCGCTCCCTCGGCGTAGGCCTGGAGCGACATCGCGGCGACGCGATCCGCGCTCGCGAGCAAGCGCCGGTTGCGCTCGAGACGCGCTATCGCCGCCGTGAAGCTGCGCTCCGCGCGCGAGCGCTCCGCCGCCGATTCCCGGCCTACGAGATCGAGGTTCGCCAGTGCGCGGTCACGCGCCGCGGTCGCCTGGGCGATCTCGCCGCCGTTGCGGTTGAAGAGCGGCAGCGACAGCGAGACCCCGATCATCGGCAGCAGGCCGCTTGGTCCCGTGGGGTCGCCCTGGTCGAACCCCGCCTGGAGGCTCGGCGCCGGAAGCACGCTGCGGTGGGCGAGCGTGAGCGCGCGCTCGGAAGAGCGCAGGCTCGCCGCTGCGGCGGCGACGCGCAGCGGCTCGGCCGCCGGGGCCGGCGTGCTGTCGGTTGGGGGCATGAGCGAGTCGGCGAGGGCGATGGTCGGCGTCTCGGCGGGGAGTCCCATCGCGAGCTGCACGGCCAGCAGCGCGTCCACGGCGGCGAGCGCGTCGTCCGCGGCGATGTTCGCGAGCTGGCCGGCGTTCACCTCCGCGAGCCGCACGTCCAGCTCGCTCGCGTCTCCCACCTCGCGCCGCAGCTGCGCCATCCTGAGCAGGCTGTCGGCGTCGCTCGCCGTGCGACGCGATAGCCGCGCGTGGGCGAGCGCGGCGAGTGCCCGCGTATACGTGGTATCCACGTCGAACCGGATCGCGGCGCGCCCGAAGGCGAAGCCGTAGCGCGCGGCGTCCCGGGCCGACGCGGCGGCGCCGACCCGCGCCGCGCGGAGCCACGGCAGGTCGAGCGCCAGATCGGCGAGGACGTGGTAGTGGGGAACGTCCCTCGTGTAGCTCGCCGCGACCGACGGGTTGGGATAGAGCCGCGCGGCGCGCAGCGCCCCCGCGGCGGCTGCCGTGTCGGCGCGGCCGAATGCGGCCGGCGCGCCGCGGGTGAGCGCCGCCGCCACCGCCTGCGCCCGAGTGACGGGCTGCACGGGCTGCTGGGCCCGGACGGAGCCCGCCGCCACGCCGCCAACGACAACGATGAAAAGGGAAGTGCGCACCACGCGGAAAAGCTATTCGGCCAACCTGTCAGCAAGATGACACGGTAGAGCCTCTCAGTGATCTCCGTGCATCTTCATCTCCCCCATCATTTCCTCGTCGTGCTGCCACAGCGTGTCGTTGAGGTCCGCGCGATATACCGAATCCGCAGGGTCGACCGCCGGCCAGGTGGCTCTGCGATCGGGCACGAACAGGCCGGCCACGGCGCCCATGCCGCCGTCGCGCAACACCCGGCCCGTGGGGTTTTCGTACACCGCCGTCAACCGGTAGGTGTGGTCCGGCGTGATGTGGATGCCGAGCCGGTACCAGCGATAGAAGAGCACTAGCGGGATGGACGTCACCTGGTCCCGCGCGTCCTTCACGGGCTCGACGTGCCAGAGGATTTCGCCCGTGGTGACGTCTTTCACCTCGAGGCTCACGCCGTGGTCGTGCAGGTGGCCGCCCATTCCCAGGATCGTCCCGGGGACGGCGGGGCTGCTCTCCCAATGACGCTCGGTGCGGCCGGGCGGCAGGTCGAACGCCTTGCTGCCGCCTGGCCGGCGGCCCAGCGGGAACTGCACGTCCATCACCCAGGGGTAGGCGCGGAACAGGGGCCAGGGGCGGCTCGCGGGCACGTAGCCCAGGACCAGCCGTACGCGCACGCCGCGCTGCAGCGTGGCCGTCTCGTTGCCGAGCATCCCGCTCGCGATCAAGCGTTGCCCCCGCTCGAGCGGCAGTCCGAACAGGAGCCGGGGGACGGTCGCGGCGGGCGTCTCCTTGCTCGCGGCCATGATGTGCAGCCCGATCGGGAGGAACAGCTCGCGGCGCTCCGGGTCGCTCAAGTTGAAGTGGTGCAGCATCGCCTGCGGCAGCCGGCGGCCGGCCGGGTCCACCACCTCCATGTGGAAGTGGCAGATCGCGGCGCTCACCGGGATGACGGCCTGGAAGACGGGGAGCCGCACCATCCCCGCGGCCGGGCGGAAGCTCGAGCACGATCTCGCTACGCGCGGAGTCGACCAGCATGGAGGCGTACGGTAGCTCGGGGAGCGGGGCGCGGTGCGGCTTCGATGCATGCGACCGGGTTGTGGGCGCCGTCGTCGCCGCGGCGACGAGCAACGCGATGGCGATGAGCGGCCAGACGAGGCGGCGTATCATGGCCGCCTAAGATAGCAGTCTCTTCACACTCGCGCCGGGCGGTAGAGGATGACGCGGGCACGCTCCAGCGTGATCAGTCCCCCGCCGATCATCTCGTCCAGGTCGGGCAGGATCGCCTGAATCGCTTCCTCGGTCTCCACGACCTCGATGATGAGCGGCAGGTCGAGCGACAGCCGCAGGATCTTGTCGGTATGGACCTTGCTGGACGCCCCGAACCCCGCCACGCCCCGCAGCACGGTGGCGCCGGCGAGGCCTTTCGCGCGGAGCCGCTCCAGCAGCGCCTCGTACAGCGGCTTGCCGTGGCCTCGTACAGCGGCTTGCCGTGGTACTTGTCGCTCTCGCCGATGAAGATGCGCATCAGGGTGCGCTCGCCCTTGAAGCCGTGAGGCATGGGAGCTCCTTTGCGATGTCAGACGTCAGACGTCAGACCTCAGCGCCGGCGGTTCTTTCTGATGTCTGACGTCTGATGTCTGATGTCTGATGTCTCTCTCACAGCAGCCGGTTCGCCAACGCCAACCCGACTGCGGTCGCCAGCAGGCAGCCGAACACCGTCCCTCCGACATACAGCCCCGCGTACCAGTACTCGCCGTCGCCCAGGAGCTTGATGCTCTCGTAGCTGAAGGTGCTCATCGTCGTGAACGCCCCGCAGAAGCCGATCGTGAGCCCACCCCGCAGCTCGGGCGACACGACCGTCGATCCCGTGGCGTAGCGGATCAGGAAGCCGAGCGCGAACGAGCCCGCGAGGTTGATCGCGAGCGTGCCGAGGGGGAACACCACCGCCCCGGCGCGCGCCTGGACCCAGCCCTGGAACAGGTAGCGCGCCAGGGTGCCCGCGATCCCGCCCAGCGCGATGTAGGCGATCATCGGTCGCTCCCGGGCAGCGCCACGGCGGCGTCCGCCAGCGCCTCGAGCGCGCGGCGCACCTCGTCGACCCGCGGATCGAGCCGCGGGGCGAGCTCGGGATGCACGGCGCCGTAGCTCTTCAAGCGGCGGGCCCGCAGGTCCTCCATCCGCACTGCCCACACTTCCGCGACCGCCGCGATGCGCCGCTTCAGACTGGGCGCGCGATCGGCCGGCAGCGCCAGCGTCTCGCGCATCCGCTCGGCCGCTTGGTGCGCCGCGGCGATCGCCTCGCGCACGCGGGCGTAAGGGGGTCCGGTCGTTTGCAGCTCGGCCGATTGCGCCAGCGTCTCGAGGTCCGACGCGAGCAGGCGCAGGTGCGTGGCGAGTCGGCGCTCTTGGTTGTCGTTCAGCAGCGTCACGGGCATGAAAAAGACTCCTCCCGGGGTGGTTCGGGTAGGAGTCATCAGCCGGCTGGCGGCGGTTCGAGGCGAACTCCATCGCCTTAACAGAATCTAGGCGGTTAGGCAGTTAGGCGGATAGTGCAAACCCTCTAACCGCCTAACCGTCTAACCGCCTATCCGCCTGACCGCCTATCTTTTACGCCATGCCCCGCATCGCCATCGCCCAGCTGCGCCCCGTGAAGGGCGAGTACGCCGCGAACCTGGAGCGGCTGGGCGGCGTGCTGGCGCGGGTGGCCGAGCTCGACCCGCCGGTGGAGCTCCTCATCACCCCGGAAGCGTCCACATCGGGCTACTTCGTGGAAGGCGGCGTGCGCGACGTCGCCGTGACGGCGGGGACGCTGTTCCGCGACCTCGCGACCCGGCACGCCGCAGGAGCGAAACGGCCGATCGACGTGGCGGTCGGGTTCTACGAGGTGTTCCAGAACCGCTTCTACAACTCCTGCCTGTATGCGACGCTCGGCGGCCCCGACGTGGGCGTGAAGCACGTGCACCGCAAGGTGTTCCTCCCGACCTACGGCGTGTTCGATGAAGAGCGGTTCGTGGAGCGGGGACACGAGGTGCGGGCCTTCGACACGCGCTTCGGGCGCGCCGCGATCCTGATCTGCGAGGACGCCTGGCACTCGCTCACGGCGACGATCGCCGCGCTCGACGGCGCGCAGCTCGTCATCCTCCCCAGCGCCTCGCCTGCCCGCGGCACCGGCAAGACGGACGGGGGGGAGTCGCTCCCCGCGAGCGTGGTGCGGTGGGAGCGGATCGTGCGCAACATCGCCGAGGAGCACGGCGTGTTCGTCGTGTACGCGAGCCTCGTTGGGTTCGAGGGCGGAAAGGGGTTCCCGGGCGGCTCGCTCGTCGTGCTGCCGTCGGGGGAGATCGCGCTGCGCGGGCCGATCTTCGAGGAAGCGGTGCTGACGGCGGACCTCGACTTCGACCTCATCACCCAGGCGCGCGCGGACGCGCCGCTGCTCGCGGACCTCGAGGTCAATCTGCCGCATCTGGTGAAAAACCTGGGGACAAGGGAGGGGGGACGGGGGAGGGGTAGGCGCAGGGCCGTGAAGTTCGACGCCGCCACCAACGGTTTACACCCGTCCCCCGTCCCTCGTCCCCTGTCCCCGATTCACGTGGTGGGACGGGGGGTGGACGAGGGAGATCCCCTCGCCATCGACCCCGAGCTGGCGCGCCGCTGGCTCGTGAGCTTCCTCAAGGACGAGGTCGTGGTGCGCCGCGGCTTCAAGAAGGGGATCGTGGGCCTCTCGGGCGGCGTGGACTCGTCGCTCACCGCGTTCCTCGCCGCGGAGGCGCTGGGCGGGGAGAACGTGATCGGGCTGCGGATGCCGTATCGTGCGTCGAGCCCCGAGAGCATGGAGCACGCCCAGCTCGTGATCGCCAAGCTGGGGATCGAGTCCGTGACCGTGGACATCAGCGCCGCGGTGGACGGCTACTTCGCGCAGGTGGGCGACGACGACCCGCACCGCAAGGGCAACGTGATCGCGCGCGAGCGCATGATCGTGCTGTTCGACCTCTCCGCGAAGTACCGCGCCCTCCCCCTGGGCACCGGCAACAAGTCGGAGCGGCTGCTCGGCTACTTCACGTGGCACGCCGACGACTCGCCGCCCGTGAACCCGCTGGGCGACCTGTTCAAGACCCAGGTGTGGGCCTTGGCGCGCCACGTCGGGGTGCCCGAGGTGATCGTGACGAAACCCGCCACGGCCGACCTGATCCACGGCCAGACGGACGAGGGGGACTTCGGGATCTCCTATCCCAAGGCGGACCGCATCCTGTACTATCTGATCCGCGGGATGCGCCCCGAGGAGATCGTGGCGCGCGGCTTTACGAGCGCCGAAGTGGAGCTCGTGCGGGGGCGCCTCGACTCGACTCATTGGAAGCGCCGGCTGCCGACGGTGGCGGTGATGTCGCAGACGGCGATCGGGGAGTTCTACCTGAGACCGGTGGACTACTGATGCAGGCACGCCATCCGCGCGAGTCTGAGGCCGTCATGTCCGAGCTGATGATGCCGCAGCACGCGAACATCATGGGCAACGTGTTCGGCGGCGTGATCCTGTCGCTGGTCGACCGGGTGGCCGCCGTGGCCGCGATCCGCCACGCCCGCAAGCCGTGCGTCACGGTGTCCGTGGACAAGGTGGACTTCAAGGAGCCGATCCACGTGGGCGAGCTGCTCACCGCTCACGCGCGCGTCAACTACGCCGGCCGCACGTCGATGGAGGTGGGCGTCAAGATCATCGCCGAGAACGTGCTCTCGGGCGAGCGGCGGCATACCAACTCGTGCTACGTCACCTACGTCGCGCTCGACGACCACGGCCGGCCGACAGCGGTCCCGCCGGTCGTGCCCGAGACGCCGGACGAGAAGCGGCGCTTCGAGCGAGCGGCCAAACGGCGAGCCAGCAGGGTGATGGACCGGAGATACGATACGGGAGCAGGCGAATGAATAGTGCGGAATGCGGAGTGCGGAATGCGGAGTATTCAATGCTGACTGCGGAATCGAAGGACGGACGTAAAACTCCGCATTCCGCATTCGTCATTCCGCACTAGGGGTGTGGGAGTGAGGGTGGTGGCGGTTTTGGGTGGTGGCGGCGCCAAGTCGCTCGCCCATGCTGGGGCCTGGAAGGCGTTGCGCGAAGCCGGCATCACGCCCTCCCACATCGTCGGCACCTCGATGGGCGCGATCGTAGGTGCCGCCTTCGCCGCCGGCGCGACGTACGAGCGCTTCGTCGAGGTGGCGCGCTCGCTCGGGTCGAAAGACGTCGCGGCGCTCGATCGCTTCGCGCTCGTGAAGGGCGTGTTCGCCGCGAATATCTTCAAGCCCGGGCCGTTGCGGCAGAGCATCGCCCGGCTCGTCCCGGCCACACGGTTCACCGACCTCGAGATCCCTCTCACCGTCACCGCGACGGACGTCGATTCAGGGGAATTGATTCTGTTCGGGGCACTGGGGCAGGACGCCCCGCTCATCGACGCGCTGTACGCCTCGTGCGCGCTGCCGCTCTATTTCCCGCCCGGCCGGATTGACGGCCGCCGGCTTGCAGACGGCGGCCTTCGCGCGGCGCTGCCGCTCGGGCCCGCTAGCACGATCCCCGCTGACCTGGTGGTCGCGATCGACGTCGGCCCGGGATTCGACGAACCGCCCACGTCGCGGCGGGCGCCCATCCCGGCGCTCGTGCGGGCGCACGGCGAGGCGATCCGCGTCATGATGGCGGCGCAGACGGAGAAGACGATCGCGGAGTGGCCGCGGGATGCGGCGAAGCTGATCGTCGTCCGGCCCGTCGCCGAACGAGAGGCGACCTTTGCGGTGGAGGAGGCGGGCCGGTACCTCGAGGCGGGCTACCGGGCCACGCAGCAAATGCTCAGCGGTGTTTCCTAGGCGCTCTCTGCGAGCGTGGCGCGGTTCCCGAACAGGCGGCGGAAGAGGGCGTGGGTCGGTAGATAGATGAGGATCGGCCAGAATGCGAGCTGCAACACCAGGTAGAGTCCCGGAGCCATCCATGTCTGGACCGTCTTCTCCCCAGGCCCGAACACCCAGTTCAGATTGACCGCGGCGTTGGGGTTGTTCACCGGATGCGGCGGGGGCGGGGTGAAGAAGAAGCACACGAGGAGCAGCACTGTCGCTGCCGCCGCTTGGGCGGCCAGCGCGCGGCGATCGTAGCCCAGCCGCCACACCATCCACACCACGAGGAACGGCAGCCACCCGTGGAAAGATGAAAGTCCCCGCACGAAGAGAGGGATCTGCGGGTCGAACATGTAGTCCGTGAGCCCGAGCAGGTTGAGCCCCGCGAGGTGCCCCGCGAAGTCGATCACCCAGAGCATTTGCGGGAGCGCGATCGCCACCGCCTGCATGCTGGCGAGGAACGGGCTCTCGAGCCACAGGGCCGGCAATGTGACGAGGAGCGCGACGTCGCAGAACCAGAGGAAGTTGACGGGCCCATACGTGCGCCAATAGAACGGGATCAGCACGGCGAGAAACGCCGTGTAGGGGAGTTTGATCCAGAGCGGGATCTTGCGCCCGCCGTCGGGCACGGTCTCCGACGCGCTAATACGTCCGCCGCTCCGCCGGCTGGTCGCTGCGCGAGCGGGGGATCCGTTCCTGATAGTTCCATTGCCCCACGTAGAACGTTCGCCCTCGCCAGGCTCGCGCATTCCTGGCGAACAGATTGTCGAGTTCCCGGATGCGGGACTCGGTGGGAGGGTGGGTCGCGAAATACTGTTCGAGGGCCTTGCCGAGCGCGACAGCCAGCTCACCGACCATCAGCCTCGGCTTCTCCACTCGGGTACTCGGCTCGCGTTGAGCGAGTCGTTGGAACGTGGCTCGAGCGCCCCTCGGGTCGTAGCCAGCGTCGGCCGCGAGCAGCGCGCCCTGGGCGTCCGCCTCCAGCTCCTGCTCTTCGCTGAAGCCCAACCCCCAGAGCAGGGATCCGAGAGCCGCGATCGCGGCGAGATCGTCTCCGCCGATCTTGCGGGCCGCGACCTCGTACTGCAACCGTTCTACACAGTGTTTCAAATCCACGTGGCTGATCTCGTGTCCCAGAATCGCGGCGAGCTCGGCCTCGGATTCGAGGAAGTCGAGCATCCCCGTGGTGACGTAGACGCTTCCGCCCGGGATGGCGAACGCGTTGATGGCGGGCGACCCAACGATGTAGAAGCGATACGCGATCCCTTTCCGCCGGGTGTGCTCGATGAGCGGCTGCGCCACTGCGGTGACGTAGGTCCGAAGGGCCGGACTGTCCCTTAGCCAACCGCTCGCGGCGATCTCGCGCTCGATGCCGCGGCCGATCTCCGTCTCGCGTTGATCGGAGATCCGCGTGACCGCCAGGCCGACTTGGTTCGCGTCCCGGGTCAGGTCGGTCGTGAGCTGCACCACCGAATCGAGATCCGCCTCGTGGTGCGTCCGGCTCAGGCTGAGGAGGATTCCCCCCGCGGCCGCGAGCGAGCAGAAGGCCGCGAGGAACAGCACGCGCCGCCGTGTCGCCGATGCCGCGCCTAGATGTACCGTTTGATCACCTCGCGATACTTCGTGTAGGCGAACGAGACGAGGAGCAGGATCGCCCCGAGCACGATGAACGAGAAGATGCGGTAGAGAGTCTCGACCCCTCGGAGGTCGATGAGGAAGACCTTGAGAAGGCAAACCAGGAGCAGCGCGAGACCGGAGAGCCGAAAGGTGCGGTCGCGAACGAGGAAGCCCAGGGCGAGCACCACCAACCCCTCGATCGCCCAAGCGATCGTGAGGAGGTTCCCCAGCACCTCGTAGTACAGGAGCAGGGTCAGCAGAAACGTCGCGAGGAGCGAGAACAGCACGCGGGCGTTGGCGTCGATGAGCGCCAGCCGAAAACCGGCCTGCCCAGTCCGCGATCGTGGAAAAGCGTCCCGCTTGACGAGACACCACGCTTTGGCCGCATACAGCCCGGCGATCACCGGAACGGTGGTCGCGATCCGCGCGGGCAGCCCGTAGTAGCTGCCGCTGAGATAGAAGTTGGTGGCCCAGCTGCGCCCGAACGCCAGGGTGGCGATCAGATAGCTCTGGAGTCTGAAGTCGCGGTCCTGCCACCGGACTCCGAGGACCAGCCACCCCAAACCCAGCAGGGCCCAGCCGATGACGGCCTGAGTCCTTCCCAACTCGAAGCGGGCCAGCACCACGAGCAGTATCGCCGCCGCATACGAGTATGCTTGGGAGACACGTGTTGCTTCGTTAGTACCTTCGCGACCTCTTTCCTCCTTGACCCTGGACCGGAGGTAGTAGAAGGAAACGACGATCGGTGTGACGGTAATGAGCCGGTGCGACAGCCCGTGAAAGTCCCCCGGTGCCGTGAAGTTGGCCAGGAACAGGCGGCCGAACGCCGCCCCGCCAATGAGGTGGCCTTGGCGTCTGAGCGCCGCCGCGTCGAGCGCGAAGCCGGCTTCGACGAGCAGCAAGCCCAACACCCCCCAAGCGAGCGCCACCGCCACGCTGTCGAGTTCCTTCCAGAGCAACACCAGGAGCAGCAGCGATGCCGCATAGGAGGACAGCTCGGCGATGGCGGTCTCTCCCTGCGGCACGCCCGCCCGGTCTACTCCCCGCCGGACACGGCCGAAGAGGTAGTACAGAGCGGCGACTGCGGGCGCGACGCTCAGCCAACGGGACAGGGCGAGCTGCTGCTCGCCGCCGTAGAAACCGTAGAGGTTGATCGAGAGTAGCGCCGCGACCGCGACGGCGGATAGGAGATACGCTTGCCGTCGGAGAGGTGCTTGCCGGAGTCGGACGCCGGCTTCGACGAGCACCAACCCGGCACCGAGCCAGGCGAGCCCGACGAGTTCGGGATGCAGCTCCTTCCAGAAGAGCGCAGCCAGGAGCGCCGCGCCGAGATAGGAGGAGACAACGCCGGTTGCGCGCTCGCCCTCGCCCACGACGCCCGGGCTCCAGGCTCGCTCCAGGCGGCCGAACGCGTAGTACAGATACGCCATCGCCGGCACCACCGTCAGCCACCGCAGGGCGTGCGGTGCCTCGGGTCGACCCAACACGTTGCCGAACAGGTTGATGGAGACGAGGGTCCCGGCGGCGACCAACCCCAGCGCGTACGCCTCGACGCGGAACGCCACTTCGCGCAGCCTGAGCCCCACCGGGAGTAGGACGGCTGCTTCCAACAGCCAGGCGGGACCCAGCCAGTATTGCGCCAGCGGGGAAGCCGTCGGCTTGAGCGGCAGGGTGAGCGCGATGAGGGCGGCACCGACCACTCCGTCGAGCACGTGCGGCGTGCGGCGCTTCCAGGCGTACAAGAGCGTGCTGCTCGCCACGTACGCCAGCCCGGCGACACCGGTGAACAGGTAGCGAGACTCGGGGAAGACGGCGGACACCTGGCCGAAGGAGAGCCCGAGGAATGCCAGCGTATTCGTGAGATTGATCGCGACGCCGGCGCGCTTCTCCCTTGTGGCCGAGGGCGCGAGGATGAAACTGAACGCCGAGAACACCAGCCAGTACAGGATCAGCATTCCCTGCCCCAGCCAGAAGGTCTCGAGGCTCGGCCGGGTGGCGAAGCCGCCCATTCGGAGTTCCAGCCAGAGCAGATGATTGAAGTACGTCGCCGCGACGCCGAAGAGGCCCAGGAAGTACCAACGCGTCCTGCTGAGTATCAGCACCAGGGAGACGGCGAGGACGAGCGACGCACCCAGGCTGAACCCCGTGAGGGGGCTGATGGCGACCGTCACAAAGCCCAGGACGTACGCCAGTGCGGTGGCGACCTCCGAGCGGTATCCCAGTGAATGCAGGATCATCGCGGCCGCCACGGCGCCCAGCAGCACCATACCCCACATCGGCGCCTCGATCACCTTGGCCGCGGAGATGTTGTGCGCGGCGTAGGCGGTGAAGTACAGCAGTGCCCAACCGCCCCCGACGAGCGGTCTCGCGAAGAGCGAGTATCTCGTGATTCGCTGGAGCAGGACGCCGCCGATCAAGAGACCCAGGCCGGACACCAGTCCGGTCCCGATCCGCCCCCAAGGACCCATGTAGCGCAGGGAGTAGCCCAGAAACAGCGCCACGCCGACAACCAGCACGACGATCCCGATCTTGTTGAGCCACTTGCCGCCGATCACGCTCTCCCACTGGGCGACATCGATGCGGGACTCCTTGAGGACGGCCGCAAGCGGTCTCCGTGTCGGTGGTGCAGGTGCCGGCTCGCTCGGGGGAGGCGCAACAACAGGACGGGCGGCCTCGGGAGGGAGCTGGGTCGGAGCTACCGCGGGTTCGGGAGGTTGACGGGCGGGGAGCCTGACGCGCTCTTGCAAAACGTCGAGGCGGAATTCGAGCTTCTTGATCTCCTCCGACAGGCGCGCGAATCGCCTCCAGATGATCCACAGGGCCGCTGCGGCGAGTACAGCGTACAGCATCGCTACTCCTTCCCAGCGCCGTCGCGCCGCTGGGCGAGCTCCTGCTCCCGCAGCGCTCGGCGCAGGATCTTGAGCACCGCGCTCTTCGGGAGCTCCGCCCGGAACTCGATCTGTTGCGGCACCTTGAACGCGGCCAGGTTGTCGCGGCAGTAGGCTCTGAGGTCCTCGGCGGTGGCCTTCTGGCCGGGCTTCAGTACGACGAACGCCTTGACCCGCTCCCCGCGCTTCGAGTCGGGCAACCCAATCGTCGCCGATTCGAGCACCGTGGGATGACTCATCAGCACCCCGTCCACCTCGTCCGGGAACACCTTGAACCCCGAGACCACGATCATCTCCTTCTTGCGGCCCACGATGCGGTGGTAGCCGTCCTCGTCGATGGCGACCAGGTCCCCCGTGTACAGCCACCCGTCGCGCAGCACTTTCGCGGTCTCTTCCGGCATGTTCCAGTAGCCCTGCATGACCTGGGGCCCCTTGATGATCAGCTCCCCGGGCTGGCCGGGTGGTACCTCAGTGCGGCCATCCTCCACGTCCACCGCCTTGGAGTCGGTGTTGGGGAGCGGAATCCCGATGCTCCCCGGCTTGCGCTGGCCCAGGACCGGATTGCAGTGGGTCCCCGGTGAGGCTTCCGTGAGCCCGAACCCCTCGACGATCACGGAGCCGGTGAGCCGCTCGAACCGCTGCATCACGTCCACCGACAAGGGCGCCGAGCCCGAAAAGCAGCGCTTGATGCTCGTGAGGTCGAGCTCCTCGATTCGGGGATAATTGAGGACGGCATTGATCAGCGCGGGCACCGTGGGGGCGAGCGTGACGCGTTCGCGGGCGAGGCTCTTGACGAGCGCGCGCACGTCGCGCGGGTTGGGGATGAGCACCATGGCGGCGGCGGCGCCGATCGGGAAGTTCATCGCCACGGTCATCCCGAAAGAATGAAACATCGGCAGGGCCGCCAGCATGACCTCCTTGCCTCTCTCGAGCCCGGGGAACCAGGCCCGCAGCTGCTGCATGTTGTACGACAGGTTGCGGTGCGTGAGCATCGCGCCCTTGGCGATGCCGGTTGTGCCGCCGGTGTACTGCAGGGCGGCCAGGTCGTCGAGCGTGGGACGCCGCGCGGGCGGCCGTGGCGGCGCGTCGTCGATGAGCCGCCTGAAGAAGTGCAGGCCCGGTCCGGGAGCCACCTTCGCGATGGCCGGCGGTTGCGCGCGCCGGAGCTTGAGCGGGGCGAGGAGGTTGAGCGGGAAGCGCAGGTACTCCGGGATCGAGGCGATGACGTAGTGCTCGATCGGCAGCCGGTCACGCGCGGCGGCGATCCGGTCCGCGTACACGAAGTCCGCCACCACCGCCACGCGGCACCCTGCATCCGTCCACTGGTGCTCGAGCTCCCGCGCCACGTAAAGGGGGCTCGTCATCACGGCCTGCGCCCCGAGCGACAACGTCGCGTAGTAGGCGATCACCGTCTGGGGGAGGTTGGGGAGCTGGATGGCCACCCGGCTGTCACGGGTGACGCCGAGCTGACCGAGCGCGGTGGCGAACCGGTCGACGTGGTCCTTGAGCTCGCGGTAGGTGAGCCGGCGGTTGAGAAAGATGATCGCCGGTCGGTCGCCGTGCTCCGCCGCGGCGCGCTCCAGGAATTGCGGCAACGTCAGCGGCTCGAAGTCGAGCACGGGAGGCACGCCGGCGTCGTAAGACGCGTGCCACGATCGAGGTTGCACGGAGCCATGTTCGCGTGGGCGGAGCTCGTTCGCAAGAAGCCCGGGTGGCCGCCATATTGCCGCCATGACGCGCGATCACGCCCGTCTCGCCCGCACGGGACTCATCGTGCTCACGGGCATGAACCTGCTGAACTACGTGGACCGCTACGTCGTGCCGCCGCTGCTCGAGAGCATCAAGCGGTCGGAGCTGCGGCCCAGCGACACGGCGCTGTTCTCCCTGACGTCGGCGTTCCTCATCGTCTACACCTTCAGCGCACCGCTCTTCGGAACGCTCGGGGACCGCGGCTCGCGGCCGCGCCTCATCGCCGCCGGCGTGGCGATCTGGAGCCTCGCCACGGCCCTGGCGGGCTTGGCCCGCAGTCTTCCCACGCTGTTCGTGGCGCGCGCGGCGGTGGGCGTGGGGGAGGCGGCGTACGGGACGATCGCCCCCAGCATGCTGGCCGACTATTACCCCCGGCGGCTGCGCGGCCGCATCTTCGCCGTCTTTTTCGCCGCGATTCCCGTGGGCTCGGCCCTCGGGTATGTGGTGGGGGCGTTCGTGGACACGCACTTCGGCTGGCGGCGAGCGTTCTTCGTGGCCGGGGCGCCCGGCCTGCTCCTCGCCTTGCTGGCCCTCAGCCTGTACGACCCGCCGCGGGGCGGTCAGGACGAGGAGGACGGCCCCGCGACGGTGCACGGCACGGTCGCGCCGGCCGGGAGCCCTCGCGCCGCCTACGCCGCCCTGCTCGCGAACCGCGCTTACCTGCTCACCGTCGCCGGTTACGCCGCGTATACGTTCGCGCTGGGGGGCCTCGCCAATCTGATGCCGAGCTTCCTGCAGCGCGTGCGCGGCCTTCCCGAGATGCAGGCGGGAGTCTGGCTCGGCGGCATCGCGGTGGCGACGGGGCTCGTCGGCACCTTCGCCGGCGGCTGGATCGGCGACTACCTGCTGCGCTACACCAGGCAGGCCTACCTGTGGCTCTCCGGCATCGCCACGCTCGTCGCCGCACCGCTGATACTGGTGGCCCTGCGGGCCGCGACGCCCCGCGCCTACTGGAGCGCCATCATCCTCGCCGAGCTCCTGATGTTCGCGTCGACGGGCCCGATCAACTCGGCGATCGTCAACGTGGTGGCGCCGGGGATTCGGGCGACGGCCGTGGCGGTGAGCATCTTCAGCATCCACATCTTCGGAGACGTTCCGGCGCCCACCCTGGTGGGCGTCATCTCCGATGCGAGCTCGCTCGGCCAGGCGATTCTCATCCTGCCGGTCGCCGCCCTCGTGAGCGGCGTGATCTGGACCTACGCGGCGCAGCGGGGCGAGCGGCCGAGCCCTGGTGAGGCGGCGTCGTGAGGGCCGTCCTTAGGGCCGTTCTCCGATTCGTCCTGAGGATCTTCTTCCGCCGCATCGAGATCTCGGGCCTCGCGCACGTCCCCGCGAGCGGTCCCGTGATCTTCGTCCTGAACCATCCCAGCGGGCTGATCGACCCTGCCTTCCTGCTGTGCTTCGCCCCGCGCCGGGTCTCGTTTCTCGCCAAGGCGCCGCTGTTTCGGATGCCCGTGGTCGGGTGGTTCGCGCGCACCTTCGAGGCGATTCCCGTGCATCGGCGCATGGACGAGGGGTCGGATCCCTCCCAGAACCGTGACACGTTCGAGGCCGCCCGCCGGGTGCTCGCGAGCGAAGGGGCGATCGCCATCTTCCCCGAGGGCGTCTCGCACAGCGACCCGAAGCTGCGGCCCCTGAAGACCGGCACGGCGCGCATCGCGCTCGGCGCCGCGGCGCTGCTCGGCGGGTCGGCGCCGCTGCGCATCGTTCCGGCGGGCCTGTACTATCGCGCCAAGCAGACGTTTCGGAGCGCCGCGCTGCTCTGTTTCGGCGAGCCGTTCGCCGTGGCGCCGGTGCCGCTCGCGCCTGGCGCCGAGCCGCCGGCGGGTCCGGTGCGCGAGCTCACGGCCGTGGTCGAGCGGGCACTGGCCGCCATCACCCTCCAGGCCGAGCAGGTGGAGGCGCTGGCGCTGATCGAGCGGGCGGAGCGCATCTTCTCTGCGGCGGAGGAGGCGCCGGCGGCGCCGCGGGCCCTGGCGGAGGAATTCGAGCTGCGGCGCCGTTTCGTGGCCGGGTACCATGTCGTGCGGGCGCGCTGGCCCGAGCGGTTCGACCGGCTGCGGGCGCGGATCGACCGCTACGAGGGGGCGCTCGCCGCGGCGGGACTGGATGCTCGACACCTCACGCCCCGCAGCTTCACGCTGGGCCGGGTGGCCCGGTACGCAGCCCAGAGTGTGCTCGTCGCCCTGGTGCTCCTGCCAGCGGCGCTGCTCGGCGCCGTCATCCACTATCCCGCGTATCGCCTCGTCGACTACATCGCGAAGCGCGTCGTGAGAGACCAGGCGGAGGGCCTCGCCAGCGTCAAGGTCCTCGGTGCGATGCTGCTGTTCCCGATCACCTGGGCCGTGCTCGCCCTCGCGGCGTGGGCACGCCTCGGCGTGTGGGGGGCGGCGCTCGTGACGCCGTGCCTCCCGGTGACCGGCTATGCCGCGCTCGTGTTTTTCGAGCGGCTCGACGGGATCGAGGGCAGGGCTCGGGCCTTCGGCCTGTTCGCGTTGCGGCGCTGGGCGTTCCTGCGGCTCCAGGCCGAGCGCCGGGCGATCCGGGACGCGATTCTGGAGCTGGGGCGGGAGGTGGACCGCGAGTCGTTGGCGCCGAGTTGAGCAGTGTGTAGGTTAGACGGGTAGACGCTTAGACGGGTAGCGGTCCGGAGGGGCGAGTGAGCAGGAGTTCTGTCGCTCACGGCTACCCGCCGCTACCCGTCTCGCCGTCTACCCGTCTGACCTATTCGCTACCTGCTGAGATCTGGAGGCTCTCTGCGCGCATCCGAAGTCATGATCCCCGATCCCTATGTCGCCGCCGCCGGCGCCACCAGCGCCGAGGTGGCCGCGCTGATGCGCATGAAGGACATCTCGGTCGTGCCGGTCGTGGACAATCCGAAAGACCGCCGCTACCTCGGCACCATCTCGGATCGCGACATCGTGACGCGCTGCGTCGCCGCGGGGCACGACCCGAAGGAATGCTCCGCCGAGGACCACGTGCGCACCGATACGGCGGTGGTGACGCCCGACACGGAGTTGAATGGCTTCCGGATCGAGCGGTTGGACGAGAAGGATACGCACATACGATCGACGATTGTGGTAGTGGATGGAACCAGGCGGGTGGTGGGCTTTATTCCGCATCCAGAGCAAGTGGAGGGGATCATCATAGGCTAATGCGGAATGCGGAGTGCGGAATGCGGAGTTTGCAGGGGGAGGTCGAGCGGCACACATTACCGCGCTGCACCCGAAGTGGCGCGACCTAGTCTACAAGTACGAGCTCGCCGCCGCCCAGGCGCGGCCCGATTGGGGCGAGTCGAAGGAGCAGCTCGACTTGCGCGGCGCAATCGAGACGATCGCGCACCAGATCCAGGACTATCTGCTCGAGCTGGAGCAGATCGGGTGCGTGTTCAAGGGGTTCGAGCACGGCCTCGTCGATTTCTACGGCAAGCTCGATGGACGAGAGATCTTCTGGTGCTGGAAGCAGGGAGAAGACCGGATAGAACACTGGCACGATCTAGAGGCGGGTTATGCCGGTCGCCAGCCGGTACCGGAGGTTGTGAGGGGGTAGGCTAACACCCGGGGGTTTGCATGCGCGGTCTGTGGCTCTTCATCCATGTCATAGGCTTTACTCTCTGGCTCGGCGGCGGCATCGCCACCATGGTGGCGGGCGTGTCGGCGAAGTCGTTCGAGCCCGGCCCGCGTCTCGCCGCTTACAAGTTGATCGGTAACATCCAGCGGCTCTTGGTGGGCCCGGGCGCGATCGCGGTCGTGCTCTCCGGGATCGTCCTGGCGATGCCGTACATGCGCTCGGGCGCGATGCCCGGCTGGCTCAACCTGATGATGGGAGCGGGGCTGTTGGGCGCGCTCGCGGCGGTGGGATTGAGCGTCCCGACAGCGGCGCGGATGGGGAGGCTGGAGCTCGATGCCAGGGGCGAGCTGCCCGAGAGCTTTCAGGGGCTCAGGAAGAGGCAGATCCTGGCGGCGTCGATCGCTGGTGGATTGGGACTGGTCGCCATGGCGGCGGCGACCTTCGGGAGGGGTTAGACGATTAGGGAGACGCCGAGATGCCGAGACGCTGAGTGGATATGAGGGGCTAGTTGTTAGTAAGACAAATCCTAAGTCGACCCTCGCTCCTCATATCCACTGAGCGTCTCGGCATCTTAGCGTCTACCTAGTCGTCTTGTCGTCTATTCCCACCCTCACCTGCGAGTTTTGTCAGTCGCTGCTTGACCTCCCTAACCACTCCCTGCAGCTCCGGATCCGCATTCTTCCACAGATCTACGAATCTTCCGTAATCCTCGCGCGCCTTGTCGAGCTGCCCTCTCTCCTCGTACAGCTCGCCCAAGTGCTTGTAGGTGGGTCCCAGGCTCGCAGCTTCTTCGTTTAGGCGGAACAGGCCGGGCGTCGTGATGGCGCGCTCGTACACGGCGAGCGCCGAGTCGCGCTCGCCCGCCCGCTCGTAGGCGCGCCCCAGCTCGAACAGCCCGCACACGGCGCAACTGTCCTCGTCGTACCAGGCCTGGTAGCCTTTGATCGCGTCCTGGACCCTGCCCTCCGCGAACGCCACCGCGGCCGCCGCGTCGTGCCGGAACGGTTGGCCCCGCCGCAGCGCCTCCGGCACCGTCGCCTCGTACTCGGCGAGCAGCTGCCTCGCGCGGTCCGGCCGCCCCGCCTCCGCGTACAGCCATGCCAGGACGAGGTACGGCCGGTCCGCCGCGGGAATGGAGGCTAAGGGATACCGCCGCAGCGCATCCTCCACTCTGCGCCGCCCGGCCTCGGGTGCTTTGCGGTAGAGCACGTCGATTATGGCGAGCCCGACCGCGCCTCCGATGTACGCTCCCGGCAAGCGGCGCTGCTCGCTGAGTGTCATCGCCCTGCGGGTATGGCTCTCGGCCTCGGCCAGCTTCCCCCGCACCAGGCTTAGCTGAGACAGGGTGTAGGCCGTGCCCTGCTGCCACGTCGGGTCCTGCATCAGCTGCGCCAGCGCCCGGGTCTGCACCTCGGCGCTGTCGAAGTCACGGCGCGCGCCGGCTACACTCGCGCGCAGAAAGAAAGCGAGCGGGTTCCCCGGTGTCCTTTGGGCGAACAGACCCACCGTTCGCGCCGCCTCCGTGAGCTTACCCTGACCAACCTGCGCTACGGTCGTATTGAGGTTCAGCGGCCCGTCGCTGGGGTAGAGGGCGACGCCGCGCAGCGTCAGCGATTCGGCCTCCGCGAACCTGCGCACCTCGCTGAGGGAAAGGGCCAGATTATTGAGCGCCACGAGGTTTTCCGGATCCAGCTCGAGCACCGCCCGGTAGGCGCTCTGGAGCTTCGCCCGATCGAACTCAGCCACATTGTAGTAGTACGCCTCGGCCAGGTAGCGCTCGAGCGGCGTGAGCCGGTCGCGATGCTGGAACGCCTTGGTCGCCGCCGCGGCGATGCGCGAGGGCGCGGCGAACGAGTTGCTCAGCACCACCGCGAGCTTGCGGTACGCCATCGCGAAGGTCGTATCGAGCGCGATCGCCTCTCCCAGCAGCGCCACCGCCCGATCGGGCTCGCCGGCGTCGTTGGCCTTGATAGCCTGGGAGTACTTGCGCAGCGCCTCGAGCGAGCCCGTGGTCACCTGCTCGAGCGGCTCGCTGGCGCGGATCGTCCTGAGCGACTCGCCGATCCGCTCCCTCAGCCTGCCCGATAGCCGGTCGACGGCCTCGATGATCGCCCCGTCGTCCTTGGCGTTCTCGCGCAGTGTGACGAGCACCGTGCCGTCCGCAGCCGAGAGAAGGTCAGCCGACAGCACGTAGCTCCGCCCCACGGGGTCGATCTCCCCGCGCACCACCGCCTTCGCGCCTTCTCGTTGGGCGAGCTCCCGCGCCAGGACGACGTCGAGCGCGGTCCCCGACTTCCGCCCCATGCGACCGAGCGCCTTTGCGACCGCCGCCCCGTCGAGCAGCCGCACGACCGGCGACTGGGCGAGATCCACTCGCAGCGCTTCGGTGAGCGACGGCCCGAGCGTCGAGTCGGTGGTGCGGTTCTCGAAGTCCGCGAGCACCAGACGGTCCCGCTTCTCGAGCACCCCGCTCGCGACGAGCGTCCCTACGGGCCCGATCCCGAGCACCCGCATCGCCGCGTACACGCCGGCGCCGAGGCCGAGCGCGGCGAAGGCCGCCACACCGCCCCCGAGCGCCTTGCGCCACGTCAGCCAGTCGTGCAACCCGCTCCCAGTTGGGGGCGCCACCCGGCCGGTGGTGCGCGCCAGCGCCCGCCGCCGCTCGATCACTCCTGTCGTCACCACGATCGGCAGGCCGACCACGAGTAGCCCGATCGCCCAGGGCATCACCCAGCCGGGGAGGCCGAGCTGGTTCATGAGGAAGTAGACCACGCCGAGCACTGCGACTGACGTGAGCGCGAACAGGCCGGCGACGCGCAGCGGATGTGCCCGCGCGGCCGCCGCCGCGGCGACGGCATCGTACGGCGCGCTCCCCGTGGGCGTGATCCCGCCGGAGGGCGTCACCATCTGCTCGAGCGCCTCGAGCACATCTCCCGCCGTCTGGAACCGGTCCGCCGGGTGCTTCGCGAGACAGCGCATCACCAGCGCGGCGAGCGCGGGCGGCACGCTGTCGCGGTACTTGGTGACGGGATCGGGTTGGCTCGTCACGTGCGCGGCGAGCACCGACTGCGGGCTGGGCCCGATGAACGGCGGCCGGCCCGCCAGCATCTCGTAGGCGAGCGCGCCGACCGCGTAGATGTCCGCCCGGTGGTCGGTGTTCGGGTCCGCGGCGGCTTGCTCGGGCGCCATGTACGCCGGGGTGCCGAGCGCCACGCCCAGCGAAGTGAGCGCCGTCTTCCCAGTGGACTCGGCCACCGCCTTCGCGACTCCGAAATCGGCCACGAGCGCGTGCTTCCCCGAGAACAGCACGTTGTCGGGCTTCACGTCGCGGTGCACGATGCCGTGTCCATGGGCGTAGGCGAGCGCGTCCGTTACGTCCCGGAGGATCCGCACCGTCTCGCCGATCGGCAGCTCGTGCTCGTGTGCCAGGCGCGCGCGCAGCGACTCCCCCTCGACGCGCGGCATGATGTAGTAGAGCAGGTCGCCTTGCGACCCGGCGCTGAGCAGCGGCACGATGTGGGGGTGCTGCAGCTTCGCGGCGAGGCGGATCTCGCGCTCGAACCGGTCCGCGTTCACGCCCGCCGCCATCTCGGGCGGGAGCACCTTCACTACCACCTGGCGGCCGAGACGCACTTCTTCGGCGAGGAACACGCGGCTCATGCCGCCGCCGCCCAGCTCGTTGTCGAGGCGGTAGGCGGGGCCTAACGCGGACTGGAGACGGTCGCGGAGGTCGAGCATGGGCGAATCATACGACTGCGAGAACTGAGGGGCCAGACGGTCAGGGAGACGCCGAGGCGCCGAGACGCTGAGTGGATATGAGGGGCTAGTTGTTAGTAAGACAAATCCTAAGTCGACCCTCGCTCCTCACATCCACTCAGCGTCTGGGCATCTTAGCGTCTCCCTAATCGTCTCCCTGTCCTACAACCCTGTTGAACGGGGCACTCACCGCACTTCGGTGTGCGCGCCGTGCATACCAGCGCCCCGAGCTCCATCATCGCCTGATTGAATTTCCACGCTCTCTTGCCGTTCTTCGGCACCAGCGAGCGGGCGAGCTTCCAGATGTTTCGTGAGGAGTGGGGAGTGGGGAGTGGTTCCTTCCGGTGCGAACCGGACTTCCGCTGTGAACCGTCAGGTACCACTCCCCACACCCCACGCCTTTCTTTCTCGAGGAACACTCTTCGAATGACTCTCGCGACGTTCGTGTCCACAGCGGGCACCGGTCTCTCGTACGCAAAGCTCGCCACCGCTCCCGCCGTGTAGGGCCCGATCCCGGGCAGCTTCACCAGTTCGTCGGGATCGTGGGGCAACGTGCCGTCGAGATCCCGACTGACCACGCGCGCCAGCGCGTGGAGATTGGAGGCCCGCGCGTAGTACCCCAGCCCGTCCCACGCTTCCCGCACCGCCTTGGGCCTCGCGCTCGCTAGCGTCTCGAGATCGGGAAACCGCTCGAGAAACCGCGGATAGTACTCCGTCACCCGGCTGACCTGCGTCTGCTGCAGCATCACTTCCGAGACGAGCACTTGGTACGGATCGCGCGTCTTGCGCCACGGGAGATCGCGCGCGGCGCGGGCGTACCAGGCGAGGAGCTTCTTCGTAAATGCTTGGGCGCCCTTCGGTTTAGCGCCGCGGGGGGTGGACGAACGGGGCATGCGTACACAAGATATAGCCACATGGCGCGCGGTGCGGAGATCACGCTGGCTGGTCGGGCGATGGAGTCTCCGCGCCGCCGGTCACGCCGGCCGCTTCACCTACCTCATCCTCGACATGTGCCGCGGGCTCGCCGAGTGGCGCGTCTATCTGCCGCTCGCCTTCCGCCAGGCGATGACCGTCGGCTACGGCTCCCTCTTCATCGTGCTGCTCGTGGCGGGGTTCACAGGAGCGGTGACGAGCCTTCAGGCGGGCTACCAGTTCACGGGCACCGTGCCGCTGTACGTGTACGGCGCCGTCATCGCCGAGTCCATCATCCTCGAGCTCGGCCCGGTGCTCACGGGGCTCATTCTCGCAGGGCGGATCGGCGCCCGCTACGCCGCCGAGCTCGGCACCATGCGCGTCACCGAGCAGATCGCCGCGCTCGAGAGTCTGGGGCGCTCCCCCGTCACCCACCTGATCCTGCCGCGCGTGCTGGCCGGGTTTGTCGTGATCCCGGCGCTCGTGATGTTCGCCAACATCACGGGGTT
>WNGG01000176.1_pt1 | contig 63544 bp, 112 predicted proteins | sample 5400661 | NCBI WGS metagenome assembly WNGG01 (sample SAMN13153372, study PRJNA577476) | soil metagenome | isolation source: 100 cm soil or saprolite under Garry oak tree replicate 1 | place: USA:California | collected 2016-06-15
ATTCAATCTGTCCTTAAAACCATTCATGATATTTTGCCCGATGTCGCCACGTTTTTTACTCGCGCTGGTGATGACCTCAATCAGAACTTGCTCCCACCTCTTGAGAAGCTGATTACCAATGTTGGCACCTCCATCAAAAACTTCGCGGACTGGTTGGATAAAAGCGGCATTCTTAAAACGGCTCTGAGCGACTTAGGTGACGCCACCAATACCCTTTCAGGCTATGCAGGGACATTAGTCGGGTGGGTCGCTGACCTCGTGGGGTATTTCAACGACAATGCGCCAGCCGCCGAGGCTCTCAAAGCGGCTCTTTTGGGTGTTGGGTCGGCCATTGTGGCGATGAAAATTGTGGATTTCGTGAATAACATCATTGATATGGGCAAGAACATTGTCGATGCTGCGGGAAAGTTTCTTGAGTTTGCCGGAGACATCAAGCAACAGGTGATGGATGCTCTGCATACGTTCTCGAACAAGGGACTCACTGAAGTCCAGGACGCACTTGGGAAAACGAGAGAGTCTTCAGAGGCGACCAAAGGCTCATTTGAGACGCTGGGTCCAGCCGCTCAAACGAGTGCGGGTGAAGTGGATATGGCCTCGGCGGATATGGAAAAAGACATGAAGGGTATTGGAGCCTCGGCGGATGGAGCGACCGCACAAATTGAGACCATTGGGCCTGCGGCAATGACGGCTAAAGGCGAAGCGGATGCCGCGACGGCGGGAATTGAGGGTGATGCGGCGGCAGCGAAAACCAGCTTGAACACGGTGGGGCCATCGGCCATGATTGCCAAAGGGGAAGCCGATGTGGCTATGGCAGGAGTCGAGGCAGATGCGACGGCGGCCAAAGTGAGTATCAGTGGACTGACGGCTATGCTCGGCGGCCTGCTCTCTCTCATCAATATTGGGGAAAGCACCATTAAGCAAAACCGCATGACGCCTGACCAAATTAAGCAATGGCAAAAAGACCACCCTGGTGTCCCTGTGCCAAAGGAATTTACGGGCTATGCCGAAGGGACGGATGACGCGCCTGGTGGATGGTCATGGGTTGGCGAAAAAGGGCCTGAGCTTCTCTATGTCCCAAAAGGTGCCCAAGTGGTACCCAATAATCAACTCGGCAGTATGTCGAGCCATGCGTCCTCTTTACCATCTACAGGTACCCCTATCATTTTATCGATTGATGGGAGACAATTCGCTTCTGTCATTTTGCCTCATCTTGCGAGCCAAATGAGATATAACCTTGGAGTTTTTGGAAGATGAAAATGAAAAGAATCTTATTAGAACAATCTTCCACCTTTACTCCATTCGTGAGGGAGCTTGTTATTCTTACTCAGATTACAGTGGGGACAGCTCAATACGACATAATTCATATCATGTCGCGGATTATGCTCCGTCCGGCTTATAGGGATAGTATGCTCAAGATGATAGACGTAACACCCCTTGACCTTCTCAAACTTCGCAAAGCAATAATAGCACTTATGCTTTTGAGCTTTGAGCTTCTCTTGTATCTGCTGAGCAGTCAATGTTCCAAGAATGGCTTTCTTTTGTGCGCGGCGTCTGTGTTGGTGGGCTTTGCCTACTCTCTGGCCTTGCTCGGTCTTCCTATATGCTCGACCTTGTTCCTGTATTTCTTCTCGGTGAGTAGCACTATATGCTGCCTTCTGCTCACGTATATGCTCCTCATGTTTTGCTCGGTAGCGTTCCCCCCGTTGGCGTCTATGCTCCTGATGTTCTTGATTATACTGTTGCTGGTATGTGCATATTGCTTCTTTATGAGTGCTATAATATTGCCGACTCTTTTCATTATGCTCTTCTTTCTGCTCTCGATAACGGTGCTTCTGGTAGGCCTTTTTCTCTTCCTGATGTTCTTGCCAATACTGCTTTCTCTCTTCAATATGAGCAGTATAATAGGCTTTACTCTCAGCTTTTTGACAACTTTTACACTCAGAACGAAGTCTCTTCCCTTTTCGAGAGAAAAACTCAGGGGTAGCAGGATAGGAATTGGGGCACTTGGAACATTGCTTCTGAGGGGTGTCTTGAGGTATGATGTCCATACGGAAAGCCTCCTATGCTTTTCGTCACGCCAGGGAGTGTTAGCGCACTGCTCTGGCAACACAATATTACCTCTGTATTATAGCATACATCCGCTTGAGAAGCAAGTCGAACGGAGGTATGCATAATGGCTGCTCTCAGTTTAGTCCCAAGCGTCTACTTCAATATCAAGCTCTATGGGGCCGTGTGTGATGGTATCCATGACGATACCTCAGCAATTGCTTCAACCCTTGCCGCTCTGGGTCCATCTGACGGGACAATTATCATTTCTGGGACGTGTAAAGTCACTTCAACTATCAGTTACAGTCTCTCAGCAAATCAACATGTGATTATCGAGGGAGTAGGCAATGCCAAGATTGTGTCTACGATTGCTGAGCCTGGAGGTGAGTCGGGTATTTTTGCCTTTACGGGCGATAGTGGCGCAACCGCTCGCTTAACGATACGCAACCTCGTGATTAGTCACACCAATAGCGGCTTGGGCAACCTGGACGGGATTTATGTGCAACCTCTCAATTATGGCAGTGGTGGCACGCAAAGCCTAGCTAACATCGAACTCGACAATGTGCGGATTACCGGAGCAAGCCTGTATGGTTGTCGTCTCCTGGGTGTACTCGGTGGGAAAATTAGCAATTGTCTGATGAACAGCAACCGCAATGCGGGGCTAGGACTGACGGGCTGCATTGATATCGAGATAGAAGGTGGAGATTATTCAAGCAATGTGACGGGCGGCCTTACCGGTGATTATGGAATTACGCTGACCAGTAGCAGCCTCTTACCTTATAGCAAAAACATTCTCTTTGAAGGTGTGCAAGCCAACAACAATGGGCGTAAGGGAATTGATGTTCACCACGGGCATAACATCCACATGTTCGGGAATACCACAGTAGGTAATGGCTATTGCGGTATCTATGCCGTGATGGAAGATTCCACCAAGGATGTTGGAGATATTACCATTATCGGCAATACGATTGATCAAACAGGTGGAAACAACACACTTATCAATTATTGTATCAATGTAGGAACGTTCGGCACAACTGGTGCTCTCTCTCCTGGCGCGTTTATTGTGAGCAATAACACAATTAATGGAGTCGATGCTGGGGCGGCTACCAGTGCCGCTATTCGGGTGATGAGTGCGACGACGGGGGCAGCTCCTGACCGTGTAGTCATCACTGACAATACCATCAAAAAAGGTTCAGGGAGCTCAGGATGGCCCATCTTGACGGATAATGCCCTGGCTATCCCCTATCTTGAGATTGCGAATAATATCATCCATACCGCCTCATGCGCACAAGGGGTCATTGTTCAAGCGGCCACTGATGTCGTCTGTACAGGAAATGACCTTCGTATCGACGGTGGGACGCCCACCTACGGTATCAATATTGTCTCTACCGCTAATGCGCTTGTCACGTCCAATCAAATCAATGGGCAAGCTCCCTCGACGCTTGCCATCACCAATACAAGCACAACTCACCTTGTACGAGCTAACACACAAAATGGGGTAGCTCTTGCTGATACGGCACGAACGGCCCCATTCACGGTGACAGGCGGGCTCACCGTAGATGCCTTTGGTCACTTGCTCTCCTTAGCCACGGGGACACCCACCCTGACGGCGGTCAATGCCAACGTAGTCAATCAAGTTGTCTCTGGTAACGATGTGAGAGGAACGATCACCTTTGATATTCAAACAGGAACGCTTGCAGCAGCATCGGCTTTGTTTACGGTCAACTTTGCACAAGCCTATGGGTCAGCCCCTGTGCCTATGACGACCAATGCCTCCAATCAGACAACCAGTGCCTTTTATGTCACGGCGCAAGGGACAAGTACCTTTGTGGTGCGCAATTCGGCAGCCTTGGCCGTGCTGACCGGCTATAAAATCAACTACATGGCGATGGGATAGGGAGGACGCGCACATGACCTATCTCGCCACTATCCTCGCTGACCACCCAACGGGTTTTTGGAGGCTCAATGAGACGGCTGGAAGTACCGCCTATGACCTCTCCGGTAATGGCTACGATGCGACCCTCTCCGGTGCCACCCTCAACCAAGCCGGAGCCTTGTACAAAGACCCCGATACAGCCGCATATTTTACCAGCCTTGGCGGTCTCACTGTCCCTGCATCGCTCTCGCTCCTCATCAATACCTGGATTACCTTATCGGTTGAATTCTGGATTAACCTCGGCACTTGGCAACACGTTGTGGTCACCTGGGGAGGTGGGAACACCATCCTCTACCTGAATGGGCAAGTGGTGAGTAGCAGTTCAACCGGAACGGTGCTAGTAAGCTCTACATTGGAGATGATAGGCTCTCTCACGGCGGCAGGTGACTTAGATGAGGTGGCGATTTATGGAGGTGTGCTTTCCGCGAGCACGGTTTGGACACATTACACCGCCGGTCTGGGTTGGCTCTTTGGCTCCTACCTGGTCAAGATTGCCGGTGTCCCGTCCTATGTCCTGGCAGGGACGCTTTCCATTCAAGCGGCCATAGGACGACGCTCACAAGCCTCCTTCGTCATCCACAATCAAGAGGTGACCACGCATTACCAGCAATACCAGCAAGTCGCCATTTATGACCAGAATGGAGCCCTTGCCTTTTCGGGCTACATCACTGACCCCAAAGAGCAGCAACCTGGCTTTGCCCGTTCACTCACCCACACCATCACCTGCTGTGACCAACACTATTGCGCCGATAAACGTGTGGTAGCGGCGACCTATGTCAATCGCACAATAGGGTACATGGTCAACGACATGGTAACGAACATTCTTGCTGCCGAGGGTGTGACCGTCGGGCTTATTACCGACCCTGGGGTTGCTATCCCGAATGCGACCTTTGTTTACTGCACAGTCGCGGCAGCCCTGGATGCGATGGTCAAGGAAGCATCTTCTTCAGGTATCCCGTACTACTGGCAAATTGACCAATTCAAGCAGTTGTGGTTTGTGCCTTACACGGCTATCGTGAACTCCAACATCATTGATGGGACCCAACTCGACATGAGGCACAGCCCGCCTACGGTTACACGTGCTAATCCCTTATATCGCAATAGTCAATACATCACGGGCGGGGTTGCCCAGACGGTCACACAGCACGAGACACGGCAAGGAGACGGCCAGCTTACCACGTTCACGATGGGCTATGACCTGGCTTCTGTTCCAACCATCACGGTGAATGCGGTCTCGAAAACCGTCGGTATCCGGGGGGTAGACACCGGCAAAGATTGGTACTGGCAACAAGGCTCCCCGGACATCTCACAGGACAGCAGTGGGACCAAGCTCATAAACACCGATACACTCGCGGTAACCTACATTGGCCAGTATCCAAGCATCATTGCGAGTACCAATACTGCACAAGTGACCGCACAGGCGGCCATTGATGGCACATCGGGCATTATTGAGGTGGTAGACACAGACAACACCCTCAAAGACTTATCCAGTGGACTGATGGAAGCCTCGGCATTGCTCACACGCTACGGGGTGCAAGGGACGATTTTCGAGGGAGAGACTCTGACAAGTGGCTATGCACAGGGGCAACTCGTCACCTTCACTCTTCCATCCTATGGCTTGAACAGTGCGCAGATGCTCATAGAAGAGCTAACCGTTTCTGACCAAATAGACGGGTACAACCTGTACTATCATATCAAAGCGGTGCTTGGGCCGTCTGATACGTCTTGGGTGCAATTCTTTGGCTCACTGTTCAGACCGAACCAGCCTGGCAACAGCATCAATGTGAGTAGCACATCAACTGTGACATTGCTCGTGGCCTTGACGGCGACCATTACGCCGACTATCACACTCACACCCACAGCTATCATGTGTCCTTTACCGTCAAGCTCGTTATTTCCGTCGAGTACGTTGTACCCATGTTGAGGAGGTAGTGCATGTCCATTGCGATGACGGTGACTAACAACGGTCATAATATGTTTCGCAGTAGCACGAGCGGGAACGCAAACCCGAAGTTTTTCTATGTGGCTATTGGGTCAGGCACAACGGCCCCTACGGTGACAGATACGCAATTACAAGCAGAAACATTTAGGAAGGCCATTACTAGTTACGTCAATGGGGCTTCAGTGGGCGAGATACTCATTAGCTGTTATCTTGCACCATCAGATGCAATAGGGGCCAATATACAGGAAATAGGCGTGTTCGCAGATTCATTTGCATCAAGTACGCCCAATAGCGGGACACTCTTTGCACGGGCTTTATGGTCGCACCCAACGAAGACCGCAACCGAATCCATCATTTTGCAACTAGACGCTATCTTCTAAACAAGAAAGTGAGGAGACTATGCCAATAGGGGGACACATTTATAGTAAGTTTGGTCCATTCGTGGCAAATTCTGCACCGCCTATTGATCAAACATTCTTGAACGCGGTCGAAGCCTTCTTATATCTCGTCAATTCGGGAGCGGTTGACCAGAATATCGGTTCGGACGCTAGCGGAGTGACGTTTGCAAAGGCCACCAGTGCCTACGATAGCACGGTGGTCACGGGAACCACGGCAGGCACAGCCACGGTTTGGCAGTTCTTGCGTATCGGCAGTCTCGGCGGCCTCAATTCGGCTTACCTCCATTTTGTGGGCTACAAGAATGCAACGGGCACTGAACAAAAAATCACCTTGCCGGTGGCCTTTGGCTCGTATGCCTTGTACCTTGCCGGTGGGATACCGCAATGTCACATCTGGAATGGTGGTGCTCAGGTGAACTCTCATGTGGACACGGCAAATGGGTTCCCGACGCCGCCAGGAGCCGGTGGGAGTTCATCTGGCAATAGTGCTTTCAATGCGTTCTCATTTGGGCAGTTGACGGCAGCTTTTAACCAGATAGGTTTGGGTATCTCGCAGAGTAGTACGTATACCGGTGGGGTATTTCTTATCGGGGTTTAGTAGTACGCGAGATAGGAAGAAAGGTATCAATCATGCCAGATAATTTTTTCGGCAAGATTTCCGTTGATGAAGCGGCTACACAAACGCCGGTCAACATCACCGTAGCCGCAGGCACAAGTGGTGGAACAACTCCAACGACAACGGGAACCTGTACCGCTAATGCAGATAACCTGGTGACTTTTGCGAGTGCGGTCAGGATTATCCAACTGCATAATCAATCGAACGTGAATGTCCCCTACGAACATGATATTGTGGCCTCGGCCACATCTCCCTATCTTGCACCGGGCCAGTTAGCGTATATCGATGTGCATACGACTTCTCTGCATGTGTATCCAAGTCAAGCGTTGCCTATCAATGCGGCCAGTGGGCTTATTGTGAGGGGGTGGAACTAATGTCTTTCATTTATACCCCACCACGCTCCGGCGCGGCTCTCTTGGTAGCAGCTTCTACTGCTTTGGTATCCTCCAAACTCAGGGCGGATTATGTCTGTACAGGGTCAAATGACGACGTGACCATCAATCTTGCACTTGCTGCTGTGTCGGCCACTGGTGGGACTGTTCGATTATCAGAGGGGGCATACTCGACATCTGCCTCTCTGGTCATTTATAGCAATACCAGGCTCATTGTTGACCCAGGCGCAACCGTGACAAGTAGCAATACCAATCTACTCAAGAATGCATCTACCATTCCAAGTCGAACCGTGACGGATGCGGTGACAACAGCCGCCTCTGCTACTGTTACCTCTGCTACTGCTAATTTTACATCGGGTGATGTGGGGAAATATGTGGGTGTTGTGGGCGCGGGGCCCAATTATGGGTTGTCTACTGCACCAAGCTCCCTGTATGGGACTATCACCACGGTCAACAGTTCCACAAGTATTACCGTCTCAGTGGTGGCTACTCTGACGACTTCGGGTTCCACATTAAATGTCTATCCTGCACGAGATACAAACATTGTGGTAGAAGGCGGAACGTGGAACAGGGGGAACGTGGATGCAATCTATCAGACGTTAAATTCGCACGGCTTTCTGTTCCGTCGGGTGGACACGTTACTCGTTTCTTCCCTGAAACACACGAGTACCGGAACGAACGGCTTAGGTGGAAGATATGCGGTCGCCATTGGAGACTGTACAAAAGTCGTCGCGGAAAAGTTAGACTTCTCTACATCGGGCGATGGTGTGCATTGCACTGGCCCCGGTCAGTACATCACTGTAAGGGACATAAAAGGTACAACGGGTGATGACCACGTAGCCTTTACTGGTATTGATGGACAGTCTCAGGTAGGTTCTTCTCTGGGGGACGTGAATGGCGGGTTTACCGATGTTCTGGTGGAGGATATCCAATCGAACGGCTCGTGGACTTCTCTGAAGATTACAGGGGGGATGACATCAGGCAACGTGGCCAACTCCATTTCACGCTTTAAGGCAAAAGACCTTTTCGGAAGTGTGGTGAATGGTTCAGTCAATATCCTCGATTACGGGGGTGCGACGACATTTACCGGTGAAATAGAGAATGTCAATGTGGTCACAGGGACAAACTTTCCTCTCTGCAAGCTAGGGGCAACCAATGCTTCAGAAGTGGTGTTGAGGGGGTTCAAATGGCCGAATGTTGCTACCCCCACGAGCGGTGTCATTCAAATCACCCAGAACGTCACAAGTCTTCTCATCAAGGATATGGAATTTCTGTACTCAGGTGCAACGGGCGGGCCGATTATTCTGTGCAGTACCACCTTTCTGCGACAGTTGGCTCTTGATGGCTTCTCTGCTCCTCTCCAACCTACGGGCACTCTTGACCTTGTGAAAGTCACCACGGCCAGTTGTATACTCAGCATCTTGCGTATCACTAATGTCTTTAAGAGTGGAAGTGCGGGTGGGGGCAACCTGATTAATTGCACGGCGGGAAGTTATAACATTAAGGCAGAAATAAGTGATGTGGTGAACTGGATTGGGGCACTCTTTACGACGAATAGCGACAGCACCAATGTGTTGTACGTGACGGCATCGAACATCATCAGCATCGGGACGCTCTTTACGCTCCAGTGCCCGGCCACCCTTTTTTTGAATAATGTCAGTCATACGCAGTCAAGCGGGAATGCGGTCAACGCGGCCTCTGCTGCTGCCACACCTGTGCGCGTGTACGGGAATAATGTCTCTCTCAGTAGTGGCACGCTCTTTACGAGAAGTGCCTCGCAGGCACTTTCAGTGATGGGATTGACTCTCTCGACTGACCTGTCCATCCTCACACCAACTGACCAGGACATTGTGAATAACTCCAACGGTGCCTTATCGTGTGGTGCTGGCCTGTGTATCTTCCACACTGGAGGAACTGGGAATGGCTGGAAGAATATCTATAGTGGGTTACTCTATTAAATGGTGAGAAAGACAAGGAAATGACCTGTGGAGCAACCGTTAAACGAGCTTTTGCTGGCCAATATGCAACCAGTGATTCGACAGCTCGATAGACTAGAAGAGCGTACCCGTGATATCGTCACACGATCTGATTTGGAAGGATTGCGTAAAGAACTGATCTCACGGGACGCTCTTGAGCCTCATCTGAACGCACTCAAGGATCGTATTGTGAGGACGGACACCGATAGAGCCAATGATAAGGTGATCCTCGATAAACGGATAGACAAATTAGAAGCAGAGCAAGTCTCGAAACAAGATAGAGTATGGATCCGTTTTGGTCAGATTCTTGCCTTCGCGGCGTTTCTCATTGCCATGTTTGATTTTTTGAGTCATATCAGGTTTGCTCCATAATGAAAGGAACGGTTATGCATATGACCCAGCTCTTAGCGAGTATCATTTTCTTCATAGTGTTCATTCAACTCTTTATTGTGCTGAGTATCTATCTGTGGGTGACAATGAGGGACTTTCTGAAAGACAAAAAGAAACCATCTCCCAATCCATCTGAACAAGCTCGCGTGATTATGACACTCAACAGTGAGATGGATATCCTCAGAAGTCGAATTGATCGACAAGAAAAGATTATTGTGACTCTTCAAGAGGAAATGAAATCACGCGGGTTTGTCGTGACGATCAAAGACGAGCAGGTGATAGTGCAAGAAGCCGACCCAGCATAGCAAGCAAGCTCCATTTGCAATTGTTCATCTAATCAGGTACAATACTTGTAGATGTCCCGTTGGGGATAAACATATCATAGAAATACACCTCCTATGAGGTTGTGTGGATAGTGGAAGATAGTGTGAGGAGGATACCTCTTGAGTGATCATCTCGTTTTACTTCCAAGTCATTTTTCGCCTGTTCAAGCCGTTGAGCCTGGCCATTCCAAGAGCCGTCATATTGCCGCGTCTCTGGCTAATATTCAACAGATTCTCTTACCGAACTCATGCGCCCATTTTCAAGCCCTTGTGAGTGATATCTATGCCCATTATACTGGCCAGCCTGATATCCCTGCAAATACTCTAGGGATGACACGCGATCAGGCACTAGACTACCTATCTGCTCTGAAACTCGCTGTTATCGACATGACGCCTCAATTGAATGATATTCACAGTTTTAAGCAAGAGCTCCAATGTGTCACGATTTCAGGCTTACCTGTCTTTTTGATGCTTGCAGATGAGGCTCAGTTGAAGCTAGGACAACCTGATGGTAGCGAGGGTGCTCCACTACACAATTGGCTTACAACATCCCCAGGGGCCGCTACAAGCTTAATACGGGTAGGGTACAGCGATAGCGTAGCCAATGCGTACTACTACGATAGTCTCCTCTCACCAGCCTTTGACCAGCCCGTGGCAATTCCCTGGCAGAGTGTACAGGATAGTACTATTCTCTGCTGTCTTGCCGTGTTACCAGCATCGATAACAGTAGCACCACCTACTGACTTCCGCTACTTTGCCGGTGTTGATGCCAACGGTGCAATGCTCCCACCGAATGTCTGGCCAGTACCAGCACCACCAGCACCAACGCTTGATGTGGCAAGTGCTACGGTGAGTGCGCAGGCATTCTTAGCAGCGTCTCAGCAGTTAGCGAGTGTGGCCGCAGGAATGAAGGTGAGTGCTGAGAGTTTGTTGAAAGTGTTGGGCAGTTCGGACAGCTCCGTGAAGGGTTAAGACATGCCAAGCGACTTTGTAAAAGACTTAGTTGACCACAAGCAACGTGTTGCCAGTCATTTGCAATCTATCGCCAATGACTTGTTCAGGCGTGCTTTTATCCATGACAATTCTAAGTTTAGTCCTGAAGAGTTTGAGGCGTATGAAGAGGCATTCCCTGAATTACAGCACTATGCCTATGGTACTGAAGAGTTCAAAGCAGCATTACGCAAAATTAAACCGGCTATTCAGCATCACTATGCTCACAACGATCACCATCCTGAATACAGTGAAGCAGGTATCAATGGCATGAACTTAGTCCAGATTATCGAAATGCTCTCTGATTGGATGGCCGCATCAGAGAGAAGTCAGACCAACTTTTTGCAAGGTCTTGAGATGAATAAAGAGCGGTTTCACATTGATGACCAGCTTTTTGAGGTTATCAAAAACACGGTCAAATGGTACGACCCTAACAAACTGGTTGTAGTTGACCCTGTTATCTGAGATGGGGAAGAAAGGAAACAATCTATGATTTGCCCACATTGCGGGAAAAGTTCAGAGGAACAGCAGGTCGCCAATAATCCTACTGTACTGAATGGCTGTAATCCTCTACCCGTCACTACCTCCATCAATCTGGATGTAAATGCGGCGGCTGTAGCTAACTACCCATTCATCACTACGGTCAATCATCTGGCAGTAGTCAACAATGTTGCGGGATGTAATCCGGTTTCAGGGACATTCATCCTGTTTTAGCAACGTAGGGACGCGACCGAGAGGAGGTCAGAGAGTGAAATACTGCTTTATCGGGCTTGAGTCACGTCCCTGGTCACTTACTGACTTCACTATGGCTGCTCATACCATCCTACAAAATGGCTATGATACGGTTGTTTGGAAAGCCGGAGAGGGACAATCGAACCTCTGGTACAGTGATACTGACTTCCATGCACGTCACACCCTCTTTCAACAAGCTGGATTGCACTCTATCCCCTACGTGTTTTTGTACGGCAATAGCCAGGGCTCTGATGTAGCCAGTGAGGCCAAGTTGTGCAATCACATCCTATCGTTGTCGGGGGAAATCTGCCTGGACATGGAAGCCGGTTTCGATGGGAAGCCTCAAGATGCCCATACGCTTGTGCAACTTCTCGACAAGGGGAAGATTATTCACATGAGCACCTGGGCAAACATCATTGACCATGCCTGGGTCGAGGTCCTGGCGGCACTCACACCCATTGCAACATCAGTCTGGCCGCAAGTGTACACCTCATATCTAGCAAGTGTGTGGCAAGCTCAGTATGCAAGTATCACACTCCCCATTTATCCAACGTATGTACAGGCGACCATACCAAGCACTTTACCAGAGAGTTTCGGCTATTGGGAACTGGCGACTATTCAAGCACCAAAGGAAACAACTGTGAAACTCAATGGAAATGGCTGTGTCTGCGATACGACACGATGGTATCAGTTAGAGGATGGAGAGAGTCAAGACCTGTGTGGCCCTGGCTGCGTGATAGTGACGGCTCTTTCCAATGAACCAAATAAGGGCAGGCTTGTGTACAATGGGGTACAAGTTGATGCTGAGTTTGTTGATAAGGCAACCGATGATATGGTGGACGCTTACGGCAAGGCACATGGCAATGCGTACAACCATATCAATTGGCCTGGCTCAAATGACAGTGACATGATTTGGTTTCTCAATTATGCTAGGGATAAATACCAACGCACGCACTATCAGACTATCGGGAGTCCAACGCTTGACAAGATACGCAGAGCGGTACGAGCGGGCTATCCGGTGCTCTACAGTTGCAATGAGATTGATATCCAGGAGAAACGTACAGGGGCACGTCCTCCCTATCCTTGGCACCTCTCAGCAGGTCACATCATAGCCGTAACTGGCATTGATAAGGATGGAGATTTCATCTGTTCTGACATTCTCAATAATGCTTTTCAGAACTATTGGCCTGTAACCTATATGGCTAGTAGCATTGCCCCTTCTCTCTCATGGGCGTGCATCATTAAGCTGCCCTTTTTAGCCGCTATCCCAAATGGAGACCCTACTACGTGGGTAGCTGGCTTCAATGCGCAGAACTTTGGAGGAGGACAACCGATGAATTGGGCAAGTCAAGGCCAACAGCAACAAGCACAAGATACATGGCTTATCACTGCCAAGTTTTTGCAATTGGCCTTTAATGAGACGGCATCCTATACAACGGGTATTGCTCGTGCTTGGCAAGAGAGGTACATGAAGGGTAAGAACTACGGGCCACCTGTCTGCCCTGAACAGAATAGTGTCAATTGGGATACACCCCCTAAGCCTATCAAGGTGCAATTGTTTGCCAGCGGAGTACGTGCTGAGTGGGATGGGAGTTGTCACTTTTTCGATAAGGACGGGCCTTTGACATGAGCACATCAACACATCCATTCTTACTGCCTTTGACAAAGAGTGAGCCATGCTCAGAGCCAGAATGCCCAACTCTGTCAAGATATGCCATGAGCATTGACAATCACCCTTTCGAGGTGAAGTGTAAGCGTCACTTACCTGATGGCATTATCCAAGAATACTGGACACGGCGTATGTTGCTCGCAGCACAAGATGGTGATGAGAAGAAAGCGCGTGCGTTGCTTCGTCAGGTGACGCAACAAGCACGACTCAACGGCTATGAGCGATGTGCCTGTGTTGCGGATGTCAAAGAACAGGGAGCACACAACTCCTACTCGAACAAAGATATGGCACGCGGTGCTGAGGATATGGCTAAGCAGATAGCACGAACTATCAGATTGTCTATGGAGTAAAAACCAATGGAAGATACAACAACACAGCAAGCAATCAAAAATCAACGGGTGGATATTGACCGATGCATCAAATACGGCAGGTTGTTGCTTGAGTCGGCTAATCGAGGTACAGGTGCAAGAGAACTTGCACTCAGTTTCACTCATCTCCAAGAGGCCAAGATGTGGCTAGGGATGGCACTTGGGGAGCTTGGGCACAAATTGCCTGAAGAATATCGAGACGAAGCTAAATAATACAATCAAGAGTTACGCAGGGAAGCGGTCATGTGGAGGTGTGGAATGGTCAAACGTTTACTAGTGTCTCTTTTTGTTTGTATTGTCCTATCACTGTTCGGGGTAAGAAGTGTCGATGCTCAACCGGCTACTACCAACTGTAGTGCAACTTGTCAGAGTTACTCCTACTGGGATGGGCAAACATACGGCGGTGCGGTCAGTTTCGTCGTCTCGCAACCTGGCTTCTACAACAGCACTGCTTACTTTGCTCGCTACTTGCGCTTAGGCAGTGGCTCACCTCGCCTATTCATTGGTGAGGTGGTCAACAAGGGGACAGGCGGCCCATATTGCGCAGGATGGTCACAAGCGTTCTTCATGTATAGCTGGAATACCAGCGGTGGACTCGATTTTCATCAGTGCTTCACCCTGAACTCTGGCGATACGAACCAACGAGTCGACATTCAGGCTTATTACGACAACAATACCTGTGGCACGGGTGGGCAATACGTCACCATCAATAGCGTGACTAATCACTTCGCGAAGTGCGTAGGTAGCACCTCCAACTACAACCGCATGGAACTCCATGAGGAGATACAGGACAATGTGAGTGGACATCAAGTGTGGGGGGTGTACTGGGTCAATAGCAAGTACTTTGCGAGCAATGGGACGTATAGCTACCAAAGTCGAGGGGTAGATACGAACTATGCCAATAATCCGCCACAGATGTATTGGTACATTGTGCCAAACAGTAACAACTTAGGCGGAGAGATGCATTCTTGCGATTACGACGGAAGCTACACCTGTACGATAGGCGGCTAGACGAGTGAGAGGGTGGGAACGATGCGAGCAGTGAAGAAAGATGAGTTTACCGGACAACTCCGTCCAGTTGAGTTTCTACGCATTATTCCCACTGACTCCGGCTACCTTCTCGCCCCTACTCGCGTTTCTCAGACCGGAGACCTCATCCATCGTGAGCAAACACCCCGTGCTTTGCCGTCATTGCCGGACTTTTCTTTTGCAGATTTCTCAACTCACGAATATTGCACATGCTGGCTGACTCAAAACGAGCCTTGCACCCACGCCAACAAACCATAACAGAAAGGAATGCTATTCATGTCACTACCGACTATCACCACTTTTCAGCAATTGTTCGTCCTTCTTCTCTCCCCTCTTGTCTTGGCATTCATAGGCGATACTACGGCCGCTATCCTGAAACAAGACGGCTTCGATAAGTACTCACCAATCTGGAATGAACTCATAGCATGGGCGGTAGTACTTGTGTTCGCTCTGCTCAGCGTAGTTGCAGACAATCAATTCAACGGCGGGCTCAATGCCGTGGCTGATGCGACCATAGCAGCCTTCTCGCTCCTTGCTAGTGGCAGCTTGAAGAGCCTCAAGTACTGGTTGATCTTCACGGGATGGGTACAGGCAGCGACAAATTTTGTCCAGGCACCTGCGCAAATTGCTCCACAGGCACCCGTTGCGCCACCTGATCCGGTTGTTGAGGCCTGGCAGCAAGCCATTGATAAATCCGTTGTACCAATCTCACAGACAAAGAGCACCAACGCGGTATCACCAAGTCCGTTGTCATTGCCGAGCAAGCCACAACCGAAGCCAATAACGTTGATGTCGACACAGCCTAATCCGATAACGCCAGCAACAGACGAGGACCATTCAGGGTGAAGTACTACCTGTGCCAAAAGCGCGCAGAGTCGCAATGTCCTGATTGCGGGCACTGGACATGTTGGGAGGACAGGCGAGACTTCCCTCCGAACTTCGATGACCATGTGTGCTATCCCTGCGTCGGGAAGCGCAACGACGCGATGGTAGCCCATTGGCGGGATATGTATGCACAGGGGGAGACGTTGAATGAGATGCAATTACGATGGATTGGAGTACAACCGACATGAGCAAGACAAACATTTGCGAGCGATGTGGTGGGCAGAAAACGCTTTACATCGAGATAGAGCCGACTTATAACAATGGCTTCACCTCTGCTGTACGTGCAGAGCATACAAGTGGCACGGTCAGGATATGCCTGTGTCCTCCAAAGGCAAAGCATGATGGCAATCTCGACAAAGATGGTAAGGTTCGTGTTTGGTTCGATGACGATGTGCCATTTGAGGATGGGTGTGTCCACCTCGGTAATGAGTGGAGCGGTGGTATGAGCCTGTTTGCCAGTGAAGCCCTTTCCCTTCTTGATTGGTTGCAACAGAACAAGCGCGCACTAGAACGATTGCGAGATAGGACCGATGCTTGACCTATTACAAAGAGACAAGAACGCAACTGAGCAGATGCCAGCCATGCCTACTACTGAAGAGGCCATAGCTGATTTGTACGCGCAGATACGCATCTTGCAACAAACACAATGGTCTATCATTATCACGGTATGCTTGCTCTTTCTGGTTGAAGTCGCGCAATTGTTTGCGATTTATGGTGTCATGGCTAGCGTGCGATGAACACAGATACACGCTGGCCGTTCGTGATGGTGTGGGTAGTGGGACAAATGGGGAGTAGGGGATGGTGAGAGGCCAAGAGAAGCCTGCTCCAATCAACAGAGTCCCTTGTTTTGTCAGGGACTCTTGCCTCATCTGTCTATCTTGCGGCTGGATCACCTTTGGTGTAGCCTTTTGCCATCTCTTCGTATTCTTCAAACAGCACGCGCTTGGAATCACGCTCTTGTGCCTGCTCAGCTAGCTCCTCCTGCCAGCCTTGCACAAACTTCGCACGAGCTTCGCCAAGCAGACCGACACTCTCGGTTTCTTGCTCTGCTGTAGTTTTATCGAACCATTCGTATCCTCTTGCAGCTAAAGAGCCTGCGAGATATGGGTCTCTCTGTACGATTTGCCGCCAATCAATCTGATGTTTGGCCATGATAGTCTATCCTTTCTATCCTATCCAAACAAGTGTGACCAAAATCCGCCCCTCGGCTCGTGCGTGAACTGCGAGCGGAGTTCGTTGGCTTGTTCAGCCAGTGCATTCCATTGCTGTTCATTATCCGAGGCTTCAATCATCTCGATGCGGATATCGAGGTAGTCGTCATACGCCTGTTGTTGTTCGAGGCAAGGCTCTTGTTCAGATGAGCCACTTAACCAATTCCAAAATCCCACGATAGTGTGTCCTTTCTGTATTATCCGATTTCAGAAGCCGTTTCGTTTCGCTGCCTTGTCATATGCTTTCGACAAAGCCCGCGTCATCTGCTCATTGGACAGTTTCGAGGTGTCCAGGTGAAGCAAGCGATTCAGTTGCTCCACCAAGAGTGGATCGGTGATTACTGTGTCTTCCTGTTCAGTCTGTGCGCTTGTTTCCTGTGCGTCTTGTTTCTTGCTCCAAAATCCCATGGTGTATGTCCTTTCTTGCTATGCGGTTTGTTGTTCTAATCGAAACGCTTTACGGATATCACTGATATAGGCGACTGAAATGGATTGTCCTCTTTCACTCGCCTTACGCTGTATCTCACTAATCGTCATCTCTGAGCTTTCAGTCAGACACATACGAACGAAGGCCCCTTTATCAAAATCTTGTAGGGCTTTAGGTGCTTCTTTCGCTACGACTTTCAGCGAAGGGACTGAAACGGTCTGCTCTGGTATCCGGCGGATGACTTTTGATTGTTCCTCTAAGGTCACTTTCACTACTGAAACCTCTTGAACAAACCCCTGATAGACCTCCTGTAACCTCTGTTCGGTCAGAGCTTCCATCCCCACTAACCGATTATCTAACGCTGTTTGTGCTTGACTCAATTGCATCGAAACTTCACGGCGCATCTCGCGCATCTGGCTAGTCGTTGTTTGTTCGAGACGGGCTACAGCCTGCCCCATTTGCTCGTGCATCAAAGCTATGCGGCTCATTGCCTCGGTAAACGCTCTATTCGTTTCGGCTAGGGCGACCTTCGGTGAAATGGTACCCGAAAAACGCTTATGCTTCGTGCAGGAGAGGGCAATATAACCAATACTTGCCACGGTTCGCAAGAAGAACAAAGGCCACAAGACCCATGGGTTTATTTGGGTTTCAGTCAAGCCCGCTATGGAGCTCCCAAATTGCAAGAGGAGCATAGCACCCCCAACGAATGCTAAGAGTGCTGAGAGAATACCGTAGAACCATGCTTTGAGAATATCACCCTCTTCTCTTGCATCCAGCGAACACACGAGAACAGGGCCGACCGAAACCTCCATAGCTACACCTTGGGCGATAGACCACCAGAGCGAAAGTTCGGCGTTGTGTGCAAGGAGCTGCCCTCTCTGCAAAAAGTCAATAGCTGATATGATGATCCCGGCTGCGAGCAGGGGTTCGCTCGTTTTGGCAAAAAAGCGAAAGATGAAGGATGTTACGACATCATACCAGTTCAGCCCATTGATATCTTTTCCGAATTGCTTCCAGGTGTAGCGTTCTGATTTATTGGTTATCTGCATAGCTTTTCGCTTTCTACTTTTCAGGATGTTTATTAGACTTCTGAGAGTTACACTTTCGGCAAGCGGGGACACAGTTCTCTTTGGTTGTACCGGCTCCATGTCCGATAGGGATATAGTGCTCAAGGGCTTCAAATCGAGTACTTTGACAGTAGGCACAAAGAAATTTGAAGGATTGGAGCGTTTGTACCCATTCTGCTACCGTTAACGTAGCTGGCTCACCTGCTTGTTTAGCACGATATTTCTGGGAGCGAACGCGAAGGATTTCATGTGCATAGCGACCTTTACATTCTGCACATACCTCGTAATGCATGTCAGTCATAGGGCGTGTCCGACAAATCAAGCAAACCATTGGCTTTGGTGCCGATATCACTGGTAATTGTGGAATAACTTTTATAGGTGTCGTCTGTACTATCGCAAGTTTTTTTGAGTGGAATGCTACAGGTAAAGTGGTTGTCAATGCACAAAGAACTAGCACAGGAGCCAGCCCCACCATAAGAGGATCAATGGTGAAAAGTTGATGTGAATATTCTGCCAACTTCCCTAATTGCTCAAAATGTTGAGCATAGACGCTGCCTAACCACCAACTCATACCAACCCATAAGAACATAGCCAACCAAAGACAAAAACGTGTAATCTTATCCTCACAGAAGCGTAAAGCAATTTGAAGGATAATCACGAAAGTCACAAATGCTATAGCAGGAACAATACCTATGAAGTAAGCAACATGAACCGTGATATTGAGCAGAATAGGGGCACATATTAGAAAACACCCCCCATACATCCATATGTTTCTCATTTTACAATTCTCCCTAGAATAACTCTGCAATAATTTCACTGAGTTCATGAGCCGCTTTTTTATAAGGTGCCCCACCTTGTTTTGTCGTCACTCCCCAAACCTCTTCAATAATTTTCGAGGTGGGTGTTTTTTCTCTGAGCAATTCTCGTACACGGGTCGCACGTGCCGAAATTGGTCTTTCTATCGGGATTTCCACGGAATCCGTGGTGGAATCCGTGGAAAAAGCTGCAAAATCTGGCATTTCTGTCCGTGAGAAATCCGTGGTTTTGACGTGGGGATAAATCGTCAATAATTCTTCAAGAGCATCATTCGATGCATAAGGTACCCGAATCAGTGATGCCTGTGGGGTTGCTTGACTTCTGAGCATCACCAGCCCTTTGCCTAGTCCACCGTCGTCTACCGTCCCCTTCACATCTAAGAGAACACGCGCCGATGTCGCATCACCACCGACATAGAACGCCGTGCGAAAACAATCCCTGACCGCTCCCGTTCCACCCACTGTTTTGACCAGCCAATCTTGCGCAGCACTCACCAGGTACAAGCCCACTTTGCGACCTTCTCGCAACAAATCTGCCATGTATTCCGGCGCCTCTGGAATACGCTTCACTATCGCTGGGAGTTCATCAATTGCTAGGAAGATGGGATCACCCATGGGTTCCATATCACGCCGTCTCTCTAATCGAGATGGCAATTCTTTGAGAGCCAACCAGGACAACACATCCTTAATAGCTGGATACATGATAGCCGGTTCCATCATGAGTCTTCTCGCAATAGGTCGCCAGTCTTCATCACTCTCAACATCGACTGGCGTATAGTGTGGATCGGCCAGGATGACACGCGCACCAACACACAGCAATTGTGGCAGTAAGAGCCTCATCAAATTACTTTTCCCACCTCCAGTGGCTCCTGCTAAGGCTACATGACACAAAGCTTTGACAGGGACGGTTACACGTTCGCCACCAGGGCCGAGAGCTAGCAAGATTTGTTGCTGGGAGGGTCGCCAATCATCAAGGATATCGGCAAAGTCGCACGGGCCAGGAAGAGCAAGCCGAGGTGATGGTAATCCTTTGGGTTGCTCAGACTCAACCACCTGCGCAGGCTCTACAGCTTTGATGTTATAGCGGTATTGCTCGCGAGGGTGTGCCGCCTCAACCTGACGTGCAGATGCGTGATAAATGCCTTTGAACGTGCGTATGATGACCACATCGCCTTTATGAACGACTGTGGCACTATTGAAGACATGCACGGCTAGACTCACCACCAGCAACACGGCGGCTATCTCAAAGAGGATCATGAAGATGTAGAGAGACACAAACAAGAATTGACCAAAGGCGTTGACTTGCTCAGGATGGTTCTTATTCATCCACCACAGCACATAGCCCATAGTCATCACCAGGACAATCAATCCGGCAAGAGCTAGGTACATGAGAAATGGTACAGCCTTTTTCATATCGATACCCCAAGTGTGGCATACGCCATCTGTGTCTTTTGAGAGGTCATCACCAACACTATCACTTGCCTCGACATCCACCAGAACCCAACGAAAACGGCGATGGTGAGAGCACCCACAAACGCAAAAACAAACCCGACACCCACCAATAAAGAGATGAGTATCCTCAATCCAATTAATGCGCTCGCATCGTAGTGTGTTAAAATTTCTGTGTTCGACATGATGAACTTCTTTCATCCGGTTCGAGTATGGGCACCCGACACGTGCCCATTTGTTTTACTCTTCGTCTACAGGACGAAACCTTAACAAACTATCGAGTTCAGATTTTTTATAAAACACATTCCGAGTAATCCCACGCTTGTACTTGGTCAGTCTGCCCTCTTCACCATACCTCTCAAGCGTCCGACGTGTTACCCCCAGGTACCGACACGCTTCATCTGGCGTGAGATACTCATCTGTATCTTGTTTTGTCACTTTTGCCTCTTTCTTTTTTGTTGTCATTGTGTTATAATATGCATATAACACGTTACTATTATACATTATACGACATGAATGTCAAGGGTCAAACGTTCCAATTTAAAAACTCGTTTGAATTTAGAGGAGAAACAGATGTACTTTGTCTATGAACTGCTGGATCAAGAAACCCCGTTTTATGTTGGTCTCACGACTGACCCTGAAAGGCGCATCTATGACCATGTGTATGCATGGAACAAAACAAAGAAAAAAGGAGTCTATCTTCAAAACATGTTCTCACTTGGGAGAAAGCCCACGTTGAGAATTATTGAAGAGGTTGAAGAAAAAGCCCTTGGACAACAACGAGAAACATACTGGATAGAGACCTATACTGAGCAAGGAATTGCTCTGACCAATATTGTTCATGTTGAAGCGAAAAAACAAACACCCAAACCGAAAAAAGAGAAAAGAGTCAAGCAAGTCAGGAAGCCGAGAATGAGGAAGATGCTCATACAAGAGGTACCACCACCTCCCGTCAAGCCTCTCTTTTATCAATGGCTGAAGTTCAATGTTCTTGATGAATTGTGGAAAATCTTTCTTGGCAAAAATGACCCTGATTTGCTTCTTCAAGAAGAAATGCTCACATTGGTCAATCAATTCGTTGAAGAGATTCAGACAAAACGAGAGTTGAGAGAAAAGGAAAAGCGGCATCTTGAAATTTGGCATTCCTGTTTTGTTTGGCAGTTAACGCACCCTGATGTCGGCCCAGCATTCTCAGGTTAATCTTGACCTCGAAACGAGCGAATCACGCTTTGCACAGCGATATCGGGAAGCTCTCATACAGAAAGAGTCATAGCACAGCGAAAAACGCACGCTTGCACAAAGTCCCTGTCATCTGGCAGGGGTACTTTTGTGTCTCCTCGCGTCTTGTGTTACAATAGCAATACAGCCCTCTTGGTGGGCTAAGATACCGGTGGAAAAGTGGAAGTGAGGTTTTATGTAATGCGACGTGTTTTCATTGTTGTGTTGTTTGTATTCAGTCTTCTGTTAGTGTCTGTCCTCTTTGTGCCTACACAAGCAGCCCATGCAACAAACTGTAGCTCCTCTTGTATCGCCTATAGTTACTGGGATGGGCCTACCTATGGCGGTGCGACTATCACGACGGTTTCTGACCCTACGCTCACGAATACAAATGCATATTGGGCGAGATATCTGAGAATGGGGAATGGCACGCCTAGGCTTTTTGTGGGTATGGTAGTAAATAAAGGGAACGGTGATGGCTCACTATTGTGCAATAACGGTATCCATTCATTGCAGTACTTTGTCTATGTATGGGGAAGCTCGTCGAGTGCTCATAAATGCTGGACAGCCCAATCTAGCGAATACAATCAGCTCGTAGGGCTTACAGCTAAACCTGACTCTAGATGCACCCCCGAATTAGATGTATCCTTAGAGATACCAGCTACTAATAGTCTCTATGAAGTATGCTCTACTAACGGCGGTAGCAATCCTAACCTGTACAATAGAATGGAGTTTGATGAAATTCTCGCAGATAATCCGCCAACTAATCAACATGAAGTCTGGGGGGTTGACTGGATAGATAACGGGTATGAGTCAATAAATGGCACGATAACGTATCAAAATAGAGTAGTTGATGGGTATAGTAACCCACAGCCACCACAAGAGTTCTGGGTAACTGACCCGATGAATGGGAACTTTGGAGGTGACATGCAATCGTGCGTGTACCAAGCATTCGTTTTTCACTGTAACATTGGTAGTTGACCCATAGGTAATCTATCCACAGCCAGAGGGCGTAATCAAAAGCAAGAGAACAAAATGGAGATTGCGCCCTATGAATTGCCAAGAGTTTGAAGAACTTTCAGGGGCCTATGCACTGGACGCCATAACCCCTGCCGAACGTCAGGAAGCCGACGAGCATCTTGCCACATGCCTCAAATGTACCTTGTTGCTGAGTGAATTACGCGAAGTGGTCTCTCTCCTCCCCCTTACTGTACCACAAGTTAACCCATCACCCACTCTCAAAGAGCGTATTTTTGCTGTGATAGCAGCGATAAAGCATCTCTTTGGAGAGCCATAACAGGACTACTTTTGTGCTGTCCTTCTATCCCATCCACTTGTCATATGCCCTACATTCTGCTACTATATTCACGAAGTTCTATCTTTATTTCTTCGGGATTTTCAGCATATTTTCAGGGAGGAACCGCTATGAGACTCGTCTCTTTGCAAGAACTTTGCCGCATATTTCAGGTTGACCCAGCCACGTTACGCAACTGGATACGCCGTGCTAACATCAAAGTCGAGATTGACCCTGTGGATAATCGCAAAAAGAGCATCGCACAGAGTGACGCGGTGAGACTCGCACGATTGCATGGTCACATGTTACCATCAAGTCACGTGGCATACCTAGCACAATCATCACAGGATTACCGTGAGGACGTTGAAATGGAGTCAGAGGTATATCGGGATATCTCTGACAAAATAGAGGCTGTAGCGATGAAATTAAACGAATTAGAAAAGAAACATGCTGCCCTTCAGACTCACCTCGATACCATCACCACAAAACTTGACACCCTAGCTGCATCGTTGCCTATGCCAAAGCGTGACACATTGTCACAAGTTGCGCCCACACGCGCGCCTGAGACACCTGCGCACGTTCCACCTAGGTCTATCACGATGCGTGACTTTGCAAAAGCGCATGGACTGACAAGGGACTGGTTAGAGCCAAGGATAGAGAGAGGAGAATTGTCGGCGTTGATTGTGCCGTTTCGCAATGGGAAACAGTACTGGTTTAGCCCTGAGCACAAGCAAGAGGTGATAGCGTATCTGCGTCAACATGGGGTGAAGTATGGAGAGTGTGATGAGCAGGGGTGTGCTTGCCATGTCTCGTGAGATGTGCGATACTGAGCGTATCCCGTCTTGGCGGATGGGGAGGTTTCTTTGGCTAGATGCACCGAGTGACGAAGAGAGACCGCCTGTGAGGATGGTGAGCACATCTTTTACAGGCGGTTTCTCTTCTCTGTCTCTTCTCGCTTCAACTTCTCTTCGCACTGGCCACACACCAACATCGGGACATGCCTTTCATATCGCTTGCGTGGCCTGAGCATATGGCACCATGCCGTAACACCGCACCACACACACTGGCACATGCGCACACGGTAGTAGGGCAATTGCTCGCGACGATTGCGAGGTGTCCCAGCTCGCGGCATGACTCAACCTTGCCTCGCTTCCTTCTTTCTGCTATACTGTTCTTGCTGGCAAGTGGCCAGCACTCTTGCAACAAACGAACTACCAAAGACAAAATTTTTCGCTGACAACCCCGGAGAGACCGGGGTTGTTCTGCGTCCACTACTTTCTTCTCGGTGGGCGTCCACGATTGCCGCCGCGTATCATAGCTATCTGATGGTCTCCTGCTTCCATGAGTTGTTTTTTCGTGTCAAGAACGTAGTGAGAGAGGCAAGCAGCAACGTAGCTTTCTCCATACAATTCTTCCAGTTGAGTCAACAGAGTCGCGACCATCGCTACACCTTCTTCTCGCGTCGCTTGGTCAAATTCCATCAGCACGGTAAGTCCAACGCCATCAGGGTCACGTTTGGCCGTGACGGTAAATCCACTGGTACCGCCGTGCATAGTCGTCTTGTTTTCGTTCGTGATGAGTGTTGTAATGGTCATGCGGTTTTCCTCTCTTCTAGCAAAACTTCGTCAACATTGCAATATATCGCACCGGTAGTACATCCATCCAGCACTACGCATATCCTACCACGTGCGAGTTGCACATCGAGCGGCGTCCCTTGCCAGATATGCCCGTGCCCTTGTGGTGTCGTGCAACGGAGGTGTGGTGTATCATCCTGGACACCAGCCCAGGCATAGCGGATATTCGTCATGAGGCTGCCTCGCTTTCCTGATAGACCGGATAGTCCCCACGTGGGTCTATTGTCCCGAAGTACTTCGTTCGTGTCTTCATACCATCTCGATAGAAGCCTTTCCAATATCCGTGACTACTTTGATGGATACCCATCGGGACCCCATCGATTAAGTGACGTTGACCGCGCACCTTGAGCGGCTTCTCTGCTGTTTCAGTGATGGTCCATTCAGGCACAAACCAGTTCCAAGCTTGCTTGATAGACTCCCATTCTTCCGCTGTGAGAAATGTCTGCGTGAGCCGTTTGTGTGTGAGTGTAGCAACAATGGCAAAGCCCTGCTCACCTTTGTGGATACGCTTGATGGTGGTCTCGACATAGCGCGTCTCGCGGCTTATTTGCGCTATGAGCGTTTCAGCCTGGTGTTGGGTCATGCTGCCTCGCTTTCCAGATAGGCGAGAAGTTGCCTACCAAGTTCATAGGTATATGCTGGTGGAATCGCTTGCGTCAATTCCTCTTGAGTCATCCAATTTATTTGCATGGCTTCACATCCTGCCTCAAATGAGACAATGCCAGGACGCACACGCCCATCCTTGCGTGTTGTCCCTCTCAGAGAAGAATCCCAGATGGAATGTCCATGCACGCTAATACAGCCTTTCCCATGACGACAGTGCCCTGGTGCAAAGAGCAGCACATTCGATTCAAAAAGCCGATGACGCTGGACACCAAGCCCGAACATGGAACCGCAGAGCGTGATAGAACCTGGCAATTCTGAGCGAGCACCATCGACATTTTCGATGATAAATGGCTTGCCTGTGGCTTGTAGACGTTCGCGAATAGCAGGTATCAACTTTGCATGATGTTCTTTGCCGGTACTATTCAGTTCGGTGTATCCCTGGCAAACTGGGCTAGCATGGTAACAATCGAAGCCCGCTAGAGGAAAGGTGAGGGCATCGGCTACATGAAACTCATAGGGATACCGCGGCATCGGTGCCAGGTCAACACCGACAACCTCAAAGCCCGCTTGTGCATAACCCTGAGCACTTCCTCCACTTCCCGCGAACAAATCAAGCATACGGTATTTCTTCATGATTGCACCTTCTTTGCTTTGCCATAGTCCCGCAAGAACGCCGTGATGGTATCGCTGTACACCTTATCATCGGCACTCTCCCGAAAGTACTTCAACGTCGCGACAATGCGCTTCTCCTCATACCCTCGTACCAGCCAATCGAGAACAAGCACCGCAAGTTCACCTCGACGACTGACCGTATAGGGATGCATGGCTGTTATGAGAGAGTGTTTCTCGTGGACGGCCTTCGCGTACTCGGCTAATGCTTGGGTCGCTCCTTGTTGGTTCATGCCTTTTCATCTCCTTCCCACAAGCTCACAACTCTCATCACCACAATCCCCAGCACCACTGGAGCGAGCAAACACACTGACAATATCCACTCATTCAGGCTCATGCGCTCACCTCACTTCCCTCATCAGGCGCGCCCTTCCTCTCACGTGCCACAAACTCACGTACACGCGTGCGCAGCCACGTATCAATCTCGCGTGCATCAGCAAGGTGACACGCCACCTGCCAGAGCATCTCTTGGTCGCGTCCGTAAAACACATGTGGCCTGGTTCGCTCATCAGCAAAGAGCGTTTCGTTCTTGTGATTGGGTTTCATGCTTCACTCTCACTCTCCATCAAAACGGCTTGCATCGCTCGCTCATGCCACCTCTCATCAATCCTCTTCATTGCACGCAACAACATCCCTATCATCGCCTCATCTCCCATCATGATGACTGTGCGCCACTGAGCAGCACCACCGACAAGCGTATGTCTGCCCGTCGGGATGATCGGCCAGGAATATCTAAATGCTAAGGAAAGGAGCAAGCCACGATGCTCGCACGAGGCGCACCAGTGGTTGCCGAGTGCGTCTACCATGACCGCGATGTCTCGACAACCAGAGCAGGCACACGGGAACCTTTCGATGTACTGCTGTAAAGCGGATTTCTCTTGTATATCAGTGTCTATAGGAAACGGTTCTTTTCTCATAGCCATTTTGCTATACCCTCACCTTCACTGACTTCAGTCTAGAGTTGTCAACAATGTCAACCTTAACTGCAATCTGTTCTTGACTATAGACAACATAGCATTCATCACTGTTTGTCTTGACCATACCTTGTGTGATCGCGCTTCTCATCCACTTAGGAACATTGGGGTGAAACCGCCTGGCATCGGAGCGAGGATATGGCTTATTGCGTGTATCACGTACCCAGGCTAGACCTTCTTGAGTGATTTCATCATCGGGCTTTTCCCAGAGGTAGTTAACAAGCTCGTTATAACAAGGCGAACAGAGCGTAATATTCGGCACATCTCTATTTGTAACAGTCCATCCATAGAAGGTATATCCACAGTGGTCACATTCAAATGGAGCAATGGTACTTCGATGCTTCGTTTCCTTGCCTATTCCATTTTTCATTATGCGCTTACCTCCGGTCTATAATGCTTTGAACAATAAGGGACACCAGTAGGGGTGTAGTACTCGACTTCTGCCTTACAGACTGAACAGAGTCCAGGGTCATCGGTTTGCGGGGTATGCGGTATTTGCGGGGTTAGTTTTCCACCACCCTCTATATGAAAAATCTCTATACTTCCTTCCTTTTTGTTAGTATCTAACTCTTCTGATTTTTCACACATGCGTAGGGATAAATTAGATACCGCATACCCCGCATACCCCGCAACTTTAAAAGTTGCTACTTTGGAATGACTTTCAATACCTTGAACAATGCGTAAGTTTTGCAAACCGTAAGGCGTGCCATTCTTCTTAGAAAGCGCACGCCCTAGTTTTCGTGAGAGCGATTTATCTTCTTTGAGGAACATTGATCCTAGAGGTTCAGGAAGAACTTCAGCTAAATCCTTATGAGCATTGAGCTTTTCAATCAACTCTGAGGTTTTATATTCTTTGTCCCCTAGAATGTTTTGCCAAGTTTCTAAGAAAATAGCCCAAGCATTCCCATCAACATCGGCTTCTTTGTGCAATTCTGTGATATTTTCAAGAAAGCCGTCTATCCCTGCATAGGAAAGGATTCCCCCAATAACTTCAACCCATCTTGAAAAAGTTGCCAACTTCGCGAGCTTTTTAGTTGGTTGCGGCTGCCCAGCTTCAAACCATCCTCTAGCGATAATCAGTAGTGCTGAAATGATTTTCCCTCGATTCTCAAGAACAGCCTGATCAAGATCAGGATATTTGAAATCTTCTCGTGTCCAAGGGTCGGATATCTGGCTAATGAGGCGGATACGATAGCTCCGGCGTGGTATATCCCCGCCTAACTGGATATTATTTCCGTTGGCTATCCAGACGGCACGTTGCGGTACCGTCACATTTTTTGAGAAGCCTAAGACGCGGCTTTTGTGATAATCAGAAGTCAAAACTTTCGCGAGGATAGGGGATCGTAAGACACCCTCAATATTATCAACTGTAATCAGAGATGCCCCTTCCATGAGTAAAGCGGTAATCCGCTTATCCCATTCTTCATCACTGCTTGTTTGTGTGATTGCGGCAGAAGACTTGCCGGTTGCTATCAGAGCAATCATATCTGTAAGCAGTCCTTTTCCCGTTCCTTGTTTTGTTGCATCAATGAGAGCAAGAGGCACATGTTTGAACATTTGACGTGTCACTGTGCTAAGCAGCAATCCAACGGTATTAGCATGGTCAGCACGTCCCTCGAAAGGAAAATCTTGAATGAATCCGGTGATGAATGCTGCTGCTGCTTTGACTTCCTCGTGTGTAGGATGGGGTGGAATGAGATCGAGGTTGAGACCCTCTTGAGGCATATAATAAATACCTGTAGCTTGATCATAACCTGGGGTATCTAGCACCGTTCCATTAGGCCGAATGATGGGTGTTTGCACTAAAGCTTCAAGTGGGGGGAAAGGCCATTCATCAGGCTTCATAGCGAGAATATCTTGTACTGCATCTTTCGGAGGGGAAACGGCAACTTGGATAAATTCTCCATTTTTTTCTTTCAATCGGTAGTAGTTGGCAGCATTGGTCAAAACATGACGAAGTTCAGGCTCTCCCATATCCATGATGATCGGGGTGTGTTTTTCATCTCGCCCAATTCGCTTGATTTGAGCCGATTGAATGAAAAGCATAGGGTTCTGCTTTTCTGCCAGGGTTAAAGCTTGAAGTGATTCATGTGCCGTATTTCTGAGTTGATCCCCAATAAAGATGGTTGGTAAAGAGGTCTCATCAACAGAAGGAAGAGGGATCTCTGGTTTGTGTCCATTTGCGTTTGTATGAGAAGTCTTTTCCTGTTCGGTGGGGATGTAGATCGGTTCTTTGACAGGTACAAAACGCGGTTCTCTCGTACCGGCTTCAAGGGCACCGCGTAGGGTATCTTCAATCTCTTTTTCATCTAATCCGGTTCGGAGAGATGCATCATAGAGAGCATTTTCAGCAGTAGAGCGTCCAAGTGCATTGCCTCCTACAAGTTGCCCCATCTTGAATGCTGAGAGGTTTAATTGAGTATTGCGTCCCCCTTGTGGGGTTGTTGCCAGTTCTCTACATTCATTTTCTAAGGCACCTAAACCATAGGGAGTATCACCTGAAGTGGTATGCTGATATCGTGGTTGGTTGTGAGGGATAGGATTTTTAGCTTTAGCACGCTTTTCTTGAACTTCCTCATACAAGGCAGTTATTTCAGATTGACGTTGCTCTAGTGTGGTAGGGGTATCAGGAAAATGTCTCCCTGTTATGGTAAAGTATCGTTTGCAGTCGTAAGCCTCGATACGATCATCCCTATCCGCTTTGATATCTGCGTTGATGTTCTCAGGAAGTGATCCGCGTACCCATATATGTAAGCCTTTCCCACTAGGGGAATATTCGGTATAGGAGTTTAATTTGCGTATGACGTATAAAGCCCATTCAGAAACGTTACCTTGTTCATCTACACAGTGATCAAGGTCAACACCACTAATCCCTTGCTCTTTGATAAATTCACGGCCTAACCCTTTGAGTAATTGCCTATGTGTTCGCAAATACTTAACGGCTTGTTCATAGGTAGCCCATGTATCGGGATTGTCTGCTTCCGCTCCGGTTCCTTTTCCGATCTCAAGAGGTTTTTTGTTCTGATCATAACCAACCCATTGTTTTCCTGGTTTCAATTCCTCTAACGCTGGTAAAGATTTTTTTGCTACGGTGGACATATCTATCCTCCTCTTCCATCAGCCACCCATCTTGATCATACCTTGTGTTCTTAGGCAACACATGATAGAATATAGACAAGGTGGCTTTAGCTACTCAGGGTTATTGCTCTCGATAGTCGGCAAAACTTTTAAGAAGCAGTAACCCGAACGCCCTTTTTATGCGTATATTTTATATGGGTTTGGCGGTTTCGGCTTTCTCTGTAACTTATCGACAATATCCTGCTCGGTCAACTCGTTGACCCGATGTACCGGCGCAATATAGCGAAAATGCGTTTTTCTGGTGTTTGGACTCCATTGCGCAGCGTACAAGTACCTGCCCCCTTTTCCATGGGTCTGTAGATGTGGTGTCCATCCATATTTCTTGAGTATGGCTTCAACTTGCGGCAAGTCCATAGCCCTCCTTTGCTCTTCTGTACTTCTCTTCTCTATTATATAACAATTGTACAAGGTATGTCAAGTCATATCATTCTATCTACTTGTATCAAGTTGCCCACACACGCGAAACCGTCCAGGGCAAGACGGCGTTACCGTTCGTCCTTGTTACACAAGAGGCGTAGTACAGCCTGGGACATCTCGACCAGGTAGGAGAGTGCCAGCCCGATGAAGGACACGCCGAGGGTAGCAGCAAGGGCGAGGGCAAGCGCGAGGGTGATAAGTCGTGTCATCGTTGTCTGACGTTAGCCGCTCGTGCCATATTGTGCAAGACCTCATCTGGCGTGATGACTCGGCCTTTGAGGGTCATCTGAGAGTGGAAGTCGTTTTCAGTAATCATGGTAGAAGCCTCGTACATGAGACGCAAGGAGTCACGCAGCTCCACCAGATTGTTGATGAGGATTTGCAGGTCCGCACTGTCTTGATATCGACGTTGGTGTTGACAAAAGCGTATGGACTCGTTGAGCGTGGTGATGGATTTCAGGAGTTGTTTCTCTGTCATGATTGCTCCTCTTTCAATCCAGTTGACCCTAGTCCATTTGTGCCACGCTCTGACGTTGAGAGACGGTCAACTTCTTCAAACTGCGCATGTATCACAGGGCAGACAACCATCTGCGCTATTTTCTGGCCTTTGTTAATGCGTATCCACTCATCACTGAGATTGATGAGGATGACATAGATCTGACCCCTATAACCAGCATCAATAGTACCTGGGGTATTGAGCACAGTGAACCCTTTGTCGAGGGCTAATCCACTCTTGGGCCTGATTTGTAGCTCGAAGCCTGGTGGCACTTCGGCACTCAGACCAGTCGGGATAGCACGTCGAGCGTTTGGGAGCAACATACAGGGTGCATTGGCGTACAAGTCTGCACCGCTATCCGTTGGGTGCTCATACTTTGGCATGAGTGCGTCGCTATTGAGACGTTTGATTTTGATGTGCATATTTCTTTAGTTTCTTCTTTCGTGTACGTCGAGTAGAGTATGAGCGTTTCGTACAGCAAAACTTCTCGTGCTTCTCTGTATCCCTGTACTCGTGGTGTGGCTGCTATCCCTCTGTTTGCCAGCTTGCATGATGTGTGTAGGCTGGCACCTCTTATGCCGCTCGCTGCTTTAACCTCAATTGCGTCAAGATGTCCTCATCACAAATTGTTTTGATGTATGTGCCCTGTCTCGTTCGTCCTAGATAGCCTGCTGGCGTAATATAGGTGAACTCGCGGTCGAGAATGGCCTGTGCCACATGGATATCTGGTACAGGGGTCACGCGCACAAGTGGCACACCGTAGATGGTATTGTGTCCCTTATTGATGTGGAAGCCCTGAATGGTGACAGGTATCCATACTCGCGCTGACGGTACGAAGAGCTCACAGTACGATTGTGCTAAGTAGGCAGTTTGGAGTTGGTCAAGGGTCATGGGTTGCCTCCTTCAATGGTATAGGTACAGCCGAGGGGAAGATGGATAATCGCTACACGAGTTGGCTTCAGTCGGCTATCAACGGTCAGGACAGGACCATGTGGCTCATTTTTGTGCCAGTAGGTGATGAACCAGCGTTTCATGGGCCATTCCTGAGTTGGGGGACGATGAAAGCGACGGGTGATGAGGTTAGTGGTCATGATGGTATCTCCTTGTGTGGCTAGAACCTGTCCCAGACACGCTTGTGCCATGTGTAGTCCATGGCATCGAGACGTTGCTCCAAGAGGAAGCACATCTTGTTGAAAATGCGCACGCGGCCAGGGGAAGCATTGCGTGTAGAGCAGTCCACTGAAGCGCCATTCTCGCATGAGAAAGTCAATCTCGTCGTGGTCTACGGGTTGGGTGAAGTTTGGGTCAAGTTGCTGAGGTATTTTGTGCCTCGCTTCCTGCTCTGGGGTTGAGCAACTTATCAAGCGTCCTGCGATGAATGCGGTAGACTTGATAGTGCCCTTTGTGTGGCAGCGTAATGGCATCAAGAATGCCTTGTCTAATCCATCTGCGTACAGATGAAACATCACACCGCAAGATAGCGGCTACTTCGGTCACAGTCAGCAAGTCGGATTCAGGTTCTGTGTTTGGTGTGTTCAGATTTCCATCCAACCACCGAGGAAAGTAGACGGATGCTACAGGGGTACCTGATGTGGTTTCGCGGGCTATCCCGATGTACATACTTTTGTGGTCAGTCATACTGTTTCACCTTCCTTGTTGGATACATCACGCGGTACAGCACACACATGGCAATCGCTCGGCGTGTCGTCTCTGCGTAACGCCTCTGTCCACACCAGGGAGCAAGCTGAGCGAGGTACTGCCGTTCGGTGATGTATCCCTCGACATAGGCGTGGAGTGCTTGTGAGGGTGTGATGGAGGTAGGAGTAGTTATTCCCATGGATCATCCCCAAAGAAATATTTTGCCCATTCAAAATGGCACCCTGCTGCCTTTGCTGCGAACATATCCTCTTCCCTATCACCTACCATCAGCGTCTCTTCCGGCTTTGCATCGAAGGTCTGCATAGCCTCACGAAGCATGCCAGGAGCGGGTTTACGCCGTGGGTCATCGTAGCGATATTGCTCTAATGGGGCAGTAGGCATATTACAGCAGATGTTGATCCCTCCAAGCGGGATACGTGCTTCTTGGCACATGCGTGTAATTTCAGCAACGATATCTTTTTCCTGCATGTATCCAAACGCAACGCCCCCTTGGTTACTCGCAATTGCAACACGTGCCCCTTGCTCATAGAGACTATGCAACTTGATGAGGCGGTGAGGAAGCCACTTCCAATCATCGGCGGTCTTGCGAAAGGTCGCACCTGATTTGGTTTCAACGAGCGTCCCATCTACGTCGAATATGCACAACTTGTAGAGCTTATCCATTTGTTCCCTCTCTGTTGCTATGCGTACTGCTTACCATCATTAGGCGAAACTTCAGGCTCTACTTGTAGCTTCTGAAATTGCTCTGCAACTATCGTGAGGAGTTTTTGTACCTCTTCCAAGTCGCCTCTATAGGTGATGTAGGCATTCTCACCGGCTTCTTTGAAGCCACCAATGGATATGCGTAATGCCATGGGGTCATCTTTTTTCTTCGTTACGAGTATTTTCATGCTGCATATCTTTCTGCTACATAGGCCGCCTCAAGTTTATCCATTGTGCGCCAGAAATCATGCTCTATCTGCTCATCAAAAGGAGAGACAGCTAATGCTGTGCCACATACCACACAGCCTGGGTCTATCCATGTGCTCGGCACGGATAACAGGCGTATCACAATATCCGTAGGCTTTGTTATGGGGACGTAGCATGTTTCGTGATACAAGGTTAGTCGAGGGGCTTGGAGGTGGATGACTTCGATAATATCAATTAACGTCATACTGTCCCTGCCTTTTCTCGCTGCTCACGGGCGCTCTCCCAACCTTCTAACAAGATTTCTATTACCTGGTCAGTGAGACGGATGAACTGCGCTCCTGTCATGGTTTGTACTGCGATAGTGAGGACAAGTTGGAGACGGTCGTCATTCTCGCGTGCCATGTCCAGGACGATTTTCGCGATGTGCTGATACTCTTGCTCGCTCATGCCGCTTTCTCTCTTTCCACATCACTGCACATGGCACACACGACCTGCATGGTCATCACCCACGCACGCAATTCTAGCCAAGCTTGCCGGTACGCAGCAATGGCCTGTATGGCTTCCCAGTGGGCTTGTATGGTTTCACGGGATGAATGCCGCCCATCATGGTAGGGGTTGTCACGGTCGGCTTGCTCACAGGCAAGGTAACGGGCTATGGCAGCATGTCTAGCTTCTCTGAAACAGGTAATATCTTCTGACATGGGGGTATTTTCTCCTCACTTCCAACTTCCCTGTTGCTTTGTGTGACTTGCTCTAACTCTGTTCTCACCAACCGAGCTAAAACGGTTTGCATCGTCTCGTGAGTAAGAGCAGCAATAATCTTGAGTTGCTGACGAGTTTCATCAGACGCTCGCAGCATCGGCTTCTTTTGTTCTGTGTCCATGTATACATAGTACCATACGTATACAGAGTTTTCAATCCTTGCTTGGGTAGTACCTCCGTATCGTTGTGTTTGAATGTATACCTGAGATGCATTATACTATCTTGTGGATTTTTATATTTTTGCAAAGTAGAGGAGAGGAAGAATATGAGCGAACAATCGAGCATGAGTTTTCTTGGGACTCGCCCAGCATTGACACAACGCACATCACCTACCTGGGGTGAAACCCCGCTACCAGAGGCAAGTGTAGAGCCAACGAGTGGCATAACCGTCGGCCAGGTAGTACACTTTGTGCCTGTTCATGCTATGACTACCGCTTGCGAACATGCCACGATAGAAGAAGTATGGCAAGCGGCTAACGGGATTGTCAGTCTGCGCTTTGCCGATGGGCAGGTGCTTCATCGGATAGGCTATAGTGCTGAGATGCTAGGTAACTCGTGGCACTTCAACAACCAATGTGAACTGGGCACAGAAGCCTCGTGATGCTCCCCCATGGACATGCGCCTGATGGCTTGACCCTTTTGCCACATGCGCTATACTGGAAATAGGCCAGCAGCCCCTATCAACAACTTGGAGATCAACATCAACTACATACTGCTGGCTTCTCTTTTTGCCTTGACACTTCCCTATCTGTGACATACACTAAGCCTGGCGGCCAGTGGCACTACATATCACGTACTACACAACGATGCACGAGGCTTTTTTCCTTGCCACTGGCAAGCCCCCCCGTTTGCTTGACACTTCCCACTACAACGACGTACACTAGAAACAGGCCAGCAGCAACGAGATGGATTCTCGCGAGTGGAGGGAAATTGCTGGTTTCAAAAACCATAGACATTTCTCCCATTACCGTTTTTGAGGGGCTGTGGGAGAATAGGTCTATGGATGGGATGAGAACCAAGTTTCATCCATTCAGTACCGTGAGTTACACGGGAACTGGCAGGACTTGAGTCCTGTAAAACGCCTGATTGAGAGAGCGTAAGACGGGGTGACAACCTCGCAGTTTTCGTTGATGCAGGAACCGGCCATCGTTTATGGCTTGTCCATAAACGGGTAAGTACCGGATAACGGAAATTGCTGGAAGGTTCTCCTTGTGATTGTCTTGTCATGACAAAGGAAGCTCGCTTGATGATTGATGTGATCAAGCGAGCTTCCTTTGTTTTCGCACTCTTCCCCCACTATTGCTAATGGATTTCTCTGTCTTCCCCTCAATTGGTACAAAAATATGGGAAAATAGCTATCATGTTGTGTTATACTTCTAAAGTATGCCTCTACCTCCAAGCATTCAGTTTTTGTTTAGTGTGTGTTTGATAATGCATTTTTGTACAGATAAACTTTTTCCAAGGAAGAATATAGTATTGAAAGGTCAATACAATGCCCACACAACCCGTCGTTTTGATTGTTGATGACCAGGCGGATATCCGAGAGATGTTGTCAGTGGCTCTCCATATGTGGGGTTACAGGGTACTCACGGCGAGCAATGGTGACACCGCGTTGGGAATTATCGTGAATGATAGGCCGGATGTGATCCTCTTGGATAGTTTGATGACTCCCATGAGCGGAGAAGCCTTCATCAAACAACTGTCAGTTCATGAGCGTACAATCCCTATTATTGTGATGACCGCTCTCACTGATCGGAAAACACTTGATCGCATGTGGTCATTGGGAGTGAAACAAGTGGTCACGAAGCCATTTCGTTTGGCGGCTTTGCAAGAGCATCTCTTGTCTGTCAAAGCGGCTATGTACTCTTTATCGTCATGCGTATATAGATAAGTGTGTATTTAGTTGTACATGCGGATGTGGATAAGTGGTGCTAGATGTGGAAAACTTAACCGGAATGGGGAGAACTCCATAGGAGAAACACGGTTTTGTTGAGATTTCTCCATGGGGCTTACGGTATGACTCTGCTATACTACCACAAGCAGAAAAAGCCGCAGATGGTTGGGGTGAAGTCGATGTGAAGTGTGGCACTGCGGACGAAAAACGGCTGGGAGGATTCATTCCCCCAGCCGCTTTTGTGTGCTTCAACCGCCCCACTGTCTACTTATCCCCACAAGCACATTTCAATTATGCCTTGCTTAGTGGTTCGAGGGATAGGGGCTTAGGTACTTAATCTGTAGTACTTGTAGGCTACTCTATCTCTTTTAATGTCAATTCTAGATTTGTAGCCACAGTATGTATAGCCACTTGCATGGCTTCCCATCGTGTTGCTGCTAGGGCATACTCATAGCCCGATTGGGCATTCAGGCTTTCTGCACAGAGTTTACGGGCAGCTCGCATGCGCCCATAGTAGTAGTGGTTGAGACGGTTGAGGACTTCCAGGATGGTGCTTGTGCTGATTTCATTCAACCTAACAACCTCGTTTCATCTTCGATTGGATAGACTACGCTACCATCAACAACCGTGCGAATGACATCTTGAACAAACGGAATATCCTGATGCTCGATGAAAATGCACAGACAGGGGTGCCATCCCTCTTTGATGAAAGAGTGTGGAGGTCTTTCGATGTATCGCTCGCCTTTGCCATGACAGCGTGAGCAATCAGGATAGGGAGCATATTTGGCCTTTGGGTATTTAGCTTTCAATTCATCGGATAGCTCGCTCATCACTCAACCTCTTTCCATTCTTTCCGCACAATTTGCATTTCATTTTCGATGTTCTCGGAACGTTCTGCTAGTGTATCGCGAAATTGTTTCCATGAAGCCTGAAAGTCTTCACATGCCGCATTAGCCACATGGACAAAGCTCCAATTGCAAAAGACATGATAGTTGTGGATAAGCAATTGTTGCTCCCTGACTTGCTGCTCTAACGTCTCTATACGCCGTATCAGGCTCATAGTGTCTAGCGGTGGGTATTGCTCGCTCATTGTAGTTTTCCTCTGCATCCTGGACAAACTGAGAGCGGGTCAGCATCAGGCGCAATGCGGTATTCATAGGTCAGTGTCCGCTCATAATTGACGGTCGTGGTTAGTTCTTGTAGAGGTATTCCTTGAGGAAGACTGGTACGCTTAAACCTCCATATGCTCCGTCGATAGAGAGGAGTGCCACAATTGGCACATCTGCCTAGTTCATCGCTCATTGTACTTGTTCCATATCTTCCAGGCTTCCGGTACTAGCTCTGCATTTTCGTAGAGGTTTCCAATAATCTCGACACCGAGTACATCGGGATTAGAGCGGATCGCCTCACTGATCTTTTGCAAGTCAGAAATGTCCCATCCTACTACAAAGGTTTCGGTCACGGTGGTGATATCGCTTTCCTTGACACCTTCTGGCAAGTGTAGCCATGGCTCATTCCCAAACTTGCTAAAGTCATTGCCGGCAAAGTACCCACGCCTAATGATATCACCTTCAAAAATCAATTTGTTATCCTTGTCCTTCAAGGTGGTGTATTGCATCAATGCCATATTTTTTGCCACGATGAAATAGAAGTACTTCCCATTGACAATCTCCATCTTGTGCTTGTATTGCTGGAAAGTTTCATCGTCGTCATGCATCTCGACATACACCAGATGCTCAAAGGGATAGGCGTTCTGGTACATATGTCCATATTCGATATCCCAGGCGCGGAATTTTGTCTCTTTCATGATGCTTTCTCTCTGAGCGTAGCTTTCTCTCTCAGCAATTGTATCACTTCATCGATTTGATGTGGCTTCCAGATATAGACTTCTACCCCTGGACATGTTGAGAGGGTAGCAATCCAGGTTTTTTGTTCTGGACGTAACCGGCCTTTTTCTGTTTTGAGTTCTGCCATGATACATCTTCCAGGTTTGGTCATCACTAAATCAACAAATCCTCTTTGGCATCGTCGGCTATCAAAAGTGTGATAAACGAGATAGCCTAGCAGTTCAGCGGCTTGGATGATTGTAGATTGAAAGTCTCGCTCACTTACTGATTGGTACAGCATCTTCTTGCTCATGATAGCCTCTCTTTGGCGTCAGAATGCTTCTGGTACGTCCTCTTTCTGCATACTCTGCCGATTGTACTGTATCGCAGAAACTTGCTCTGTGGTGGGCAACACAACTGGCATTTTCACCGTGTTCTGGGTGATATATCCAGATATTCTATGCTCCTCGACAAAGGGACAGGCATAAATTTCTCTCCCCTGAAGCACTTCTCGATGCATAGGAACTTGGTGTTCAGGGCAAAGCGAGCCGATGTAGTGGTGGTATCCTTGCCAGTGCTGACGTTCTATCTCACGTCCTTTGTGAAGCCAATGCCAGTACCATTGTTCAAGGTCTGCCGTGTCTATCTCAATTCGTCCCATGCTGTACCCTCTTTTTCTGTATCTATCAGCGTTTCTAGCACTTCTTGTCCATGTCTCGCCGCTTCAACGTAGGTATCACCATGAGTACAGGGCATGAGCACCCCGCGAGACTGCCATTGCGGCAAGGTGACGACGTAGCAGTGGTCTGCTTCGGAGTATTCAATGAGCATAGTGTATTTGAGCACGGCTAATCCTCAATTCTTGTTGGCATCATAGCTACATCGGCATGCCTGCGCAACTTAATCAGGCGCACAATCCCGAATATGCCGAACTGTGACCACAGTTCCCGCACGCGCTTATCGAACTGAATACCATGCTCGCGTTCCAATTGGAGCAACAAGATGGCGTTGGTGTTCGCCCACACGTGACCTGTACGACGGTCAAGGTCAGCTTTTGCTTGTGCGGTTTCGTCTGTCAGTGGGATATCAGGCTGTGTGTGGATGATAGGCTCTTGTGAAGAGGGTGGGTCAATCCAGAGATTGTTGACGGCTTTTTCGAGGCGTTTAAGCAGGTAGCCTAATCCAATCAGGGTCAGGGACAAGCACAATAAGAAGATGAGTATTTCTCTTTCAGTGGACATATTTCCCTCACAACGACGTAACACCCGCACAATGATGGACGTATTTCTCTGCATTGTACCACAGCAATTCGTACAACAAAAAGGCTGGGTATCTGACCAGCCTTGCCACTACTCTTCTTGCAACTTATGGGCATATGTCCTTTCTATTGTATTGGCTACCACTTGCAATGTCGCATTTCTTTTTGCGCATTCAGGGTATATCTCGCGTCGATTGAGGTTGCCTCGTAGTTGCTCGACCAGCGTCTCGACTCGGCCTTTGCGTATGGCATCACTGAGCAAGTGAGCCACGAAATCATAGTCCAGAGACAACAACCGTATGAGATTGCTGTCCTGGACTGCTTTCAGGTTGGTGGCTATCTGGCGGTAGCGAGCCGCCAGGGAGGAGAGAGAGGTCATGCGATCATCTCTTCCTCTTTTGGCATATCACGCTCAAAGTACGATGGCACGCTCTGAAGGGAGAGCCAGGCCGCTTCTAACTCAGCTTTCTGATTGGCTTCTTGCTCTTTCCTGATGACTATCGCACACTCTCGGCAGGCATTCAGGCGATGGTCAAGCGTGCCCCACTCGCAATAGGAGCAACAGGGCTTCTGGCACCGTGGGCATTGTTTGCTCGTATGCTTGCCACAAGTACAGCGTGGCAAGCCGAGATACTTTGCAATATAATCCAGTTGATGAGATTGAATAGACTCATCACTATACGCACCGTCTCGGCAATACGAAGGGACTGCATGGAAGATGATATTTTCCCAGGTGTAGCCCTCTTGATGGACACGTGCCTTGAGAGAAGCGAGACGCTTGCTTAATGCCTCTTGACGTGCGCTATGACATTGCTCCGCATAGGCTTCGATGGAAGAGGGTGTGAGGATGGATGGAGGTTCAACCTGCTCAGCACTCGGTTGGGCGCACAAGGAAGCCTCAACCGTGGCAACAGGCTCTTGCTCAGAGGCTTTGCGTGTATCTTCCTGCTTTGCGATAGTGAGGAAGTAGGCGTTGGCTTCCTCACTATTCATCTTCTTGTTCTCAGTTGAGTTGACGAGGTTCAAGAACATGTTTTGCGCCTCAACCTGCTCAACCGTGGAAGCCTCTTGCATCTTCTCAATAACGGGCTGTTGTGGTAACGGCAGGTCAGCAATCTGTGCTTGTTTGCTACGTGTGCGTGGGTTCATCGCATCAGCAGCACGCTTGGCACTGCCATACGACTTGAAATTGCGACGAACAATCTTGCCTTGCTCGTCGATAATGCTGTAGCGATAGGTCGCGCCGTCGGTCGTGGTGGTCTGGACTGTATAGGTCATGGGTGTTCTCCTTCGTGAGTGTTTGGTTGGATGGGCCACTTGCTCATCTCTTGGTTTTATTATACCATTGCTTTATGGTATTGTCAAGAGATTTGAACACCAATATTTACCATATCGGCACGGTTTTCATTTTGTGTTGCTTTGTTCGTTCTTTTATAGTGACCACGGTAACGTTTGATGAACTCGACACGCCAGCGATAGTACTGGTGGGCACTGCCGATATTTTTCCCTGGTACAGCTTCCAACCATTTTTGACGGATAAGGTCAGGAAGAAGTTTGGTATTTACTTCTAATATATCCGCAGCTTCACGCGGGGTGAGTAAGTCAAAGGCGGTGTGCCCTAACTCTGCAATTAGTTCAAATTTATGGCTCTCTAAGAGCGTTTTTGCTCTCTCAACAGGTTTGTGTTTATTCTTTGTCATGATTTTGCCTTTCTTGATGGATACATAATTTTCTCTCTTAGAATACCATAAAGGCATGTTTTTTGCAAGAGGCAAAAACTCAGATAAAATTGCTTGACTTTTCCATTGCTTTATGGTATTATGATATCAGTGAAACAAACAAAGCACTTGTACCTGAACAATCTAGCCAACCGGACAGCCAAGCAAAGCCTCTCAGTCATTGACTGATACAGAGGATAGCCTGATAAGCGTACAAAGGAAGGCACACACAGTCAGACAAGCAGACAGAGAGGTGTAAGTCCTCTCCTGACTCTTGACCGCGAGTGCGTGGTCAAACAAAAAAGAAACCTCCCTCGCAATGAGAGAGGCCAGTGTACCGCCAGGGCCAGGAACGTTCACCGCTTCACCCTGGCGGCGTAGGAAGGAAGCATATCATGGCAAAGCAAGTAACACAAGTAGTCATTCTCGAAAGAGATTTCATTGTTCGTACCGGCAAGAGCCTGTATCGTACCCTCTCAAGCGATGGGGTCACGAAGTACTACACCATCCTTGACCCAAAGGGGGGGCAGGACTTCTGTGAGTGCAAAGGGAACGCTGAGTATCATGTGTGGTGTCGGCACCTTAAGGCATGTGCCGCCTTTGAGATGCGCCTCTCCCTTGCCGACGGTGCATTCACCCCAGCTCATGCCGAGATGGTGAAAGAGGCGCATCGCCTGTATGATGGACGCAACGAGATGGACGCGGCGTATACCGAGCGGTTCAAGCGCCAGGTTAAGAGCGGTGCCGAGGAAGCTGCTGACAGTGATTTCAGATGGTCATTTGAATCATGGTGAAAGACTTTGTGGGTAATTTGTGGGAGATGGACAACCTTCTCCCGCATTGGGAGGATGACAATCATATCGATTGTGCCTACTGTTACCGGACCGAGCATGGTGAGTTTCCGCCTGTGATGCCAGCGAATGTGTGTAGTGTGCATCTGGCATGGTTGGAAGCCAGATATCGTGAATTGTTGATAGAGCGGAAACGCGAAGAAAGATAGGAGAAACATTTATGGCAATAACACAGCAAGTCACCTCTGAATTGTCCATTAAGCGGGTGGCTGCTTACTTCAAGCAGTCACACAAAGACACCGCGATTAGCGTCCAGCGTGTTGAGGATGAGTTTCTCATCTCAGATCGCTTCATTGCGGTCAAGGTGCCTGCCCATCCTGACCTGTTTCCCTATGTCCACTTTGAGGCCAGTTGGGAACGTGCTAGTTTTGCCGCAAAAGAGATGGTGAGTACTGAGGGTGGCCCTGATATTGCTCGCCTTTGGGATATACATTGTGAGGATGACATCAAGCAAACCCTCACCATGACGCACTACCTCTTTGAGATAGCCGGTGTACGTAACAAGTCAGGGAAGTTGCATCGCAAGCTGACTCTCTCTGAGCTGAATGTTCAGACACGGGAGACCCTGATTGACAAGAAGTTCTGTGATTTGCTCAGTCCTGATATTGATGAGTGCGAGGGCTTTCTCTTTGAGCAAGGAGAAAAGGATACGCCGGTTCTGGTATCGGCGCGAAATGGGAGAGTTGCCCTGTTCATGCCGATGGCGAATAAACGATAGTCGTTTTGTAGTTGGGGCTTCGGCCCCAGGAGGTTTAGTATGGCATTCAATCCTGTTGAACATTTATCCAAGTTGCAAAATAAAGAGTATCTTGAAATTAAATGGCGAATTGCCTGGTTTCGAGATAAATATCCGCAGGGAAGTATCGAAACGACCTTGTTGCATATTGACCTGGAAAAACAGATAGCCGTCTTCAAGGCCACTGTCAAAGATACTGAGGGCGGTATTGGTGAGGGTCATGGTTCTGAGACGGTCAAAGACTTTCGTGATTTTATTGAGAAAGCTGAAACCAAGGCCATTGGTCGCGCCTTAGCAGTTTTAGGGTATGGAACTCAATTTGCACCTGAGATTGAAGAGGGTGAACGGATTGCCGATAGTCCTGTCGAGCGAAAGGGATTGAAACACCTCATAGCACCCTCTGAAGTCGATGCTATCCGCACTGCCTGGGCTTCTGCCTACAACATCGCCTCTGAGCAAGTCATGGCACGCTGGGCCAAGTACAAGCCCTATGCGCTGGGCTCACAGATAGCCGATAGCGACCTAACGACGGCGCATCTGGCAAAGATGAGTGCTGATATTGACAAACAAAAAGCCACGAGCAGCAATGGAGCAAGCGGCAAGTAGTCGAGAGGGTGTCATCCGCGAGGGTGGCACCTTTCCAAGAAAGGATACCCCTATGTGGGGATGGCAATCATTAGACCGTCAAACGTTGGCATGGTATGAACCATACGAAAATGGCCTAGGCACGAAGGGCTGGGTTTCTGATGCCATTGCACCAGGCTTGTTCTTTGGAGTAGCAAAGCTCCACAAAACAGAAGAAGAAGCGGCGCAACGAGTTCAGGCTTTCTATCAATCGTACCTCAAATTGCAAGCAAGAAAGGATAACCTCCAATGACCCTCCAACAACGAGTACAGGCAGGAATCGCCCTGCTTGACGCACACAAGCCCGATTGGCGTGAGCATGTGTGGATTGATGGGCTGGATATGGGCAGCAACACCGATGGGCTTCTAGAGCAAGTGTATGGCAATTGGACAAATGGCATAAGGATACTTGGCTTGAGGACGGCGCAAGGCTATGAATATGGCTTCGATATTGCCTCTGCCGAAGGTACGTCGGAAGTCAACAAGAGGGAGTGGCACAAGTTGACCGAGGCTTGGAAACAAGCTATCAATTTTGTGCCATTCCATGAAAAAGTGAGTGAGGAATGAGCAATCTTCTCGATTGGTTCGGAAACGAAATACCAGAGCCAATAAAACCAGATTCGACGAGTCCGAACCCATGCGTGAATCTGTACGGCCCTGGCCCTGATGAAGCACAATGCAAGGATTGCACGCAGATAGCGGGCATTTGCAAAGCAAAAACCTATTACAAATGCCGCTTGCGTGAGAACACTCATGGCAAAGCGACCGACCACAAACTTCGTTGGTCAGCGTGCGCTAAATTCGTCAAGCGTGAAGGAAACATTCCGCTTTATGACGGAAGAGGCTAATGTTTCTGGCAGTCTTGCCGATTCATACAGTATGCCCACTGAAAGGCATACACAACCAAAGTCAACTGTAGAAAGGTTCTTAATCAATCATGAAAAACCCACGTAATCGCATCCTAACCGCCGTCCTGGCAGGAGCATTCCTCGCCCTGGTCATCGTCGCTCTCGTCTCGTTTGTGCCCGTCAGTGCTCATATGATAGGTGGTACACCCAAGCCTGTACAGAATTGCCACTACCTTATCGGTGGGGCCTCACATCAACCGTGTGTCCACCAGCCCACGCTTCACCCTCTCAGCTTCACCGGTCTGGATTGCTTCAATGGCACCTGCCGTGCTTACCTGTCAAATAGCATCCTGATACCTGCTGGCAATTGGACGCTTTCTCTTGAGTGTGTTTACCCCGCAGCAGGATACCCCGACCAATACGATGTTTCGTACATCTGGAAACACAACGTCCAGTTGCCGCTTGAGATGCATGCTGCCCTCGTGTGCGATGGGAAGTATCACAGTGAGCCGTTCCACTTCAAGTTCTCACATCCGGTACAACTGATGACTAGCCGTCCGGTGTATGCCTTAGTCACGTTCTAGGTAAAAGTGAGGGATAGGTGAAAGCCTATCCCTCAGAAAGAAAAGAGAAACCATGAAAAAACTGACGTTTTCCCCCAGAGAGACCTCTGGCAAAATCACCCAGAGAACGGTCATAGAGAGCAAACTGTACGATTTTATCGCTGGTGATTTTGACACGGCTACATTCCACTATGGCAGTGGTGAACAGGTCGCGTTGGTCTGTGTCGATGGTGTGGTGAAACGGCTTGATTGCCAGAAGGAAGGAAAGTCATCATGAAAGTCCGATTTGAACTCAAATGGAATGACATGTGGATAGGTGCGTATTGGACAGCGCAATGGAGTCACGAGGTGGAAGCTCATGTCTGGCATGTTTGGATATGTTTCCTCCCTTGCTTGCCTCTCCATATCCAGGTGCTTCCCGTTGCTCAGCATACAATCAAATCATGGTTGAGTCCGTCTCAGAAAGGGAAATCATCATCATGCTAAAAATCTGTAGTGAATGTTTTAGTCTGCACGAGACGGGCCAGCCCTGTCCGCCACTCGTGCAGTGTGAGATATGCGCCACGATGTACCGCGAGGGCAAGGGGTGCCTGGTCTGCGTGCTCATGAATAATCACCAGCCGTCGGCTAGCCTCATCTTCAAGAAATTGCAAGAGAGGGCCATGAAGCAACGCGAGGAAGCATTGGAGGATGAAGTAGACGACCTGATAGCACAAGTGGAGTGTGTACGTGTGCCTGAACCGGAGCCGGAGTCACACGAAGAACGGCATGATTGCGGATGTGAAGCGTGCAAGCGTGCGAGGTTTGATGCGTGGCAAATGCAGAGATGGGAAGGAAGGTGAAGCATGAGCAATCTCTCTGCCCTTGCAAGTCACATCCGCCATGTTGCTGAACGGCTCGCCGGTGAAGTGACCGCGTACCAGGTGGTCGGCACACCTCTCAATCGTGACAATGCACGCGCGTGCATCGCACGGCTACGCAGTCTCGCCGATGAGGTTGAACAGGGTATCAATGAGCGTGAGCAAGCCATGGGAAGGCAAGGTGAAGCATGAAAAAAGACACTCTTGAGACTCTCATCTCCAATCTAGACGGTATCATAGCTACGCTTGAACAGGCTGTGGTTCTCGGTGGTCGCTCCAAGAAAGAACGAGAAGCCACCGAACTCTTGATACTGGCTCGGTTGAAATTGGTAGAAGAGCTTGAAACGAAAGGCAGATGGCATGACCATCTACGTTGATACCCTCTTCACCATGCCACCTCGAACTGCACAGGCGCGCAAGTTTGGAAATCAGTGGTCACATATGACCTGTGACGGCAATATTGAGGAATTACATCGCATGGCAGAAAAAATTGGCTTAAAGCGTTCCTACTTTCAAGACCACGCTCAGTGGTACCTGAAACACTATGACCTCACTCCAAGCAAACGAGCATTAGCCGTAGCACATGGGGCTATTGAGGTTGATATGGTGACACATATCCGCGAGATGAGTCGTCGCGAGAAGGCAGGTGAGCCATGACGCAAATAGACACCACCATGTTGAGTACGTCGCAACTCAAAGAGCGAGGGTGGACACCTGCTCTTATCACTACATTTCTCGGTCATCCTGATGTTCTCAAGCCGAATCCGTACTATCGCTCATCGCCTCCCTGGCGTCTCTATGATGTGAGCCGTGTGGAACAAGCCGAACAAACCGAGGAATGGCAACAAGCGCAAGCATCTGCGACTATCCGCTCAATTCGTGGCAAGATGGTCGCGGCACGTCAAGCCACCAAGTTGAGAGCACAAGCTGAGTTGTTGCCTATTGCAGTGATACGAGTGCCTCTCACCACAGTGGTACGGCGGGCTATTGCGTCCTACAATGCTTTCCATGCAGAGATGCTCTGGGAGCGCGGCCATGACTATGAGCCTGCGAGCGAGCAGAGTGATACGGCATTCTTAGAGCGGATTAGCGTGAATTTCATCAGGCATGAACTCACCGAGTACGATACGCATCTAGAAGAGTTAGCAGGTCGCGTAGGCGTGAGTATAGCCCAAATCGTGATACGACGGCGTGTCTATGATGAGATAGCACGTATCTATCCCGAATATGCCGATGAATGCCAACGGCAGATACAGTATCGTTCTTTGGAAGCAGGTGCCGCGTGATACAATTTCAGTCTGCACCGAAACCCACCCCTCGCTTCATCTACGATGCTTTGTACAGTCTGAATACAAGGCTCATTCTCTCGGCCTATGAAGACGATACGACACGAGCGGCTCTCATGAGCAAAGCAGAGCAGGAATGTGATGCGAAGTTGGCTGAGTGGGGCCTGTGCTGCGAATTGAGCAGGGATGGGTATGTGGTCAAAATGAAGCTTTGATGGCTATGCTATACTGTGAGTATCGGTATCGCTATTACCTTGATAACATGCTACCTATTTTGTCTCTCTGCGAGATAGGTAGGACAAAAAACGCCAGGAGTTCTCTTTCACTCCTGGCGTTTTTTGTGGGCTTCTCTGTTACACAAGACTAGGCTGTCTTCTTCTTTTTGTGCGAATGTCAAAGCTCTACATGAGCCACTAGCTTTGATGTTTCTTGAGATACTTTATCAGGAGTTTCACCCTTTGAGAGTCTTTCTCAATGTTTCCCAACACTTGATTGCACGTGGTACAGAGCAATTGACGCACCTTACCTGTCTCATGGTCATGGTCAACAGATAGGGACTTTGGTTGCTGAGTATAGTGGTCAATCACGGTTTCTTCCTGCTTACACACAGCACACACATAGCCTTGCTGAAAGAGCATGATGTTGTAGTCTTCCAGAGTGAGACCATAATTGTTGCGTAGGTTCCTCTCACGTATCTTCTCTGCATCATAAGTGGACTTCAAGCGCTTCTTGTGACACGCTTTACATCTCGCTCTGTTCGCCTTATATTCCTGAACAGAGACGCACGCTAAGCATCCTAAACAGCGTCTTTGTCCATTGAGGACAGGTGGGAGAGAGTGTTCACATTGCATGCAGATAGGGGAGATGCATACGCCATTGCCGCCAAAGTGAGCTAACAATTTCTCTTCATTGCACAGTTTACACGTCTTGAATCGGTAAGGCTTGAGGGAGGCAATCATCATGAGGCATTCCTCACCATCTCATAGCACACTCTCCCCCCCTTATCCCTCCTGTCTTTCGCTCGTATCGCCCCTGACCTGCGCATCAAGCCTAAGTGATAGCTTGCCATCCGTCCCGAAATGCCACAGTGTTCTATGATATCTCCCGTGCTGATGGTACCCGATGCGCGCACCATGCACCATATCTGTATTCTCGTGGGGTCTGATAATACCGCATGCCACTTGGCTTCCTGGCATGCCTCTGCATATGTGGGAATGTTCATCACGTCGTCCCTCCTCCTCACTTGCCACCTCATGAACATCTTTGTGTGTATTATACACCAATATGTGTGTGTGTGCCAACATTCTGCTTGCATGCTCGCGCCGTTTGGCTCTACACTGAGAAGAGATGGGCTGTCTCACGTGCAATGTGGAGGATGGTGGTTGGTGTGTATCGGTTGAGATGGCTCATCGCCCAAACCGTCACGCAACTTCTTCATCAACTTAAAGAAAGCAACTTCGCGCATCAGGACAAGAGAAATGGCAAGAGGAACAAAACCATCCGATATTAACGCTGCTGTCCGGTCTAAGCAAGCTTTGGAATTGCGCAAGCAGGGAGCTACGTTAGAAGAGATTGCGCACTCCTGCGGATATCAAGATAAATCAGGGGCATGGCGTGCCATTAAGCGGGAGCTTGACCGCCTTCCTGCTCCCGCTGTGGATGAATGGCGAAAAGTCCAGTTGTCGCGTCTTGAGCAGATGCATTCTGAGTGTTGGCTTCTGGCTATGGACCGCAAAAACAAGGGAAGACTTTTCGCCATGGATAGATTGCTGATGGTCAATCAAGCTATCAACAAGCTCCTTGGATTGGATATTGCTAAAGATGGCAATATTGCCCTGGCACAAACCATTATTCGAGAAGTCCCGCCTGGTTACTTGTCACCACCGCCAGAACTCACCACGGAGGCACAGCCAAGTTGATGACGACCACTCTTCATGGACGGCAAGAGGTCGTTATTCAGGCCCCTGAGCTCAGAGGCGCAGCATTAGAACTTGGCAGATGTCGAGATTTAGAGTGCTTGCTTGATGGGCCAGCAGGGACCGGAAAAAGTTATGGGGCCTTATTTAAGGTGAACATGATGTTAACCTTGTATCCTGGCTCTAAATGGCTACTTGCTCGTAAAACCAATACCGCGCTTGCTGGCTCTGCCGTGGCAACCTATCGTGAATTGCTTCATCCATCTGAAAATGTCCGGTTCTTTGGTGGGAATAAAATCAAACCGGCAGCATTTGAGTACCCCAATGGGAGCCAACTTATCGTCAATGGGCTTGACAAGCCTGACAAGGTGAAAAGTTGGGAGTTTGACGGTGCGATGATTAATGAATGTAGCGAGTGTTCGCTTGAAGATATTGAATTTGTTCGCTCTCGACTTCGCCACGGCAAAGGCCCCTATCATCAGTTAATCATGGACACCAATCCTGATGCTCCCACTCATTGGTTAAATGTTCGCTGCAATGAGGGTATCACCACCAGATTGCTCAGTCGTCACGAAGACAATCCTCGCCTCTACGATACGAAAACCAATGACTGGACGCAAGAGGGACGGCGGTATATCTTTGAGGTGTTAGGTGGGCTGACAGGTGTCAGGCTTGCACGATTGCGCTATGGTGTGTGGGCCGCTAGCGAGGGCAGTGTGTACCAAGACTCCTGGGATAGGAATAGAAATGTGATAGACCGCTTTCCTCTTCCTGCTACCTGGGAAAGGTACTTATGCATCGATTTCGGGTTCGTGAATCCCTTTGTCTGTGGCTGGTGGGCAAGAGACCCCGATGGGCGGCTTATCTGCTATCGTGAGATATACCTGACCCAAAAATTAGTTGAAGACCATGCCAAAGATATCAAGCGGCTTTCCCGTTGGGGTCAAGACGGAGGCGACCCTCTCCCACGAGAGATTATCTGCGACCATGACGCAGAAGGCCGCCAGACGCTCGAAAGACACTTAGGGTTAATCACGCGCCCAGCCTATAAAGCGGTATCTGAAGGTATCCAGGCTGTAGCGGCAGTCTTGAAACCTGCTGGTGATGGACGACCACGCCTTATGTATTTCAGAGATGCGCTTGTTGAACGTGATAGGGACTTGGCGGCTAGGAAGAAGCCCACTTGCACGGTTGAGGAATATGATACGTATATTTGGAGGCAAGGCCCGAATGTAACCGTCAAAGATGAGCCGAACAAGGAAGATGACCATGGAATGGATATGTCAAGATATATCGTAGCACGCTTTTCTTTGCGCCCAACCGACGTTCGGTATTCATCGCGGATATACTGAGAGTGTATCGGCATTGCACTGGCGCGCACGAGCGAGGATAACGAGGCAAGGGAGGAAGGAGGAGCAATGAGGGTAATCAAGTTTCATGCTGTCCACAAAGCCACCGGTCAACGCTACATTGTCGTGAGTATGGACTTCACGAAGACAGGTATCTATGCGCTCTTCTTACTCGATATGCACGAATGTGTGAAGCTGACCACAACCCGGGTTGATGAATACAGTGTTCTGCAATTCACGGGCTTACATGATAAATCAGGACAAGAGATATATGGAGGGGACAAAGTGCAAGGGAGAGATGGAGTGGGCATCGTGCGATGGATCGGTGATGGATGGCGAGTTGACTTGGGCGAGGGTTGGATGAGATTGTCTGAGGATATCTGGGAGGTGGTGAGATGACGCAAACCATGCAACCGCCAACAACACAGGCTTTACCTGTCTATGAGATTACTGAGCAGGATAAGAAACGATTGCAAGCTATCGCGAGTGCCTGGCAGGCGTACGACGGTCTCTTAGACCCACCACTGCAAAAAATGCCGGATGGCACCGACCCCAACGTCATGTCAAATAGAATGGGCCCCATTGTCGATAGAGGCATAGACTTCTTATTCGGCAAAGAATTAGAGATATCCGTTGAAGAAGACGCACCCAAAGAAGCACAAGACTTCTTGAATGAGATATGGGGGCGTAAAGAAGCCCGTATTCCACTCTTGCAAGATTTAGCCATGAATGGAGCCATGGCTGGGCGTGCCTTCCTGCGCATTGTGCCTACACCTGATGGCTCGTTTCGCCTGGTGGTGGTTGACCCTGCTACCGTGTTTGCGGCTACCGCACCACAAGACTGCGAGACCGTGCAGTTGTATTGCATTGAATACGCAACCACTGAGAAACGCAACGGCAAACCGGTTCAGGTGTACTACCGTGAAGAGATGAGCCGTATTGACCTAGATGAAGGTGCTGAGCCTGCGATGCAGGACACCGATGCCACATGGCAAATCCAGCACTGGACGCGTGAAGGTGAGCGGGGGCAGTGGCAAGCAGCAGGGGAGCCTATTGAGTGGCCTTATCCGTTTGCTCCCTTGTTCTCCTGTAAAAACTTGCCCAGACCTAACGACTTTTGGGGCAAGCCAGATATCACCCCTGACTTGATAGGCGTGAATAAGTCACTCAACCTCACGCAGTCCTGTATCAACCTGGTGAATATTCTGTATGGCCATCCTATCCTGTATGCGACAGGAACGGGAGAGCAGGTCATTGACATTAAACCTGGGAAGATTATCGGGTTGCCACTCGGAGAGAGTAAGATTGTAGCGGTTCCCATTGCCTCTGACATGGCGAATGCACTGGCCTTTACGGCAAACTTGCGCTCAGATATTGATGAGCAGTCCGCGACTCCTGGTGTCGCGACAGGGCGCATTAGTGACTTGCCGAGGGGCAACATGTCAGGCATTGCTATTGAGTTATTGTTTATGCCATTGCTCCTCAAAAGTGAAAAGAAAAGATGTTTGTACGGCAATCTTTTGATAGAAGTTAGTAAAGCTTTGTTAGTTCTCAACAAGATGAGTGAAGATATCGACATCACACTTGCTTGGCAGAACCCACTTCCACACGATGATTTGCAAAGTGCTCAGTACGCTGTAGCTCTTAAGGGGCTTTCTGTCTCGGATACGACGCTTTTGAGGAACTTAGGTTTTGACCCTGAAGAGGAGGCTGCTCTCAGTGCCGAAGAGGATGCGAAAAAGATGACTTTATATAGCCAAGGGAGAGGTTTTCCACCATCTCCCCCGACTAATCAGGCCCCTCCTGAGCAGCCACAAGCACAAGCACCACAATCACCCTTCATTGGTCGGGATAATCAGGGAGGACAGCCATGAGTCAGGGACGATTACAGCAAGTCGTAAAAGACTATCGGCAAGCCCTCAAGCAACGTGAAGCTGAAGCCTCGCAGGCTTTAGAGCAAGCCTATGCGCAAGTCCTTGCACAGATACAGCCTCATCTTGACAAGCTCTACCTCCTTATTGCCGAGCGAAAAGCCAACGGCGAGGAGGCCACACCGGCTTTGTTGTATGAACAACGTCGCTTAGAGACCCTGAAACTCTTCATCACACACGCTATCTCCCATTTTGGTGCATTAAGTCATATGACCGTTTCGCAACTGCAACACGAAGCCGTTACCCTTGGTCAAGAGGCGGCACAAGCCTTGATGCAAGCCACTGTACCCAAAGGCGTGTCGTTCTCGTTTGGTGTTCCTGACCCATCAGCTATAGCAAGCATTCTCGGTGCGACACAAGCCGGTTCACCTCTTGCCGACCTCTTCAATGGCTTTGGGCAAGAAGCGGCTAAACTCACGAGTGAGGCTCTCATACGTGGGTTGACCTTGGGCAATAATCCCAGGCAAATCGCACGGGATGTTCAGCAGGCATTAGGGGTATCACGCAATCGGGCTTTGGTCATATCACGCGACCAATCCAATCGTGCATACCGGTCTGCATCCCTCGAAAATTATCGGGCAAATGAAGCGTCTCTGAGTGGATATCGTCGACAAGCTGACCTCTCAGCTAGAACGTGTGCCGCTTGCCTGGCACTTGATGGCAAGGAGTACCGCTTGGATGAAGACCCTGAACTTCACACGTGTGACCGGTGTGTGATGGTTCCCATCACGAAGTCTTGGGAGGACATTTTATCAGGTTTGGGCATAGATACCTCAGATATACCGGAGACGAGTGTGAGTGTGAGTGAGCGAGAAACGGGTCAGGATTGGTTGGCAAACCAAGATGAGGCGACACAGCGTCAAGTCCTGGGTAATGCGGGTTATGAGTTGTATGCGTCGGGGGACGCAAATTTGCAAGACTTTGCACAGACCTCACATGACCCTGATTGGGGGCCACAATTGGCCGTGAGACCGGTCAAAGAATTAGCGAAAGGCAAATCATGATTACTCAAGAGCAAGCGGAACACGCGTTTTATGCACACTACTTACAACCACAGTCCTCTTCCAAGCCTGAAATACGTCATGTGCAATTCGAGCAAGTTGACACGGCTACGATAGAGCTTGATGACGATATCGGCCCGTTTGACTTGCAAGAGCAGGGATGGAAATGCACCTTCGAGATACGCTATAGACGATTGCATTTAGGTGAATGGACGGGAGACTATTCTGAGTGGCGAAAAAAGACATGCTACATCGTTGAGCCAGAGCCAGGGCCATATGTGCTTGATTGAAGACAAGAAAGGAAGCATCTCACGATGGGATACATACAAATTGGCATCTGTCCAGAACATGACCTATGCACAGTTTCAGGCATTGAAAGGCAAATGAACCATGATAACAAATCAAGGCTACGATATCATCAAGCAGCATCTCGCCGAACAAGCCATTGCCTTTGTGGAGTCCATGTGGGAGATTGTCAAAGGCTTTGCAGACACCGACCCCTATGTTTACAACGACAATAGCGGCATGATGGAATGCCTGTATTGCTTTGACTCGTATGGATGGGCACCAACTGACAAGCATACGAAAACGCATGATGCGGATTGCTTGTGGCTACAGGCTCATAATCTTGTTGAACAGGCACAAGAACGGGAGAAAGAACCATCATGAAAGCACTCCTCGCACCCACCTTCATCGTCGCCTTCTTCATTCTCGTGCGAGCGGGCGACTTGGCTTTTACGTATGGCCTTGCACGAGAGTATATCAGAGCCATTCTGTATGCTCTCGCTGCCATATTAGCTTTAGTTGTGGTTATCCTGGCCTTATTGGCCGTGTGAGAAAGGAGACTCGCGATGACTTCTGAGCAACTCGGTTCCTTGTTGGGGCCAAAGATGCTGAGAGCTCTGGCAATAAGCTTGACCTCTGCTGGACGAGCGAGACTAGACAAAGAAGCCCGATATGAGCAAGAGATACTCAAAGTGATGTGTGTGCTTCCTGGCAAGTATCGATACGCGCAGGTAGAGGCCGCTATCAATGCGTCAGGGACGTGGCCAGAGGACATTTATGAATGCCTTGCTGCGAACAATCAGACTTTTGCGCTAGTACGATTCTATGAGGCTCTGAACGGGCCACAATGAGAAAGGAAACTATGAATAAACAAGAACTCATTGAATTGCTCGCAGACAAAGAACATGATAGTTGGGCACGCTGGCAATCGTATCTCTTTTCTCGGTGTCCATTCACCCTAGAAGGAGATGCAATTATTCCGCGTGAACTGGTACAACGCTGGAAAAGACAAATAAATACTCCTTATGCAGAACTATCCGAGCAAGAGAAGCAATCAGACAGGAATGAAGTGGCTCATATCGTGCCTCTCATCGACACGTACGTGTCTTGGCTCAGAAAGGAGACCAATGACCAAACCACCTGAACCCAATCCGCGCAAATGTCACACGGAAGATGCCATGCGACGTGCCTTAGCCCGTTTTGCCGCGTTGCGTGACCATCTCAACTTGCTACGTGACGACGATGACCCTGTAGCACTGCTTGAAGATGCCATTGAGGAAGTGTTGCAACGACGGCAAACCATGCAAGAGCATCTGGCGTATATGCAGATGCAAGTGGTGAAGATGGCACGGCAATAAGGAGGTGCATTATCAAATACTGGCTAGACTCTGAATTTCTGGATACCGGAGACAAGATAGACTTGGTATCTATCGGGATTGTGTGTGAGGATGGACGTGAACTGTATGCTCAGTCTTGCGAGTTTGACTACAGACAAGCATCCGCGTGGGTCAAAGAAAACGTGCTTCGTCATTTGCCGATGTGTCCTTGGGCACCTCCATCAGAAAAGGAGATACCTGGGCTTTATCGTGCTGATAGAGCCTATCACAAAAAGTATGGTGGGCAATGCATAGACCAGCAACGCGGACTCATTCATAATTGTCCTTGGCGTACACGTGAGCAATTGAAGCGTGATATCCTCTCATTTATGGATGTTGAGGCATATGGCAAGCCTGAACTGTATGGGTGGTGTGCGAGTTACGATTTTGTCGCTCTCTGTCAGCTCTTTGGAACCATGATGGACTTGCCTGCTGGCTATCCGCACTATATTTGCGACTTGCAACAGACATTAGACGAACGAGGCATTCTCGACAATATGTTACCCAAGCAAGAAAGCGGTATCCATAATGCTCTTGAAGACGCAAGACACACCAAGCGATTGTGGGAATGGTTGAGGGAACAGCATGAGTAAACTGGCTTTGCAAGCAGCTTCTTGCTTTACAAGTAAGCGCAAAAGTGGTACAATTGATCTAGAAATATTGTTGCCCCTGCGGGTACTGGAATACCCCAGAGGCCGGATACACCTGATTGGAGATGTACCAATGGATACTGTATCACCTCATACACAAGATGACAATACTCCTAGGAAGCAATGCAAAGGCCCATGCAGTCGTTGGCTTCCCGCTACCCCTGAGTTCTTCAAAATCCATTATAAGGCAAAAGATGGATTGGTAGCTAAGTGCAGAGAATGTAGAGACGTAATAAGGATATGTGGTGTATGTGGATCACAGAAGACGAGGAGAATGGTGAGCGGAACAAGCCGTTCTGTATGTAAAGTATGTGAGCGGCGGCATGGTTATGAGTCATTCAAGCGTAAGGGGTCTCCGCCTACTACCGATGCCATAAGAGCTATAAAGGCGCGGAATCGTAATAAGATAAGACCGAGTGGACTTAAAAATGCCAAAGTATGGAGACTAAGAACAGACTTTGGCCTTGAGGAAGCAGATTACTTACGTTTGTTAGAATCTCAGGACGGACATTGTGCTATCTGTCAAAAACAACTACTAAAGGGTGCCCATGTAGACCATGACCATGAAACTGGAGTGGTTCGAGGCATTTTATGTAATCGCTGTAACATCGGACTTGGATATTTCTCTGAAAGTCCTGAAAGTCTGAGAAATGCTGCGTTCTACATTGAGTCTTGGAAGGGGTATCCACATGAAACGCCGTGATATTCATGAGTTTCAGCAAGTCCTCGATGACCGTGGTATCTCTGATGAGGAGATACCCGAACAAGAAGAGGGATTACACAACGCATTAGCCGATGCTCAACATCTCAAAAAGGTGTGGGGGTATATCGTGCGAAATGATGCTTGGCAATAAGGCGCTTGGTATTACATCTATCTGTCTGTCCTATCACCATATCATCATATTGCATTGACAATATGAGAAGGAAGCAAGTATACTCATGGGAGAAACACCCTCAACTGAAGGTGCAAGCGTGACGCCGACACCGACAGCACCGCCCGCGACGGGCACATCGAACACGGCCCCAGGTAGCGCGACGCCACCAACGAAGCCGAGCGTAAGTATTGAGGACGCATTAGCACGTATCGCGGAATTAGAACACGCGAACAAGAACGCCACGGAGGAACGCGACCGGCATCGCAAGAAACTCTCGACGTATGAAGAGGCGGAAAAGAAAGCACAAGACGCCCAACTCTCTGAGGTCGAACGTATCAAGAAGCAACACGCCGATTTGCAAGTCCAGCATGATACCTATGTTCGCACCATGCAAGAACGGCTTATCAAAGCAGAGATACAGTTGCAAGCCAGTAAGTTGCATGTGATTGACCCTGGCGACGCAGCCAAGCTTCTTGACTGGTCTGAGTTGGAATATGATGAGGATGGCATGCCCAAGAATGCAGATAAGCTCCTGGAAAAGTTGTTGAAAGCGAAGCCCTATCTGGCATTAGCCTCACAACAACAGACAGAGCCAACGCAGAACGGCACCACGCCAGCACAAAACCCAACGAGACCGAATACGCCTGCTCTTCCTGCGATGAACCCAGGACGGACAACCATTACCCCGCCTGGACAGGCACCCGGTCAACATCCCTCGAAAATTGGATGGGGTGACGTGTATAAACGCCCGTAATCCCAGATGAACTGAATATCTTTTGTACCTCTTGCTCAGCACCTAAACACGGTTTGGATATTGAGCTAGCGGTAGTCAGGAGATCCACGCTATGGCTATTGGAGCCGGAACGGTGACATTGGCGGATTACGCTCTCATGAGCAATAGCCCGCTTATTCAGAAGGTCACTTACTCTCTTATCTTGTATGCCAACGTCATACAAGATATCCCTCTTGTCGAAAAGAAAAGCCTTGTCGTCAATGGCGCAAGGTTTGAAGGCAACCTTCCCACGGTCAACTGGTCGCAGCTCAATGCTGAAGGCGTGACCACCAAAGGCACGCCCACTCCCTATCAGGAACAAGCCTATATTATCCGCAACTACATTGATGTGGACAAGTTTCTGGTGGAGGAAGAAAACGCCATCGTTGACCCTCGTGGCGTGCAAACCGACGCCTATCTCAAAGCCCTCACCTATGACCTCAACTACAAGTTCATCAAGAATGACCATATCACCGGTGATGTGAACTCGTTTGTTGGGATTCGCTCCCGTATCGATAATGGCAGTGTGTTTGGTGTGCGTTCAGAGAACAAGATTGATGCCGGGGGAGTTGACCTCTCACAAGGCGGTCTCACCCAAGCCACAGCCAACAAGTTCTTGGAGCAGCTTGACCAACTTCTCTGGAGCGTAGATAGCCCAACCGGTTCGGGTGTGGTCCTCTACATGAATGAGGTTATGCGCCGACGTTTCGCCTTTGCCATGAGAACGATGGGGACAAGCGGTGGCTTGGCTATCACTCAGGACCAGTTCAATCGCACGATTGAAATGTATAAGGGTGCGGTCATTCGTGACCCAGGCTACAAAGCCGACCAGTCCACGCGTATCATCACCACCACGGAAACCAACCTCGGTGCTGATGGTTCATCCAACTTCACCAGCATTTACGCCGTGAATTATGATACTGACCACTTCTTCGGCTGGCAGTTCAACCCGCCCAATGTCCAAGACTTGGGTTTGATTTACAATGGTGCGATATATCGCACGCTTATTGACTGGGCCTGTGGACTCGTGAATACCTCAAACCGCTCTCTGGGTCGTTTGTACGACATTAAGATATCGTGAGTCTGAAAGGAGAATATCATGCCAACTGATGCACTGCTGTCTTTTCAGGCATCTGTAACAAAAACGGCGACCTTCAATTCAACAGGCGTGGATTTGGTGACGGGAACGCCACGGCGCGGTCTGAAATGTCGAGTCATCTATAGTGCTGCGAGCACCTCAGCTGGTGCTGGCTCGCTTACCTTCCGTGTCACCGAGTCCAGTGATAACAGCACGTTCACCGGCATAATGCAGACCACAGAAAGCACAGTAACGCTCTCGACAACTGCCGTGAGTGGAGAGCTCTTTATTCCCTTCGAAACCAGTAAACGCTATGTTCGTTTGGAGTTATCCGCCATCTCTGGTACGGGAGCGACAGTGACGTACTTCGCAGACCCCGTCCTATCCAGGCCGTAAGTTGAGAGTGTGAGGAGAGGAGACACGCGATGGCCAGAAGTACGATGTCAAGTCTGATATCGCGTGTTCGCTTGCTCATAAACGACGCTGCCGGGTCAAGTCAGATATTCTCTGATGATGACATTCAGAACGTTATGGATGAAGCGCGCATAGACTACAAAAATCTTGCCCTGGTTGCTCGCCCGACCTTCACGGGGTCAACGATAGCTTACCTCGACTATTGGGCTGATGTCGGCGGCGGTTGGGAAGACGGCTATACCTTGAAGCAATACCTCATCACGACCGTCACGGCAAGCGTGTTAGAGCCGATTGCAGGTCACTGGCAGTTTTCGGCGAGTACCTTCCCGCCTGTGTTCATCAATGGGTCTCAGCATGATGTGTATCGCGCAGCCGCCGATTTGCTAGAACGATGGGCTGCCAAGTATGCCACGCGGTTCGATTTTGCATCGGATGGTCAGAGTTTCAAAGTCTCCCAAGCCTCTCAGCAGTTGTGTGCTCTTGCCACACAATATCGCAGGAAACAACGTCCAGGCTCACTCACTCTGATACGCTCAGACATGGCCGGTAAGTCAGGGAGGGTGTCTTTGGGGCCACAAGAGATAGACCGTATGGCTAGTGGCTGATGGGAGAGTGTGAGTGTTAAGTTCCGCAGAAATCACGAGCATGACCTCAGTTGTGGTCAGCAGTCTTGATATAACCGTCACCATCCAACGCAAGACAACTGCACCTGATGGCTATGGGCATACCACCGAGACATGGGTAACACAGAGCACGCCGAAGGTCAATATCATGAAGCCGTCTGCTACGCAGTTGCAAGCCTTTGCTGGCATTATCGGGTCACAGTGGGCTGCACTGATACGGTTTGCACTGACGACGGACATTCGTGAAGGAGACCATATCCTTTATCAAGGTCAAACGTGGCTTGTTCAACACATACTCAACGCTGAGTCGTACACGTTTGTTTTAGATGCCTTGATGACAGTGGTGGTCTGAGGTGAGATGAAATGGCAACAAGTTTTAACCACTACGCACAGCTTGCTACCGCATTCCATGAGGCGTGTAAGCAGATTGTTATCAAAACTGCGCATGACTGCCAAGCTAACATCCAAGCTCATATTAGAGCGAACGGTCAAATAGATACAGGCTTTATGGTCAATTCAGTCTATACAGTCACAAGTGAGGGAAGCAGTTACTCAGGTGGAACGGATGCTTTGCCAGAGGTACAAGCGCCTGAGAATGATACAACGGCTTATGTTGGTGTAGCGGCTTCATACGGCTACTGGCAGAATTATGGCACAACGAGACTTCCAGCCCGCCCCTTTTTTGAGCCTGGAATAGAAGAGACTCGTGCCTCGTTCGAGGCAGCCTGTGCCGCTATCGAAGACAAGATGAGGCAAGCTGGGATATGAGTGAAGTCGCGCAATGTTTTCAATGGATTGTTTCCACTTGCCAAGCCGATACGACTCTTATGGCATCAGCCACGGGTGGTATTTGGACAGGCTTTGCCGACCAAGGAACGATTGCGCCTTACGTGCTCATTGTGCAACAAGCCTCTCCTGATGCCTTAACGATGCAAGGGGTTCGTTTGTTTGCGAGGTTGCTTTTGCAAATCAAGGGCATTTCACCAGCATCCCAATTTGCAACGCTGGTCACGGTCGCAAATCGTCTCGATGCGCTTTTCAAGGATAAGCGCAATGTGGCTCTCAGCCTCGGTGGGGTCTTGAGTTGTTACCGCGAGTCTAGCCTTGCCTACGATGAAGTCTCGAATGGAGTTCATATCTCCCACCTTGGTGGGTTGTACCATATTGACTTGCAAGGCAGTTAAGCCAGGGATAAGTGGAAGTGAGGGAAGAAAATGACGTGGACAGCCGAGCGGACTACGATAAATCAGAAGTGCCAAATAGGGGCAGAAAGCACAAGTGCTTTAGGAACGTCAGTAGCGGCGTCAAAACTGGTAGAATGCCTGGACTTTCAATTCCAGATAAACGGCGACACCAACCTATACACTCCTACTGGAAGAAAATATCCTAACATTTTGGAAGAAAATACAGAATGGATTGATATGACTCTCGGTGGAAACCTCGATTATAATGGTGTCCTCTATCCACTCGCTGGTGTGATGGGTTCAGCGTCACCAGTGGCTCATGGCTCATCTGCGACCGCGAAAGATTGGGTGTTCACGCCACCGGTGACGGGTAGTGTTGTGCCACAAACCTACAGCATTGAACAGGGTGATACGGTGCGTGCTCACAAGTTCGCTTATGGTCTCTTCACTGAGTTTGGGTATAAAGGCACACGTAAAGACTTCACCTGCTCAGGCAAGGGCATTGCACAACCTCTCAGTGACGGTATAACGATGACCAGTTCGCCCACCGCTGTCGCCTTATCGCCTGTCGTTGCCAAACACGTCAATGTCTATCTCGACTCGACATCAGGCGGGCTAGGAACGACACTTCTCACTCGTGTTCTCTCCGTGGATTACCTCTTCACGGGTTTATATGGGCCATTGTGGGTACTCAACCGTGCCACGACGGGATGGACGGCACATGTCGACCTCATGCCAAAGGCCACTCTCAAACTCAAATTGGAAGCCGATGCAAATGGGATGGCCTTGCTCTCCTACTTGCAAGCAGGTTCCACGCAGTTTGTGCGTGTGAGTGCGCAGGGTGTGCAGATAGCCGCTGATGGGCCAGGGGCGGTCAATGCGACCATTCAGCATGATATGGCTGTGAAGATAAACAAACCCACGGGAACGTTTGCCGACGACCAGGGGGTGTTCGCTCTCGAATGGGAACTCGATATCATCGAAGACCAAACGTGGGGCAAAGCCCAGACATTAACCGTTACCAACCTTATCACTGCTCTTTAGAGGGATTATGCCAGTTAGTTTAGCCAAGATAGCCAGTAATACCGCGAGTGTAACTCTTGCCGTGGGTGAGGATACCGTCACGATTGTGTACTACCCATCTCGTGTGACGGAAAGGACGTTCGCACAATTGCAAGCCTTTAGTCGCATGAATGAGGCCACGATGGGGTCAACGTTTGGGGACTTCAATGAGATGCTTGCCAAGCTTATCAAAAGTTGGGATGTGTATGAAGACGAAGAGCAGCAGGTGATGTTTCCACTTGACGCAGAGCGGTTATCAGAATTGCCACTCGTGTTTCGCTCTGAAATCATGCGGGCTATTATGGGGGATATTCGCCCGGAAGCCTTCGCGTCTCAGACCAGGACGAGGTTGACCCCGAACTCCTTGGGTTGAGACGCTACTTAGCCATGGGCGGACAAATGGGCTTTTGCCCTGACTGGTACCTGGTCATACAAGCGGCCAAGTATTTAGGGGTGGCCCCCTGGGAGATGTTAGAGCAGTCGGTGTGGTGGCGTGATCGCGCATTCATTGCGATGACAGCCGAAATTCAGGCAAAGCAAATCGTCAAGGGAGGAGGTGGTTAGCATTTCTATCACAGCAGCGCAACTTGTGGGAAAAGTGAGTATCGAGGGCGCGGATGAAGGGCAGACTAGCCTCAAAAATGTCGGACAGGCCGCCGATACGCTCGGCCAAAAGCTTGAGAGCGTCAAGCCCTTTGATGCTAGCAAAACGATAACGGATGTTGACGTAGCCGAAGCCAGGTTTACGCTTCTCCAAGAGAAGGTCAAACAGGCACAACAAGCCTTGCAAGAGATGCAAGATGCATCAGCACGTGGCGAGAAGGTGGAAGGCATCGAAAGCGCAGAGGCCAACCTGACCATCTTGCAAGCCAAAGCCCAAGAAGCGGGCGCGGCTATGTATGATTTATCCATCTCTGAATTAGCGGCAGACACGGCAGCAAAAGAGACGGCCTCTGCATCAGACCAATTAGCATCACAAGAGAAAAAGGCTGGTGATGCTGCTCAGCAAAGTTCCGGCCAACATGAATCACTCGCGCGAAAGTTGCTCACCATTGGCTCTCAAATGGGGCAAACTATTTTCGGCTTCCAACAACTCTACCAGGGTGCAGTTGGCTTTGGGCAAGCCCTGCTTGGGCCAAATGCGGCTATGGAGCAAACCACCGTTGCCTTTGAGACGCTCTTGGGCAAGGGCAAAGCCACACAAGACTTCCTCAAACAAATGCAACAATTTGCGGCGGCGACTCCTTTCACCTTCCCTGAAGTGGCGACCTCCGCTCAGCATATGCTCGCCTTTGGTTTCTCCGCCAAGCAAGTCTTGCCTTATCTCACCAATATTGGCGATGCCATGTCGGCCATGGGCAAAGGCTCAGCCAATATTGACCACATTGTCGAAGTATTCGGGCAAATGCACGCGGCGGGCAAGCTCAATGCTGGCGACATGATGCAACTTGCCTCTGAGGGTATCCCAGCATGGAAGTTCTTAGCCGATGCGATGGGCAAAACCGTTCCTGAAGTCCAGAAACTTTCCTCACAAGGTCTCATTCCTGCTGATAAGGCTATACAGGCTGTCTCCGATGGCATGCATAAGATGTTTGGTGGTGGGATGCAAGCTCAGGCGACGACCTTCAACGGCTTGCTCTCTACCTTCCAGGATAACATTGGCATGGCGATGCGAGCCTTTACGGGGCCACTCTTTGATATGGCGAAGAAGGGGCTAGAGACGCTAGGAAACCTGGTGTCCTCTCCGGCTTTCCAGCACTTTGCTACCCAGATGGGGCAAAACGTTGGCAAGGTGCTTCTCAATGTAGGGGATATGCTCGTGAAGTATCTTCCCTCCTGGAAACAATTGGGAGACTTTTTCACCGTTGCCACATCCAAGGGCGGCATTCTTCAGGTAGGCATGCATGACCTGGGAGATATTCTCTCCAAAGTGATGAGTACGGTTACGACGCTCAGTGATGACCTCTGGAAGTTCGGTACCGGTATTCTTGACGCCGCGAACAAAAGTGGAGCTATTCAATCTGTTCTCAAAACTATTCATGATATTTTGCCGGATGTCGCGAACTTCTTCACTCGCGCCGGTGATGACCTCAATCAGAATTTGCTCCCACCTCTTGAGAAGCTGAT
>WNGG01000660.1_pt1 | contig 63114 bp, 58 predicted proteins | sample 5400661 | NCBI WGS metagenome assembly WNGG01 (sample SAMN13153372, study PRJNA577476) | soil metagenome | isolation source: 100 cm soil or saprolite under Garry oak tree replicate 1 | place: USA:California | collected 2016-06-15
AATTTCATGACGCTGGAGGACTTGCGCGACCAAATCTTGGCTTTCATCGCCTACTACAATCGCACGATGGCCAAACCCATCAAGTGGACGTATACGGGGCTTAGCTAATCGTGGAGCTGTTTACGCCTCAGTGTACTAGCTGGTTAGTTTTGAGAGGAGAAGAAGTAACCGGACAGGAAGCCGGAAGACTAACTACGCGCTACATTTATGTGTGGGGGAAGTGGGCAAAAATAGCTCGTTCTGGGGATGTACTTCCGTTCCTGGCCTACTATACTTATACTTAAGACTGAGATTGTATTGCTCTGTCTGTGTAACAATGTAGGCGAATTCATATTGAGCTCGTGAACCCGTTTCGCTTGTTTCTACACAACTTTTAGCGTTCATCAGTCTATTTGACAGCAGTCTATTTGAAAGGAAGAAAAAACATGTCAGAGAAAAGTACGAAAGAACAATTACAATCCGCAGCAACCAAAGCTTCACAGGAGGGCGCTGCGACAGTCACCGAAGGTGTCGAAATGTTACAAGCAGCTGGAGACGCAGCAACGGTAAGCCGCATTGAACTGGCAGAAGGAGCCAGTGAGGCGACGCGCGGGGCTGATGCGGTTTTCGTCGCCCAACGCGTGGCCAGGCTGGGCGAAGTAGTCGGAGAAGCGGGCGCGCGCGATGTAGCCCAAGGCGCCGAACTGCTTGCTGCATCCGATGACATCGCCGTGCAGAGCGCGGTTGTCAGCGCGATGAGTGAGGCTGATTTGCGGCGCGGTATGGAGATCGCCGCGATTGCCGGCCAGCTATGGACAGTCAGCGATGTGGTAGGGGCGCTTGGAGCACCCGTGATCGCCGACTTCCTGGAAGCCAAGGGTGAAGAACTGCAAGCGATCGCGGTCAAGACGCTCTTGCGGTTTGGCGCGACACGGGCTTTGTCGGAAGCGATGGCGCAGACCAGTGCCGAGGTCGAAAGCCTGGGTAAGGATGAGGTTACGGAGGGAGCCATCCGGCTTACTATGTCGGACATAGCGGAGGAGCAAAGCGAAGACCTGGCTCAAGCTGGCGTCGAGTTGACGGCAGAGGGATTAGCCAGAATGGCGGCAGCAAAGGGGATGCGACAGGCTACAGAGGAGATGGTCGCTGAAGGCGTGACCAGTGTGGCCGAAGGCGCGGAGCAAATCGGGGCAGCCGAAACGGTGCAAGCTGTGGCTGATACGCAAGAACCTGGGAAAAAAGAGGCTTGATAAGTATGGCATCACAAGGTTGTTGAAGCAGTCAAAGGCCAGCAGTTCGAGATCATTCAGACCAACTTGTCTAAAGAGCAAGAAGACCAGCTCCGCGAGGCATTCGCGGAGTAGCGCACATTGCTCGTCGCTGATCTTGTCGCATGTGGGATGGCCATCCCACATGCGTATTTCCATCTCTTGACCTGAGATTCCTCGATGGTGTCCGTGTGATGAGTGGACAGGTCATATTGCTCACAGATGGTCGTTATAGCCTCTCCTTATACATCGACCTCAGCCTGTATTCGACCCTCCTTGATAGCTGCGAGCAACGCCGCGTGATCGCGCTCGGTTTGATTCGCATATGCCTCGGCAAAGGATGCAATCGCCTGTTCAAACAGATTACCGCTGCCCAGGTAGCCGCTGATTTGGGCCGGGTCTCCGCTGCGGGCATGCGCTCGCGCAAGGGCCATGGCACACCAGCGGGCATACAGATCGAATTCTTTCTTCGTCATTGTCTCAATATCTTCAGACAACTTCATATCACGCAACTGTCGCACATAGTAGTCGATAGAGTCGGTTCGTGTCCAGCCCAGGGAGATATCACTCGCTGACTGCATCAATCGTTGTCCCTGAACCACCCGCTCCCCATGGTTGGGGTAGGGACTGCTACCCACGTAGGGTTGGAGCACCGAGGCCTGTGCTTCCTTGACCTGCAGGAAGAGCGGATCATCTCCGTCACCTCCTGCCATGAGCAACACGACGGAGGTGCGCGTTCCTACGCTGCCCACCCCGACCACTTTCTGAGCGTTGTCGACGAAATGGTACTTGCTGAGCAGTACCTTCCGATCATCTGGCAGTGTCTCCAGGTAGGCTTCAAAATAGCCCTTGATCTTTTCGGCCTCATATTCCTCCGTCTTTTTGATATCGCCAAGATCCGCGTAATGCACGATCAGCGGCGGCTCATCCTTGATGCGGTACTGACCGTCAACGACCTCGGCTATCTTGGGAAAGACCTTCAGGCTTGTACGGCGACTTGCCTTCTTCTCCTCTCTTTGGAGGCGTTCCTGTTCTTTGCGGTTCACCATCTCCATCAGCCCCTCAACGCTGAAGTGCAGGTACCACACGGGGAAATATTGCATGGTTGCCATGTTCTGCATCAAGGTATGGTACTCCTGTATACTCCCGACCACAGACTGCCTGATCTCTTGAGCCGTGTAACCGTTCTGCCGCCCTGCCACCACGATGCTGGCTGCCAGCCGCTTCACATCCCACTCCCAGGGTCCAGGCAGCGTCTCGTCAAAGTCGTTCACGTCGAAGACCAGGTTGCGTTCTGGTGTGGCGAAGAAGCCGAAGTTACTCAAATGGGCATCTCCACAGATCTGCACCTTGATGCCCGAAACGGGCGTTTTCGCCAGATCAGAGGCCATGACCCCCGCCGAGCCGCGCAAGAACGCGAACGGTGAGAGGGACATGCGTCCATAACGGATGGGCACAAGGTGCGGCACGCGGGTGCGGTTCGACTCCTCGAGCAGACCAATCGGATCGAGACGATCAGCAGTAGAGGCCCACTCTCCATGGCTGGTACGTAGGGCCCTGGAACGCAAGGCTTTGCCGGCTGCATACCGCTCAACACGGGTTGCATAACTCGATATCGGTTCGGTAAATTCGATTGTTGTCATTGAAAGCCTCCTTGAGCATACTCCTTCCAACACATTGGATGACCCTCCAGAAACAGGCGTTACTCTAATGACCCCCTCGCTCTGCCAGCACCTTATGCCCACAACCCTTTATCTGCCAAAAATAGAGCCTGAGACCTCGCACACGATGACCATGGGAAATGTTAGTGCAAAGATAGATTGTTTGAAGCCGCTTGTCAAGATACAAATACAGCCGGTCCCTCAGGTTGATGCATTGCTCTTTATCAGCTAAGATAGGGGTGGCCCGCGGTACCCACGACCTCAACCACTCCGGGTTGGAAAGGAACAAATAATTATGGCAGCAAACAGTACAACTGAAAATACAACAAACAACCCTTCCAGAAGGCTTACAACCTATGATTTAGTCATAGGGATACTGGCTATTTTTTCCCTCATTATACTGATACCCCTCATTTTCGGAAATTTATCACCGTCGGATGCGGCAGTCTTAAACACGTTAGAAAACGGCCTGTGCATCATTTTCCTCTTCGATTTCTTTCGTAGCCTTCGCCTGGCCCCAAAGAAGTGGGCCTATTTTCTCAAAGGGGGAGGGTGGCTTGATCTGCTGGGCAGTATGCCATTTTCCGCGTTGGCGATTTTCCGCGTTGCCCGATTGTTCCGAATCGTGCGTTTACTGCGTAAAGTAACAGGCGGTGAATTAAGACGAATTCTCACGAGACGGCTCGCTCAAAGCACACTGCTCTTTACCCTAGTCATTGCGCTGATCCTGATTTTCACGATCAGTTGGATTGTTCTTCAAGCTGAACAGAATGCTCCTGGTGCAAATATCAAAACGTATCATCAAGCCGTCTGGTGGGCTTTCGTCACCATTACAACCGTTGGCTACGGTGATTACTACCCTGTTACCAATGTGGGCCAATGGATGGCAATCATCCTGATGTTTTTTGGCCTTGGCATCATTGGTGTGTTATCAAGTTATCTCGCGAGCACGTTTATTTCCCTTCAGAGAAGAAGGAAAGAGAGAGGAGACGGAGAAAATGAGCAAGACAAAGATGAGGAAAATGATGAGGACGAAACTACAAACCTGGAAGCTGAACTGGCGACGATCAAAGAAGAAATGGCCGCAATCAAACAGTTGCTTGAAGAGCGCCTCCAGGCACAATAAGTCGGTCTGGAAAACCGCCTAGATCATCTGTCGAGCGTGGGAGCGCCCAGATAGCTCCACCAGGGAACACACCAGAACGACCGTTTTTGCGTCTATCCAGTACAGGTGCGCGATGACGGATGCCAAGGGAGCAGGGAAGAGGTGCCAGGAATGCATCGTTGTCCGTTGTACGAGGCTGAGGTATACTAACTCTATATCGCTTGTTTTTTTGGGGAGAGGAGCCCTACATTCATGGCATTGACAAACTTCACGGGAGCAGTGGCAGTAATCACCGGCGCCGCAAGTGGCATTGGGCTGGCAACAGCACACGCTTTGTACGCCGGGGGCGCGCATGTTGTCCTGGCAGACATCAATAGCCAGGGATTGCAAAAAGCAAAAAAGTACTTACGGGAGCGCAATATTGATGCAACAGGTATCATTCTGGACATCCCAACAGACGTCACCAGCGAACAGCAAGTGCAAGCCCTGATGCGCCAAACCGTCGAAACCTGTGGACGCATCGATCTTGTGGTGACGAGTGCAGGCATTGGGCGTGGTGGCCCTATCGACCTCTTCACGGCCACTGAGATGCAGACAATGATGAATATCAACTTCATGGGTACATACCATTGTGTGCAGGCTGCCCTTGCAACCATGCGCCGGCAACAGTCAGGCCATTTTGTATTACTTAGTTCAGTCGCAGGAAAACTCGGTGCGCCTATGCTCACCGCTTATTGTGCCTCCAAATGGGCGATACGAGGCTTCTCTATAGCGCTCAGAGCCGAGTTACACGGCAGCGGCATCGGAGTGACCACCGTCTACCCGGCCTGGGTGGAAACGCCAATGATTCACCAGGAACAAGATGCCACGCAACTGCTGAATGTTCAGGCTCTCCTTACAGCAGAACAGGTCGCAGCAGAGATTCTCCAGGCAGTGACCGCGGAACGACGTGACCTGACCCTGGCTCCCAACCCCGATATAGCCCTCATGCTGCAGATCATGAAAGATGACCCTGATAAAGCGGAACAACTTGCCGGCGCAGCATTTCGGCAGAGGATGGCAGAGACCTCTGTCCAGCAACAGGGCTAACACGACAGCATAGCACTTGAACGGACGGTTACATATCATGGATTACGGCTATTATGGTCCAGGCAGCGCGACGTGGAAAATTGCCAGCGAAGCAGCGATTTCGCTCGGCGGCACCCGCGCTGTACTGATGCAAATAGCCCATCCACTCGTAGCGGCAGGTGTATTCGAGCACAGTAGATATATGACCGATCCTTTCGGCCGTGCGGAACACACTTTCGTGTTAGGCCAGATGATTACCTTTGGCTCCACCACCACCACCCATGATGCCGCCCGCACAATCAACCGCCTCCACAAACATGTCCACGGCACGCTGCCAGACCGGGCTGGCGCCTATCGTAATGGCACTCCATACACGGCACGTGACCCTGAACTGCTGCTCTGGGTGCATGCTACACTGATCGACACCATCTTATATACCTATCCCCTCCTCATCGGGCCGCTCAACCAGCAAGAACAGGAACAGTACTACCAGGAGTCGAAAACATTAGCGAGCTTGCTCGGTCTTTCTCCTCAGGATATGCCCGAAACAGTGCACGACCTCCGGCAATATGTCGATGAGATGGTGCACAGTAACCGATTGGCAGCAACACCCCAGTCACGCCAACTGGCACGCCAGGTGATTTTCCCACGTACTCCAGCCTTTTTACGACCCGTGTTACACCTGAATGCTCAAATAACCAATGCACTCTTGCCTCAGCCTATTCGCGAAATCTATGGTATAGAATGGAGCACGCGACAGCAGCGAGCCATTGAATTGTCACTGCAAGGTCTGCGTATGGTTGTATCGCAACTCCCGCTTTCTCTCCGCATATTTCCCATTACGCAGCGCTTGATGCGCCAGGGAAACCTTCATAAAAATGGCGCATAGGAGGGTCAGCAAGAAAACTAGTGAGAGACCACACCTGACACGAAGAAGGCCAGCAGGACAATCCAGCTAATAAGAAAAGCGATGAGCAAGCGCAGAGCTATGCCCGAAAAAAGCCATGAGAAACGGCGTTGGTCTTTTGTTGTGTTTTGTACATGGGTATTCAATCCATCCATTGCCATACTTTGCTCCATGTTCACTGGTATCCAGAAAATGGTTCTATGCACTCAATCCCCCCTATCTACTCATTAGAACGTTTTGTGTCACTTCTCGTTAACAATCAACGCACTTTTGGCCAATCTCGTCTGGTTGATCGACACTGCTCACATTCGCAACTGGTTCGCAGTTTCTCGTACGTATAGATCCCTGTCTTATGCCCATCCTCCCAGATTGGCGTCAAACCGTAGCGGCCTACAGGCTGTATATTAACCAGAGTCGTCTCTTCAACACTCAGGCTCTGCCTGCTCTGCAACATACCTGGCTGGTTGCCTTCTCCCGCACACCAGGCACACGGGCATGCCCAGCGCAAGGCTTCCCAGCCGTGGACACTTTCGTGCTCATCGCTCCAGGTTAATATGAGTTTGCGGTTCTCCTCGTCCAATAAAAAGGAGGTAGGAATTGGATGATCATACTGGCTCATGAGATGTATACCTCTGTGATTAGAACAATACGGATGAAGACAATAGAAATGCCTGTTACATTCCCTATTATATGCCTTTTTGGTGATGTAGTCTATTAAGAGGTGTATATTCCTCAACTTGCCGATCACACCTGGTTATGCTCGGAGAGATTCTGCCAGAATCTCCTGTTGTCCTCCTTGTGCTATACTACAGCAATGGGTGGGGTGGAGCAAGTAAAAACTCCTAAAAACTCCTAAGGAGAGAACTATATGACCAATGAACAGCAATTACCTCTTGCCGGCAAAATCGCGCTTATCACGGGCAGTAGTCAAGGAATTGGCCGGGCAACAGCACAGCGTCTCGCGCGCAATGGAGCCGATATCGTCATCAATTATCGCAGCAACGCTACCGCTGCCAAAGAGGCAAAAGCCAGCATCGAAGAACTGGGAAGGCAGTGCGTCGCAATACAGGCTGACGTCAGCCAGGAAGAGGACGTCACCCGACTCTTCGCGGAAGCGAACCAATTACTAGGCCCCATTTCCATCCTTATTAACAACGCAGGTACCACACGGGATAAGCTCATTTTACAGATGTCACTCGCTGACTTTGAGCATGTAATGGATAGTAACTTACGCTCAGCGTTTCTTTGTACAAAAGCCGCACTGCGAGATATGATGAAGGCTCGCTGGGGACGGATCGTCAACGTCTCATCAGTGGCAGGTCTCCTCGGTTCAGCAGGCCAGGCAAATTATAGTGCATCGAAAGCAGCCATTATTGCATTGACTCTCAGTACCGCGCGCGAAATGGCCAGTCGCAATATTACCGCCAATGCAATCGCCCCAGGATTCATTCCAACGGATTTGACAGCCTCACTGTCAGAACAGCGACGCGATTTCATCCTTAGCTCTACGCCATTGGGCCGTTTTGGCAGCACCGAAGAGGTTGCAGCGGCAATTTGTTTCCTCTGCTCACCAGAAGCAGGATATATCACCGGGCAAGTTCTTCGTGTCGATGGAGGCATGGCAATTCACATCTAAGGAGCATCCGGATGAAACAAAATGGGTACATCCACTCTCTAAAAACGTCAGATATACTAGCAAACGGTAAAGGAGTATGCATCGATGGGATTAATGGAAACAGAAGAAACCAATAAATTCACATTTGAGGCATTCGCAGCACACCCATTTTACACTGATGTCAATCGCGCACTGGTTCAACAGGCGCTCGCTCACCTCTCATCACGACCGGTTGATGATCCACTCACCATTGTAGACATGGCTTGTGGCACAGGAGCTGTTACCAGGCTTGTCGTGTATGAAATGGCTCAGCAAGGAAGACAGGTACACATTATTGGAGTTGACCCATCAGCCGAAGCATTGCGTCGCGCCCGGAAAAGTATGGAGATAATGGGGGCGAAAGCAGAATTCATTCAAGGAGACGCAGATGACCTCCCCTCTCTAGTGCACGACGTAGACTTAGCCTTCTTCTGTAATGCCATCCACCTTGTTCCCGATAAGCTCGAAGCATTCAGGCAAATGGCCTCAATACTTGCTCCTGGCGGTATTTTCGCCTGTAACAGCGCGTTTTATGAAGGCACGTATGTTGAAGGAACTGAGCGATTTTATCGGCTGTGGACACGGAGGGCGGTAGGTTGGCTGCGCAAAGAACATCCTGACGTGCACTTGTCACGCGAGGCAAAAGCTATAGCAATGCAATGGCTGACGCCTGGAGAATATATTGATCTGCTTAAGCAAACGGGTTTCAAAACAGTCGAAACGACGAACCAGGACGTTTTTATTTCGCTAGACGCCTGGAGAGATCTTGGCCAATACTGGCTCTTCATTGAAGGAGCACTACCGGGTGTTCCCCTGGCACTTGCAGCATCGGCACTTGAACATGCTGTTTACCAGGCAGGGCAGGAATTGGGTCAGACAGAGGTTGCTCGTACCTGGTTACAAATTATTGCGACAAAAGCATAAACGCCCAAATTCTATCTTCTTTGTGTTACAATAAACAACAAGGATATCTACCAGGGACTATCCTTTGGAAATAACGTAACAAAGATATCCGCAAAGCCAATTTTTTCAGCAAAAATGAGGAGTCATGTTGCATGCAATGGGCTGTCCTAACGGCTGCCTTTCTCGCCTCCGCTGTTGAATTTGTCGAGGCATTTACCATTGTCCTGGTAGTTGGAGTAACTATTAACTGGCGTAGTGCGCTGGCAGGCGCCTTTTCAGCAGCGGTTACCCTTGCACTGATTGTCGCCACACTCGGGGTCGCGCTGGTCAAATATGTACCCATCGATATTTTACGTCTTGTTGTGGGCATTATACTTATACTCTTCGGCCTCAAATGGCTGAAAAAGGCCATCCTCCGCTATAGCGGCCTCAAAGCCCTGCACGATGAAGAGGCCATCTTCGAGGAGACCCAGGCTGAACTGCGGGCACGCGGTGAAATCATCGCGCCACGTTTTGAACCCTTTGCAGTAGCCCTCTCCTACAAATCAGTGCTCCTGGAAGGTCTTGAAGTTGCCTTCATCGTGATCACCTTCGGCAGTAGCGCGGTTACCAGCACGTGCAGCAATACCTGTGGCATTAGCTCGGCAGCCATTGGAGCAACCATCGCCGGGATACTGGTGATTTTCGCCGGGGCGGTGATCCGTGCACCTCTGACGAAAGTGCCAGAAAATACACTCAAGTTCGTGGTTGGTATCATGTTGACCTCCTTTGGTACATTCTGGGCAGGCGAAGGTTTTCATGTCTCCTGGCCTCTGGCAGATGTGTTCATTCTCATACTAGCAGCAATCTATCTTGTGGCTTCTTTCCTCCTGGTTACAGCACTAAAACAGGTGAAACAGCGCAACCTGGCACTGGCCGGAGCAAGCGTTACCTCCAATGTGACGGTTGAAAGGCACGAGGAGGTGCACCCATGAAAGTCATCAAAGCCATCTACAACTTTATTGTTGGAGACATGATCATCCTGGTGGGCGTTTTGCTCGCCACCCTCCTTCTGGCGCTGATTGACAACGTCAAAGCATTGTCATCCCTTCAAAGTGTCTCAGGACTCATCTTAGTTATTGCGGTACTTACTGTACTCGGTCTCACGCTCTTACGCGAGGCTAGAGGGAAAAGGTAGAGCTTACTACCTCAAAAACGAAGCAAAATAGTTGACGTTAACCTGACAAACTGCTAAGATAAGTCACAAAAAGTGCTTTTAGAGCTATTTTAGCAGTAAGGCTAACAATATGCAAAAACAACCAGAGACCTGGCGAAGCTTGCTGAAATCAATCATTAGCGATCCCCAGGAGAGGCAACGATTGGCCGAAGAATTGGGCATCAAGCCAATCACCTTGATTCGTTGGGTCAACGGCGAATCAGATCCACGCCCACAAAACCTGCGCCACCTCCTCACCGCTGTACCACAGTATCGCGACCAGATGCTTGAATTGATCAGGGAAGAGACAGGCTTTGAGGAATTTACAAATACAGGTTTTGACGAATCATCGATAAGTATCCCTTCTGCGTTCTACAATCGCGTGTTTACCGCTCGCTCCTCAACAGTCGAAAGTATGCGTTTCTGGTCGATTTGCAATCTTATATTGCAGCAAGCAGTCAGCCAGTTTGATCCCGACCGATTGGGTATAGCAGTCAACGTTGTGCGCTGTATGACACCCTCACCTGTAGATCACAAGGTGCATAGCTTGCGTGAAAGCGTTGGATTTGGTACCCATCCCTGGAGTGGAGATCTGGAGCAAAAGGCTATGTTCCTTGGCGCAGAATCTCTCTGCGGCTATGTTGCCACCGTGTGCCGGCCTGCGTCAAATCAAAATATTGATGAAAAGCATAATCTGATTCCGGCCCACAGAGTAGAATATGAGAAAAGCGCATCTGTGCATCCCATTTTATTCGCAGGTCGGATTGCCGGTTGTTTACTGGTCTCCAGCACGCAATATAACTATTTTTTGTCGCAAACCCGCCTGACTTTTATCGAAAACTACGCAAATTTGTTAGCCCTGGCATTCGAACCAGAAGAATTTTACGAGCCTCAAGACATTGAGCTATTTGTCATGCCGAACCAGGAGGAACAGAAGAAATATTTCGCGGACTTTCGTCAACGTGTCGCGAATACGATGATCGAAGGTGCGAGAAACAAACGACCTGTGAACAATATTCAGGCTGAGCAAAGTGTGTGGCAACAGCTTGAAGAAGAATTATTACGACATGCGACAGAAACTCATTAAGAGACGGAGCCAGCATGCCAATCGATAATGGTATGTTTGTGGACTTTACTCAGCCGCTTGACTCACATTGGACACAGACGTGCGTTGGGGGTGCTACGCTGCGTTCCGTTGAATCCGCGCTGCGTATGGAGTTTCTATCAGCACGAAGTGGGCACTATGTCGACGCCCAGATTGACGACTATACAGGACGAGTACGTTCCGCTTTTCCCTGGAAGCCCCCGTTACGCATGGAGGTTCAAGCACGTTCATCGCTTCCTGCTGCCAACGCAAAGAGTACGAATGAGAGTGCTGGCATATTGCGGGGTACGGCAGGTTTTGGCTTCTGGAACTATCCGTTTTCGATCACCGGAGATCTCCTCTTCTTACCCGAAGCCATATGGTTCTTTTATGCATCACCTCCATCAAACATGGCGCTTGTACCCGGTGTTCCAGGCTGGGGCTGGAAAGCGCAAGTGGTACACAGCATGCGTTTCAGCGCACTAACGGCTGTAATCCCCGCAGCGCTTACAGTCGGTTGGTCAAGGCTCACAGGCAACACAGCGCCAGCAGCACAATGGATACAAAATCTCAGTGGAACCCATGAAACAGTAATCACAGCCGAGATGGACAGGTGGCATACATACCTTTTAGAGTGGCGGCACAGAGAAGCACGATTTTGGGTTGATGGCATCCAGGTACTAAGCGCTCAGGAACCGCCAACTCGGCCACTTGGTTTTGTTGCGTGGCTGGATAACCAGTACGCGATCGCCACACCACGAGGCACATTACGTTTTGGCACCATCTCAAGTGGGCCGCAATGGTTTGAAATCGGCTCGATCAAAATCGAACCATGCTGAACACGAAAAATGGCAGGAAGCCAGGAAGAGTGCAGCATGCTGCTCTTTTCCTGGCTTCCTTGACTCCTTCGCCGCTCACTATTTTTCAGCCAGCGGTAACACTTCGTCAATAATGCCATATTCTAATGCTTCTGTGGCACTCATGAAGAAATCGCGCTCTGTATCGCGCTTGATGCGCTCCAGGGATTGACCTGTGTGATGCTGAATGATCTCGTTGAGCACATCACGAGTATGGAGAATCTCGCGAGCTTGAATATCAATATCGGTTGCCTGCCCACCTATACCGCCCTGTATCAGGGGTTGATGCATATGAATACGGGCATGAGGGAGGGAACGGCGCAAGCCCCGGTCTCCCCCCATCAGCAAGATGGTGCCAAAACTTGCCGCCAGGCCAACACACGTGGTAGAAACAGGGCAGGGGAGAATGCGCATAGTATCGTAGATGGCTAAACCAGCAGTCACCGTACCACCCGGTGAATTAATGTAGACATTAATCTCTCGTTTGCCATCCTCCGCAGCCAGAAACAGTAGTTGTGCTACAACCAGATTTGCCAAGGTCTCCTCAATCTGGCCATTGACCATAATGATCCGTTCCCGTAACAAACGGGAAAAAATGTCATAGGCACGCTCGCCTCGCCCGGTTGTCTCTATGACAGTGGGTACAAACAAACTTGATGACATGATTTCTCTCCTTATGCCAGTTTCTGACGAACAAAGTAGTAGTGGATACGTGTACCGCCCTTCGTCGTCTCCAGATCCAAAACGCCCGTTAACAACCAACCTTCATTGCCTAACTCATTGAGTGTCGCGGCATCAGGAACAGCCATCTCGCGTGTATCAATGGTCAGTACTCGATACTCCCAGCGCGTAGGCTCTACCCGTACATTTTCATACACCACCGGCACCGGTATGGTAGGCTTGACATCCTGTTGCCCAGACATTGGCCGAAAAAATGATCGTGTTATTGACATACACTATTCCTCCTTTGCAATTCAAACAAATCCTACTTGAATATAACATGCTCATAGCGTATACTAGAAGGAAGAATCTATGCTAAAAGCATGTATATTATTCAGACTATGCCATAAGCATAGGAAGGAAAAACTACGATGACTGATTTACAAGAAATCATCGGGAGAGTTATTCGCAGGGAACGTCAGGATCGACACCTTACAATTAAAGAACTCGGCGATAAAGCTGGTCTTTCAGAGATCTATGTCGGCGAAATCGAGCGTGGGCAGAAATATCCTTCTGCTAAAGTACTGGAAAGTATCGCCCAGGCCTTAAATTTAGATATAGCAGACCTGCTAGAACTCATGGCTGAGGAGATTCGTTATGAGCGCGAGCCACATCATACCAATGCTATTGGCTTTACGCTCCCGGTAACACCAGGTCAGCCGCGCCGACTGGTGGTAAAAAAAATGGTCAACATGCTCGACGAAGGAGATGTGGAAAGCGTGGCAGATTTCAGTGCCTTCCTGCTCTCCAAACATTTCAACCCGCGCTAATGGCAAATGACACAAAAGAGAAAGGTCCATAGCACAGGAGCAATCAACCATGCCAGAAATCGACAGCGACCACATCTTTGGGTTCGACACCTTATCAATCCATGCGGGACAACGCCCTGATCCAACCACCGGCGCGCGAGCAGTGCCTATCTATCAGACGACCTCCTTTGTCTTTGACGACACCGACCATGCCGCCCATCTATTCGCGTTGCAGCGCTTCGGCAATATTTATACTCGCATCATGAATCCCACAACCGCCGCCTTTGAGGAGCGCATCGCCTCCCTGGAAGGTGGCACAGGAGCGGTGGCGACCGCCTCTGGTATGGCAGCCCAGATGGCCACGATGATGACGTTACTCCGCCCAGGGGATGACCTCATCTCCTCCAGCAGCCTCTACGGCGGCACCCACACTCAGTTTGACTTGACCCTCCGTACCTGGGGTATCAATACCATCTTTGTGGATAGCACTGATCCTGAGAACTACCGCCATGCCCTCACCCCACGTACCCGTGCCCTCTATGGTGAAACTATCGGTAATCCACGCGGCGACGTGCTGGACATTCGCGCAGTTGCTGATATTGCGCACGAGGCTGGCGTCCCCTTAGTTATCGATAATACCTTTGCCACCCCCTACCTGTGTCGTCCTTTTGATCACGGCGCGGATATCATTGTGCATTCGGCCACGAAGTTCATTGGTGGCCATGGCACCTCCATCGCGGGTGTCCTGGTCGAGTCCGGCAAGTTCCCCTGGGATAATGGAAACTTCCCTCATATCGTTGATCCTTCACCAGGTTACCATGGTGTGCGTTTTTATGAAACTTTTGGCGATTTTGCTTTCGCTATGAAAGCCAGAGTCGAAACCGTTCGCGATACAGGCGGCTGTATCAGTCCTTTTAACGCTTTTCTTTTATTGCAAGGCCTGGAGACCCTCTCGCTGCGCATGCAGCGACACTGCCAGAACGCACTGCAGGTGGCACAGTTCCTGCAGGAGCACCCCGCCGTCAGTTGGGTGCAATACCCCGGTTTGCCTGATAATCCCTCATATGCGCTGGCCAGACGCTATCTCCCACGCGGCGCCGGTTCTATCTTCACCTTTGGCGTCAAGGGTGGCTATGAGGCAGGCAAAAAGGTTATTAATAGCGTGCGTCTGTTCTCGCACCTTGCCAACGTCGGTGATGCCCGCAGCCTGATTATTCACCCCGCCAGTACAACCCATCAGCAGCTTTCGGCAGAGGACCAGTTAGCGGGTGGCGTCACTCCCGACCTGATACGCCTCTCGATCGGCATTGAGAACATAGAGGATATTCTGTGGGACCTGGATCAGGCTCTCCAGGCAAGGGGAGCAAGTATGCATTCTCGATAAAAAAAAGAGTTTCCCCATTGTAGGGGGCCGATTTATCGTGCACCGCCGATTTATCGCGCACCTTTGATTTCATCACCTTGAAGGATACACAGCATGGCACTTTCAACACCCGACATGTATGAACGTCTCCATCTCCTGCAGCAATACCGGCACGTTGCCATCGTTGGCGTTTCGGCTGACCCCTATCGCCCGAGCCACTTCGTCGCCATCTACCTGCAGGCCGAGGGCTATGATATTATTCCTATCAACCCGCGCTACGCCGGACAGACGCTGTTAGGTAAACGCGTATATGCAACCCTGACAGAAGCTAAAGCAGCTGGGAAACAGATCGAGATTGTAGACGTCTTTCGTCGTCCCGCAGATATTCCTCCAATTGCGGACGAGGCTATAGCTATTGGGGCCAAAGTGCTCTGGCTTCAACTGGGTATCCGCAACGACGAGGCAGCCCAACGAGCGGAAGAGGCAGGACTGACGGTCGTCCAGGACCGCTGTATGAAAATCGAACACGCCCGGTTTTTCGGCGGCCTTCATACTGTCGGATTAAATACAGGAGTGGTTTTGGCAAAGAAATTGTAATTGTAGGGGGCCGATACTGACAAATCTACACAATAGGCCAGGGATAGCCTGCGGATTGGTAGATTGCCTCAATCGTAGCCAGGTTCTCTATTGTCTCTTCCAGGCTGAAAGGGAATTGTTTCCCATAGCGGATACTTGTCGCGAAATGCTCTACCTCGAGACGATACTGATCTACAAGCGCGAAACGCTGGTGGATGGTCTGCCCTTCCAATGCCAGGATGACCGCTGTCTCAATATGTCCAGGCGTAAAGGGAACTGGGATAGTAATCGTACCTGCTTCCCCAATTATTTCACTTACCTGGCGCGTCGGCAGTTCTAAACTGGAATCCACCAGGCCGAAACAACCATCATCAAAGTCAAGCACAGCACTCGCGTAGCGCTCTACCTCACCATCTTCGGGTGTATAGACGCGCGCTCCAACGGCCGTTGGAGCGCGCCCGTAAACAGCACGACAAAAATTAATGGGATAGCATCCCACATCCATTAAAGAGCCGCCAGCCAGCGCCGCCTGTAAGCGAATATCATGAGGACGCGAACCGGCATTGAACGAAAACGAGGAGCGTATGAGCTTGACCTGTCCTATGCGGCCAGCAGCTACCTGCTCCAGAGCCCAGACCGTCTGTGGATGAAATCGATACATAAACGCTTCCATCAATAACATGCCAGTGTCGCTCGCTGTTTGTACTACTTTCAGCCCCTCTTCGGCAGTGATGGCAAGCGGCTTTTCACATAATACGTGTTTGCCAGCTTTCAACGCTTTGATGGTCCATTCCGCGTGAAGACTATTGGGCAATGGAATGTACAGCGCCTCAATTTCGGGATCATTGATGACGCTGTTGTAATCTCCATAAATAAGCACATTCGGGGCAAAAGCAAATAACTCGCGCGCTCGTTCGGGATTGCGGCTACCCACCGCCACTAAGCGTCCATTAGAGGAAGCTTGTATGGCGGGAGCCACCCGTTTGACCGCGATATTAGCAGCGCTGAGCACGCCCCAGCGCACAGGCATATGAAGGGATGTTTCATTGTATTGCATAAAGTGTTCACCTTTTCTCAAAATGTTCATTTCCGCCTGAATTCTGTACGCCTTCAAAAAACGTACCAGTCCTATTTGATACTGCGAAGTATCACTGCCCTATTATACTTTCTGAACGCTAGAGCTGCCGTTAGTAGCCAAAACTGCGCTCTTTTGACAAGCCAGGGTGAAAGAAACTTGCAACCCCTATGAAAACGTGATTACAATAAGCATACTTACAAATTGTAAGGCAGACGAAAAACCTCCAACGTCACAAGAGAGGATTTGCATTCGTGACACAACCTCATACTACTCACCCGCTTCGTGTTGGTGCCCAACTTCACCCCCAGCATACGACCTATCAATCGTTTGCCGACGCAGTCCGACGCGCCGAAGACCTCGGCGTTGACACTATATGGACCTGGGACCATTTTTTCCCGCTCTGGGGAAATCCAGCAGGAAACCATTTCGAAGGATGGACGCTCCTTACCGCAATGGCGACACTGACGCAGCGGGCTGAAATTGGATGCCTTGTAACCTGCAACACCTATCGCAATCCAGCCTTGTTATCGAACATGGCCAAAACGATTGACCACATCAGCAACGGGCGTCTGATACTTGGCATTGGCGCAGGCTGGTTTGACCGTGATTACAGGGAATATGGCTACGAATTCGGTACTCCCGGGAGTCGCCTCGCTGCTTTAGAAGAATCTCTGCAAATCATCCGATCCCGCTGGGAAGTAGATGTACCAAAACCAGTACGCAATCCTATTCCTATCCTCATTGGTGGTGGGGGAGAAAAGAAAACGCTGCGCATTACCGCTCAATATGCAAATATGTGGCATGGCTTCGGAGACCCAGAGACCTACCGCCACAAAATGAAGGTACTGAACGGCTGGTGTGCAGAAATAGGTCGCAATCCCGAGGAGATCGAACGCACGGCTGACGCTCGAAGAAACGCCAACGCGGCGGAACTCGATGCCTATGTCAGGGCAGGAGCAACACATTTCATCCTCGGCATGGGAGCACCCTGGGATTTTACCGCCCTCTCCAGGCTGGTAAAATGGCGCGACGAGAGACGGGGCAATAAGGAACACTAGACTAGAAGGTTAACTTTACGATGCAGTTTTCTCGTATAACGTCCTCTGGGAAAGTCGCTGAGGAGGAACAAGATCAACATGCTAGAACGTGAAACTAAAACATTCCCGGAATTCACTCGTAGCGATGCGCGTATCAGCGAGTTGCTGGACCACCTGCACCAGATAGCCGACCTCCAGGCGCTGGGAGCCATTGCAGAATGGGATCAGAACACTGCCATGCCAGGTGGAGCAGCGGAGGTGCGAGGCTTTCAGGTAGCAGCGCTGCAGGGTATCATACACGAACTCTGGACCAATCCCCGCCTGGGCAACCTGCTCCGCGAGCTACAGGAACCTGTCCAGCAGGCGGTTTTCACCGACGCTGACCGTGGCCTGGTGCGCGAAGCTTTGCGTGCCCACGAACGCGCCACAAAGTTGCCGCGTAAACTGGTCGAGGAGCTTGCCCATGTCCAGGCCACAAGTTTCGAAGCCTGGCGCAGTGCCAGGGAACACAGCGATTTCGCTCGCTTTGCGCCAATGCTCAGTCGTACAATCACCCTGCGTCGTGAGGTGGCAGACCATTTAGGCTTTGCCGAGACGCGCTATGATGCATTACTCGATGAATATGAACCAGGTATGACATCCAGCAAACTCGATAGATTGTTCACACCTGTCCGTGAAGCCAGCAGGTCACTGCTGCAACGTATCGAAGCCAGCGGAAATACTATTGACGCCTCCTTTCTTGAAGGTTCATTTCCCGCTGAACAACAGATAGCATTATGTGAGCACCTGCTGCATAATATGGGTTATGACTTCTCGCGAGGCCAGATGGCTCAATCGCCCCATCCATTTACCACCAGTTTTGGCAGCCCTTTTGACGTACGCCTCACCGTCCGTCCCCTGGAAAACTTCCTACAGGCTGCGCTCATGGCAGCAATTCACGAAGGCGGCCATGCTGTCTACGAACAGGGGGTTGCACCGACCCTTGTGCGCACACTTCTTGCCAGTGGTGCATCCAGTGGGGCTCATGAGTCGCAATCACGCCTCTGGGAGAATGCCATTGGCCGCGCAGAGCCATACTGGCAGGGTCAATTCGCCGCTGTGAAAGAAGCTTTCCCCGCGCAATTTGCTCACACGGATATACCAATCTTTGTTCGTGCATTAAACAAAGTACAACCCAGTTTAATCCGTGTTGAAGCAGATGAGGTCACCTATAACCTGCATATCATTGTGCGCTATGAACTGGAGAAGTCGCTGATTAACGGCGATATCGCGGTCGAGACGCTACCAGGGCTCTGGAATGCCAAATACCGTGAATACCTGGGCATTGAACCTGCCAACGACGCGGAAGGAGTGCTGCAAGATATCCACTGGAGTTTCGGCTTTGGCTACTTTCCGACTTACACCCTTGGCAATCTTTACTCCGCTCAAATTTTCCACAAACTTCATGTCGTTTTTCCTGACCTCGATCAGCGCCTGGCCGGTGGTGACACAGCTTTTGTCCTCGAGTGGTTACGCGAACACATGTATACGTTCGGTGTTATCTACCTACCTGAAGCACTCATTGAGCGTATTACGAACGAACCACCCAACCCGGAGCACTTCACTCGCTATCTTAACTCGAAGTTCGAGAAAATCTACGGCCTCCCTACCAAAAATGCGGCGTGAGTGCCCCTGGCGAAAGCCTTGGGGGTGAAACGCCGCCCGCCCGCAGGCGGTACTATCCATTTGACATTTCTCTCCCTAATTGCTATAATTAGGACATGAGAACATTTGAGTTTAGACTGTATCCGAATAAGGAACAATCCCGCTTGCTCATAGGTTGCCTGGCTGAGTCTCGCAAGCTCTATAACGAGATGCTTGAGACCGTCAAGCAGCAATATGAGGACAAGGGTACGTTTCCCACGAAGTATGATTTGACGGCACATTTTAAGGGCCGTGGCGGAGCGCATGTGCCTGCAACCACGGTACAAATGCTGGCTGATCGTCTCTCCAAATCGCTCAAGCGTTTTCTCGCTGCCAAAGAGTTGGGCATTCCTGATGTGGGGTTCCCTCGGTTCAAGAAACCGAACCGTTGGCATTCTATCCAACTTCGACAGTACGGCACAAGCCGCGATGTATGGTTGGATGCTGATAACAAGCATCTGCATGTCCCTGCGAAGATTGGGAAATCCCTCAAGATCAAGTTGCATCGTCCCATCGAGGGCATACCCAAGACCGTACATCTTGTGCATCGCGCTGATGGGCACTGGTATGCTCTCGTTGTCTGTGAGACGGAGCCACATACCGAGCATGATCCAATGACGTGCGAGCATCCTGCTATCGGTATTGACGTTGGTCTCAAATCCTTTCTCACTGACAGCGAAGGTCATACCGTTGAGAACCCGCGCTTCTATCGCACCTCGCAGAGAACTTTGAGACGCAAGCAACGCCAGTTGTGCAGACGCAAGAAAGGCAGTCATCGACGGCGCAAGGCTGCTCGCAGTACGGCTCAAACCCATCTCAAGAGCGCTCGTCAACGCCGTGATTTTCAGTATAAGACGGCCAGACAGTACACCGAACAGTATCAGGTGATTGCTGTTGAGAAGCTTCAAATTCTCAACATGGTACAGAACCATTCCCTCGCTAAGAGCATCATGGACGCCAGTTGGGGCGCATTCCTCGACATCCTTGAAGATAAGGCTGCAAGAGCTGGTCATCAAGTAATACGAGTCAATCCGCGCTTCACCAGCCAGAAATGTCACAAATGTGGTGAGATCGTACAAAAGAGTTTGTCTGTACGTACGCATATTTGTCCTTTCTGTGGCTATGTGGCAGACCGTGATGTCAATGCCGCAAAAAACATTTTGTTAAAGGCCAGGGCATGGCCTTCAGGGACGGTCTCCGCTGGGAGTCCGGTTGAACTGAGAAGCCCCCAGCTTTAGCTGTGGGGAGTTGTCACTCTGGCATTCTCTTAAAAACTGTGCTAAAATCCCCACGGAGCTAATCCAAGCAAAACGAACCCATGCTTTTAAGTAAGGAGATTAAGGAGATGAATATTTGACCACGCACGATAGACGATACGTTATCATCGGCAACGGTATTGCGGGCACAACGACAGCCGAAAACTTACGCAAGAATGATCCAAATTGCAGCATCCACTTACTGACCAACGAGACCTATCCCCTTTACAATCGCGTCTCACTCCCTCGCTTTTTGCAGGGCGTCATTGTAGAGCAAAAAGTGATGATACGTGACTTCGCATGGCACGAGCAGAGAAATATCAAACTACTGACAGAAACCCTTGTGACGGACGTCAATACCGATGAGAAAGTCGTCACCACGGATAAGGGTCATTGCCTTCCCTACGATGCTTTGCTCGTGGCCAGCGGCGGCTGGGCTAACCCCTTGTGCGTTCCCGGTGCGAAAGACGTCAAACATATTTATAATTTCGTTACCCTGGATGATACAAAAACCATCATCGAACGCATGCTCGAGTCGCGCACAGCACTGGCCTATGGTGGCAGCTTTATTTCCTATGAATTGTGCGATGGCTTCGCGGTACGTAAGCTCGACACGACCTGGCTGATGCGCGGCCCCTACTGGCTCCGTAACTGTTTGGACCCCGACGGCGGTGAAGTAGTCGATAATATCGCCAAGAAATTTGGCGTTGAGGTCATCCACGGCGAGGAAATCGAGTCTGTCGTCCCTAAAAATGGCGTTCCGAGTTATGTCAAGACGAAGAAGGGCCGCGAGATACAAACCGATGTGATTGGCGTCGGCCTGGGCATCACCTTGAACACAAGTATCCTCAATCATACGCCTACCCAGGTACGCCAGGGAGTGGTAGTGAATGAATATTTGGAGACCAACGTTCCTGGCGTCTACTCCGCTGGCGACGTGGCCGAGTTCTACGACCCGACGATTAACCAGCATCACACGATGGGAACGTGGGATAACGCGATGGCCCATGGGCGCATCGCAGCCATAAATATGGCGGGCGGCCACGAGCCATACGTGGATGTCCCGACCTACACCAGTCCACTCTTCGATGTGAATATTGCCGTCGTTGGCACCGCGGAGTCAAATAACCCTGAGCTAGAGAGTATTGCCTTGCGCGAACCAGGCGAGAAAGGTAACGAAAACTACCGCAAATTGTTCTTCCGCGAGAACAAGCTTGTGGGCGTCCTTATGATCGGTAGCCCCAAGGGACGTAAAAAACTCGTCGAGATCGTGAAAAACCAGCAGGTATTAGAAACTGCTGCTGAGCGCGAAGCCTTACTGACGCTGAAGTAGATCAATCTTCCCTTCATAACAGGCTCGCAGAAGGCCTTCTGCGAGCCTGTTATGGACAGTACGGCGTTCCTTACTCCCACCCTCTCTTACGGGAAAGACGCATTACGCCTTCGCATGATGAAAACAAAGGCAAAAATTCCGGTCACCACTAAACCAATCACCATTGTTCCCATCAAACACTTTTCATACTTGACAACTTCTCCCCCCTGCCATACACTCAAATTAGAGCAACATTTGATAAGCAGAATAGCCAATGGCTATAAGAAACAGAGAGTAATTCTTATGTCACAGCGCATCTCTGAAGAGGCGGGAAGCAACGAGTATACGCACAATCCTGACCTCGATCTCTCACACCTACCACAACTACCACCAGGAGTCTCTATACCAGCACCCAGTCACACGCCACGCCGTAGAACACGTTGGCCTGACGCCATCGATGTCATTTTTGAGAAAGACCCTGCCTGTCGTAATATCTTTGAAGCGCTCATCTATCAGGGACTTTGGGCCATTTTCTACCATCGTATTGCTCACGCCCTTTATACAGCTCACATACCTTTTCTGCCACGCTTGATCTCGCAGTTCGCCCGTTTTATAACGGCTGGCATCGAAATTCACCCTGGTGCGCAGATCGGGAAGCGCTTCTTTATTGACCATGGCGCCGGTATCGTCCTTGGAGAAACAACGGTCATTGGCAATAATGTGATGCTTTATCACCAGGTCACTCTCGGTGCCACCGGCTGGTGGCGTCGCAGCCCTGGTCGCTTACAGAAACGCCACCCTACTATCGAGGACGATGTCACCATCGGCGTCGGCGCGGCCATTCTAGGTCCCATCACTATCGGCAAAGGCAGCAAGATTGGCGCCATGGCCCTGGTATTTGAGTCTGTCCCACCAAATTCCGTGGTTGCCTCGAAACCTGCTGAACTCCTGGTAAAGGGCGGAGAGGCACTCGAAAAACACCAGGAGCTGACGCAAGGGTGGAGCGGCAATGATTCCTGGGAGATGGACTATCAAATATAGTCAGTGATCATTCATACGTTAAAATTGTGCTGATCACCAACTCCCAGAAACGTGGCACATCCAGACCATAGCCAACACGTACATTGGCCGACTTCCCCAGCATACCATATATGTCGCAAACAGTTCGTCCAGAAGTCCATTCACCTACTGTTTCGATCTCGACACGCATAGCGTGTGCGCGCAGTATGGTAGGATCAATGACAGCGGCCACGGCGCAGGGGTCATGTACGGGCGGAGCGGGGAAGCCAAAGACATTATGGTAGGTATCGCCAAAGAAGATCAGCAAGTCCGCCGCGAAGTTTGCTACACGACGATTAGCGGCACGTAAGCGATCAATTACTTGCTCAGTCGCCAGGGCCTGGTGAGTAACCTCTAAAGGAGACATAGTAATAGGCCGACCGCAATCGAAGACGATAGCCGCCGCCTCAGGATCAGCCCATATATTAAACTCAGCGGCAGGCATTCTGTTACCCACTCCAATCGCGCCGCCCATCAACGAGATCGCCTTGATCCTGGGCAGAATGGCAGGCTCACGGCGCATGGCCACCGCAATATTCGTGAGGGGTCCGGTGGTGACAAGCGTAATATCTCCCCCAGCGTTCATGAACAGATCAATAAGCAGGTCAACTCCATGCTGTGGAACAGGCTCGATATCGGGTTCAGGAATATGTGGTCCATCCATACCCGACTCACCATGTATGTCCTGCGCATACCTTGGGGGCCGAACCAAAGGTCGATCCATTCCACTGGCAACCGGAACATTACGGATATTTGCTAGCGAACAGACCTTCAGTGCATTGTGGGTGGTCTTCTCAAGTGACTGGTTTCCCGCGACAGTGGTTATTGCAAGCAGTTCAATTTCTGGATGGTGGGCAGCAAGTAGAATAGCGATGGCATCATCATGGCCGGGGTCACAGTCGAGAATAATTTTGTGTATCATTCAATAAGCCTTTGGGCATCCGCAGTGATGCCCCTCCAGTTACACATTTATCACACAAAGAAAGCGAACGGCGTTGTTTCATACTAGCATGTGATAAAAATCTTTTCAAATGTACTCTCGACGCTCTACCTTCATCTTGGTATAATGAACAGAAATGAAAGTTAGGAGATGCTCTTTGCCAAAAACACGTAGTAATCTCATCATTGGACAGTCAGGCGGAGCAACCGCTGTCATCAATGCCAGCCTCGTGGGTGCCATCGAAGCAGCCCTCAAAGATACACGCTTCGGTGAAATTTATGGAATGCATCGCGGTGTCGAAGGATTGCTCAAAGAAGACCTTATCGACTTGCGCCAGCAACCCTCAGACCTGTGGCCGCGAATCCGTATCACACCTTCAGCCGCTCTTGGTTCCTGCCGCTATAAGCTCAAGGAGGATGATCCCGAACGAGTTATTGCTCTTCTACGCAAGTATGATATACATTACCTCTTATATATTGGCGGCAACGATTCAGCAGATACAGCGCATCGCCTGGCGCAAGCGGCGCTCCATTCTGGTTACGACTTTCAAACGATCAGCATCCCAAAGACGATTGATAATGACCTCCCTTTTACCGATCATAGCCCCGGCTATGGCAGCGCGGCACGTTTCATTGCACTGGCAACTATGGATTCGTCGTTGAACACGGCCTCTATACCCTGGCATTATCCTGTCAAAGTGATAGAGACAATGGGCCGAAACGCTGGCTGGCTGGCCGCTGCCTCCGCGCTGGGAAAACGGAATGAAGATGACCCACCGCACATTATCCTTATGCCTGAGCAGGCATTCAATATAGATCGCTTTCTCACACATGTTGAAGCAGTCTATCGAAGCAAAGGATATGTCATTGTCGTAGCCTCAGAAGCAATCTATGACGAACAGGGGATACCTCTCGGCTCAGCGGGACAGGCGGGAAAAGATGCCTTCCATCATCCGCTACTAAGCGGAGCGGCGCAATATCTGGTAGAATTAGTTAAGCAGCATTTAAAGCTGCGCGCACGTTTCGATAAACCTGGCGACCTGCAGCGCATGGCTTCGAACAGTATTTCACATACAGACCAGCATGAGGCGTATCTCGTGGGGCAGATGGCGTTACGAGCCTTACTCAAGGGTGAAAGCGATAAAATGGTGACACTTATACGCCACACAGAACCAACGTACCATTGCACTACAGGATTAGCTGAACTGGCAAAGGTTGCCAATATACAATACTTGACGCCCGCTCACTACCTGGATGAGAGCAAAACAATGGTAACGCAAGCGTTCTATGACTACGCATTGCCGCTGATAGGCTCTCCATTGCCCGATCATGCAAAACTGGAAAAGACAAAGGTGTTATTATGACGGCACTCAAACGAGCTATTCTTGTCGTCCTCGATGGCGTAGGCGTAGGGGCGAATCCAGATGCACATGCCTATGGGGATGACGGCGCCAGTTCGCTGGAGCACTGCGCGCAGGCGGTAGGAGGGCTGGCACTCCCAAATCTGGGCAGTATAGGACTGGGAAATATTACTCCAATCAAGGGAACTCCCCCAACGGATCACGCCCGCGGAGCGTTTGGCCGGATGGCTGAAGCAGCTGCTGGCAAAGATAGTACCACTGGCCACTGGGAAATGGCCGGCGTTGTCCTGCACAAGCCATTGCCTACCTATCCGCATGGCTTTCCGCCTGAAGTAGTAGAGCCCTTTGAAAAGGCTATTGGGCGCAAAGTGATAGGGAACAAGGCGGCTTCCGGTACCGAGATCATTAAGGAACTCGGCGAAGAACACATACGCACAGGTCGCCCCATTCTCTATACCTCCGCCGATAGCGTCTTTCAAATTGCCGCTCATCAGGATGTGATTCCCCTTCCCGAGCTGTACCACATGTGTGAAATTGCGCGGCACATGCTCACCGGAGAGCATGCCGTCGGCCGCGTCATCGCGCGACCATTTATTGGAACGCCGGGGAATTTCAAACGTACTGAGCACCGGCGCGATTTCTCGCTCCAGCCACTTGGCACAACTCTCCTCGACCTACTGAAAGACAGCGGTAAAGATGTTATCGGTCTCGGCAAAATTGAGGACCTTTTCGCGGGACAAGGACTGACACAGAGCGACCATACCGAGACCAATAGTGATAGCATGAAAGCAACGCTGCGCTGGCTCGAACAGGATTTTAACGGGTTGCTCTTTGTCAACCTGGTTGAGTTTGATATGTTGTGGGGCCACCGTCGCGATAGCCAGGGATATGCCCAGGCGTTACGTGATGCAGACATGTGGTTCGCACAGGTACAGGAGGTTATGCAAGCAGGAGACGCTATTTTCTTCACCGCCGATCACGGCGTAGACCCAACCTTTCGCGGCACAGATCATACCCGTGAACATGTACCGCTCCTGGCCTAGTATGACGGAGACACAACGCAACAAGACGGCAGGGCACGCACAAGATACCCTCCTACGTGGTAAACGGGTTTATCTACGGCGTCCCACCATGAGCGACGCCTCGAAGGTCTTTCATTGGGAACGCGACGACGAGGTGTGGCGCTACGATCCACATCGCCCATTTTCAGAGAGTATGACTGAATTTTTGCCCATTTTTGAACGCAACTATGTGCGCGGCAATGGGCGTCAATTCTGGTTTATCATCGAAGACGAAAAGCATATCCCCATCGGTACCATCACCTATTTCAATATAGACTATCGCCTTGGGCAGATAGAAATAGGGCTTGGCCTGGGTGATAAAACCCGCTGGGGCAAAGGGTACGGACCTGAGGCAATCGGCGTATTGGTACAATACCTCTTTTCTCTACCTGGACTGACACGCATTTACGCAGAGACCGCCCTTGCCAATCGTTCTTCACGACGGGCTTTCGCTAAAGCACACTTTGTAGAGGTCGGCCAGATCTACGATCCCCGTAGCTCAGGAGAACCCTGGGTACTTTTAGAAATTCGCAAGAAGAGGAAGGATTATTCCAGATAATGAACACAACTCATGTACCCGTTGATCCAGAAATTTTTCATGCCTATGATATTCGTGGTATCTATGGCGATACCTTAACCGACGAGGTAGCCTATCGTATAGGTCGCGCAGCGGCACAGTATTTACAAGTCCCAGAGATTGCGGTCGGTCGCGATATGCGCCTCTCTTCACCGCAATTGGCCGCTGCCTTATTACGTGGTATTACCGATCAGGGTGTTAACGCTATCGACCTGGGCATGACGACGACCGATGGTCTTTATTTTGCCGTTGGGAAATTTAACTTTTCCGCCGGGGTAATGATTACTGCATCACACAACCCGGGAAAATATAACGGTATGAAATTCTGCCGCGCCCAGGCTTTTCCTATTAGCCTCGAGTCAGGACTAGGCGATATCCGTGACCTGGCTGTGAGTGGAATGTTTACCGAACCATCCACCCAGGGCCAGGTGATCAAACGCGATATCACTGATGATTATGTCAAGCACGCGCTCTCGTTTATCGATGTATCCAGGATCAGGCCCCTTAAAGTAGTCATCGACGCGGGCAATGGTATGGCCGGCCTGATCATGCCGAAAGTCTTCCAGCATCTCCCCTGCGAGCTTGTCCCACTCTATTTTGAATTAGACGGCAACTTCCCCAATCATCCCGCCAGCCCCATCGAGCCTGAAAACATGGTGGATGTGCAAAAGAAGGTACGAGAAGTAGGGGCCAACCTGGGTGCTGCCTTCGATGGGGATGCCGACCGCATGTTTCCTGTCGATGAACATGGCAACCTGGTAGACGGCTCTATGGTGATAGCTGCCGTGTCTAACAGCCTTCTTCACAAGTCTCCAGGTTCAACGATCCTCTATAACCTGATCGTCTCTAAGAGCGTGCCAGAGCTCATTAACAAATCAGGTGGCAGGGCTGTACGCACACGCGTGGGACACTCGTATATCAAAGCTGAGATGCGCCAGTACAATGCCGTTTTTGGCGGAGAACACTCCGGTCATTTCTATTTCCGCGACAACTGGTTCGCTGACTCGGGCTTAATCGCTTTTCTCATTATGCTCGAGCTTGTCTCGGTTGAGAACAAGCCGCTCTCCGAACTGCTCAAGCCACTCGATCATGGCATACGTAGCGGTGAAATTAATAGTAAAGTCTCTGACGTGGAGAGTAAACTTCACGCGTTAGAGGAGCACTTCGGCAAAGAAGCGCAGTCCGTCGATCATTTAGATGGGATAACCCTTGATTTCGGAGACTGGTGGTTTAATGTGCGTCCTTCGAATACAGAACCACTACTTCGTTTAAACCTTGAGGCGAACAGCCGCGAGTTAATGGAGCAAAAGCGCGACGAAGTGCTCGCTTTTATCTATCAATAACTGCTCGTTCTTTTTTCATCCGTAGAGCATCTAACCAGTCAGGTGAGAAAAGAAGTGCAGTCACTGCCTCAGAGACAGTGGCTGCACTTCTTTTCTCACCTAAAAAATGCTGTATCTAAATCGAAACTGTATATTCGGTCCCTGCGCTGGTATATTGTCTCAGGAAGTCAATGGTAATTGATCTTATACCTGCCGGGCCTAAAAACGCCTCTACCCCTTTTACGTCTCTCGCTCCAGCATTAAAGCTATACGGCAGGGTGTTGTCAACTGGTGGGTGAGGAGAGCCGCCGAAATAGATGAGCCGCACATAGTCATAGCCAAAGCCCGGCGACACCTTAACCCCGTTGGGATTAGTAACGCTGAAGTTCAAAACATAATATTGCTGCCCAGCTTTGGCCTGGGTACCGTGATAGGAGTAACGAATGTCAACCCTCGAAAGGTGATAGATGAGCAATAGCGGAGCGTAATAGGGAAAGTAATAATAAATATCGAGAGATTGCGATGACGATCTATCATTATAGATGCCAGGATTGAAATTTCCCGTAAATGGTATGGTCGCCAGGTATTCGCCAAGCATCGAAGAGCCAAGCTGTAGTTTCAATGTGCCAAGCTGCCCAAGCTGCAGCCCAGCAGGGGCAGTAAAGTCGATCCAACCAGTTTCGCTTGTCCCCGGTTTGGGTCCAACGGAGAGAGATACATTTGTAGGGCTCATTGGATCAAGATTTGGAGCAATCAGGCGAGCAATATCATAATAGATGATACTAATCTGGTCAGTAGTCTTGTTTGTCACTTTCATATTCAAACGCACTATAGTTGGGCCAGATCGAATGCCGTCATCTGCAAAAGAGGTGGCATATTGTACATTGAGTACAGAAAAATCTAAGCCGGCGTACGTTGCAGTCCGCTGAACATCGAAGGTATGCGTTGGAACTGGTGTAGGAGCGGGATTGAGAGAAAATGTAACATTTTTTAGCCATCCCAATGTGCTATTGCTGACGTAACCGAGAACAATTACCCCCAGAATTAACAGGCTGCTGAACAATAGCCATTGTCGTGGGGGTCTGGGGGGGGTCCGTAAATTCGTACCTTGAAGCACAGGCGTTTTCTCCTGAAACCCTGGTGGGGCCGAAATTGTTGGTAACTTTTTTACCATAAACATGCCCTCCTTATCGTAGATATCATTTCCCCGTCTCTATTGTATCAAGTTTTGACAAGACTTAATAGCCCTCAGGTATTCAGATATGTACATTCATACTTTTGCTCTCACGCTTTATTCACTTTCATTCTTGACACCCCGTGAGTATGGTGTTAGCATGATTTCAGTTAACAAGCAGATTTTCTCACCCGCTAGAGGCGTACAGTTTCTGTCGCAAGGAGAGTATTTTTAGTGAAAATCCATGAATATCAAGCCAAAGATATTCTGGCACGCTATGGAGTCCCCATTCAGCCAGGACATGTAGCGCATACGCCAGAGAAGGCTGAAACAATTGCTCGTGAACTAGGTGGGCCAGTCGTCATTAAAGCCCAGGTTTACGTTGGTGGGCGGGGCAAAGCAGGTGGCATCCAGTTTGGCGAAACGCCAGAACAGGCACGCGCAGCCGCAGCAAAAGTACTGGGCATGGATATTAAAGGGCTGACAGTCGAAAAAGTGCTCGTCGTTTCCAAAATAAATATTCAAGAGGAATACTACCTGGGTATCATCCTGGATCGCACGTCACAGGCTCCCGTTGTTATGGTTTCAAAAGAGGGTGGCATCGATATAGAAGAGGTAGCCGCAAAAACCCCCGAGAAGATTATAAAACAGCCCATCGATATGCGATGGGGGCTCCGTCCCTTTGAAGCGCGCGATATCCTGGCACGTGCTGGACTTCCCCACCAGGTGATTGGCAAAGGAGGAGCTATCCTCACTGCTCTTGCCAAAGCCTTTATTGAGAGTGACGCCAGCCTGGCTGAAATCAATCCGCTTGTACTGACCGCTGAGGGACAGGTACAGGCAGCCGACGCTAAAATTCTCATCGACGACAATGGCCTCTTCCGCCAGAAAGAGTTTGCTTCGTGGGCAGAGTCGGAAGAGTCGAATCCACTGGAGTACGAGGCCAAGCAGGCAGGATTGACTTATGTCAAACTCGATGGCAACATCGGTATTATTGGCAATGGTGCGGGACTCGTCATGACCACGCTCGATATGGTTGCCCGCGTTGGTGGCAAACCCGCCAATTTCCTCGACATCGGTGGTGGGGCCAAGGCTGAGATGATGTATAATGCCTTATCCTTTGTGGCGCGCGATCCACAGGTTAAGGGTATCCTGGTCAATATCTTCGGTGGCATCACACGCGGCGAAGAAGTCGCAAAGGGCGTGATCATGGCCCAGGCCGAACTTCCAAAGGGTATGCCCATCGTTGTCCGTTTGTCGGGCACAGGCTCGGATGAAGGAAAAGCAATGTTAAAAGATGCCGGGCTTGATTGGGGTAAAGATATGCGTGAGGCGGCTCAAAAGATCGTCGCCGCGATCGGCTAATCACTTAGAGGGAAACAACGAATTATGAGTATTTTGTTAGACAGTTCGACGCGGGTGATTGTGCAGGGCATCACAGGACGGGAAGGACAGTTTCACACACGCAATATGAAAGCCGCTGGTACAAAGATCGTTGGCGGCGTAACTCCTGGCAAGGGCGGGACGACGACAGAAGGCGTTCCAGTCTTTGATACTGTTCGCGAGGCAAAAGCAGCGACGGACGCAGGGGCTAGTTGTATATTCGTGCCTCCCCCAGGCGCCGCCGATGCGATCATGGAGGCAGCTAGCGCAGGAATTGGCTTGATCGTTTGCATCACCGAGGGCATTCCCGTGATCGATATGACCCGCGCTATGCTGGTTGTACGAGAATATGGAGCGCAACTGATCGGCCCTAACTGTCCTGGCATGTGTACCCCCGGCCATGGCAAGATCGGCATCATCCCTTACCAGATTTTTAAACCCGGCCCCGTCGGATTCATCTCACGCTCTGGCACACTGACATACGAAGTTGTCGCATTACTCACCGAAGCTGGAATTGGACAATCTACCTGCATAGGCATTGGCGGAGACCCGATTATTGGATCGACCTTTGTGGACTACCTGAAGCTCTTCGAGGACGACCCGGGAACGCATGTTGTTGTGATGTGCGGTGAAATCGGTGGCAGTGACGAAGAAGATGCTGCCGAGTTCATCAAAACAATGAGAAAACCCGTCGTGGCATTCGTCTCAGGACGTACTGCCCCTCCAGGCAAGCGTATGGGACACGCTGGAGCAATCATCTCCGGCAATACCGGTACGGCCCAGGGAAAGGTTGCTGCACTTCAGGCCGCGCATGTACCTGTTGCTGATACTATCTTTGAGATCCCTGACCTGGTCAAGAAAGCCCTGGCAAAGTTATAATTCTATCATTTTCCAGGGATGCTGCGTCTCGGGCGCCTCCCTGGAAAATGATACACAAAGGAAAAACATGACCACCGCGCTGATCTACGATCCAATTTTTTTAGAGCACCTCACCCCTCCACAACACCCGGAGAGGCCCCAACGCCTTGAGATGGCGATCAAAGTCCTGGAGGCCCTGGGTTGGCTGAAACGAGATGGGTTGATCCAGATTCCACCACGCGCTGCTACTGAAGATGAACTGGCTCTGGTTCATGACCGCGCATACATTCAGCAGGTAAAGGCTGCTGCCGACGATGTAGCCTGGGAAGAGCAACGAGGAGGTGCCAGGACGCGTTTTTTTGCTACAGATACCTACGTTTCGGCGCAATCGTATGCTGCGGCAATCAAGGCTGCTGGTGCGCCGTTGACCGCTATTGATGCCATTTTGCATGGCGAGGTTGACAATGCTTACTGCCTTGTACGCCCACCAGGCCATCATGCTCTACCAGATGAAGCAATGGGTTTCTGCCTCTTCAATAATGTAGCCATTGCTGCACAATATGCGCTTGATCATCATGGGCTGGAACGGGTAATGATTATTGACTATGATGTACACCACGGCAATGGCATACAGGATATTTTTTATGCTGATCCGCGTGTGCTCTATTTTTCGATACATCAAGCACCATTCTATCCAGGCACAGGTCACTCCGACGAACGTGGGGAAGGAACGGGGCTGGGTACAACTATTAATGTACCGCTACCTGCGACAGCCGGATATGAGGTTTACGAGCCTATCTTCCGGCAAGTTATGGCACACGCTGCCGACCGTTTTGACCCACAATTGATCCTTGTCTCTGCTGGATTCGATGCCCATTGGAATGACCCACTTGGTCAGATGAATCTCTCCACGGCTGGTTACGCACAACTGACTAGAATGGTTATCGATCTGGCACAAACACTTTGTCATGGCCGCCTAATAATCGTGCAAGAGGGTGGATATAACCTGGATGTCATGGGAGCTTGTGTTGCCACCTGTATCAATTTGCTCCTGGGAGACGATGCAGCAGTAGACAGTCTCGGTGCCGGGCCAGATGCAGAGCTGGACTTCCACATCAATGCAGAGGTATTGGTAGCTGAGTTGCGGCGACTTCATAAATTGACGGGCTATAGAATGCGTAACGCGCCGAAACCCGATATCGAACGTTTACGCCGTGAAGTTAAAGGACCCGATACGTAGGTGGGATTAAGAAGAATACTCACGCGAAGTATAGAAGAAATACGCCCATTAACGGGTGATAATATACCTCAAATCAGGCGATTACTCCAAACTTCTGAATACGTCTATCAGCGCTTTACGCCTGAGGAACTCCCAATGCTCCTCTCACATTACCCGGCTCTAGGCTCGTTTCATGGCTCTTCACTACGAGGCTTCATCCTTACCCAAACAGCCTATACCCCCTCGGCATGGATCGGTGGATTCTGCGTCAGTTGGACGGAAAGTAAATCCTATCTGAAACTCCTGGATGATCTCCTTCGTCACCTGACGCCGCTCTTGATCGCAAGGCGGGTGCGCTATCTCCATTACTCTGGTAATGACGAGCAGCACGATTGGCTGCATGACGTGCTGCTCACGCGTGGTTTCATCCCCTTCTGCTCGCTCTACTCCTACGATAAGTTTGACTATCGCATCCCATCGCTGGGGAATCAGGAAGTCACTATCCGTCCCGTCGAAGAACGCGATATACCTACCCTCCTCACTATCGATGAAGCTTGCTTCGAAGAGCTATGGCGCTACGATGAGGTCTCTTTTCTTGACATTGCTGCTACACATCCCTATTTCGTCGTTGCGGAGCTCAACGGCAAGGTCATTGGCTACCAGTTCAATGCTCTAGATGGTGAATATGGCTACCTTGTACGTATCGCCGTCCATCCATCCGCGAGCGGACAAGGAATGGGTATTCGTCTTATGGCAGAAGCAATACGCTTTTTTGAGAAGGCTCGCGTGTCACGCATTATGCTCAATACGCAGGAAGAGAATATTCACGCACATAGACTATACGAGTGGTTCGGTTTCGTACGTCTTCAGCAGATGGGATTTGTATTGCGGAAGAAGTTGTGAGTAGCGATCGATTGGATCGTCAGACTAATCCCAACAATGCCCACACTTCCAATGGAGCCGACTTATTTTTCACCTGTAAAGGCGCCAGGCGGGAAGCCATCACATGCTGGCGCACCTGGACGAACGTCGAGTGATTTAACAGGATATTATTATCAGAAGCGTTTGATTGCAGGCGTGCGGCCACATTCACCACATCTCCAATCGCTGTATAGTTCTGCATGCGACCGGTTGAACCAAGATTGCCGACAACTCCTAGACCTGTGTTCACGCCTAAACCAAAGGCCAAAGGGAGCTCCTGAGGATGATCCTGCTGATAATTCTGCACTGCTTTTCTCATATTCCAGGCAGCGCGCACTGCTCGTAAAGCATGATCGCCCTGGGGCAGCGGCGCATTAAAAATAGCCATCAAGGCATCGCCTATAAAGGCCGTCACGGTTCCTTCCTCGTGCCAGATCTCCTCAACCATGATGCCAAGATAACTGTTTAGCAGGTTCATCATTTGTTCAGGAGCCATACTCTCGCTTAGCCGGGTGTATCCTCGTATGTCCGCAAAAACAACAGAAATTTCCTTGGTTTCCCCACCGAGGTTCAGTGCCATTGGGTCTTTGATGAGTTGTTGCACAACGTTGGGATGAACGTACCGTTCAAATATGCGTCGTACCTCTTTCCCCTGAGCCACTGAACGCTTCAACTCAGTGCGGTCGTCAATTACAAGTGCTATACCAATGTGGTTGTTCTGTGTATCCAGCAGCGCGGAGACGTAGAGGTTCAAGTTCACCTCTCCTGCGCCAGGTATTTCACAATCGATCGATTTAGTGACCATCGTGCCATGTTCGTGCTGTACCCTGGCATTTTGCAGCATTTCACTGATACCGACCTGTGGTCTAGCAGCAAAGACGACCTTGTGATGTTTCCCTATCGCATCCTTTGGATCCATACGCAGGATCTTCGCCGCTGCATCGTTAAAAGTTGTGACTATGCCTGAGGAGTCAGTAGTGATCACACCATTGGCTATGGAAGAAAAGATATTGTCCATATATTGCTTATCTTCGTTGACCTTGCGAATCGTCCTGGTCAGGTCAGCAAAGAGACGCGCATTATCAATGGCAATCGCCGCTTGATGACAGAAAGCCAATAGGAGCTCGCGATGTTTTGGGCCAAACAAGTTCGCATTGATACGGCTATCAACATAAACCGCACCAATACAATGGTCGCGCACAACCAGCGGCGCGCACATAATTGAGCGGATGCCATAGGCCATGATACTCTCTTGCTCCTTCAGAGCATCGTCTACCTGCGCATCATCAGTCAGGATTGGCTCCCTCGTTCGTACTACGCGATTCACTGTACTGCGGCTATTCCTGTAGGCACTTCTATCGATCGGCTGTCCCTGTTTATCAAGCGCGATGGTAAATTCAAGCTCATTAGTTACTGGATCCACCAACGCGAGGAAGCCACTCTCTGCGTTGACGAAACGGATCACCTGCTCCATAACCAGGCGCAATACCTGGTCAAACTCAAGTGTCGAATTCAGCACCCGTGCAATATCGTACAGGGTCTCCAACTCATTGCGTTCTCGCTTGAGCGTGTTAATACTCGAATTCAGAGCCTGGCGCTCTCGTTCAAATGGGGTAAGGACACTCTTAGAAACTGGTTGTGCCGTATTGGCCATTTGACCCTGCAACAGTTGTAACACACGCTGGAGCGTTTGACTGAGTCGCCCTAATTCCAGGTCAGCCAGTCGACTCAAGTGCAGCGAGTCGCTCAGCAAACGAACACGAGGATCGCTGCTCTCGCTTACATATGTACCCTCGACAGCCCTCTCTAACTTCTGCGTATGCTCATGTAAATTGCGCGAAATACGCATCAACGCCTCACCAATAGAACGTAAGTCGTTGAAAGCCTTTGACGCTATATCAGGTGATACGCTCAAGTGCCTTCCTCCATCCTATAAGCACTCAGGAACCAATGAAACACCATTGCAGCAAACCGACAGCGAAATTCTATGGTTGCATAGTCATAGTGCCAAGAGACCGAACTCCACAAAAGGCAAGGGCATGATCTCTATCTATTAGACGTTCATGCCCTCACATTATAGCACAGCAGATTTTGGATTGGTTTTAGACGCCATGCTCTTTCAAGTAATCGGTAAAAGACACTGGCGTAAAGCCAAAATCGCGCTTAACACTCTGTAAATCTGTGGTGTTATCAAAGGAGAAAAGCGCCATGGCGGCTTTTGTTAACGGCGGTTTCGGTAAGACTGCTTCCATCATCAAGGCGCCAACGCACACCAGCGCTGTGGGAGCAGGCGCTTTAATGCGCGTCTTGTGCATTGTATCAAGTAAAATGTCGATCACCTGGCTAAAAGAGTAATACGCGGGACCACCAATAGTATACGTCTTCCCACTTGTCCGTTCCGGATCTTCCAACACCTTCATAATTACCGTCACAACATCTTCGACATAGATCGGCTGAAACTTGGTCTTGCCGCCACCAATCAGCGGCACGACAGGGGCGGAACGGATAAGATCTGTCAGGCCTTTGATGAAGGGGGCATCCTTCCCAAAAAGCACCGATGGCTGGATAATCGTCCAGGCTAAACCGCTCTCTTTCAGCATTTTTTCTGCTAAATAGCGACCCTGCATATAGCTGCCTGGCTTATCCTTTTTGGTACCCAACCCGCTAATCTCAATGATACGCTTGACACCTGCATCCTTCGCCACTTGAATCAGGTTCGCGGTGCCACGCACATTGGTATCTTCATAGTGATTACCCGCTGATTCTTTATGGTCAGCAGTAATAAAAGCAGCATGGACAATGGTATCAATACCACGCACAGCTTCTTTCAGTGAAGCGGGGTTAATGGTATCCCCCCGCACCAACTCGACTTTATCTCCAGGCAAGACAGCTGCTGCGCGCTTCATATCTCGCACCAGACAGCGAGGACGTTCTCCCTGTGCAACCAGTCGAGATACAAGGTGTCGTCCAATATAGCCTGTCGAACCAGTAATCAGTATCATAACAATGCTCCTTATGTGCTTTTTCGTTGTTCCCAACCTTGTCTTTAATATTTCTATTACCTTTGACGCCTATGTTCACTAAACAGCAACAATACATTTAGCGGAGCGACTCAGCGGGCAGGAGAATACGGACAGTCACTCCCTCACCGAGAGCGCTTTTTACGGTAAGGCTTCCTCCTGCAATGGCAAGAAGTGCGCTGTGCGTGAGTAGCCCTCCTCCTGTGCCTGTTGTAGAGCTACTTGCGGAGATTATGCCAACTCCATCATCAGCCACGATCATTTCCACGTGTGGATCTAAACGATCACACGAGGCTTTCAGTGTCAGTCGTAAACGACGATGCACATCTGAACCGCGCGCATGACGTGCGGCATTGCGCAAAGCCTCCTGTACAGCAGCAAAGATGAGTTCGGCAATAGCCGGTGGCGTTACTTCATCGATACAGTTTGCGGTCTCTTCAGAGACACACCACTCAACTTCATCAAATGCCTGTTGAAAGTCTTGATCAAGCATGGTGTGAATGGCATTCATCATGCCTTCGCGTTCTAACCGATACGGTGCACTCGGTACAGTTGCACGCATCATCGAGGCCAGGCGGCGGTGCGCGTCACTAATCATACCCGTGATCTCATTGAGCACGTCCTCTGGAAGAACTGCGGGGTTCTCTTTGTGTTGATGACTGTCTCTCTCAGTATCAAAGAACGATCGGAGCGTTTCCAGTCGCAACAAAGCAAGATGCATTTCAGGTAGGATATCATCGTGGAGTATACGGCGCTGTTGCCCCCCAAGTAACTTCACATCGACAATGCGGCGGCGCAACAATGCGGCAACCGCTTGCATAGCTTCATGATCACCTAGCGTATCAAGGATACGTTGGCCACAGGCGTGTGCAAGGTCCATATCTTCATCGGTAAAGGCCCCTCCATCCTGGCGCGGGCCGAGGTAGAGCATCGCCACCAGGCCAAGCTCATCATATATCGGTAGAACCCAGCAGATCATTGGTTGTCCATCAATCGTTATCCGCATTCGTGCTGGCGCGCGATTTCCTCCACCTATGGCTTTGTCATAACCATTCCTGGGGATAAACTTAGGAGCAGGGTACATATATTGTTCCTTCGCTCCGAGCGGCCAGCGATAACTAAAAACACGCCTTACCGAACCGGCCATCACGGTCAAACGCGCACATTTGACCGCTAACACATCCTGACACAGGTGAAAAAAGAGGTCCTCCAGTCCCTGTTCAGTCTTTTGTAGATCAGTATGTAGCCAGTGGTGTAGATTTGTACTATGGATAAAAGGGCCGAGGAGCGCAATATAGCGATCATGCGCTGTATAACTGGTCCAGGTAAACATTGCGTAGACGCCAGTAGCAAGGGAGGTGATCAGCAACAGGCTACCGAGATCGCTACCCGTAAAATCTACGAGCAGCGCGATGAAAATAGCCACGGTAGTCGCTACGATTACAATACCCCGCCATTGCTCAAAGAAGCCTCGTCTGGCTAATGGACGTTCGATAAGAACGCCGTGTCGCACAACAGAATATCCAACCAGCAGAATAATGAAGGCCACAACCCCGGTGGCGAGTGTATCGAGAACAAGCAAATGTAAAGGGATAGCGTTAAGGGGCGGCAAAACAGCTAACGATGGCGTCCCGTGGTGTTGAAATTCAAACCAATCGACTATAGACCAGATGCCCACGATTCCAAGGATGGTTGTGAGGCCAACCATCAATACAGCAGCTAGAAATAAACCTGGACGCGCGAGATGCCACGAGAGAATAGGCTCCTGCAGTAGTTCTACATCGGTTGGATCATCCCAAAAAGCTCCAGAGAACACCTGGCGCACACTCGGTATTTTACCGGCGTCCATTTCGTCTTCATGCTCATTTCCTCTTTTCCCTATTCTACGCTTGCTATAACTCCACAAGGCACGCATGACGCGATTAATACGGCCCAGTGTAAACCAGGGTCCAATGGCACAGAACGTGACATAGAACAGAAAAAGCACCGGCAAGAGCACAGCCGGAGAAAACAATCCGGTGTTTGTATCATCATACAGCTTGCTGTAGGCTAACAAGCGTATTGTTCCCATAAAGGTAAACGTCGATTGATGAAGAATGAGCATCAACAAAAGGAAGCAACCGAGTAAGCCGCTACTTAGCAGAAGCAGGGGTCGCCGTCTCCGCCAATTTTCATTGATGAGGGCGGCATAATGTAGGCCGATAGCAAACCAGATATACGGCACGCAAATCGCAGGTAACCAGAGTAAGCGCCACAAAAAGTCTTGCGCAACGAGACCTGCATTCTGCACGAGTGGTTTGTCGATAAGTAGCGCTTGCAGAAAGAAGAAAAATGCAGAAAAACCCAGTCCCACAACACCCAGGCGCGCAATCCAGGTCCGTCGGTCTCCATTCAGCCAGACTGTTATTGCTAACCAGAGAAATGTCACCAGGTTAAAAATGGAAAGCGCCAGCGTGATGGTTTGAAAAAGGTGTGTCGGTTCAAGAAAGGTTACGAGCGACATATTATTCTTCTTCGTAGAGCGGTACCCAATCTCCCCTGCGATCCTGCACCAGTGCCGCTCCATTTTCAACCCAGATTATCATACGGTTCATCGTGTAGATGAGTGTCGCCCTTGCCCGCGCAACTTTGTCGTCCACTGCGGTCTCGCTCAATCCCCAGGCGGCATAGATACGGCCGTTCGTTCGGCTGACTGCACGTTTGTCGTGCAGGTTGAGACGAGCCGCGATCTGCTCGTTGGTCATACCTTGAGCCAGCAGTTCCGCCACGCGCAGTTCGTTTGGCTCTAGCAGAGCGCGAGGAGACTGCTCATCAAGATCTCGCACCTCCTGCACTCTATCCTCGATTTCGGGATCAACCAGGCTGCGCCCACTGATGGCATCGCGCAGCAGCGGAACCAGCATACTGGGCAGCAAATAGTTGCTCTTGCGTACATACGCGTAGTGGGTCAGTATGCCAGAGGCACGAAACTCGCGATAGTACTCATCATCGTCCTGGATAGAATAAAAAACGACGGGTAAACGAGGACGCTCACGCCGAATTGCCACTGCGGCCCCTACCCCGCTCAGGGCATTGCGCCCTGCCTTTTCATCGTGCAATTGCACGTCCATCAAGATGACATCTATGTCGAGTTCGAGCGCCCGCGCCACCGCCTCACGGCCACTGGCGGCCTCGCCGACTACCTGTACGACACCCGTTGCCTGTAGACCCTCACGTAGTGCACTCCGTAGTGGTCCATGATCATCAACCAGTAATAATTTGATAACTGCCATCCTTTCCCTGCTCTCCAACAATTACGTATTTTACTGATGTTCTGTTATAAGTATATCAATAGGTGCAAACAAGGAAATAGTTTCTGAGGCCTGAAAAAAATGCACACGAGAACGGACTGCGCAAACAACAATTGTTCACTCTATCTCTGTCAGGCAACCAGGCGTGTTCGCTTTACGCTTGACCCACGGCAAACTATACGATATAGTGAAAGAAAATGGGCAAGGAAGCGTTGGGTACAACCAATACCGCTTCACCCCTACTTTAATTTTAGGTGATTTACATGACAACTTGGCAAACCAATAGCATCCACTTTGGTCTAGCGCTGCATAATCACCAACCAGTTGGTAACTTCCCATGGGTCTTCCAGCAAGTCTACGAGGAAGCCTATTTACCTATGATCGAAGCGCTAGAACGACATCCCAAAGTACGACTTTCGTTGCACTATACAGGTTCACTCCTTGATTGGATGGATGAAGCACAACCAGCCTTCTTGGAACGTATTTCACTGCTAGTTCAACGCGGGCAAGTTGAGATAGCCAGTGGCGGCTACTACGAACCCATACTTTCTTCTATTCCTGATAGAGACAAAGTGGCCCAGATACGTCGTCTGACAGAACGTATTCAACGTGATTTTGGGACAGAAGCTAGCGGCATGTGGATAGCTGAACGAGTCTGGGAACCAGACCTACCTCATTTTCTCAGAGAAGCGGGCATTGAGTGGACAATTCTTGACGACGTTCACTTTAAGAATGTTGGATTAGAAGATCACGATCTCTACGGCTATTATGCCACCGAGGATCAGAGCAGCATCTTAAAAATATTTGCAACCAGTAAGTCGTTACGTTATACAATCCCATGGCGACCTGTCAAAGAGAGCATCGAGTATATGCGCTCTCTGGCAACACCTGATGGAAGGCGCATCATAGTAATGGGCGACGATGGTGAGAAGTTTGGTAGCTGGCCGGAGACCGGCCCATATTGTTGGGGGTCAGAAGGTCGCTCAGGATGGATCGAAGAGTTTTTCACTGCGCTTGAGCAAAACACCGACTGGCTTCACACAACGCCTCTAGGTGAATACGCGCGAAATTATCCCGCACTGGGACGTATCTACATCCCAACATCCTCATATATCGAAATGACAGAGTGGGCACTTCCGCCGCAAAAGTCCTATATCTTTGGCAAACTCCTGCACCAGATAGAAAAAGAAAAACGCGACGATATCCTCCAATTTATGCGCGGAGGCTTCTGGCGCAACTTCCTGGTACGCTACCATGAGATAAACAATCAACATAAGAAAATGTTGCGCGTCCATCATAAAGTGTATGATGCGGGCGCTACCCCTGAAACAGGTCTGGTACAGTTGTGGAAAGCTCAGGCCAACGATACCTACTGGCATGGCCTCTTTGGAGGCATTTATATGGGGCATGTACGTTCTGCGATCTACCATCATCTGATTAAAGCTGAAAACGCCGCCGATCGCACGCGTCACGGCGCTGACCATTGGCAATACTACGAGTATACCGACTTTGACCGTGATAGCCAGGATGAACTGCTTGTTGAGGGTGACCTGCAAAATCTCTATATCGATCCGCATCGCGGCGGCTCGCTTTTTGAGTGGGATATGCGTAGAAGTATGCATAACTTGCTCTCTGTCATGACACGTCACCAGGAAAGTTATCATGAGACGCTGCGCCAATTTGAGCAGGAACGTCGCCAGCATGAAGCGCCCATAAAGCCTCAAAATACCCGCGACAGTGCTGAACCTATCTCACCTCATAGCGCTGTCCGAACGAAAGAGCCAGACCTCGATAGGCACCTCGTCATTGATCGCTATCGCCGCAGCAGCCTGGTCGATCATTTTTTCGCTCCCGCTGTTACGTTGGAGCACTTCGCGCAGGGTCGACACGAAGAACAGGGAACCTTTGTTGAACTTCCCTACGCGACAGACGTCCAGCAGGATGCCAACGGTATCACCGTTACAATGACGCGCGCTGGCCAGGTAAAACGTCCGGGTGCACTGGGACCCCTCCCAGTACAACTTGAGAAGACGCTCTTCGTGCCTTTTGGCGAAGAACGGTTGATCGTGCGCTACATCATTCACAATAAAGGACAGTCACGGCTGCAAACACGTTTTGCCAGCGAATGGAATATTCATTTGTTAGGTGGCGGCGCCAACGATCAAGCCTATTATCATGTTGATGGGCACAACCTTGACGACAACCATTTTGATGGCTCAGGAGAGGTCTTGCAGGTACAGGATTTCCATATCGGGAATTACTGGATAGGGCAGGACGTCGGGTTCTCCCTGAGCAAAGCGACAACCCTCTGGCGTTTCTCTATTGAGACGGTCACTGGTTCGGAAGCAGGCTTTGAGCGCAACCACCAGGGTAGCTGCCTTACATTGCTCTGGCCTCTCTTGCTCGAAGCGCAACAAAGTTGGAGCGTAGAGATAACTTGCACCGGCCAACAACCGTAGTTCGTAACCAGGAGAGGGAAAAAAAGATGAAACGCGTGCTGGCGCTGCAAAATTACTGGGATGATCCGCCAGGCTACCTGGGTAAGATCATGCAAGATCATCATATTCCCTTTGACATCGTCAAGGCTGATGCAGATCCATTTCCTGATCCTGCCGGGTACGGCGCAATTATCGCCTTAGGGGGCCCACAGAATGCCAATGCCCACGACAAATATCCATACTTGTTACAGGAGAAAGCATTTTTGCGCGCAGTCGTCGAACAGGATATTCCCTATCTCGGGATTTGTCTTGGGGGCCAATTGCTGGCAAGCGCTCTGAATGCTCCCGTCACTCGCCATCATATGACCGAAGTAGGTTTCTTTACCGTAAAACTAACAAGCGAAGGGGATAAAGACCCTCTCTTCCAGGGGCTACCGGGCTATCAACAGGTCATTCATTGGCATGAAGATACCTTTGCTTTACCCGGTGGAGCTATCAAACTTGCGAGCAGCGAGAACACTGCCAATGAGGCATTTCGCGTGGGACAGCGAGCTTACGGCCTGCAATACCATATTGAAGTAACCCCAGAAATGTTCGACATCTGGTTTGGGGAAGAAGATCTCATGCTTAATATGAACCAGGCGTTAGAGCCAGCAGTCCTCGAGCAGGTCAAGCGCGATCGGCTGACGCACTACCAGCTCTTTCTTGAACATTCGCGCATCATATTTGAGAATTTCTTAAAGATAAGTGAATGTCTGTAGCGGCCTGGGCTACTTGACGACCAATACCGGGCAGCGGGCTTTCTCGATCAGAGAATGGCTGACGCTCCCCATAATGGCTCCCCTGAGCGGGCTTAGGCCGCGAGTCCCAACAACGATGATATCGGCATTGGTCTCCTCGGCGACTCGCAATATGCCCTCATCAATCTGGCTATCGATAACGACGCGCCCGGTGACGGTGACATCTGGCGAAGTAACGAGGCCGCGTACTTCTTCTGCCGCCCGATCAACTATTTCTTGGGCACGTGCTCGTTCCTCGTCACTGAGGTCATGGAGATGTTGTTCCGGAGCAGGCGTTTGCATTCCAACACTCGACGGTGGCGATACCAGCAGGTGCACAAAGACAACTGTCACCTCCGCCTGTTGGCGGCGGTCTGCCACTTGAGCGCTGAAACGCACGGCACGTTCAGCATTTTCTGAGCCATCAGTTGGAACAAGAACATGGTGAATCACGGGCAGGCCCCTTTCCAAAAATACTTTCTTTGTTAGAAGGACGTTTCACTTCTCACTACGAACAGTCTACCCTACTTATGAGATTGTCGTCTAGTCTTCAAGAGCTTTCAATGGCAACATTGCACATTTTCTTCAGTTTTATCAGGCTCAACGTTTTATCCCTTTTCTTTTCCCCTTCATATCTGCTATACTTGCACACAATATATCCCATAATTTCATTCGGATCTCATCAATTCAAATACTAAGGCGTGTGGTAGCGGATTTCGCAAGGAGCACTCGACAAGGATGTCGCAACAAAAAACCAGTCGACTTAATCGAATCTCTATTGGAGGGGGCGCCTCCGAATTAACACCTTTCACCTTTGCCCGACATTCGGTGGCCTGTGAAAGGCACCCTGACCGCAACGAGGATAGCATCTTCACAGATGAACAAAGTGGTTTAGCTGCGGTTTTTGATGGAGTCGGGGGAAGCGCGGCGGGCGAAATTGCCTCACAAACTGCCGCGCGATCGACACGTAAAAGTTGGAAACGTTTTCTCCAACAAGTACAAAAAGGGCGCAGAGTACAGGGGTTTCTTGAGGAGTGCAGCGAAGTCGATCTCTGCAACATTCTTGAACAACTCATCATAGAAGCGGATGAACAGGTTCGCACTGAAGGAGCAGAACGCGCCGGAACAAGTGACCTGGCGACTACTGTTGCCATAGCTGCGCTTTGTCGCCAACCCAAATTAAAAGGCTACACAATGATCTTTGCCCATGTTGGTGATAGCCGCATCTACTTATTACGAGCGAATGAGACGCTGAAGCGCCTCACTAGTGACGACGGTTTGCTGGCAAAACTGGTAGAAAACCAGATCATCAATCAGTCGGACGCGCTCCGTATCGACCAGGCCATGCGGGCTGATCAGTTATCGGATACGGAATATAGTTACTTCCGCTTGCGTGGTGGCATTACCCAGGCTTTGGGTGGTCCGCAGCCGCCATCTATTCATCTTGACCAGGTCACTATCTACCCGGGTGACCGCGTTCTACTCTGTACAGATGGCATCCACGACAATTTGATTGAAAAAGAGATCGAAGATCTCTTGAAGACAGGAGCGCGCACTACGGCCGCACGCTTACTTATCGAACAATCTATTCGTCGCTCCCAAGAAGAACGTAATATCACCCTACGATCAAAACCAGACGACATGAGCGCTATCGTGATGACTTGCCGCTTTTAACACCTTCTCCATTACTTGGCTACGACATGGTTGCGAGCATACAGTAAGACGTAGAACATCCATATTTCACTGCTCTTCTACACTTCTTCGCTTTCCCAAAAGTACCATGCACCAGCGCTCTAGACATGTGCGATATTCTTGTATGTTACACTGCTATAGAAGTAACATCTCTATTGTATGTAGGAGGATTCGTATTCTGGTGAACAGGAAAATCCGCTATCTTACAGGGCTACTCGTGATGGTTTTTCTCACTAGCTGTGGCTATCAACAAAATGCCCAGTTGACTCCATCACAGCCATTAATAAGCGATAGCGTACATATAGTGCAAGAACAAAGGCCAACACCGACACCTCAATTATCGATCCTCACACACGTCACAACCCCTACACCCCGAGCATCAACAATCCCTTCTCTTGCTCCCCCTTCGAACATTCCTGGTTCAGGTTCAGGGCCTGCACCCTACGGTCCCCCGCCTCCTCTGACAGCTGAGGAGATCCAACTGACGCAACAGCTTTTTGCCTTGATCAATCACGATCGCGCCGTCCGTGGACTCTATCCTTTCATCTGGAATACTACCCTGGCAGGCGGGGCACGCTTGCACAGTTGGAATATGACACACTGCGGCTTCAGCCATACCTGTCCCGACGGACTCAACCAATGCACGCGCATTGCTAATGAAGGCTTCGCTGGCTTCACGGATTGCGGCGAGAATATTGGCCTTGCAGGGCCTTATCCGACACCCTGGGGCGGTGTGTATAATGTCCAGGAGAGTATGATGAACGAAGGGTCAACCGGCTGGCATTTTATTCACCTGACCAGCAAAACGCTCCACCGTATCGGGGTAGGTATCTTTGTGGATTCAAGAGGGTGGATCTGGTTCACTGAAGATATGGTGAGCTAACACGTACGCAAGTCTACAGGAGTAGTTGGAGCGAGAAGCTGCCACGAAACTCGAACCTTAACCCACGAAGATGTGATGTACTTCCCTGATATGTGCATTTACTGCAAGCGTCATTCCTACGGTGGAGTGGGAAAGGTATTGCGAGACAAAGGACGGACAAGCAGCACTGGACATGGGGCGTGATCCAGGACAAAGCGTGCTACATGCCCAATAGACTTTGGCCCGAGAGGCGATCCTCCATATCCTGGAGTGCGGGGGCAGATCACAATCAGGTCTGCATTCCATTCGGCGGCGCAGTTGACGATTTCCCGTTCTGGCCTGCCCTCCAGATGCAGTGTTTCCGCGCCAGGGAGATACCGTTGTCCCTCTTGCAAGATCTCTTGCGCTGCCACCGTTTCTGCCTGCCGCATTCGTTCATACAGTGGCCCGCTCGGCTGACGAGGGCGCAGTAGCCCTTCCCGTTTGCGCTCAATTTCCCCGTGGGGTCCGCTATCAGTCACATAGAGCAGGCCTATCGTACCATCATTCGCATTTGCTACCATAGCAACTGCTTTGCTCACTTGATCGATGTTCATGCCATCCAAACAGCAAAGAACACGCATACTCTTTCCCTCCTAACCAAGCAGGAGCCAGATTGCCAGGGCACCTGCTACAAGCATAAATGGAGTCACCATGATACCAACCTTGAAATAATCCAATCCCGAGACATCCAGGTTCCGCTGACGCAGGATGAGCAACCAGAGAATCGTGGCCAGCGAGCCAACCGTTGTCAGATTTGGCCCGAGATCACAACCGAATATCGTAGCGGCGATAAAGCCCTGCTGCACGGCTTGCGGAGTATGTTGCACACTCTGCAAAGAGGAGGTCATGACAATTGCCATTGGCACATTGTTAATCAAATTGGTTCCCAATGCCGAACCCAGTGTTCCTATCATCACTGCCCCGAAACTCGTGCCCCCGGAGAGATGGAATAGCAACTGGCCAAATTGCTCCGTGAGTCCTGTGCTTTCTACTGCCTCTACGACGATAAACATTCCTGCGATGAAGCCGAAGATTGACCAGGAAATCTGTTTCCCTGTGCTCCAGAGGGTGGTTTGTTTCCAGAACAATGCCGCGATAAACAGCAAGAGCGCACCACCCAGTGCAACGAGTGAGAGAGGAAATTGTGTTGCTGAGGCGATCACATAGGCAATGGCCACCAGGATCAACACTATGCATACATAACGAAAATACGCTTTATGTTTCACAGCTTCCTCTATCGAAGGGAGGCGCTTGATATCGAATTTCCCCTGGAGTTGCCCTCGATAGAGCCAGAAGAAGATCCCCAGATTGATACAGATAACGAGAAGACAGGGGAGCGAGAGCAAGCGGAGAAAGGTCAGCAGGTCAAGAGGGTAGTGCGACATGATGATGATATTAATCGGGTTGCTCACTGGAAGCAGAAATGAAGCGCTATCAGCGATGAAGGTGCAGGCGAAGAGAAACGGGAGCACAGGTAGTCTGAGGCGCGTAACCAGGCTATACACAATCGGCGTTAAGATAAGCGCCGTGGCATCATTCGAGAGGATCATGGATATCAAGCTTCCGAGCAGAAACGTGTTCAAAAAGAGGCGTCGCGCACTGTTTCTCGATAGCCGAGCCGCTTGAAATGCCAGCCAATCGAAAAGCCCGGCCACCTCTGCAAGTACTGAGATGCTCATCAAACCTAGAAAGAAAAAGAACGTGTTCCAGTCATGCGCCAGCGTGGAGAGAGCGTCAGCAGGGGAAACGAGGCCCAGGATGAGAAGGAGTCCTGCTCCCGCAAGTGCTATCAAAGCCTCGTTCGTCTTCCAGGGACGAACCATAATGCCAATCAATGTCAGACCCGCAATGAGCGAGATCAGCAAGGTCCTGGTAAGAACAGGAAGGTGAAAGAAGAGCAACAATGTATCATGTCCTTATGAAATGAAATCCTCTCCTTTCCCACAAGATAGGTACCTTTTTCTAGAAAAGGAAAGAAATTGAGACGGCAGAACAAGAGCCCCGAGCCATTCCACATAACGTATCTTATGCCATTTTTGTTAGCTGGGCAAGGGGTCTTATTCCACAGGATACTACATATGTATGTCAAGCATCATAAGAGCCGATGTCTTACAAAGCAGAGCAGTTTGATGCGAAGGGGATCTTTCCTTTCATTTCTGCATAAAAAGATATGCGAGAAAGCGGCAAAGATATGGGAGAAAGAGTTGTTTTTTGCTCAAGAACCAAGTAAGATCGGTCGAAAAGACAGGAGACACCTTTGAACGAAACCAACATATCCCAGTGGACGGTGACAGCAGCGTATGCAGCAGCTATCCTCTTCGCCATTCACCTCGTCACCTATGTAATTGCCCCTATACGTGATGCAACACCTTCGAGCTCACCGATCGTTGCTGAACTGCTCGCGTTGCTCGGCGTGGCGGAACATCTGCTCCTCTTCCCGGTCGTTGCAGCACTCCCAGCACCGCGGTGGGCACGAGCTGCTGGATATGGCTGGCTCGTCATCGACATGGCGACGGACATCATGCAACTCAATGGGGTTGTCAAACTGACCTATCTCTCGTTGCGCTATGGAGGGCACATTGCCGCCGCCCTGTGGATCGCCTCGGCATCCTGGCAGACTAAAGGGGCGATGCGCATTATCGGCTGGTTCGTAGCACTCGATCTCGCTCTGTACTCGTTCATTGCGTATGTGCCTTTCACGTTTGTCGTGCTCTTGCCTTCACTGGTTCTGCTTCCGCTCTGGCTCTGGCTGGTGGGACGCCTTCTCGCTCGGGAACGTGAACATCAGCAGGGACGAGCTGAGTTTGGCAAGCAGCAAGCAACTCAGCAAGAATGAAGCTTGAAACACATGCATTGGAGGTCTTTGTGCATCAAGCTTCCCTGCTCAAACGAGGATTACTACTCGAATATCTAACGCTGGGCTGGAATGTCGTAGGCGTCATCATCGTCATCTTAGCTGCTCTTACTGCCCGTTCAGTAGCTCTTGCGGGCTTCGGTCTCGACTCCCTCATCGAGATATTTGCATCTATCGTAGTCGTATGGCAACTGACTGGGGTGAATTTGCACCGCGAATGCTCTCTTTGGCTGGTGGTGGGCCGATCCGCTCGCCTCCCAGGTCATTGTTTACTACGGCATTCGTGAGGGCATTCACGCCCTGCGCGAGGGAGCGGCGAGCGAGTAGTCGCGTTGTTATGCCCGTATTTTCTTGGCGAGTGCTGCCAACTCTTGATCATCAGCTCGCTTATAGTCATGAGAGAAGCTGGTGAGGAGAGAAGGTTGGAACGAAAGAAGGTTTCGTATGATTTGTGAACGCCGACTACTATCTATCATCTGTTTTCTTCTGGCCTTGACGATGCTGGAAGGCTGTGGACACAATGCAGCCACTGGCGCGACTGTCCCACCTACGGTGACAACTGAGCCCTCACATCCGGCTGGAACTGGCACCGTGACATTACGCTCTGATGCGCCATCTTATAGGGGAAGTGATGCGATTTCCGTGACATTGAGCAATCAGCGTGTACAGACCATCCAGTTTCCCGATCATCTGACGAACTGCACTGTCGTGTTGTTGCAGCGCAACGTGAACGGGTCCTGGGAATCCATCAATCTCTGCAAGTTGATGATTGCGACAAGGATGCACTCGCTCGAAAGTGGGCAAAGCCTTGCAGTGAAACTCGTTGCGCCTGCCAATCAGTGGTTTCCGGGCCTCTATCGTGTCAGGTTAAGCTATAGCGCGTCTCAGGAATTGAGCCACACGATAACTATTTATTCGGCGATATTCCAGGTACGATGATCGTGCTCTATCTGCTATCTTGTTCAGTCTTCGTTGTTGTATTTGACAATGCAGATCGCCTGATGGGTCGTCCTCAGCCGGGGATGAAGAGGCGATACAACTCATCTGGTAAGACCTCAATGGCGAACCATCGGGAGGGGCAATGGTTGTAACAGAAAAGGGCCAAAGCAGAAGATTCTGAACAGCTAATAATCAGTCGGGATGGCTCGACAGCCGCTTTACAGTGAGTGGCTAGTATCCGGGCGACCGCCCGGTGCAATACGACCTCGATTTTCCAGTGCGAGCTATTTTCATGCTCGCTCAGGTCAAGTTTTGCTTACTTTGTGGGATACACACGTATCAATTTTTTTCAAGAGGAGATGATCCATGTCAGCTACGAATGAACAGCAATTGAAGAACTGGTGGGCTGAGGGTGATACCCCCGTCCATGCCGATTCGCAGGTGGCCTATCTCGTCGATGCGCACTCCACCTTCCTCACGATGTGCCGCCATTTGCTCATGGCACGCAAGTACATCTACATTGCTGCCTGGGGGATGACTCCCCTGATGGCACTGGTGCGTGGCACAGACCAGCGCGCAGGACCAGACGGCAGTCCAGAACAGGAGGCGCTCCTGGCTGAGCTCCGCGAGGAGGGTCTCCAGGAGCCTGAGATTGACTTCTGGTGTACACACGATCTGACCGTGCAAGCAGTGCTGGGATATATGGTGAGCAAGGGTGTTGAGGTGAAAGCACTGATCTGGTCCAGTTCAGAGCGGTTTTCACACTGTGACCCTAAAGCGGCGCACGAGCAACTCACGCAGGTAGGCGTCTCCTGCATTGTGGATGACAGCGCCCATGGCGTTCTGCATCACCCCATCGAGTCCTTACATCAAAAAATCGCGATCGTGGATGGTACCCATGCGTTTGTCGGCGGCATCGATATGCTGATTGAACTGAGTGGCGATTACGATCGGTGGGACACGCACTTCCATCACTACTCCTCTCCTTTGCGGAGTAATGAAGAGGATCGCACTCCGCACAACTGGCATGATGCTCACGCTATTATCGAAGGACCGGCAGTGGGGGACGTGGAACTCAATTTTCGCCAGCGCTGGAATGATGTCGTCCAGCGACACGAGTGGGACAACCAGCTGCTGGTTCCCGTGCATCCACTCCCATCTCCATTGGAAAGCACGAGCCTGGTGCAAGTAGCTCGTACGATCCCAGCACACACCTACAGTTTCGCCCCAGAGGACGGTATCCAGGGCATTGCCCAACTCTATGCAAACGCACTCAGCAATGCGCACCACTTTGTCTATATGGAGAACCAATACTTTTGGACCCATGCATTCTTTGGGATTGACCGTCCGCGCCTGGGAACCGATAGCCCAGATATGGAGCGCAACATACACGAGCTAGCGGCAGCCTTGCAGCGTGGCGCGACCGTCGCACTGGTGCTGCCTGACCATCCGAATGTGGGTCGCGCTTTCACCGATGCAGGGCTTGCACGCTTACGTGAAGAAGCGTCCGAAGCGGCGGCACAGGGGCGTATTCAGGCTTTCAGCCTGACTGCTTCATCAGAGGTCGATGGCGAAGAAGACTACCGGCCGATCTACGTGCATGCGAAAGTCACGATCATCGACGATCTCTGGTCCACGGTCGGCTCCGCCAATCTGAACAACCGGGGCATGCGCGATGATACCGAAATGAATGTCGCAGCGTTCAATGCAGAACTGGCGCGTGGGTTACGCATGTTGCTCTGGGCGGAGCACCTCGAGCTGATTGGTGAAGAGAGTATGCTGACTGTGGCCTTTCACCTGGGCCACCAGCGGCAGAGGCGAAGTGTAGATGAGCGAGCGGCAAGGCTTTTACAGTCCTTGCAAGAGACACTCGGGGACCCATTGGTAGGTCTGCAATTGATGATCGAGCGTGCGCAGGACAATCTGCGCCGGTACAAAGCCAAACAGCCCCTGGTGGGCCACCTCCTCCCCTATTTGACGGGTGAAGAAGGGAAGCAGCATGGATTGAATTTCCACGAAGAACACGGCTGGGTAGAAGTGCCTTAGAGTTAGAGGACATGATTGAAGGAGATTCCCTGCGTTCTCAGAACGATTCTCAGCAATCGCTCCCCATGGCTCAGTCTGAGCCATGGCATACCTACACGGATGCCGCCGTACTTGAAACCTTTCATGTCGAAGGAACGATGGGCCTGAGCGATGAAGAGGTACGGGTACGCCTCACATGCTATGGACCCAATCGGCTCTCTGAGCTTACTATTTCTGTCGCTATCGGGCTGATCATTGAATTGGCTCATGGATGAACACATAATGTAATCGAGGATTACAAACGCGTGACGCCAAATCAAGGGATACGAAATGCTGCACGGGATGGAGCTTTGGTCGGGCTGGTGTAACTGTCCAGAATGAACCTTGTCTGCTATACTAGCGCCCTGACGTATCCTGTCCACTTGTTGTCATTTCATGGTAAGTGTACTATCATGAGAAACTTCAAGAGAACCACAGCGTGTTACATAACTCAAGCGAAGGGGTGACTGCTATGTCTTGGACACCATTAGCAGAGCGATTTGATAGGCTTCCATTAATTCTTGCAGGTCCCATTCTCCGTCGCACGGAACAGCATGCGGTCACTGTATGGCTCGCTTTAAAAGAATCCCAAATGGTTACCTTGCGTATTTACGCAAAAGATGATACCGGGAACCTTCTTGAACAGTTGAGCGGTACGCGCCGCACAATCCGTCTGGGCGATCATCTTCATCTTGTGGCTGTCACAGCTCATTCCACGAATCATGATGAATCGTTGGCCTGGGGTTCCTTGTACTACTATAACCTTTTCTTCCAGGCCACAAGCTCAGCGGATGGTCAGGTGCCTGAGACAGCCGCCCATCTTAGTACGCCAGGAATCCTCAACATGGATTCCTCAACGGCTAGCCTGTTGGAACGCCTAGTGTATCCAGGACATACACTTCCCAGCTTCGTCTTGCCCCCGCCAGATTTGAACCAGTTCAGCATATTTCATGGTTCCTGTCGCAAACCGCACGGACTTGGGAAGGAAATGCTCTCAGCGCTTGACACCATTCTCGAGGATTCGGCCCAAAATTCAGAACATCGTCCGCAACAGCTCTTTTTGACCGGTGACCAGATTTATGCTGATGATGTAGCAGAGCCACTGTTGTTTGCGATCATAGATGCAGGCACCTTTTTGTTTTCAGGAAACCAGGAAGAGGTCCTTCCGCTGGTTGACGTTCCTGCTCGCCTGCTAGCACCGGGAAATCGAGAGGACACTGTACGAAACAAGGCGTTCTTTACTTCTGAGGTACCAGAAAGCCACTTATTATCGCTGAACGAATACACGACCATGTATCTTTTTGCCTGGTCGGATTTGCTTTGGCCGGACGATTTGCCCATCCCAGATTATGTCGACGCCTACCCGAATGGGTTACCTGATCCTGCGAAGCAAGCGAAGGCAGAGGCGGAGTACCAGCACAAAACGGAGCGTTTACGCGCATTCCGCTTGGCACTCCCCCAGGTACGGCGAGCGCTAGCAAACATTGCGACCTACATGATCTGTGACGATCATGACGTGACCGACGATTGGTACCTTGACGGAGCCTGGTGTCAACGTGTATTGGGAAACGATCTGGGGCGACGGATCATTTTCAACGCTTTGGTAGCGTATGCATTATTCCAGGCCTGGGGCAATACACCAGAACAGTTCGATGCACCAAACGGAACAGCCCTTCTCGAAGCAGTCGATGGATGGCATGGAGACGAGTCAGATCTGCGTGTAGCTACCATCTCTCAGGTCATTGGTTTACCTCGTGACTTCGGCGGCAGTGGGCAACTGCGCTGTCCGGAGCAGGCGCTACGGTGGCACTATACATTTACAGGCCCCCAGTACCACGTCATTGTGTTGGATACGCGCACCCAACGCATCTACCTGACGCCCAATGAGTTTCCAGGACTCTTATCACCCGACGCAATCGACTCACAAATCATTGGGAGCGCGAATAAACATGCAGAAGTGACGCTGATTATCTCGGCTACACCTGTCCTGGGCATAGACTTCGTGGAAGCTATCCAATATTGGAATAGGTTACGTACCAAAAACACTTATACCTACGACCCTGAGGCCTGGGGACTGGAGCGGCTCACTTATCAGAGGTTCCTGAAGGCTATCAGCACACTCGAACGTGTGGTCATTCTTTCGGGAGATGTCCACTTTGCTTTTGGCTCAAGTTTGGAATACTGGGATCACCACACAAAGGCAACCGCAAAGATTGTTGATTACACGTCAAGTCCGTTACTCAATGAAGGGTCAGGAGCCCAAATAGTAGCTTTGACAATGGGATATCCAGAATTCTTCCACCTCTTGAGAAAAGAGGAGAAGACATCGACAGACCTGTTCGCCTGGGATGTCGTGGCTGACAATCACCAATCTTTCGATGAAATGCTTCACCTGTTACGCTCGCATGTCTTTCAGTTCTGGTGGTCTATCCCCAAACTGTTAGATATCACGAAATCTCCCCACGAGATCGTTTTCCCGGCTCAAGGGTGGCCTCAAGGAGCATTCAAGAAGCTTCCTCCACATCGCAGCTATCGATTGCACTACCTGCAAAATATACATAATCCACAGCAGGGAGCAAACCAACAGGAAAAGCCTGCAGACCCCAAAGAGGCACTAAAGAAGCCTCTCGAGCGAGGGCACTCTTTCTTCCAGAGAGTGGTAGAGGGCACAGAGCACCTTGGGCAGGAACTGGCAAAGAGGAGTTCTCTCGCAGCAGATGCGACACAGCACCTTGACGAGTTGTTGGACCAGAGGAAGGCGAGCAAGCACATAGTAGGTTATGCCAATATTGGTGAAATTGGCTTTCAGTGGACGGAGAAAGAAAAGAATGTGATGCAGCGGCTCTGGTGGTGGCATCCTGATAATCCAGAGCGACCTACCCCGGCTACTGAATACCGTGACACGCTCTTGCTCCCAGTGCACGATGCGGCTCCTCCACTCCCCTAGTCATGCATGGAATCTGCTGTCTCTGGTATTGCTCTCCATGGACGCAACATACCGATCTTGTCGACTCCGGTAAACCAGAGGTTACGGGTGGCGTCCATAGCCAGGCCCAGCGGTAAACTGCCACGCGTAGGAATGCGATAGTAGATGAAACGATGTGCTGCGACATCCAGACGCGCTATCACGTCTTCTGCCATAATCGTCACCCAGACATTTCAGAAATCCTCACACATCACTTGCTCACGCATCTGTCTGTGTCCAGGCTACAGCCACTCTCTATCATTCTAGCTACAAGCATGTACGAAAGAGAAAACGAACAGGTTGCAAAGTGCGTGCTGGGGAGGTACAATGATAATGAAACAAGTGTTGCGTAACACATACAACAACTATTGCAAAGCGAGAAAGAAGAAGATGACAGAGCGCGAGTGGCTGCTCTTTACTCCGCAAATACCAGCGTTCCCCTCTAGTATGCGCGTTATGGTGTGGCGACGCTTGCAGGGTGCGGGTGCCGTGAGCCTGCAAAACGGGGTGTGGATTCTCCCCCGCTCACTGGAACATGAGCGCCTCATCCGCGATCTCTTCGCAGAGGTAGAACGCCAGGGAGGTAGTGGATTCATCTTGATAGCTGATGCATTCGATCCCACCTTTCACACGCGTATTGTCGCACGCTTTCAAGCCGAGCGCGAACAGGAATACGCAGAATTTGGTGAACGCTGCGAGGCGTTCCTGCAGGAGATCGAGAAGGAAACGCAAGCTCAGAAATTTACGTTTGCCGAACTGGAAGAGAATGAACATGATCTGCTGAAGTTGACGAGCTGGCTCCGCAAGATTCAACGTCGAGACTTTTTTCGCGGACCGCGCAGTGAAGGCGCAGTACATGCGCTTGCCCGGTGCCGCAGGGCACTAGACACTTTTACCGCGACTGTCTACGCGAAGGCCGGGCTTGAATCTACAGACGAACATCATGCATCGCTTGAAGAGGAACCATAACTTGCAGGCAACTTACGGCACGACCTGATGTGTGAAGAGAGCATCTCCTCAGGATGATGCAAAGGAGAAATGATGCAACAAGATCTCTCAGTGCGTTCTCAGAACGATTCTCAGCAATCGCTCCCCATGGCTCAGACTGAGCCATGGCATACCTACACGGATGCCGCCGTCCTTGAAACCTTTCATGTCGAAGGAACGATGGGCCTGGGCGATGAAGAAGTACGGGTACGCCTCGCGCGCTATGGACCCAATCGACTCTCTGAGGATGAAAGGGAGCCTCTCTGGAAGGAGTTCCTGGAGGAGTTGCGCGAGCCGATGATCCTGCTCCTGCTGTTCACAGGCGTACTCTACGCTGTGTGGGGCAACCTGGCTGATACCGTGACGATCTTCGCAGTCATCCTGTTCGTGATCGGCATTGAGCTGTACAACGAATATCGCGCCAAGCGAGCCATCACCGCTTTGAGCAAGCTGGCTGAGCCAACGACATCGGTAAAGCGGGGAGGACAGGCCGTCGAGATCCCTACTGATGATGTTGTTCCCGGTGATGTCATCCTGTTGCATGCTGGCCGTCGTGTTCCCGCAGACGGGCGCCTGATCGAAGCGTATGGCCTGGCCATCGACGAGTCGGCACTCACGGGTGAGTCGGTATCTGTGGAGAAGGAAGCTGACCTCGTCCTTCCGCAGAGCACTCCGCTGGCTGAACGACAGAACCTGACCTTTGCCGGTACCGTGGTTGTGCGGGGGCGAGGAACTGCCATCGTCGCCGCGACTGCTATGCAGACCGAAATCGGACGTATCGCCGGGGTGGCGCGTGAGGTCAAAGCGCCGCGCACCCCGTTGCAGGTAGCGATGGGCGGACTCAGCCGCTCGCTCGTCTGGATCGCGCTTGGCTTCAGCCTGGTCGTCCCCCTGCTGGCATTGCTCTTTGGGAGCCTGTCCCTGCAGCAGGCGATCCTGACCGGTCTCTCGCTGGCCTTTGCGACCATCCCTGAGGAGATGCCCATCATCATCACGATGGTGCTGGCATTGGGTGCCTACCGGCTCTCACGGCAGCAGGCCATCGTCAAGCGGCTGCAGGCGGTCGAGACACTTGGATCGGTGACCGTTATCGCCACCGACAAGACGGGCACGCTCACCAGGAACCAGATGGTGGTGGATCGGTTCTTCCCCGAGGCGCTGGACCGCAAGATGCTCGCAGTGGGTGCGCTCTGCAACGATGCGACCGGAACAAGCAAGCTCATTGCCAATGATCCGCTGGAGGCGGCCCTCCTGCTGGCGGCGAGAGAGAAGGGTATCGATGTGGAGGGGCTGCGTCGTTCTTGCCCCCTGCGCGATGAGTTCACCTTTGATACCATGCGCAAGTTGATGTCGGTGGTCTACAAGCGGGATGGGATGCTCTGGAGTGCTGTCAAGGGAGCGCCGGAAGCACTCCTGGTCCGCGCCACCAGCCTGGCAACAGATACGGGTGAGCGCCCATTGACCGAAGCCGAGAAGCAAGCCACGCTGACGATGGCATCCCAGATGGCTGGCGCAGGACTGCGGGTCATCGCCTTTGCCGAGAAACCCCTGCCAGACGTTCGACCAACACAAGCCGAAGCCGAGAGCGGCCTGACGTTCATCGGCCTGGCGGGACTGGCTGATCCTCCGCGACCGGAGGCGCGAGATGCTATTGCGGCGTGTCATACCGCCGGCATCCGACCTCTGATGATCACAGGTGACCATCCACTGACGGCCCGTGCCATCGCGCAGCAGATTGGGCTTGACACCGATGGGCGGGTCTTGACGGGACCGGAACTGGACGCCCTATCAGACGAAACGCTTGGGGATGTCGCCGAGCAGGTTTCACTTTACGCCCGCACGACCCCTGAGCACAAGCTGCGCCTTGTCAAGGCTCTGCAAGCCAGTAGAGAGCGTGTCGCGGTCACGGGGGACGGCATCAACGATGCCCCCGCCATGGCGGCAGCCGATATCGGGGTCGCGATGGGCGAAAAGGGCACCGACGTGGCCCGCGAGGCTGCCGCCATGGTATTGGCCGACGATAACTTTGCCACGATTGTCCACGCCATCGAAGAGGGGCGTATCCTGTTCAAGAATCTGCAGAAAGGGGTCCGCTACTATCTCGCGTGCAAGGTAGCGCTGGTCGCGGTGACACTGCTCCCCGTGCTGCTGCGGGTGCCGGTGCCTTTCTCGCCGGTGCAGATCATCCTGATGGAACTCTTCATGGATGTGGCTGCCTCGGCAGCTTTCGTCTCCGAACCTGCAGAGCCGAGCTTGATGCACCACCTACCGCGTGACCCGCGAGAACCCTTCATGAACAAGGCGATGGTGCGCAGCATCTTCACCTCGGCGGCGGGACTCTTTGCCGCTGTGTCCCTGGTCTACCTGGTCACCTGGTATAGCGGCGCGGGGCTTGCCACGGCTCAAACAGCAGCCTTCGTCACCTGGTTGCTCGGCCATGTCTTCCTGGCGCTCAACCTGCGCTCCCAGCGTGAACCGCTGTTCCGCCTGGGCCTCTTCTCGAATCGTCTAATGGGCTGGTGGGCGGCGGCAACAGTGCTGTTCGTCCTGGTGGTGACGTTCGTTCCCGGCGTACAGATGCTCTTCAAAACAACCTCGCTGAGCGCTGGGACATGGGCGCTCGCAATCGCGGCGGCGCTCGTTGGCACGTTCTGGATAGAAGTCAAGAAGTGGGTCACCTCCCGACGTTAAGCACGGGAAAAGGGAACATTTCGCGTTACAGAATGACCACGGGGTTGATTTCCGGGATCGACGGGCACTCCATCGGCAAAAAGGACCTCAGTCCCGTTCCGTTAGAAGAGAGTGTAGCTTCATCGTACACGATGGGAGTCGATGCACCCGAGCAAAGCATTTCGTACAGTTTGGTGTAACAATGAACGAACACCGCTGCAGATGGACCCCATATTATGCCAGGGCTTTTCAAAAGCATATGAGTCAAAGCAATCAGGCAGTAAAATGAACTGGATTTTCCACGTCTTCTGTGATATGCTTAGGCGTAGAGAACCACTTATTCGCAGTAATGCAGGCGATGAAGCTCGCCTTTTAAATTCCCCTAAGGGATGATAGCTTCTATGAGGCTCGTCGGAGCGTTATAGAGGCTTTTTTTCTGTTCTATTCTCTATAGGAGACAGGAGATGTGTCTGGATGATTGATGGACCTGCTTTCCCCTCCTTGAACGAGGTGCAGGCACTGGCCCAGGTGGTACGTGCCAATATCGCACAGGTCATCGTCGGCAAGCTCGATATCATCGATCTCCTGCTGGTTGCGCTGCTCTCCGATGGACACGTCTTGCTGGAAGATGTGCCGGGTATGGGAAAAACGGTGATGGCGAAAGCTCTGGCGCGATCTCTCGGCGCAACGTTCCAGCGTGTGCAGGGGACGCCCGACCTCTTGCCTACCGATCTGACGGGTGTCAGCTACTTCGATCAGCGGCGCGGTGAATTCGTCTTTCGCCAGGGACCGATCTTCGCGCAGATCCTGCTCGTCGACGAGATCAACCGCGCGACGCCGCGCACGCAGTCAGCACTGCTTGAGGCAATGGCTGAACGCCAGGTGACGGTCGAGCGCGAAACCATCCCTTTGCCGAAACCGTACCTCGTGCTGGCCACGCAGAACCCCGTCGAACTGGAGGGGACTTTTCCCCTGCCGGAGGCGCAGCTCGACCGCTTTTTGCTGCGCGTGCGCGTTGGCTATCCGTCAGAAGATGAAGAAGAGATCATCTTGCATCGTTTCAAAAGCGAAGAGCCACTCGAGGCGCTGCGGCCGGTTGTCTCAGCCGAACAGGTTGCGGCGCTCCAACAGGTGGTCCGGAAGGTCCAATGGCAACCTGATGTAGAGCGCTACCTCCTCGCTGTTGTGCGTGCCACGCGGGAACATCCCGCCGTGAATCTTGGCGTGAGTCCGCGCGGCACCCTTGCCCTCTACCGCGCCAGCGAAGCCTACGCTGCGCTGCAGGGGCGTGACTACGTCCAACCGGACGATGTGAAGCGGTTGGCGACCAGCGTACTGGCACATCGTCTGATTACGACGACACGCGCTCGATTGCGAGGGGGCGAAAGTTCAGCGATCATTCAGGAAATCGTGGAGGCTACGCCAGTGCCAGTTGAGACGATTGCGGTACCGCACAAGGGATGATACGCATGGATACCGATCGCTTCAACAAGACACGCGATGAAACGCTGCTCAAGCGCCGTCCCTGGTATGTGCTGGCAGTGGCCCTCCTTCTCCTCAGCGCCGTCACGCGCCAGCCGATCGCTTTTCTCGCGGCTCTGTTTGCTTTCGTCATCGCGAGTGTTCCTGAGATCTGGTATCGCCTGGCACTGCACCATCTCGCGCTTCGCCAGCAGGTCAATCAGAAATATGTCTTCTTTGGGGAGACACTGACCCTCTCGATCAGCGTCGAGAACCAGAAACTGCTGCCGCTACCCTGGCTGGAGATTGAGGATGAGATTCCCGAACACCTTACCCTCCTGACGGGACACACATCGCCGACATACAAAGTCAACCGGGTAATGTTGGTGAACACCTTCTCTCTCTGGCCATTTCAACGTGTGACGCGGCGCTACCGGTTCTGCTGCAGCGCTCGCGGGGTCTATACCTTTGGCCCAGCAACCGTGCGCAGCGGTGACCCCTTTGGCTGGCTTGTACGCGAAGAACGGGTGGCTGCGCGTGAAACGCTCCTGATCTACCCATTGGTCGCGCCGGTCGAGTCCTTTGGCCTGCCCCCTCGGCATCCGTTCGGCGAACGTGCCACGCCACGCCGCCTCCTTGAAGATCCCCTGCGCGTCGCGGGAGTGCGCGATTACGCCCCGGGCGACGACCCTCGCCGCATCCATTGGAAAGCGACCGCGCGCGCAGGAGAACTGCGCAGCAAGATCTATGAGCCCAGTAGTCAATATCGCCTCCTTATTCTCCTGGATATCAACACCTATGCCGAACCGTGGATGGGCCTCGACCCTGTCATCCAGGAATTGTCGATCGCCGCGGCAGCTTCCGTGGCCATGTGGGCGCTCGACGAAGGTTACGCGGTAGGTCTGCTCGCCAATAGCCTGATGACTGGACTCGCCGGAGAGAGTGCGTCCGCAAGCGATGAGCGGCGATCCCAGAAGCCGCCAGTGGACGCTGCCCATGCCGCTCAGGCTTTCATCCATCGCGTGCGTGTCCCGATGGCGAGCGATAGCGGGCAGCGCGAACAGATTCTCTCGGCACTTGGCCGGCTCCTCCCCTACTTCGGCTCGCCGATGGACGCGCTCGTTGATGCAGAGCGGTTCACATTGCCTCTCGGCACGACCGTCGTTCTCGTGAGCGCGGCAGCAGTGATTCGTGAGACCACCATCGAGAGCCTGGTAGACCTGCGCACACGCGGAACGATGGTTCACCTCGCGCTGACGGGCGATGCGGATAGCGCAGTGGGCGCAGATACCTCTGATTTGCCCGTGCACCGATTGGGCGGAAGGGAGGTGTGGCATGAACTCGTCAGGAATGCCGGCGACGCAACGTACAACGGCATCGGCAGAAGCACCAAGAGCCTCCACCTGGATTGAACGCTTCGCTCTCCCGATCGCTGTTAGCGCGATGGAGGCGCAGCCGATTGCGCTGCTCATCGCGCTTCTCGCGGTCCTGATCGCAGGACCGCGAGCAACTCCGCTGTTTGGAGCGGGCACCATTGCGCTTGTCGCACTGGGGCTACTCTGGTGGGCAATGATCGTGGAACGCGTCGCCCGGCAATCGACCGGTGGAAAGCGAAGAGCATGGCTTTATCTCCTCGGCTGGCTCGTCGCTTTTCTGTCCGTCACGGGGCAATATCTTCCATCCCTAGCCAGGGGAGAGAATATCTTTGCCGTCCTCCTTGCCGCGGTGCTCGTGACCTGGCTCTGGCGCCGCACGCTACCACGCGCACAGGCTGGTTTCGAATATGGGCAGATCGCCACCTCCTTCAGAGTTGGTTTCGGTATACTGCTCGGCATTCTGCTCATCGCGGTCGTGCTGCCGGAGCAGCAGGCGCTGCGCGATGCACTGGCGAATGCCCTGCCCATCTTCTTTCTCAGCGGATCGGTCGCCCTCTCCCTGGTACGCCTGGGGGATATCCGCAACGCCCACCGCGCCTTGGCCGGCTCTCAACAGGCTGATCCGACGCGCCCCTGGCTCCTCGCGCTCACGATCTTCGGAGTAGTTCTCATTGCCATCGTCATCGCCATCGAATCGATCTTCTCCTTCGCCTCCTTTGAGTTGGTGTTGACAGTGCTCACTCCGCTATGGAACGTGCTTGGAACACTTGTCAGCTGGATTCTCTATGGTCTCATCTTCATTGTCGTGTCTCCGATCTTCTATCTCATCTCCTTTATGGTAGGTTTGCTGCCCAATCATGCGCCCTCGAAACCCCAGCAGCTTGACCTGGCGAAGAAGCCGCCACCACTCCGTCAGCCTGCGAACCCTCTGACGATCCCTCCTGAAATTCTCGTGCTTGGCCGCTGGGTGTTCCTTGCGCTGGTCCTGTTCATAGTCCTGCTCGTGGTGAGAGTCACTCTGCGGCGCTGGCTGAGGGCAAACAAGAGCGAGGGGATCGAAGAAGTGCGCGAGGGGTTGGATGCGCGTCCGCTGCTAGGTCAGCGCTGGCACGAGTGGTGGAACCGCCGTAGGCGTCACAGGATTGACGCAGTCCAGCTCGAACCGCTCGATCCCACCTCAGCTCGCGCTCGCTATCGCGAGATGCTCCAGGAAATAGCTACCGCAAAGGACGACCTGGCCCGGAATCCAGCCGAAACGCCCACTGAATATGAGACGCGGCTGCTCGCCCATTTAGATTCAGTCGCACCAGGCGCACAAGACCCAACTAACAGGAATAATGAACCAACTGACACGGCCATTCTAGACGAACTGACCCAGGCGTATGTGAGCGAGCGCTATGGTGGCAAATATACGGAGCAGAGCCAACGAGCCAATTTGCAAGCATGGGTGCCCCGCTTAATAGCGCGAGTGACCGGCAGAGCATCGACCAGTGTATCAAGACGTCGCGCACGCCCCTGAGTGGAAATGTTGTGTCACTCATCGGGTGTTGTTTCAACAACAGGGAAGAGAGGAACATATGCCTATTCGCTTTGAACGGCGCGAGAAAATGGCCCGCTACCTTGACCCTCGCACAAACTTCCAGGAAACGACCATTGCCTGCGAAATGCGCTGGGACCCTTTGACGGGTCGCAGTGGACGGGTGGCTCATGGGCTGGGGTTTCACATCTACCCGCTGGATGTTGCGCCACTCGTTGCTGCCTCGCAACCTTCCTGCCCTTTCTGTCCTGACCGGCTTTTTGAGGTAACACCCAAGTTCCCCGTGCAGATCGTCCCAGAGGGACGCCTGAAGCTCGGGGAGGCCGTGCTTTTCCCTAACCTGGTGCCCTATGATGAACATAGCGCGGTCACTGTCATGAGCCAGGAACACTACGTGCCCCTGGGAAAATTCACACAATCCCAGCTCTTTCATGCTTTCCGTGTCTGCCTGGACTATTTTCGACAGGTCCAGCGGCACCCACAGACTACCTATGCGCTCGTCTTCTGGAATTATTTTCCCGCCTCAGGAGGAACCCAAATCCATCCCCACCTGCAGGTCTTCGCTACCGATACGCCTGGCAATGCCCTCGAAGAGGAATTCACCTCCAGCGTGCGCTACTATCGTGAGGAAGGACGGTCCTATTGGGCAGATTTGCTTCTGGAGGAAGAGCGTCTGGGAGAGCGATGGGTGGGGCGAGGGGCACAGAGCGCCTGGCTTACCAGCTTTGTCTCCCAGAGTCTGTTGGCAGATACGCTCGTCCTCTTTCCAGAACACCAGACGATGCTGGATCTTTCCGATGAAGCATTGG
>WNGG01001452.1_pt1 | contig 62174 bp, 49 predicted proteins | sample 5400661 | NCBI WGS metagenome assembly WNGG01 (sample SAMN13153372, study PRJNA577476) | soil metagenome | isolation source: 100 cm soil or saprolite under Garry oak tree replicate 1 | place: USA:California | collected 2016-06-15
ATGTCAAGCACGCATCTACACATAGACACATTGTGACATTATATGATACGCATCTCGCTTGTTGAAGGGACCATTACAATGAGTATAGGAAGCTGAGTTTGCAACTTTGCTGTGACGCGGCTGAGTCACAATGATCCTACCCATGTGCTGAGATTATCACTCAGGCACGGGGAGGAAATGATCCTATCCATGCCCTTTACCCCCATCCTCAGCTTCCCAGCCTTTTCTAAAAACTCGATATCCCGTAGACAATGATGTGCGTATATGCCTCTGGTTGGCATATCGTTTTCAACCCTTCTTGGTATTCCGAGCGTTTTTGCCCGGCGGCGCAGTGCCATCCAGGTACGCTCAGGAAACGCGGTAAGAAGCGTTCGCGCTTCTTCCGACGGGTACATGGCGGCAAGGCGGTGATTTTCCTCCTTTGTCCAGCCGCTGCCGTTTGATGTCGTTCTTCGTATGTACCTCGTGTCAACTCCCCAGTCAGGTAACTTCCATTCTATTGAAATCTGTAACCAGCTTGGGACGGGGTGACTGAGGACGACCCGGCGAACCAGCGCACCAACAAAGCGCATTCGCTGTGCAAACGGAAGCTGTCCCCACTTTTGACGGATTGCAGGCAGTATGGTGTATATCTGATACAGGATTTCTTCTACGTCCTCCTCTCCGTTGTCTGTTGGGTTCAGGTCAGTGTGCAGCTTGGCTATTCTGCCCTCAAGTCCTGCACACTCATTGGCAAGGTCGATCTTCATCTGCTTGGTTTTGGGTATGTCAGGGTTTGTGAGAACAGCGAGGACTTCTTGCCGTTTCCGCTCAGCACCGGCAATCTGATCCCGAATGAGCTGCTCCCGCCGCAGCTCTTGCGCCTTGTTGGCCAGCCGCTGCTTCACAATCGCATCCTCCCAATCACTAAACAGGGTGGGGTCAATTGACTCAACACGTGCGAGAAAGCGCTCCAGGAAGATGTGGTCAAGTGTACGTACCAGCACAGAGAAGTTGTAGTTATGGTGCAGCCCGGCATCGTTGGTACACCGATAGGTGCCGCCTTTCTCCGGTGACACGTAAATGGTTCTTCCCTGTTCATCCTTGATGACCTTGCGAAGCAGTGCCTGTACCTCGCCCCATCTGCTTACCCGCTCCGGCTTCTGCCGCTCCCCCTGCAAATCGTAGGTACTGATCCGCTTATGGGCATACGCGAAAAGCACCTCATCAACAATAGGCTCGTGGTTCTGCTCAATAACGCCCCCATCTAAAGGAAGCCACCAGCCGATGTACACGGGATTGGTGAGAATACTCTCTATGCCGCCTCGCCCTGGTTTGTAGTTGCCCGCATACGGGCCATGGGTAATCTCTTTTATCCGAAACCGGCTGATGCTCTTGCCGTCCACCCAACTTTCAAACTTGGGGAACAGGTAGGGCATCTGCTCCACTTCCCGACAGAGGTGCGCCACATTCCCATCAAGCTCTAGGAAGCGCTTAAACAGCCAAAACACAATCTCAGCGTGCGGGCGGTAGAGAGCGTACTTTTTTCGCTTCGGGTCTGTCCGGTCAACGATATAGCCCGGAACAAGGAACCTGCCGTCATAGTAGCCATTGTCACTGGCGGTACTTTTTGCTCCCCCCAAAACGAGCTTCATCCACTTGAGGTGTCGTGCTGACTCCTCTGCCTCAAGCATAAACACGCGCTGGGAATAATCATCCTCAAAGTTGAAATTCATCCGAAGCGTTGCAATCCAGACGTGGTGGTCATGGCACTTTTTCATGAGTACCGCCGGTGTTATTAACCAGGGATCGCGGGTGAAACGATTGACATGGACAGCACCGATCCAGCCTACCTTTTCTTCCTCAATCAGCCTCACCATCCGGGTCATGCCAGGACGTTCATGGATAGCAAGTGTGCCACTCATTGCCTCATCGTCTGCGATCACCTCAATATGTCCGGTACACCCCATCGCTCGAAAATGCTCCAGGAATTTATCTGTTTGCATCTCAAAACTATGAATGTGGTTCTGTACTTGCGCAAGGCTTGACTGCCTGACGTAAATGAGTCCGTCGTCATCCTTGGGGAAGTCAGACAAGCTCATTGTCCGAAGGTAACTTGTGGTATTACCTTTGCGCTTGATGCTTTTCGTGCTCATGGTGTATTCTCCTTAACTCATTCGCAATGTCTTGTAAGACAGCATAAAAAATCATCTTGTCTTCTGGTGACAAAGATTGCTGGGAAAGAACACGAGGTGGGGTGGCTGCGCTGGCGTTTGCTTGCAGCACGGTATACGGTTGGGGTACTTCTGAGATTGGTTCTGGCATATTGACAGTGTTGGAAAGTAAAGAGGCGTGGTGAGTGGTGGTGATATCGTTGGAACATCACCCACAGGAGAGGATACCTTGCCATATACTATACCCGAAACACTGATCATTGTGCAAGACCTTTTCTACAATGTGTGAACCTACGAATACACGCTCCTTAACTTCCTCGATACATGACGATAATCTGAATGTGGTGCGGGTCAGTTGGTAAGGTTGTATTGCCTCCTGCAAGGTGTATTGATGCGGCTTGAATGCCTGGAGACTGCAACAGTGTGGTGATGGCTTGCTGTTTAGGCTTTCCTGCAAGTAACGTACTCAGGTGCTCTTTCTCTGTTGAGCGTATCTGGTAGAGGTACGTTGCGTCCATCTTCAGAGCAAGCGTTGCAATTCCTTTTGTGTGGTCTGTGATAGTTGCGTGTACGATAGTGACCTGGATATCTCCGATAAGGCTGTAGGTAGCTCCAAGCGTTGTTGTTGCTTGGGATGTGAGCAACTGCGTAGCATCCTGGTAGAGCTTGTTAGCATCATAGGCAATGCCAATGCAGGTCACAGCAACAGTGACAAAGACGTGTTGTGCCTCGTCTCCTGGCCGGTGATCGCTTGCAACATGCGGGGTGCATGATGGGGTTATCAGTGCTTCGCCTGGGTGAAGCTGCGCCTGGAGCGCTGCGTCCTCGCTCAGACTGAGCGGAACGAGCAGCGATGTGACAGCAGTGTTGATGTCTGTCCTGGTAACAACAAGATACTCCCTGGCTGCTGCTCCACCTGAAAAGGCTCCGGTATTTTTTGCAACGACTGAGGTTGCACAGCAAGCGGTATTGATAGCATAGGCCGGTATATTCCCCTGCGGACCTGCAGAAACCGCATGTGCCAATACGCTGACTTGTCCGTAGCTCGGTGGATTTCCAGCCGGAATAACTGCGGCCTGGTCGGTGATAATTTGTACACCATCGTTGCCTGTGAATATGGTTCCGGCGGTAATGGTTTGGCTGGTAAGCAGGCCGTTATAAAAGGTAATGGTACCTGTTGCGCGGCTTGCGGGTTGGTGGTGTTTTCCGGTGGCCAGTGCAGTGATGCTTTGCATCAGGGTGAGCGGTGGTAACGCTCTGCCCGGTACCTGGATCGAGTCTGTGAGTGAGAGACTTTTTTCAACCGGAAGAATGGTGATGGTTGCCGATGGGCTTAGAAGTGGCACAAGAGATGAGGCTGCAACAAAGAGCAGGCAGAACAGGATGGTACAGGGAATAAGCAGCCAATAGGGCTTGTGCGTTGGAGGCGTGTGATCTCCAGCGGGTTCCGGCGACGCTATTTCAATCACCTCTCCCTCGATCACGTCCGGTTCTGTTGGTACTAAGGTGGTGCATTCCGGCTCCGGTTGCGGCGCAGGTGTCTCCGGCGTTTCTGGCTCCGGCTTGTTCGTGTTCTCTGGCAATTCAGCTTCCTCACGTATGCGTATTCCCTGCATTGCTTACTCCTGTTCTGTATTGCGCTCCTCTGCCTTGTAGGGCTTATAGCTTTTCGTCGTTTCTGACTTTCAGCTTCAAATTTCCTCCGGCCACTGGCCTATCTTTCCTGTCCTATAACCAATAGGTGAGAAGCGGTATTGCTACCGCTCCTCTGAAACTGGCTATAGCTTGGGAACAAAGCTTGTCCCGTTGTTGAACAGTACCCACACCGAAGGGTTTGACCCATCTACCACTGTCACTTGCATATCCGGCTTGCCATCGCCATTGATATCAGGGAATGATACGGTGGCAGGGACAAGATCAGCCCCCTGGTTGGTGAGCCGGACAATGATATACAGGCGGGTTTGGTTCGCCGGGCTTGGATAGCTGGGAATTTCGAGCACTTCAATGGTGCCGTGGTTGTTCAGAGCAATAAAGTGCTCGGTTCCTGCGTGTCCAACATTCGCATCGGTTTGGAAGGTGCGCGGATAGCCATAGACCCTCTCATCCTGCCATTTCTGAAAGGCTGGCGGGATGAGCGTATACGCGGTGAGGAATGCGACCATGATGACCAGGCAGATACCGATGGAGAACAGCGGATGTTTTCCTGGGCGGGCCAGTTCCTCAGTCCTTTGCTCTCCCCTCTTTGCATAGGGTGCCAGATCATAGCGCCTGGCACTGTTCCCCATTCGTGCTGTAGGTCTGCTGTGATATTCCTCTTCCTCATCCTCCTCAATATAGGTACCTGTCGCGGGCGCGTTAAACCGGCTGCGGGTTGAGGTAATATATGGGTTATCGTCCGGATGCATCCCTGCGCGTGTTCCGGCGTGATGCCATGAAGCTGTACGTTCCTCTGGCGGTAAACTCGCACGCCGCTTAAAGGTGTTTGCGTTTATCCCTGTCTGCTCTCTCATAGCATCTTCCCCTCAACGGTTCGCCTTCCCTCAAGCGGTGTGAGGAGTCCCTGCTGCACCTGGTCGTAAACAACGGAGATGCGCTGTTGATCTTCGTGGCAGGGGCAATCAGGGTCAACAAAGCAGAAGGGATTATCGTCCGGGTGCAAGTTAATGCTATCCGGTGGGATGACAGGGATGAAGTTATCCCCGTAGTGTTGCATACATCTGCCTTTCTGGATTGACAGGAAAGGCTTGTAATGCGATACTAAGCATAGAGCTTTCGCCTTTCCTGGCAGCAAAAACGTAAGTTTCTGCTGCCCTGTGAATAACAGTAAAAAGGATTGGTGTGACGTTATGCGCTGTGTTGACTTTGACGAGCTGGTACAGCACACAACAAACTACGTAAGGCTCACTTGAAGCGCTTAGCAATGACTTGCTAGGCGTTTCTTGGTTTCATAGGCATGTTTTCCTTTCTTGAGGATAAAATGACAAGGAAGAATGAAAGAGAGAATAATTCCCTATACGCTTGCTTTTACTACCTAATGCTTAGTCCATCTATGTCTGTTACGTTAATGGGACGCCCGTATGCATCGCTCAGAGCATCAGCTATAGCCTTTGCTGTAGCTGCTGTTATTACCTCCCCTGCTTCCGCACTGACGACAGATTGTCGAGCTACACCAGCCGCTTTTGCTAGATGATTAATTGACCAGCCAAGGTTAACGCGATACTCTTTCAATGTCATACGCTAACACCTCTTAACAATAGATACTACTAGAGTACACTGAGAATTTTTAGATGTCAATGATTTTCTCAGTAAAATCTTAATGGGTTCCTTGTTACCCTTATATTCAGGTTCTCGGCGTACCCAATAATGACAACACCTATCCCGCACTGTTTTCGCTTCGCGCTACCAACGATTGAAGCTACTTAGGAAGGCTCATCTTTTTCGGGTGGTAAAACACCAGCATATGCTTTAATACGATCTCTGATAAGGAGAGCAACTCTGTCACCTCCACCAAAAACCTTGAGGAGCCACTGAAGTTGACTCAGGTGTTCCTCAAGCAGGCCATAATCGACCACACCACCTCTTCTACTGCCTTCAACAACCGCACGTGCCACTTTTTCAATATTGATAGCATCCTCGATAAAGTATTCTTGCTTAGAAGTTTTCAGTTGGTTGCTTAACACACCCTCATCAGAAGTTTCCGTAATTCCTAGAAGCGAAAATGCTGCTTTTCGTTTTTCTCTTGTTGCCTCGTCAAGATTGTTGTAGGTGCTTATATATAGCTTTGCGTTATTCTTACTCCACAATTCTAGCCGTGCAGCGAAGGTGCTCAGTTCTGGATTTTCTTTAGCTCTTTGTTCCCAATAATTATCCCTCTCCTGCCAAGACAGTTTCCTAACGCTTTGGGTATTGATATCTCTTACTATAGCATCTTTGAGTGCTTGTTGTTGTTCCGGCAATAAAAGCGCGGCGTATAGTTTGATGTGATCTCTGATAAGGAGGTCTACTCGTTTTTCTCCTTTGCCGAAAACCGTTAGAAACGAAAGAAGCTCCCCCAGGTGCTCATCAAGCAGAGCAAAATCAATCTCGCCGTTTCTCCTACATCCCTCAACAACTACCCGTGTTAGTTTTTCAATTTCCGGCCCGGTGGGTCTCCCATTAGAGTATTCGAGATAAAAATTATATAGCTGACTGGCTAGTATCTCCTCATTCTCTGTCTCTGTAAGCCCCACGAGGGAAAGGGCTGTCTTGCGTTTTTCTTTTTCTTGTTCTGAACGACGGTTGTATCCCTTGATTATCACTTCCGCATTTAGTTTTGCCCAATGTTGCACTATCCCCCTCTTTAATTCACTTACACCAGTCCTGCTGTCCACAGAACCACCTACCTCTGCTTGAGAGAGCCACGCAAGGGACTGAAAATCAATATCATCCGCCGTCATACTGCTGGATGCTTGGAATTGTCCTAGAGTCGCAGAGTCAGACGTAGGGAGCAAACTTTTGTCTTTTGTTACAACACGAGGCTCTTGCCCTGATCCCTCTCCTATGAGCTTGTCGGTTAAATCAAGGTCGCTAAGCCAGATCGGGAATACCCCCTTCGCCTTAGAAGGAATTGACCGGAACTGCTGGAAGACGTTCAAGAAGCTCTCACCGACTTCATCACTGCTAATATCTGTCTCTCTAGTATCGTCAAATTCGGGGCCTTCAAGCCGAAACACCGTCTCTAAAATCTGCATCTGTAGCGGGAGCAGTTCCCTCATTAAAGCATCATCTTCCTCTCTCCAATTCCAATAAGGTTTTACTGCATCTCTGAAAAAAGCAAGCGCCTTCTCGCTTCCCTGCTCAGCATAAACCTTATAAAACTGTGCGAAAGTATCCATCATAGACGATATCTCGGTAGGAGAAATGCCAGTCGTTTCCTTAGCCTGCTCGTAGAAAGCATTTAAGGAAGGCAGCAAAAAAGAAGACAGCAAAGGGAATTCGGTGCTTGCCTTCATGCCCAAGAAATCAGGCCCGCCGGTCATGTAAACCATTGTTTGCTGTATGCCTTCATCGGTGGAGGCATCGAGTGCATCAGGTTTTCCGACTTGTACGCGTAGTGCCTTTGCGTCCTCACCACGCCCCCGTTCCTGATAAAACTGGACGAGGTTTTCCTGTGCTGAAGAGAGCCGAAGGGGCTCACCTTTAACCTTTTTCAGATATGTTACTGCTGCCTGGCAAAACGCCTCCGCATCCTCAAGGCGACCCTGGGAATGGCGGAGAACTCCAAAATTATTACAACAGGCGCCCAAGACAAGATAATCAGGCTCAGCCTGGTTTAGACTGGTTTTCAACACAAGCTTTAATTGCTCATTGGCTTTTTCATAATTTCCCCGCTTTATTTCAAGTACTCCCATGTTGTTTTGAGCACGAACTGCCTGCTGATGCTCAGAACCAAATACTGACTCCTTAATATTCTTTGTACAATTGTAAAACTGATATGCCTCATCAAAGCGGTTGCATCGGTACAAGTAAAACGCAATGCTGTCAAATAAATGTATAAGTTCTGCAATAAAATACGACCTCTCCGTATATAGCACGAAGCAAGAATGAGCGTGCGGGAGATAGTAAGCATGCCTGCGCCACCACTCGGATGTACCCTCCCTTTGGACATCGGTGTCAACAAATATATGGCAGACCACCCGCATTGCTCGCTCAGCCCACACGCGTTGCATTTGCTCTTCCATTTCGTCTTGAATAACTGCCTGCACGAGGCGATGAATGGTGTACACGTGCTCAGCAGTATGACGACTGATAAGTGAGTAGCGGCGCAGGTTCTTTACAGCTTTCCTTAAACGCTCCTTATCGCTGGCAGCAGGTGCCAGGATAGGCCCAAGTACCTGTGCATCAGCCGTTACAAGTTCCTCTGGGATATCATCTGGCGCAAGAAACGCAAAAAGCCGCAGCAGTTCTTGCGCTTCAGACCCAACCTGCTCAAAGTTCAGCAACCACGTAACCACAACAGACTCAGTATGGCTAAACCCATAGTTTCCTCGGTGGCGCAAGAACTCCGCCCGACGAGTTTCATACGTTTTTGTATACTCATGGAGGGTAGTCGGAATTTCTCTTATGTATGCTCCTGCCTGGTCAAGAGCCAGTGGGAGCCCGTCTAAAGTTCGGGATAGTGCTAAGGCCTGCTGCTGATCGCCCTGTATTGCTTGTGTAACAGGAGCCTCCCTATCAAGAAGCCCTGCCCGATGCAGCAGAAACATTGCGCCTTCCTCCTCCAGCATACTTTTTATCCTGACTTGTTGCAAACCATATACCTCTGCTCCTGGATCATCCAAGCGAGAGAGCAGCAGCACGTGACCATAGTAGTTCTGGGGAAGCAAGCTCACAATTCCGTGGACTATCTCCGGGCTATCGACATTATCAAATATAAGAAGCCACCTGGTGAGATGCTCTGAGGAAAGCCAAGTTCGCGCCTCAGCAATCATTTTGCGCTGGTCACCCACATCCTGCTCTTCAACGAGCCTCAGCACCTCAGCAATCTGAGCAAACTCAGAGGTAAGCTCTGTTAGCGAGCTTGCGTTCAACCAGATAATCGTGTGATACTCGCGCTGATAGCGATAGGCATAGGCAACGGCAATTTGCGTCTTGCCGACGCCTCCAACACCCGTGAGCACCTGCGGGCGCTGCTTGAGCGGAGGTTCATTCTCAGGCTTCTGTTGGGACTCACTCTCAGGCTTCTGTTTATTATGCTCATTACGCAAGCGAGGAATATTGCTCAACTGCAAGAGAATATCTTCACGGCCTGTAAACAACTCGTTTTGCTTATATTTAACATCCCAAAACGGTATGCCTTCTTTGGGAAACCCGAGTTCCCGCTCAGTTCTGCCGAAGCGTACTGCTAATTGTCGCTGATAGTGGTGTGTCGGCATGAGGGTGCCCCGCTCCCATCTTCCAACCATCTTTGGATCCACTTCCTTCTTTCTTTGATCGTCTTCCTCTCTCGGCTGTCTCCTACGCCGTTTCTTTAGCCACTGTCGGGGAGGTATGGGTGTAACATATACCGTTTCACCCTGTTGTATTACATCCACTTGCGCCCAGTTGCGCCGTTCTCGCTCATATCTCAGCAGTTCATTTGGAATTGCGTCTTTCGCAAGCTTTGGCATGGTCCAACCTCACGGGAACTCCAATACTACATATATGTATCGCACTATCAGGATAAGTTGTAGAGGCTCAGAAGTTGATGAGGTCTCTCCGCCTCTCTATATATAGCACATGCACAGAAAAAAGAAAAGGCAAGAGTTGAGTAATTATCTACTCCTCGGGGGAGAACCTCTTCTGTGGCGATATTTTTTATGAGGAAATTCAAAATATTTAGGTGAGTTGAATGGATACTCTTTCCGCATCTCCGGGGGAAGATGATGCCAGAGTTCCCTATAACCATAATGAATAAGCTGCTTCACGCGCTCCTGTGTAACGCCTCCCGCCAGAGACCGCAAGTCATTATACGATGCCGGTGTGGTAAAATACGCCTCCATAAGTGCTCGCTTTCGCTCACTCAGATGCTCATATGCACCTGTAGCCTTAGCTCGCTCATGAAACACTCTTATGTCCGGCTTTTTTTCGGATGGATTCTCCGGCTCCCCGGACAATTGATTAGAAAAAGCTTCCTCTCCACCTGATCCACCCAACTCTACGCTACCCATACAAGCAATCAGTTTATACCATTTCCTCCCCCTCGCGTCAATTCCGATATCCTCGTCTATCCCGGTCGATCCTGTTGATTTTCACTGCCACTTTTAACACAACATTTCACACTCTTTTCAAAACCAGTTTTACGATGCCCCCCAAAAAGCGTTTGAAGCCATCGCAAAACATTCTAGGCTTGCAACATAGGGTCACAGACAGGATATCCCGTCAACCTACTACCATCGGCTAGCGATGGAGATCTGAAAAACGCGCGATTTTGGCTTTCTCCATCACGTTCACCGGTTTTCCGTAGTGACCAAACACCATATTAAAGGAGGATTATCACATGAGTACCAACAGGCGAAAACTTCACCGTCTGCCATCACCGGACATGGACAAGGACGAGCAGCTTGCGCTGATAACAGCCGCTGCCGAAAGGGCAGTCAACAGCGTGAGGGTTAAGGCCGGACTCCCGCCAGTTCGCTTCACTTACTGTAGCGACTCGCCTAAGTCTGCGCCTGCCGCCCGTCCCAAGTCAAAACAAAGCAAACCCCGTAGCGCGTCCGCCCGCACGAGCAAGCGCCGCAAGGAAACAGAGCAATGAGACGCAATCGTAACCAACCCGGTACAGGCAAGCGACTGTCCAGGAGATCGTTTCTCAAACGAGGCGCGGCAGCCCTGGTCGGCTCGCTCACGCTTAGTCATTGCAGCGAAGCTCCGTCTCCCTGCAATGAGCCACCGCCGGAAGCAGATAACCATGGGGCAGGCTCACCCAGCCGGCAGCACAGCCTCGTATTAACCGGGGAAATGAGAGTCTTTTGGCCAGGCTTCAAAAAAATCATGTTTCAGTATCCCGATATCCTGAAAGCCTCTATTGCAGAACAGGCAGGTTGCCAACCGGATGAGGTGATCCTCTTCGAGGATGGTGAAACCCGCGAAATCTATATACCAAGCACTGAGGCACCAGGAGAATTTGACCGCGTTGTGCTTACTCTGTAGGGCGCTTTGCAGCACAGTTTATTCGTAAGTTGTGCGTACCGGTCTGGCTGGAGCAATCCAGCCTGACATCCGCTTTAGCTTCCTTGAAGAGCTTGTAGAGGTGGTTCGTAGTGCCTGCTTGAACTGCGTCCTGGTAATGCGTTTCATGTAATTTTTAAGCGATGAAAGAAAGGAGCGAGTAAAGAGGCTGGCTGGGTAGCGTGCCACACTGCAAAACTGGTCCACGCTGTACCAGCCGTGAGTACCAACTGAATAACATTGGTAGGCCCATCTTGAGGATACCACACCATGCAAATGCAAACCTGGGTCTACCTCCTTACAACCGTACAACTTTAGCCATTTCCATCCGAAAGGAGACCCTCGTGAACATTCGTCAGAAAAAGATGAGGCGAACAACAGCAGGGCAGCATTCATGGGCATACACACCTCTACTCTTGCTTGCCCTGCTCTTCTTCAGTAGTTGTGGCGTACTGCTGCCTGGCACAAGCTTGAAACCGGCAGCAACACCGCCTGTTGTTACCATGCAGCCCATACAGGCACCCCACCAAGCCTACATCACAATTGCGGTTGGCCTTGATATCTCAGGCAGCTATCCGCGCTTCGTGTTTGAACAGGCGAAACGGGGGGTTGCCGATTCGATTGACAGGCTGGTGCAACCCAATGAGGACGGCGCCACCGTCTATGTCAACTGGATCACTGACAATTCGTGGAGTCCAGACAGCACAGCCATGCCGCCGATTGTGATACCTGCCCTGCCTGCTGATCCGGCAGAACCCACCCTCCAACCCGCACCCACGCCAACCGGTGATCCGTACCAGGATGCCCAGGCAACCAAAGCAGTGAGGGCTTACAATGCCAGGACACTGGCAAACTACTACGCTCTGTTGCAGCAAAACCACGCGCAGCTTGCTTTGGTTCGCAGCCAGGTGAAACGGCAAACCGATACGCTGCGCCGTCTGGAGCCGCCTGTTGACACCATCGGCACTGACATTTACGGGTTTGTGGAGCGGGCAAGCCAGCGCCTGCATGGAATGCAGGGAATACGCATTCTCGTGCTGGCAACTGACCTGGACAACAATGACCTGTCACAGCAGGTACAGGGCGGTATGCACCTCAAGCATGTTCGGGTTCGGGTCATTTTCCACTACTGCCAGCATGCACCGGTTTGCGCACGCAATGATGCTCAGTGGCAGCAGGTGTTTCAACAGGCCGGATCAACCGACATCCGTTTTTTTGACCCTGGGCAATCACTTGCCGCACCGAACCTGTTTTCATGAAAGGAGAACCATATGACCATACTGTTTATCATCGGTATAACGCTTCTCGTACTCTTTGCCCTGTCCCTGCTGGCAAGACGCTTTGAGAAGGCTGCCAATGGCCTTCGTTGGCTGGCGAGGCCGTTTAGCATCATCGGGTGGGCATGCCTGCATGGATCACTGGCGTGCAAGAAACAGCTTGATACCGCAGTGGAGTGGCCGCCGAAAGCCAATGTGATTGCGCGTATCGTCTACCTTGTGGTGGCCCTGTTCGTCTTTGCCGGAGACTTTGCCTTAGCACGGCTTCGTAGCGCCGCGTTCTTTGGGGTCACCGCCGGGAAACTAGCCTGGCTTCCCTTAGATACCTTCTCAGGTTTGCTGTGGCTGTGTGTCAGCGCACTGTGGGGCATTGTGCTGCTCGATCTCATCGATCTCATTCCCGATGGCTGGCGGCTGCTGCCTGTTGAGCGACTCTCAAAGTACGTGCGTCTCGCTGCAACACTTCTTGCCCTGGTGCTGTTTGTCGTCTCAGCACTGACCATGGCATACTTTGTGCTTTGGGGGCAGATGCAAATAAGCGAGCAGGTGGCATCTAGCGCTGACACCGCAGTGCTCGGGTTTAACATCTCCCTGGTGTTCGGGTTACTCCTTGGCCTGGCCTCAGCGATTGCTCTCTGGGCGCTGTTTGTCGGCATTGCCGGTGTCTACACCATTCTTGTTGCTCTCTCGTACGTTGTGCTTCGTATCCTGGCCCTGGGCTTGGGGATATTCGGCCACAGTCTTGCTACTGCCGGTGATGAGTACCTCACGCCCGTTCCCTTTCCCCTTTTCCACTCGCAACACAACACCCCTGCAACGACACCGCTGCCATCACGTAGCGCTGTTGCCGGGTTTTTGCCGGAAACAGCAGGCGCTCAACTGCCTGACACGACACCAGAGGAGGACCCAATAATGACTGGCAAAGTAGTTACCCGAATTCACCTTGACAATATCGGCTTTCGCTTCGCTCCTCCGCTTGACAGAGCCGGGGAAGAAGTTGGAGCGCAGCGTATCGTTCGCCTGCAAGCCGTTGCTGATTTATCCCGTCCGAAAGGATGCACCTTGCGGCCAGGAAGCCAAAGCATCAAAGATATCACCCCTCACGGTCAGATCAATGACATCATCAAGGCAGGCACTCCCCTGGAGCAGGCCTACAGCCGCATTATGCATACCATTGTCGAGAGCATAGTGGATTCTTTTACCGGCGCACCTGTCAGCAACGGGCACATTGTTCTTGCCACTAATCTCCTGCTCGTCCCCTACCTTGCCGAGGAACTACAAAACCTGCACAGACGTTTGCCGTTCCACTCAATTATCCTCGTCTCAACGCTCTCAGCGCACGTACTTCATGACCGGCGCTGGGCTGAGACATTGGAGAGTCTGCGCGCACTCTGGGAGGAGGAGGTTATCCTCAACACCCTCGTCATCGACGAGCGATCAGCACTAGCGAAAAGAACAGGTGAGGAGACACAGGAGAAGTTTCTGGCAAAGTTTCTGGCAAGCCTCCTGGTCTGTCACGAGCACTCGTACTTCAACCCCAGTTTCGGCCAAGTATTCGAGTGGTGTAGTGCTGTCTCTCCCTTCACTACTCTCTCTTTCGCCAGCGCAAAAGTATCATCAGGCAAGGCAACGCCCGGCCAGCACCTGGTCAATGCCTTGCGGTCAAAGGAACAAGCCAAAGTCGGCAAGGGTGACTTGAATGACTGTATAAATCAGACAATTAACCTGTTCCGGAAAATCGGTGAACCACGAAGCTTAGCAATGACTGAGGAAGGCGTGACAATAGGCGATCCGCTGGCCTTCCTGGTGAATGAGCCTGTCCCCTTAAGCGACCAGCGCTTTGCGGGGTATCGCAACGCCATACAGCCGGTGATGACGCAAACCAACCCGCAGGCCAAGTTGATCGTTGTTCGCGGCAGCGGCACACCGGAGACCAAAGACAACCCCGGCTACTATATCCAGGTTTCAGCGCTTCGACCCCTGCTCCTCACCCCGCCGGAAGCGGCACACGAAGTCTCGGCGAAGACACCTGTTGCGGCTGAGATAGCGAAACCGGACACCGCGCCGGTACACGTGAACGGCAGGCGCAGACAGCAAAACGTTGTGTCGTAAATACCAGGACAGGGCGCAATTGACTGCGCCCTGTCCCCCCAAGAAGAAAGGAGCAAATCTATGTCGAGCGGTTCAGCCGGAGGCAGCGTTATCGGTGACGTGGTAGGCAACATCATCATGGTTATCGGGATCATCATCATCGTGATGTTGATCATCGGGATATGGCTCTTCACCAAAGCGATCAACGCCATCATCCGGGCGTTTGTGAAAAACCCCAAGAGCAAAGCGCTCTGGATAGCCCTGGCGGTCTTCTTCCTAACAATCGGCTTGCTGATCTACGTGAGCCTCACCCAGAGCGATCAGACGTACGCCGCCGTAGCAGAGGGTGCTGTCGGCTTGAGTTTCGCTATCCTTGTGATCACCGCACGCTGCGTTGAACTCTCCGCAAGTATGACGTTTGAGCGGGAGCGCGGCGGTCTGGTACAAGAGGTGCTTCACCGTCCCTGGTGGCACATGGATGACAGACCAGAGGAGCAAGAAGCAGCCCTTGCGGCGTAAGGAAGACGCCACAACGTACAAGCGGGCGTTTTGGGAAATGTTTGCTTCCTGAAACACCCGCTCACAGTCCCTATTATTCAGTCTGGTGTACCTGCAATTGCGTCGCAGGCACCATGCAACCCATATAAGGAAAGACTACGATGCATAACATCTACTTGCAATTCGGAGCCCAGATTTACAACATACAACAGGGGTTTGCCCCCATTGTCCAGGACAACTATGTCCCCTGTGATGAAACAGTCGGAAAAGCCATCGCAGATGCCTACGATGCCCTTCCGCTCTACGATACGAGCACCATTGAGGCCTGTATTGCCTACACCCACTTTGCAGTGGAAGTGTGCGACCAGTTTACCTTCCTCACCAAGACAATGGGCATTACCGTTGAACCCTGGCAACACCCCGGGCAACCATACAACAATTCAGCCGGGATGATGGCAGATGTCGCCAATAATATGCATTTGTACGTCTTCGCTGGTGGAACTGACCATGCGCTCCTGGGGTATACACATACCGCGAGCCACTGGAATATTAACGTGAAGTTTCGGGCAGTCCATGACCTGTTTGGACATGCAGCAGAGGGGTACCAGTTCGGGCCGCGCGGTGAGGAAAACGCCTGGCTGGCGCATAGTCAAATGTTCTCACCTCTTGCCCAAAAAGCCCTCACCACTGAGACGAGAGGCCAGAACGCCTGGTTTAACTTCGGCAGCCACAACTATAGCCCGGATGGCAAAAGACGTGCGCTGTCTCCTGCACAACAACCATTTGCTGTACAAAAGATTGCACTTCTGCCAGACGAGTTTACCAACTGGCAATCTGTTCTCAGCGCTTACCTGGCAGACCAGCAATCAAGGGGAAGTGCTGCCTGAGCCCGGAAACGATACGTGAAGGAGAGACCGTATGAGGCAAAACATCTCGTTCATCCCCAGCCTCCAGCTAGGCACCAGGGTTGAGACAGGCGAGCCGCTCCTGCTCTATGGTGATGGTCTGCGCCGCCACCGCGTGCTGTATGGCCTGAGTGGATACGGAAAATCTAAGCTCATCACTAGTCTGAGTGTCCAGCTTCTCAACCTCGGCATACCCTTCGCCTGCGTTGACCCGCACTCGGACCTTGCCGATGACACACTCTCAATACTCCTTGCAACCGGCTTCTTTGAAAATGAGAAAGCATTTGCTCGGCTCTGGTATATTCGGTTTGCTGATCCCTCGCACGCTGTTCCCTTTAACTGGCTCAAACAACCCTTCACCCCCCAGCAGATCGCCGCCAACTTCTTGGAGTGCTGTAAGCGCGTGTGGCAAAACCTCGATGAAGGCAGTAGCGTCACCTTTGAGAACATTATCCAGTCAGCAACCACAGTTCTCTGCGAAAACAACCGGCCCTTGACCGATTTAGCCCGCCTGCTCTCAGACCCTCTGTTTCGCGAAAGTCTGCTTGCCAACGTCTCAGACCCGGTTGTGCTTGAGTTCTTTCACACCCGCTTTGACCACTACGGCAAAATGTCCCTTGAGTCAACGCTAAGGCGGGTGTTTCTCTTAAGCTTCTCTCCCCCGCTACGCGCTGCACTGGGAAGCTCAGATAACCTCATTAACTTCAGCCATATATTGGATGAAGGGATCAGCGTCATCTTTGATCTCGGTGGGTTAGATGAGCAGACGCAGCGCTTTCTTGGCGTCCTCTTGACCGTTGGCTTTGAAATGGCAATGCTCGCCCGCGCCACCCAGCCGCAAGCCACACGTAAGCCCTACAATTTGATCATTGATGAATGGTTCCAGTTTTTAAATCACAGCCCGGAAAGCCTTCAGCGCCTGCTTGATTTAACCCGTAAGTTCGGGATGACACTCACCCTGGCCTCGCAAAGCCTCAGCCAGACCCGGGACATCCGGGCAGCGTTGCAAAACTGTCTCCAGATTGCCTTTCGCTTAGGCCACGACGATGCAAAGGCAGCAGCCACACGTTTTACCGAACCATTCGTGCAGCAGGAAGAGCTTCCTGACTGGCAAGACCTGCTCCTATCCCTACTTGGGGTAGGGCCGACAAACGTGCAGGCTGATGAAGAGCCCACGAAAGCCAGTCATTGGGAAACACGCTTGAAACACCTGCCCAAAGGTCACGCTCTCGTGCATATTGCCAACAGGACCGTTGAGATACAAACCCTGACGGTGCCGCCCCTGGTCAACCAGAGGGAGCTTACCCGCCTGAAGGCAGCGTACGCCCGGCGCCTGCTGCAACCTTTGTCACCCAAAGCAGCAGTACCAGAACCCAAGCGGGAAAAAGAAAACAGCGCCGAAGCGCCAACACCGTCTGTGGCTGACATCACAGCAAAGCGTCAATCACGACGACGCACACCGGTGAGTGAGAGCTAATACATCCACACCAAACATGACAAAGAGGAAACCAGATGACACACCAGGCTCCAACCCTTTCAGAGCGCGACGGGCAAATGCTCCAAGCCGTCTATACCTACCAATACCTCACGCTTGCACAAATCACTCGTTTGTTCTTCTCGGCTCGTTCACTGCGCTCAAAAAATCACGCAGGCCAGTATGTAAAGCGGCTGGCAGAAGAGCAATGGCTGGTACGCTTCCCTTTACCATCAACCCATAAAGGAAACCGGGCATATGTCTACACACTCGGATACAAGGGTATGAAATACCTGCACACCTTGGGCTTTGATGCAAGCCCGTCTAGCTGCCAGGCAAAGCCCGCTCCTTCCTACCAACACATGCAACACACGCTCTGCCTCAATGACGTGCTCATCGCTGCAGCGCTCCTCCCCAGACGCGTACCAACCATTCTGCTATGCGACATGCAACATGAATGGATACTCAAACAGAAACCTCTGCATGTTCCTTCTCCTGACTCACCGAGTAATGGCAGGAAGCACACCTCAACACAGGTGACAAGCGTCATTCCTGACGCCTGGCTTGATTTTCGACTCTGCCTCAACGGGATCACCTATCAAACAGCCGTGTGGCTTGAACTCGACAGGGGCTCGGAAGAACAAAAACAATTCAGACGCAAAGTCCGAGGGCTCTACCAAGCCTCTCTTTCTGAAATACATAGAAAGGAGTTTGGTGCGCAAAACATTACCATTGCCTTTGCGACAACCGCCGGTGAGAAACGCCAGGAGCAGTTGCGTCTGTGGACCAGGCAAGAGTTATCACTGCTGGAAAAAATATCAGACGCTGATCTGCTTCTCTTCACGAGCCTTCCCCCAACCAGCGATCTCGACCCGGAATGGTTCTTTCTCTCCCCTGTCTGGACCACTCCCCTGACAAACACTCCTGTTCCCCTGCTTGATCTGAGCGAGCCTGAGACTTCCTGAAGACAACGCTCGTCGGCCTTATTGCAGCCAACGGAGACATTTCCATCGCTCGCGCGGGTCTTACCCAAACCACGCCATTCCATACCTCAAGAGAGGTATGGAAGCCAGGTGGAAAACGAAGCAGGAAAGTAAATTGCTTAGTATGCGAGGATCAAGGTGAAAGAGCCTGGTGAGCGATGTGGCAAGGAAGTAAAGCAATAAAGGGAGGAGTGCTCGTGGGAGTGTCAAATGGAGTGTTTCAGGCTATGGATTAAACACCACATTTGACACCAGAGCCGGGGGAGGGGGGCACCATTTTCCCGTCTCCGCAAGAAACGCACGTCTACAGTCATTCCATGCCCTTACAGACCTATCATAGAAAACATTTGACATACGCAATTATCCGGTGCAGAGGTTTTGGTGGTCGCTGCCAGGCTTCGGGTAAGTGAAGCAGAGCACGGTACCTGTTCAATTGAGCAGCTCGTCGATGTCCTGGTCAACTTCAGGAATTAGCATCGTTTCCAAAGGGATATCTGCAACCGGTTGGAGCTTTGGCAGGATCGGCGCTGGCATGGTCCGTCTGTGTTGTAACAGAGTATGGTGTCGCCAGTCTGCGCGCTGCATTCTGAAGGGGGGCAGGTGGCGGTGGAACCCTATAATTTCCTCATCAGGCAGTTGTAAAATCTCCTGGGCGGAAAGGAGCGGAATGCCCCGCTCTGATAATCCTTCGCTTGTTTCGGTGCCTTCTTTTGATGTTGTTGAGCGGGCATAGGCAGAGTGCGTTCCTAAGCGTTCTTCAAGGTAGCGGGCGGTTGCAAGATCAGTCGGGCGGTAGTAAATCTGAGACTCCATGTTGTCCCGGAGCACCAGGGAGCGGGCTTTGCCGTAGACCGTCTCAAGTTGCGAAAGGGACTGGATGGCAATCCACAGGGAAATGCCCCGGCCAACAACGGTTGTCGCGTGATCGGCCAGAGTCGGGATCGCGGTTCGTCCGGCCTCATCAATCAGAAGCAGTACCGGTCGGCAATCTTTGCCCTGATGTGCGTCATACACGGAAATCAGCTCGTCAATCAGTGTCCCCCACAAAAGCCTGACCAGGGGGGAGAGCGCCAGGAGGTCTTTCTCCGGCCAGCGCAGATAGATACTCACCGGCTTGTCACTACGAAGAAGCTTTCCAGCGTTAAAATCCGCATGGGTAAAGCAGCGCACAACGGTCTCAGTCAGAAGGGGGCGCATCCGGGCGGTGAGTGTTCCCCAGGAAGACAAAAGAAATCTGTCAGAGAGGTTTGCGTCAGTATACCCAACATCAAGAAACTGCGTGGCCAGGGTCGGGTCAACCAGATTGAGCCGGGCTGCTGTTTCTGAAAGTCCTGAGCGGATCAGGGACCTCGTATAGGGAAGCGGTGCTTTGTTCTCATGCCGTGCGGCAAGAAAAAGCTGCGTGAGCATGACGGTTGCCCGCTGGGTGAAGATTTGTCCCTCCCCTTCATCCGGTTTGAAAAGCAGATGGGCTGCTATAGAGTAGAACTCATCTTCCGTTTGCTTGCCTGAGAGCGGGTCAAAGCAGTGTCCAACGCCGGTCGGGTCAATCACGTAAACGTCACCAAGCGAGGACCGGTAGCCTGCGGTCTGGGTAAAAAGCTCGCCTTTGATGTCATTCACGATGACGCTTGACTGCCAGGAGAGGAGCTGGCTTGTTGCCAAAAGTCCCTTGCCTGATCTGGTGGGTCCGACAATTAAGAGATTGCCCAGCTCAGGCCGTGTCTTCGCGGGCCGGACAGTCAGAAGCTGTTGGGTCTTCCTTCTGCCAAGAAGCAGGCCATACTCCGCCGGTTGCGGGCAAAGAAGGGTGTTGAGCTCGTCAAGCCGTGAGAACCTGGCCTGGTGCAAACGGGTATCCGTTGAGAAAAAAGCGTGTATCCGCTGAATAACCGTGCAAAGAAAGAGATATACGCGCTGCATTACCCGACTGAGCGTTCCAGCTCAACCTCCTCCCGCTCCTGCTCCTTTGGTGTTTGTGCCAGGTCAAGTTCCTGCCGCTGCCGGACACATACCTGCGTTGCGCTCTGTCTGAGCGCTTGAAAATCCTGAGAGTTAAGCCTCCCTGCAACAACGGCAAACACATGCACGTGCCGGTTGGGGGTGTGGTCGTTGTGCTCTGAGGCTGCCCAGGCAACCTGCTTATGAATACGCTCTTCAAGTGTCTGCATGGTGTGCTCGGTTATCTCCCACAATCGTAAGTCTTTCTGCGTGTCCTCGCCTTTCGGATCGGGGCTTATGATAATGCGGAAAAACACACTCCCCTGCTCTGCATTCTCAATCATGCGGTATGCGTCATATCTGCCCATGAGCCCGTCAATGCCAAAGAGGGTGCGGGTTACGTGTGTTTCTTCTCTCCCCTTCCGGTGCTGGATGTAGCGGATGTTGGCTTTTGCCGCTCCCCTGCTTCTGGTGTAGGATGCCTTCACAATTGCCATTACCCCTCTCTGTCGGTTTCCGAAAGCCAGGCCTCAACCTCCATCAGCACGGTTTCAAGTTGCGGGGTTTTGCGAAGTAGACTCGTTCGCGCTCCCCTGCTCGCGTCCTCAAGCATGGCTTTGAGCACAACCTGGTTCACCCGTGAGTGTTTCAACAGATGAACCATAAGACGTTTGGTCTGCCCGCTCTCGTATGCCCCTCGTGCCAGAAGAAGAGCGAGCCGGGTGGTGACAGAGCGCATTTGTTTTCTGATTGCCTGCTCAATGATGGGCTGCAAAAGAACGGCGTGCTGGACAGAAAGCTTCTGGCGGATGGCCTCCGCAAGGAGCGCGGCGCAGGTCTGTGACAGGCTGAGTCCTTCCTGGGAAGCGATGCGCTTAAGCTCTCCCTTGATCGCAGGGTTCACCCAGGCTGAAACCTGCACGGTGTGCCGGGTCCGGGAATGATGGCGGGTTTGAAAAACAGCATGGGGCATAATTGCTCTAGAGCTTAATAGTAGCAATAGGCCAACAGAATAATCAATTAATTTTTGGTAAGACTTTCTCAAGAATTGCGTAAGAAGTGATGAGGTTTTGTGATCGAGGAAAAAAGTTATCTCTACGTATCCGTCACGGACGCGCCGGGATTTTTGCTGTCACAGGCTGTACGGTGGCTATGCGGACGGATCTTCCCCCGCTTTATCTTGCCGTACACCACGCAGTGGTTGTTGCACGTTGCGGCTGCCGGATCGTTGGAGCAATCTGTAGTCTCGTGAATGAGGAAGATGGGTGTACGGTGAGCTGCCGGAGTATGAGTCCCCTCCCCTGGCACACTCTTGGAAAAAGGAAAAATTGTATACGTTAAAGATATGTATTCAGGAGTATTCGTGTTAATTTCGGGTTTTGCCGTTTTTCTAAACACAACAAACCTAGCCTATAAAATAGGCTCTCCCCTGCTCCGCTATTCTCCTGTTTCTTCTCTCCCGTTTCCTTTGCTTTCCTAGCGACGCTGCGCGTCGATTTTTTCAAGAAACTCACTTTTGAGTTTCTTAACGAGCAGCGTCTTTTTCGCTGAGGTTACTCAGGTTAAAGGATTTCTCCTAATCCCCTATTCAAGGTACCGGTTTTCCGGTACCTTGACCCGTTGCATGAGGTATCCGGTGTCAAAGTTCCCAGGCCAGCCAGTCCGTTGATTACCCATGAAACCACACTTACGTATGGAAACGGCGGTTGCTGTATCTCATGGCAGAGTGAGAGCGGGTATATACTTCGAGCAGAATTGATGGCGCATGAAATAGATTGATATAGTTAGAGAAACCCATAGAAATTATGAGGCTTGACAACGTAATGGGATTTTTGCTACGCTGAGGATGTTCTAAGTCACTCAACGGCTTTATTCCTATCAAGGCGTAAAGCCTTTTTTTGTGCTTTTTTTGTAAGCAGGTTTATTATAGAAGGATCGATTAGGTTGATGTCAAGGACTAAATTGCACCGTGGTTGCTTGGTTTCACGGTATCATGGTGTCGTTGTTGGTATCATGGTATCGTGGTATCAGGAATTCAAGCGTTTTAATACTTTTGCCAGGATACTGTTCTCACCGTTTTTCTGATAATCCTTAAGCGCATAATTCATACCAATTCTAATGATCTCATTGCCACTGGTGATAATACCCTGCTGCCCATAGGTAAACTCAATTGCCTTCAAAGCATTTTTTTCTTCTAATGTGAGCCGTTGCGTAGCGGCTTCTTTCCCGACCTGCTTGACTGCTTTTCGTACTGCTTCCAACATCTCATCTTCAGTTGTTGGTACCATGGTATCATGGTTGCTTGGTATCGTGGTATCAACATTGGTTTCATGGTATCGTGGTATCACGGTATCATGAGTTTTTGGTTGTTCCTGCTGCTGAAGTTCGTCATCTGGTGGAGAAGTGGGTAAATTTGCTTCCTGTTGCTGCACAGGTTCTTGAGTTGTACTAGGGAAGAAGACCGACTGCCCGCGTAACTCATTCATAACTCCTGATGTATCTAGCCTCTTTTTCATAGAAATAACTCATTGATGAGCTTATCATAGGCAACTGCGCCTTTGGCATGGGGATTGTACGCGAAAATATCTTGCTTGTTAAAATGCGCGTTCCGAAGATCGGTGTTCTCTGGAATAATCACCGGAAGAAGTTCTTTCCCGTACATCTGTCTTAAGATAGTTAAAGACTCCCTCGTATTAACAGTGGGATCACTCCGCGTAAAGAGAATACCTTTTAACTGGAGGTCTGGATTAAAAAACTCTTGAACCTCTGCGATTGTCTTATAAAACTGAACTATAGAGTCCAGTTCAAAGTAGCCTGGGGCAACAATGATAATAACTTGATCTGAGGAGTTCAGTGCGTTAATCGTGAGCCAGCCAAGGTTAGGCGGGCAGTCTATAAAGACATACTCATAATTATCTTTTACTTTGTCCAACTCACGCTTGAGTCTGTCCTCGCGGCGATCTTTGGCGATGGTCAGCTCAACGTCTGTATTTGAAAGAAGAATATGTCCTGGCACTATATCGAGATTAGGAACGTCTGTTTTATGAATAGGGAGCGGTTTACGTTCAATGATGGTCGCGTGAACGCTTTGCTCCTTGGTGATCGTAGGGTAGTGCCGTAAAAGCACTTTTGAGGAGTTAGCTTGCTGATCTATATCAACAAGAAGGACTTTTTTCCCTTTTCGTGCTAATCCAGCAGAGAGAGCAATGCTCGTTGTGGTTTTTCCGGCTCCTCCTTTTTGTGTGGCAATTGAGACAATCATAAGATCAGTCAATGTACTGAAAGCCGTTTGCGGGTTTTCCAGCACATTTTGAAACTGCATCAAGTATGGCAAAAATAAAAAACGGATGTCAAGAGGCAGTTTAGAAAAAAAGCTCATCCATACCAAAAGCCAATGTGCAGCAGGGGATAAAAGATATAACTTCAGTGAGGAAGAGGCCGTGAGAACGATTGTGGCGCGTCAGAGAGGCATCTGAAAACGTGTTCTAAATATTTCAGTCGGGAAGCGGTGAAGAAGAACACAGGGGGGTGATCGGTGGGTGAGGGGACAGTGTACGTTCTCGGATCGGAATTTCTCCATGACTACTGGCAGGTGATCGGTGGGTGAGGGGACAGTGTACGTTCTCGGATCGGAATTTCTCCATGACTACTGGCAGGTCTCTACGCGGTTTTTGTCCGAGAGTAGATCACTGTCTCTCCGGCGGCAGGGCGTTCACTGTCCGTTGTGGTATCCTCCTCCTGCGCCGCCTCGTATACCACCTGGCGCTCGCCCTTATCCAAGTCCAGAGAGCGGTTCATTTCCTGCTGCTTCAGACACAGCTCACGCAGCCGTTCTTCATACTCAAAGGGTCGGTGAAGCTGCTCCCGGTAATCAGCGAGCGCCTGTTCCTTGCGTTCAAAATCTTCTTTTTCTCTTACGGCAACATCGTCAAGGTGACGCAGGACAGCTTCTATACTATATATTGTGCCTAATTCGTTCTGGGTGTTCAGGTTCGCTTCGTAGGTATGGTTGCCGCGAACAAACAGTCTTGGCGTTCCGAGACTATCAGGACTGCTCACGATTGCAAAGCCTCTAAAGGTACCGAGCTGCTTTACTTCCCCCCTGTCTCCCCATAACGAAGCCATAATGGTCTGAATTAAAGCCGCTCCCGCTTCTTCCCGGCCATTCTTGCCTGAAAACGTGCGATCATTGACTGTCATGGTAAATGCTTCTGTTTCGTGTCCGTTGCGGGTGGCTATGTCTGTCAGGAGTCCTGCATAATATTCCCTGGAGCGTTCAATCCGTTCGGGTAACTCCCGAACCTGCTTGCCGATTTCATATTGCTGGTTCAGGTGGGCGGCGCGGAGCATGTCAAGTCTTCGGACTTCGGTATCAATCCTGACCTTTTCCATCACCGCAGGGTTGCCGGAGGCAATCGCCTTGATTTCGGCGAAGCTGAGTGCGCCACGTTCCAGGTCTTCGGCCTCGCGCACGGTAATATCGCCGGTCATGACCTGCTGGATGAACCGCTGTTTTGTCTCTAAGGTCTGCCACATGTAGGCGTCAAACGACCCTTCGGTGACGTAGCGGTAAATTTCAACCTCCTCGTTTTCATTGCCTTGCCGCTCAATACGACCCTGGCGCTGTTCCACGTCCCTCGGTCGCCACGGCGCGTCAAGATCATGTTCTGCTTTTAAGAGCCGTTGCACATTGGTTCCTGCACCCATTTTTTCGGTTGAACCAAGGAGTATCCGGACACGACCGGCATTGACGCTGTCAAAGAGCGTTTTTTTCTTGGCATCGGTATCCGCGTCATGGATATAGGCGATCTCTTTTTCCGGGACGCCGCGCTCAATCAGCCTGGCTTTGATCTCATCATACACATTGAACCTGTCAGGAGCTGGTGTGGAAATATCGCAGAAGGCAATCTGTGTTAACCGGCTCCCGGCAGTGGTTTGCTGCCAGATACGGTAGATATTCTTCACCGCTTCGCTGATCTTCGTCTCGTGGCTTACTTCTTCATCTGGACTGACCAGACGCATATCGAGAGCTGCTTTTCTGCCGTCTGTGGTGATTTTGAGCATATTATCCACTCGCGGGTCAACGCTGCCGCTTCTTATCCGTTGCGCCCGATCAACCAGGCCGGACACATATGCCTTCAACTGCGGTGAGGCTGGCGCAACAACCACCTCCGGCTTGCCCCCGGCTACTTTCGGACGCGGAAGTTTGAGCATGTCTGCTGTCTGAATGTCGGCGAATGTGCGGAACTGGGAAAGGAGTTCAGGCAGGTTGACAAACTTGGCAAACCTGGTGTGCATGCGGTAGCCAGATCCGTCCGGCGCAAGCTCAAGGCTCGTGACCGCCTCCCCGAAATTCGCCGCCCAGGCGTCAAAATGCGCGACTCCCGCCGCTTCTAAGCGTTCCGGCGCAAGGTAGCGCTGAAGCGTATACATCTCGGCCATCGTGTTACTGATCGGGGTTCCGGTGGCAAAGACAATGCCGCCGCCGCGCTCAGCTACATAGCGTGTTTTCAAATACATATCCAGTGCCCGGTTGCTATCGGTGTTGGGGAGTCCCGCAATGCGCTGCATCTTGGTCGTAAATCCGAGATTTTTGAAAAGGTCTGCTTCATCGACAAAAATCCGGTCTATGCCAAGCTGTTCAAAGGTAACGCCATTGTCCTTACGCTCGCGATTGGCGCGGTCTTTGATTTTTGCCTCCAGCCGCTTCTTCGCTTTCTCAAGTTGCTTGACAATCGAGCGCGTATCACCCTTTTCTGCTTGTGTTTCCCTGATGGCTTCTTCAAGGCTGTCAATCTGCTTTTTGACAAAACGGTGAAAGGTTTCATCGGACACCGGCAAGGACTCAAAGGATTTGTGGGAAATAATCACTGCGTCATAGTTTGAGGTCGCGATCCGCGCCATAGCCTTTTCGCGGTTGCCTGTTGTAAAGAAGTCCTTTCCGGCAATAAAGAGATTGGCCTGCGGGTACAGCGCAAGAAACGCCGCTCCCCATTGCTCGACCAGATGGTTGGGTACGGTAATCATGGGTTTTTTTGCCAGGCCGAGGCGCTTTAACTCCATGCACGCGGCTGTCATTTCCGCCGTCTTTCCCGCGCCGACGCAATGCCCGATGAGCGTGTTCTTCTTCTGTAACATCCGCCAGACCGCGTTTTTCTGGTGCGGGTCAAGATCGTGGTTGCGAAGGCCGGTGCGGTTCATGCCCGGGAACGTCAGGTGTGAACCGTCATAGGAACGCAGCCGTATATTGTTGAATTTGTCATTATAGCGCCTTGCCAGCCGTTCTGTGCGTTCTGGGTCTTCCCATATCCACTGAGCAAATCGGTCTTTCAATTTCTGCTGCGCCTCGCGGGCGGCGATGGTTTCCGTCTGGTTGATGACGCGGGTATCGTCTTCGAGGGTATCATAAATCGTCGGGACCCGCATATTGAGCGCATCCTCGATCAGATCAGATGCTTTCATGCGCCTGGTGCCGTGAGTCGTTGTATTGCTGACTGCATGAGCGGTCGTTGTATTGCTGACTGCATGAGCGGAAAGAACATCAAGCAGGACAGACCAGGCTGCTATTTCACCTGCATGACCGACAGCGACATTACTTCTTGGTACCTGCAACGTTTCTGCGATGAAATCCGCAATATCGGTCCTTGGTATCCAGGGTGCTCCGAGTCGTGCATTGATGTCACCGGGCAAGATGTCGGCGGGCTGCACAGATGTCAAAGCTTCCACGTTGCGAGCATAGCTGGGATTAATGGCTGCCGCAGACATCGCTGCCTTCAGTTTGGCGCGAACGTCGCCGCTTAAGTATTCGTCGGCTGTTTCCCAATCATTTTCAGGGTTCTGGTACACCTGGCTGCCCAGTTCTGACTGTATCTCTTTGAGGCTGTAGCCGGAAAGATCGGCCATGCGCTCCCAATTGATGCCGCCAGTTTCATTGAGCGATATGGCAAGGGCTTCTGAGGCTGTTTCAACATGCTCAACCGGCTTGTACCGCTCCAGTGTCCGCCGTTCAAATATCACCGTCTTGGTGGCGGTCATCTTCTCTGCGTCGTAGTGTTCCAGGGACAAGAGCAGGGGGTGGTCCGGGTCGCCGGTGAATGCGCGGGAGTTATCGCGTGCGGTGATGCAGCCATATCTGAAAACAAATTGGTCATAGACTCTGTTTAAGTGCTGCCGGGCTTCGATAATCTTTTCTTCCGGCGCATCATCCAATTGAGTCGCAAACACCTCGCGCACGCTGTCGCGTATCCGTAGCAACCCACGTACCCGCATGATATCCATAGCTGATAGAGAGGTGAGTTCAAATCTGTTGCCAGTGCGTTTGACAATTTTGCCCTCAATCTCGGCGTAGGCTCCGTCTTTTATACCGGTAAACTGCTCGGGATCTGCAATTGGCGCGGCGAATGGTGCCTCCCGGCCATGATCTCGCGGAATATATACACGTTCCGGCAACCGTTCAATGGCTTGCCGTAAGCAATCCTCTGTAAGCTCTCCGGCAAGCGTTGGCTCCTTGTCGCGATACATCGTCCCTTGGAGCGTCAATTGTCCAAGCATCATGTCGGGGTGATGGACGTAATATTCATTCAGGGCAATGGCGCGGCCTTCTAGCTCAATTGGTTCAGTTTCTGTCCAGCTTTCCCCTGCCGGTTCCCGGCCTGGCTGCCTCTTTTGCAGAAAAAGAATATCGGTGGTGACTTCTGTTCCGGCATTTCCCTTGAATGCGGTGTTGGGTAGCCTGATCGCCGCAACCAGGTCAGCTTTCTCAGCCAGAGCATTGCGGATTGTCGTATCAACCTTGTCCATTGTGTAGCGGCTGGTGATGAGGGCCATGATGCCGCCAGGACGTGTTTTTTCTAAAGATTTGGCAAAGAAATAATCATGGATAGAGCGGGTCAGGCTGTGGCGCGTGGCTGGATCGTGAACGGCATAATCGCCAAACGGCACGTTGCCAACAACTGCGTCAAAATAGTTGTCAGGAAGCTGTGTTTCTTCAAAGCCTTGAGCAAATATCGTAGTATCAGGGTAGAGTTTCTTGGCAATCCTGGCCGTGAGCGAGTCAAGTTCAACACCTGTCCGGTGTCCTCCGCTCATCGCTTCCGGCATGAGCCCGAAAAAATGCCCGATCCCCATAGCTGGCTCAAGTACTTCTATTCCTTGCCTTACACCGAGTTTTTCCAGTCCATTCCAGATAGCGTCAATAACAAGCGGGGAGGTAAAATGCGCGTTTGGAGTTGTTGCCCGCGCTGACTCGTATTCTTCGGAGGTCAAAAGCTGCGAGAGTTCTGTGGCAACCGCGTTCCATTCCGGTCTTCGGCGTACGTCTCCTTCAAATACTCCGGCAAGCGCACCCCAGCCGGAGTAGCGCACCAGTAGTGCTTTTTCTTCGTTCGTGGCATCGCGGTTTGCTTCCTCAAGCGTTTTTACGAGCCTGATTGCTGCAATATTGGCATTGGCTTTTTCGTGCAAGCTACCAGTTCCGACGCCGTGCGCCTCGGTTATGCAGAAGTCGCGGGAAGGCTGACGTTCTGGTTCTGGTTCGTCAAGGAGGACTCTTCTTCTTCTGAGAGATACAATTGCTGTACCGCTCTCTCCCAGGCCGATCCGTAATCCATCTTCTTCACTGCCGTCAGCTCGTACATCAGATCGCTGAACTGCTGGCCTGCCCCAATCAATTCCGAATTCTTCCGGTGTTCCTGCCGATACTTCGCGGACATCATCGGATGGTTCTTTTACCAGTGAGTCAAAATCAAGTTGCTGAAGTTGTCCCGATGGTTCAAAGTCGGCCCAGCTTTCACCGATGGTTATGGAACGGGGGATAGCTGCTTCCCTGGAGAGTATGGTAAAAAGCTCATCGAACGTAGCTTGTTGGATGCCGGAAGTCTTGCTTTCATGTTTCTTTGTCTTTCTGCGAACACGCGGAGCAAGTCGGTAAGCCTCTCCCTTGAGGGTTGTTGCCACCTCAGACGTGGCTGTTGCAATGCCAGTGTTGTTTCCTGGCGGGACTCGGCCAGCATCGCCGGCTGCTACTTCTGCCAGAGAGTCAAAACCAAGTTGCGTAATGAGCCCTGCTCTGTTTTCTGCTCCTCGCATAGGTCAACAGGTAGGAACAACCACGAGAAGGCCAGTCCCAACGTTCTTGTCATGGAAGGCTGCCTGGTCACCGTTTGACAGCCCAGCCCATCGCCGTTCCCTTATCGCCAGTGATAGAGCTTTACTGCCTGCCTGCTCTAGATCAGTACAGTATAGAAAAGAAGAGGTTTACCGTGGGTGAGAGAAGAGTAAGAGAATGCGGGTTATAGGGGCGAGGTGAAGAGGGGAAAGTGGTCTTTACCAACGCTTTTATCTCGACTTTTTGCCATTTTTGCGCTCGTTCTACATCGTTAATATAGCAACATTGAAGCAGTAAAAACCAACTAACCCCGCACTGTTTGATGCTTCGCGCTACGCTTTTTTTCCGGTGCTACACACGAAAAGGGGGGTGTGGGGTATAACCCAAATAGATAAGTTTGTTCAGGGAAGTATCGAAGATGTACGGCCTGGAAAATCCATTCATTTGCGCGTATGTTAATGCTTTCTTAGTATCCTTGCGAACACAGATCACCCCGAACTCACTATCTATTATGGACAGAGTAAAACCACCGGACAGCCCTATATCTCAACTATTTGGAAGCGGGAGAGACGCTAACATAGGAGACCCTAATACTTAATTAGGCTTGTTGTCTTTATCGCCCGACGATATTTCTTTGGTAAGAAGCTTGCCGATAAACTCATTAATAAACTTTGAACGTGCATTAATAGCCAGTATTTTACTTGTTGAAGCCCCGCTTATAAAGTCTACATCGATTGAATAGCCTTGAGTAGTTTCGTTAGCTGGTTTAATGACGATCGTGATTTTACCAGCAGTTTTTCTAAAGCTGTTCTTTTGGTACGCTTGTATTTTTCGGGCGTTTCCATCGAGATCAATATTCTGAACATTTTTCCCCCGTATTACTTCTTGTGCTTTGGAGTAAATATAGTTGATATCTCCCTCAACGACAATGTCTGCTTTTTGAAAGACATAAAATTTCCCTTCTTCTGCATTTTTAAATCTCATTTCATCAGGTGATCTCAAATAATACACCATAAAATAGTATGAGAAGAAATGCAAAGCAATAATAGCTGGGATGAGAACGATCATGGAAATGATGAAATTCCAGTCTAATTTAACAAGTTTCAAGGAGAATAACAGTGAAATTGTAAAGAAAATGGTGGTAATATGGCTAAAAAGAAGAAATTGAAGAAATTTTTGAATTTTAAGTTTACGCCTTTGTTCCCATATGTCTTGGTCAAGAGCTTGGCGCTCAATTTTTATTGCCGTAATCTTTGGGTCTAGTGGAGCAGTAATGCTCTCAGGGTGGCTTCTTACAATTTGTTGGAGTGTCAGGTATGCCGCTGCTAAACCAACCACCCCAGTCACAAGCGTTATTAAGCCATTCCAATCAAAACCATTTGGAGTTGTAGCTGGTGGAGTCACTTTTCTGTCTCCTGGTTTTATTTAACGCACAGCATTTTATTGCCCACATTATAGCTGTGAATTATACTCTTGGCTACAATCTTGGTAGGAAAATCGAAAAAACTATATCCTCTCGCAAATCTTTATTTCACCAGCAGCCTATAAGGGGTAATACCAGCGCTGCTGCGTTTTGGGGCCACTACCTGATAGCAACGCATGACAAGCTCTGTTTTAGTGCGGTGTTTTTCCTTTTTGATCCGGAGATATCCGTACCATGAAAAATAGTATGGTCCCGGTTTTCCGGTACCTTGAAATTCCCCTACTTCGCAGAGTCCTACCGCCTCTCCCCCAGACCACCCCCGCGCCGCGCTATAAAGGAAAAAATTATTGTACAGCGGTTGGAAAACGAGGCTGGACGGGGAAAAGAAGAGTAGGGAATGATGGGGGAATGGAGAGTGCATCTGACTCTGCGAAGTGGTATACTGGGTGCATGCCAGGCGAGCAAGCATCACTGTTTGACCGGAAAAAATATATAGGGATACTGCCGCAAGCACACCAAATTGAACCTCCTGGAGCTGACTCTACGGTCCTCAAAACCCTTCCTGCCTATCATGCCTACCTACGGAGCGGGGGATACTCAAAATACACGCCGGATGATTTTACGAGTGATGTCAAGAAGTTCGGATTGTTTATCAAAGATAAAAAACTGCGGGAGATCCTGGCCGTTGATATTCAGCAGTGGATAGGGGAGCTGAAAAAAGTCATGACCGAGAAGTCCGTGAGCCGGAAGATATCGGCAATCACGAATTATTTTCTCTGGCTTGCGACAGAAAAGGCGCTTACTGGCAACCCTGCGGCGTCTATCCGATACCTGCGAGTGACCTCGCCGCTTCCGGATATTCTGTTTGACAGCGAGTGTCAGCAATTACTCAATGCAGCGAGCACAGATCCCCGAACGTATCTCTTACTCCTGCTGTTTCTTGAGACCGGCATAAAAAAAGAGGAATTGTTTGACCTGAAAATCATCCATTTTGACTTGTCAAATAAATACGCGCCGGAACTGTGGGTCAAGCACACCGGGAAGAAGGTCAAAAAAGACAGGAAACTCAAGTTGCCTCCGGAAATGGTACCGGTGTATACGGACTATGTCGAGCAGTACACCATTACCGATATGCTTTTTCCCTATACACCCCGGTTTATTGAAATGCTCCTTTCAGATGTTGCAAAGAGAGCAGGGGTACAGAAGAAAGTAACAGCCGGTATTCTGCGCGATACCTTTGTTGTCCGGAGTCTAAAGCGGGGAGAGGGGATCGAGGACGTTCTCATAAAGATCGGACTGAGTGAAACGACGTGGGAGGATGCGAAGGAAAAGTATGAGAAGCTGGCGATGGGAGGAATATAAAACTAAACAGAGATTTAGTGAGAAGCTAATTGATTAGCGTGCATGTACGCAGAAATCGGGGTGGAACCCTTGATACCCTCTAATCGAAGACGACAAATTAAAGGCATGAAAAAGCGCTGTGGCAGAGATGAGAGAGTAGATGAGGTCTTGGAAGACCCTGACCGATACACGGTCACTCAAAAAGAGCATCCTCGCTCAACTCTGTGTTATCCACAGCGCTTGCTGTTATACAATTTACAACCTACGATTTTATCAACTACTACCGCATTAGATCGCTGGTTTACCGAAACATTGCCCCGGTAAAAAATCCAATGACGATAATAATTATTATCACATAAAAGGTCACCCAACAACCGAGGGACAGAAAGCTATCACCGTAGCTACCTCTGCTCCTCCTTTCCCACGCATATACAATGCATGTTATTACTAAGATGATCAGGAGTAACAGAACTATCCCAAATGCCGGACCTGCTTGCTCTGGACTCACTATACTGCTCCTCTCAGAAAATCGCACATGCGATCTTCCTGACTAGACCTTCGGAGTCTATCTCACCTGCCTTATGTTTGATGTTCAGCTAAAATGTATCACAAATCGTGCGTGCCAAACACCGTGAGCCTGCCGGGAGACAAAAGAGATTGTCTGCTCGCAGGCTCACATAAGACACAGTGAGAGGAAAACGAAATTAAAATTCCATAGGTATGTAAACGTGCGAAATATACTTTAAAGGAAGAAGCAATTTTGTAAGGGTACCACCGAGAATCATGTGAAATTATACGCTAAGACTTAAAAAAATACGAAAAGTGTTTTACCTTTTTGCGGATTTGCCCAAAAATACCCAACATGATTATTTTTCTCATAGATTTAAATCGAGTATAGCAAATTAAAATTCATCAAAGTAGTTCCATAAAATTGTATTCGTTGACAATCTCTTTATATTATTATTTACTAATAAGTAATACTGGATATAAGTTAACTGACATTAGAAGAAGGAGAATTGAATGATGACAAGTATGGATATCAATACAGAGACGAGGGCGTCGCATTTTATTGTTCGGGCAATAGTTATGACTAGTGTTGTAGCGGTAATGTTGCTTTTCACTCTCGCGCCGGTTGAGGCAAGCTCCGATCGGGTGACTCGAGGTGATGCCGAGGCAGTTTTGCAGGCCTTTGGCAACGGAGGGGAAGCCATTTTGAGTCACCATCTCACGCATCTGGGGGGGCCGTCCGATGAGTTACGGGCAGGAATCAGACCTTTTTCAGGATCAGCGTGGGATGGCCGCCATTTTTGCGCGGAAGACTGGCATGCTATTTTGATTGCCGATTTTGAAGGCGGCGATAAGTCATTTACTGTTCAGGATGCCGGGGTTATAATGGATCAGATCGTGTTTGAACTTATCCTCGATGGGTCAGCATTGCCTACGGAGCGTACGGCTATTCATCGGCTTCTTGCAACAGAGATTCTAGACTTTTTTGGCTGGGAGAAGGCCTATGTCTTTCAGCAAGGGGAAGTCTTGCCACCAAGCGCTTTGACAGTGGGTAGCCATACGCTGAAGGTTGTCGCAACAGGCCCGTTCGCTGGAACAGACCAGATCACGTTCTTCATTGACGCACCCGGTACAGGGGCTTGTCTTTAACTTGATCCAAGCTTGAATGGGCTGGGATTTGAAAATAAAACGTATCGCCTGCATATCCTGAGCATCGCAGCCTACGTCCTTTCCAAAAGTCCGTCGAGACAAGGTATCACCCCGATTTGTCCGTAGAGTACTCATAAGGAAATAATTACGTTACCAAGTCTCTGTTGCTTTTGTATTTTCCTACCTCACCTTTGCCGTGTAGAGGATACGTAGCGGAGTGAGCCAGGAAAAAAGCGGTTGCTGCACCCCTACTTGTTGTTTGGTTTCCCCGGCTGGCCTTCTCCGTCTCCGGTGCATTGTCTTTTTCATGCATATCTATTAAACAGAGAGCAGCACGAGGCTGTAAAGGGAGAGGGATGGTATAGCACCAGGTCAATCGGTATCGCACTGAGCAGGGGCGAGAAAAGAGAATGGTAAAAGAGGACTAGTTCGGCTTTTTTTCATCGTTAGCGTATATTTTCGCACAATTCTCGGTGGTACCCTAAATAGGGAAAAAGTTCCACGAAAAAACGTGAGCACTGTAAAAGATAAATTCTGCCATCAAGGCCTTATTACAAAATTCCTGTCACCGCGTATCGTTAGTTTGGATTTAGAACATTTTTCCACCAATAGGCACCTCCTTAGTAGGACTGAGCAATACGACGACGCCGCTCCCGTCAGGTAGGCCAAGCGTTAAGGTTTCTGAAATGAATGGCCCGATTTGCTTAGGCGGGAAATTGACGACTCCAATAATGAGTTTTCCAATTAACTCTTCTTTCGTATAATGCTTTGTGATTTGAACAGATGACCGCTTCGTTCCAATCTCAGGCCCAAAATCGATAGTCAATTTATACGCAGGTTTCCTGGCTTCTGGAAAATCTTCTACCGATAGTATTTTCCCCACACGAATATCAACCTTTTCAAAATCTTCGTATGTTATCATGCTGCCTCACCCCCCTTCAGCAAACGCTTTGTTTTATGCGAAGCATTTCTCAAATGAGCGATCTTTACGGATTGTAGAATAATGCCAACAACAATGACCACCAATCCAAGAACCGAGGTGAGAAGGATTTTTTCTCCCAGCAGTAGCCAGATGTAAACCAGCGAAAGAAAAGGGGTTAAATAAAGCGCATTTGAGATGATGTGCGTATCTCCGTGTTCTAATGCTTTAAACCAGAAGATGTAGGAAATGCCGTTTACTAAAAAGCCATTTAGCAGAAGCCAGAACCATATATGAACCGAGGGTATCCGCAGCGAGGAAAATAGAAAAAGTGTTGGCGTGATGAGCACGAGAGCAGTAAGAAAATAAATGAAGACGCTTACCACCTGATCGTACTGATATTTTTTGCCTAACACAGAAAATAGAGCAAAAACACCGGCCCCCGCTAACGCGAGCAGATCGCCATTGAAGCTGGTAAAGTTAAGAGACGCAATGTTGCCGTTCCCGTCATATTCCAGCATAATGCCCCGCGCTCCATTCTGCGCGAGGATTTTTTGTATCTCGCTGATTGTCTTCTCAACGGGAATATCGGTTGTGTAGTTTTTGATGAGCTTTGTCATGACTGCCGAAATTATAGCATAGGTCGCTGGGTGTAATCCCACAAAGGTACAAAAACGGCCATCTAAAACAGAGCCTAATTACTCCACTTTTATATAGCGGTAGAGCGTAGTCCGGCCAATATGAAAGGTGCTGCATATTTGGGATACCGGCATAGTTTTATTGTCGTAGAGCTTTTTGAGTGCCTGCACCTGCTGGGGAGGAAGCGACTTGGGCCTGCCGCCGCTTCGTCCACGTGCCCGTGCTGCCTCAAGCCCGGCGCGGGTGCGCTCGTGGATAATATCCCGCTCAAACTCGGCAAGCGCTGCGAAGATGTGAAACACCAGCTTGCCGGTTGAGGTGGTGGTGTCAATGGTCTCCTTGAGGGACTTGAACCCGATGCCCTTCTGGTTGAGGAAGGCAACGAGTTCTATCACCTCCTTGAGGGTGCTGATTTTATCAGTGAAGATTTTCCCACACCCCGCCGCTTTGAGAGCGTCAAGTTGAAGATCCAGGTTTTGTTCGTGCGTTGAGACGCGGGCGTAGCCGATGAGCATATACTATATTTACCCTTTCCGGGGAGCGGAGTTAAAAAATGGCAAGCTGCCCTGATTTCCTCTGCTCGTCCCCACTTATTCGGAAGTCATAGGTCTTCCTCAAATGTACCAAAACCCATGTAGGTTGTCAAGTTATGAAACGTAGATTATGGTACGCAATTTTGGGACAGGTCGCGGCGGGTGACTGCGCTCAAACTTCCGGCAGCGTTTTAACAAGCAGGCAGTGTACCGAAAACGACCGTTTTTGGACAGCAGTAAATCAAGACTGCGGCGGTTCTTTTTGCCTTTTTTGCGGGGATAGTCAAGAATACCCAATCCGGTTCCTATAACCAGGTCTTCGCGGCGGTTATATTGCACCAGAAAATTGCGCGGTTATGCCTGGGGTTGTGGAGCGTGATACCGATAATCAGGAATTATAGGAAGCTGTAGTTGAGATTATGCTACAAGCAAGCGTTGGCGAAACGCAAGAGAAAAAGCACAAAGTTCCCCGATCAATGAAGGACGTTTGCTCTATGCTATAATCGTTCCTGAAATGTTAGACGTTGCCCTCTCCCTTGCCATTGCCAAAGAAATCGGCGCTACGACACAAGCGTGCTGGTATCACGCGTTGCGGGCTTTTTTCGCCTCTGAGAACCTGCAAACGGGCTGGTATGTTGAGGGGTTTGCTATTCCTGACCAGATTAAGCCGCGGGCAACATTTGAGCATGGCTGGCTTGAGCGAAGCGACGGGAGTATTATCGATCCTGCCTGGGTTTTGTTGGGAAACAAAAAGGTGGACTACTTTCCCGGAATATCCTATACCTACGCGCATGCTGCGACCCTGGCAAAGGGGAAAAAAGGCGTGCTCCTTCCCTTAATTAGCCAGAAGTACGCTGATCCTTTTGACCATCCTGCGTATTTTCACGCGTATAAGCAATCGTTTAAGGCAGCAACCGGGTACCTGCCGACTGAACTAGACCGTTTGTTCATGATTAGGTTACGAACGGGTTTACAAGCACATGGGTAGCTTAAAGTTATTGCCTTATGAGTACCCTACCGACAATTCTCGGTGATACCCTTATATGCCATTCTACCCGATAGTGCTCTCAATAGACTCCGGGACTGGTTTGTTCATCGCCAGAAGATAGATGGTAGCCTTGCCAAAGAATATTAAGAGCGCTTCGCCATAGTGATCGATTTCCCGTTCAACTGTCGAGTGAAATCCGCCTCGATCAACACGCTTGGTCAACTCTTCATTCGAGAAAGCAGAGATCGTCTCTAGCATCTCCTCGTCCAGTGCTTGAAACCATGCCTTGAGACGGGTAATATCGCTCTCCAACCCTGCTTCCGTGTTGTGATAGGACAAATCTCGCACACCGGTTTTCAACGACTGAATGTACGAATGCTCAAGGTCTCCCATCTTGCGTAACAGCACACCCAACGTCATATTCTGTCCGCCAGGGCTGAACGCCAGATCAGCATTGCTAAGGATGTCGAGCAATTGCGAGCGCATTCCCCGCACTTCCTCAAGCCACGGCCATCTCTCTTGTATGGAACGTTTCATGTGCTTTTCTTTCGTAGAGCGGACTCTTGCTTTACTCATATCTCCCACAAAACTTAGATATACGTATAGGACAATAAATGTAATTTGTCAACTACTGCACAATTTTATTTTCCGGTTGACGGGCTTAAAAAAGTGGCTCGTATAACTGTGCTCAGAGTGCGTTATATTAAACCATTCTAGCTGCTTCCTGGGCACGAAGTAGGGAAGCGTGGTTGATATAAAGGCCCATTATACGAAGCGGGGGCTGGTCTGCTTTACCTTTTTGCGGGGATAGTCAAAAATAGCCTATCTGGGAAGAACAAACCAGTGCGGAAAACCATTCTCAATATAATCTTTATGTTACCGAGAACACTTGCGCTTTGCCGCTTCTGATGTTAAACTATAAGTGTTCTGCAATGCTACAAGTACTATTGATAAAGTATCTTTTAAAGCACTTCCAAATAGAAACTTGTTCCGACTCGCTAGCTGCAAAGGAAAGCTCATCTGGAAGAGAAGGTACGCCACACGTACACAGGCTATAGCAACTTGACAGATACTACAGGTTCCTGCGATGAGCTGACAGCAAAAGAGATTCATATATTCCTTACGAAAGTGATAGAAGGTTGGAGAGAAAAAGCTATGCATTTCTCCGACGGCTGAGTGCACAGAGAATACTGAATTGGACGAAGTAGGACGAGTAACCAAATTGACAGATTCATTCTCGGATACCCGGTCCACCATGCTAGGGTACGGTGCCATTACTGCACATTGGGAGCGTTTGTACAGCGAGGCATCAAACGCACTTCCTTGGGAGGTTAACTATATACCTCAAGAAATCCTCATCTGGCCACAATATATTTCGGCTGAGGCAAGGATTCTCGATATTGGTTGTGGTAGAGGTACCCACACTTTAACATTAGCAAAGTCAGGGTTCTTAGTTACTGGCATAGACATAAGTAAAACGGCAATAAATACTGCAGAAAAAATTGCTAAAGAAAGTGCTCTCGTAAACGCAGTGTTTAAGGTTGCAAACATAATTTCCTATCACCCAAAACGTTTATTTGATTTTTGTTTCGACTACAGCGTGTTCCATCACATACCTGAAGAAGTAAGAAATAAGTATTTGATAGGTGTATACCATGCGCTAAAAGCTGAAGCACTTTATGGATTGGTTTGTTACTCTGAAAATGATGAAGAGGCTTTGGGCCAGCGCGTGCGAATTGGTAGATTCGGTAACACAATTTATCATCCAACGCGGGAAGAAATCATTGATTTATTCAGAAAATGGTTTGAGTTGGTTAGTTACAATGAGACAACTCTTGGTCGCAACAAGAACCATCCGGCTCATCACTTTGTGTTTCGCAAAGTAAGTCTAACACACTAAGATTTGATGACCGTGGTATTAATTTTTTGTCCTAATCGGGAATTCTTAACTAAAAGATCTTGGTTTATCTGGCTTAACTATGTTTATTCACTTTTTGCATCACCAAACACACAAATTGTATAAAATACAAGAGCGGATTAAATCCCGAAAGACGCTTGTGGATATAATGCGCTCAGCTCTACACTGGGCCGCATTTTTATCACAAAACACACTCATAATGCCGACAAGTGATTTGGTACAATCACCTGTTGCTATCGACTTATTAGAGGACCTCAATTTATTGGTTGCTACTGAAAACCTCTATTTCGTAGGACCGTCGACTGAGCTTGAGGTGTTGCAGAATCTACATCTCGCTCAATTTGACTCCACCTCGCTGTATAAAGAGTGGGCTCATGCATCTTTTCGTAGACGACTTAAACCATTTGCACGAAGTTTCCACATACGAACTCTTAATACGACTACTAATATCAAGACTCGGTGGAACAGTGATATTATTGCACTTGCAGGAAGTACTATCATACCCTGCCATCTTCCGATTGAGCAAATGCTTCAGGCACGCCTCCTTCTACCGTCAAAGGTGCCACCAGAAGACTATGAGTCTGCTTTGGCAACTATTCCGGATAGACTCGAGAACCATGCGTTCCTTTGGGGGGTTGTAGAAAACCTCGGCCTATTTGACTATAATACTTCCCCAACTGCTCGCGTACATTACGAACTAGCGTTAGCATGGTACTGGGTCATGAGTTACATAGAGGAATTCAAAACAAACTTAATTGGTCGCATTCCACAGGTTGGATATGTGGACTGCGGCTTGCTTCGAACCAATCCTGAAGTACTTGTTGACTTAGTCGCTTACGAACGTGCCGCAAGTTTTCTAGGACTACTGCACGCTTTTCGGGAACTTACTCTTGCCGATATAGTTCGCCTAAGAGCAGAACCGAAGGTGATTTTGCTACGAGACACACTTCTCAAGCAGTTAAGCCATCTCGCAAATTCTGACAAGGTCAGCCCATCGCAAACTGCAATTGTTGTGAGAGCATGTGATCTAGTAAAAAATAGCATCCTTTCCGCAAACAACGCCTATCAGGCGGTGATTATAGCTGCCGAACAAGTTGCTCGATTGAATTATCCCGAACAGGCATCCCTGGCATTTATTAGTGAAAGTGTTGATAACTCACAACAAACCAAAAAGGAAGCCCGACTCTCCACAGAAATGCGCGGGCGTGACCGGAAAGGACAACCTTTTCGTTATACAATTGCTGTAATCGTTGCTCTAAGTGAGGAACTCGAGGTTCTCCTGGCAGCCGTAAAGGCAACGGTCGGATCAGTCCTAATAGAGGAGGATAGTGAGACTGGATTACTGTTCTATAAAACAGAAAGGCAAACAACCCGTGGCATTGACATTCAGTTTATTTTTGCATTTGTCGGAAAAGGGCAGGAGCGAGCAGCGGCTGGGACGGTTATGGTAATCAATAAATATCAACCAAGTATTGTTGTAAATATTGGTATTGCTGGAGCGTTGTCTACCGATGTGATGGTTGGCGATGTTGTGATCGGTGATCAGGTAATTAGTTATTATGCTAATACTAAAGCAGTGGCTCACGGTAAGAACGGATTTAAGCTCCTTCCAGGTGGTGATCCACTTCGTTCTGACAGCTTCTTAGTATATCGGGCACAACAGTTGAAGGTTTTGGCGTCAGAGGCATTTGTTGCAGCTCAGAAACGCTTATTACAACAGGTTAGCCCAGACTTGATAAGCTCGATGAGCGATTTTCGTTTTGAAATATATACTGGACCAATTGCGTCGGGGCCGGTAGTGGGTGCTGCTACAGCTTTTAAGAGCTGGTTACGTCGCTGGAAACGAGACTATTTGGCCGTCGAGATGGAGTCATCCGGTGTTGCAGTAGCCGCTGAATTTACGGGAATGTTTCGAAGAGTTCGGTTTCTCGCACTGCGTGGGATCTCTGACAGTGCAGACGAAGATAAATCAAGGCTAGAAGAAACCACGAAGGGAGTTGTTCGCCATTTAGCGCTATTTGCAGCGCTTGAGATGCTAATAGTTCTCATTGACACACTACCACTACAGGCTTTCTCGAATACCAATGACTTGTATTAACTAGTGTTACCACAAATCTTGATTTTGTGCTTTGCAATGGTGTGGATAATGACGCATATCCACTTAATTATAGATGCTTAAAGGAGTCGTTCTTGAACCTTATTCGTCTAAACTTGATGTGAAGGTAAGGAATTATTTGGATCATCTGAATACCTTTCAGGGATTTTCATAAGTTCTATCCCACCAAACGACAGACTTAGACAGAAGAGTTTTCATTCACAGAGCTGAATAGGGGACATATTATGAATAGTAAGTTGGTGCTATTTACTGATATAGATAACACTCTTTTTGATTGGATCGACTACTTTGCACCTTGTTTCAGGGCAATGGTACACGCACTTGCTTACACGACGGAGTTGGAGGAAGAGGAAATATACAGACAATTTAAGGAAGTTTATACACGTTTTGAGACGGCTGAATACCGGCATGCGATACAAGAACTCGAACTATACCGTCGCGAAACACCGGAGATGCAGAAGCGTTTGTTAGAGGCGGGATTTGTAGCATTTAGCAGAGCACGCAGACGCCGTTTACAAGCTTACACAACAGTTCCATCCACCTTACATTGGCTTAAACAGCAGGGAGTTGTAATTATCGGTGTAACTAATTCCTGGGTGGTTGATGCAGTTGCTCGTCTCCGTTCCCTTGGGATTGGAAAGTATCTAGATGGATTAATTGCTTGGGATGGACTACAAGTTCATGGAGGCCAGCCATCTATTCCCCCTGCGCGCTCACCTATTCGTCGAGTCGTTACGATTCCATCAGAGTATCGCAAACCAAGCCCGGAAGGATATAGGACTGCGCTTATCTCTTGTGGCATTGGCTTACAGTCAAAGCTATGGGTTATTGGCGATAGTGTGACGAATGATTTAGCTCCTGCGAGAGAACTTGGGGCCTCTACTATATGGGCTAAGTATGGGCGTAAGTATGACCAGTTGAACTTTGAGACAGTTGTACGGATAACTCACTGGGGAAAGGAGCTTATTACGAAAACATATGACAGTACGACATTGACACCTGACTTCATTATCGATGACTTTGCGCAATTGCGCAGTATTATTCCCAAGATGCAGGAAGAACTGTTTCCAGATCTCGCATCTGATTGAGATCGTACCTAGGAGACAAACCGCTGTCAAACAGATACCCACAGTGAGTCTAGCTTCGCTTTCCAATGACGATATAACATCCCGGCTGATGGATAACAATTGACAAACTATCTTAGCATGTCAACATGTTGATAAAGTTACAATCGATTACCTGGAGGCTAAATTGGCTATAAGGGATCAAAACTCGTTATCAGCTAGACAACGCCGTGTGCATTCGACAATTCAGGGGATTAGTGGCTACTGGAGACCTATTTCTGGTGTCGCCCGTTTGCTAGAGGAACTCGGGGAACTGAGCGAACACTTAGAATCAGCTAAAAAGGGGTTATACCATCCTGGTCTGGCCGAGGAGCTTGCAGATATATGGATCATTTCTACTTGCACAGCAAATCAGTTCAATATCAAACTGGGAGATTCTAAAGCAATTGACTTCGGTGGCGCTTTCACAGGGAATAACTTCCACAACCTTGTCTCGCATGCGGGACGTATTGCAAGAATTGTAAACTACTACGACGGGCCAAAGAATCCAAGAAACTTTGATTCATGGCCAACTTTAGGACCAACTATAGCAGCTTTGCACTCAGCTTTGTATCGTATCGCCAATGAATTTGACGTGGCACTTGAGAAGGTTATTGACGAAAAAATTTCGGCAATGATTAGTCTGGAGCAGAGGCACCCTGAGAAGAGTTTTGACCCGACTACGGCGGAATCGCTTGTTCACTTTCAATTCATACGCTTGACTACTGCCTGCCCTTATGCAAACGAAGCTAGTCTATGGGGTGCTCCAATATGGAATTCAAGTTGTTCAATAAGTCAAAATATCGACTCATTGCTCCCTTACCTGATCTCATTTACAAAAGCCGCAGTTCATGAGCACCTGGACGGTTTTGTGATCGAAGTAAATGACGATTTACTAACCCAGGACATGAAAATTCTCGCAAGGTGGTTTCGAGAGTTTCTCAAGACGCTAGCTGAAAAAGACCTTAAGCCAAATGCCTTTGATGATGTAAATATTATGCAGCGGGGGTGGCAATTCTCATTTAATAGAATCCGCCTTTTTATTTCTGTCTTCTCCCCCCTCTATCGAATTGATCATCCGCGATATTCCTCAACAAAGACATTCATAATATTGCAGCCTGAGACATCTTTTGACCACCATAATATCGGCTCCAGGTTCCTCGAATCTAACAAAATCAAAAAGCAAGTGCGTCAGCGGTTCGCTCAATTGGGTAAATCTTACCTGGATGATGTGATCGATGCACGTATTGAGGCTTCAATTTATTTACCTCCCCGATGGGAAGGCGACACTTCTGTGAATTGGTGGCGAGAGGAAGCAGAATAGCGCATTGCATCATGGAAGATCTTAACCGGTGGTAAGGGAAGGTAAGCTCATCCGCGTCGCACAAGATAATTTTTCCGGCGAGGAGGATAAGACATAAGCCTTAAGCCTTGCATATTTTCGCACAATTCTCGGTGGTACCCTTAGTAAGTAGATTGGGCTACCAGAATTCCGCCATTTATAGGCAAACCCCGACTAGTGGTGCCATTGAGCAAATACCGGAGCGACGGCGGCTACCGCATTAGCCACGTCGGGGACGGACTTCAAGGTTGTCATTAATCCATCACCCAATACTTTGAGTAACGTCTTGTTTGGTTTGGGCTTAGCTGCTTCTTCACCAATATGGTTAATGACTCCAACTTGCTCTTGCTTTTCGTCATCGAGCAGAACTTCACTTACTATCACAGCTTCTTCGAGCGTTTTTAGTGCTTCTGCTAGCTCGGTCTGGCCACTACTCTTGAGGTCAGCAATAACAGTGTTAAACTTGCCAATAAATAGCTGCCCACTAATGTTAGAAATATCACCGATCTGGTTGCGAATCTGGTCACCCATAACCAACTCCTTTACGTTAACGACGACCGAAGATGCCTCAGTCACCTTGGGCTCTTTTGATTTTACCGACGATGCCGATAGCATCGGCCACCCTTGTTCAAGATACGCACTGATCAGGGGATGAACGATCGTCTGTCGGTCTTCTTCGACGATCATCCCCCAAGACACTAGCTTTCTCCAATGCGCATTCAATGCCCATTCTTCCATCCCAATATACTTCGCAAATGATCGCTTACCGCGATAATAGGAAGCATTCTTCAATGATTGTAGAATGTTTCGTTTATAGTAGTCAACTTCGGTAAGGTGAGCCTGTATTTTCTGCTCCAAATCTTTGAGGTGCTGTTCGCGTTGTTCGTTTTCTCGTTGCCGCTGAAGCTCAAGTTGTGCTTGCTTTTCTTCTTCTTTTTTAATAGCCTGTTCAATGCGAGCCTTTTGATTGATGCTACTTACATTCGATGGATTAAGCTGCAACGCCTGGTCTATCATCTGCAAGGCATCGTGATATTTGTTCTCTTTCAAATAAATAATAGAAAGATTGTGGTAGGCAGCATAATTTGCTTCTTGTGCTAGATATTCTTTATATCGCTTTTCAGCAATATGTTGATAAGGCCAAGAAGAAAGGCCTGTCGCATAATAGGCACACTCCGAGAGTTCCTGCCTGGTCATCACTGAGAGACGAGTTAGAAATTGCTCACAAAGATCGACCAGCGCAGCATACATTTTCCATTCGATCAGAAGCTGCTTCCAGATGCGCCGGTAGAAGCGAAGATGGAATTGCTCCAACCCGGAGGGTGCCACACGTTCAATCTGTCGCATGAGCACCTGCTGCATCAGGTCACGTTGTGTGGAGGATAGCTCGGTAAGCTGTTCATCTCCAAGATCTGCCGCGGCGGGCAACCAAAGGTTTTTCTTTTTTCGTGCCTGCACCCTCGCGATTTCCGCTGACAGCCAGCAGCGAAAGCCCTCTTCCAAGACGCAAGGTTGCAAGAGAGGGACAGCACGCACCGACGTGCCTGTTTCTGCCTGCGAGCATACTCCATGCGCCAGTAGCCATTCCCAGTCCTCTTGTACCTGGCGCAATTGATGCTCATCATTTTTCACATAAGGGAACAATGCTGACCAGTGTGCGGACGGGTGGAGTTCCATGAGGCAGAGGAGCCGTTTCTGGTTGTCGGAAAGAAGAGACCAATGGTGCACTCGCTCCTGAGAGGAGGCGCGCAATTGTTCTTGTTGTTGACGCGCTTGCTCTCGCTCCTCGTATTCGCGTTTGAGACGGCTGTTTTCATTTGTAATAATCTCGTCATCGGGAGCCAAAGCCGCTGCCCTGTTAGAGAGCGCCAGGGCCTCTTGGAACAGGCTCTTCTCTTCTACGAGCAGCGCGAGATTGTGTAACGCATCGGCGTCGTCAGGAGTGTGCTCAAGCAGTTGTCTGTAGATGCGTTCAGCCTCGTCATCCTTGCCAAGTATGCTCAATCCCCAGGCATGATAAAACCACACCGTGTTGACTTCGGGGGAGGACGCATCCATGAAGATCTTCGTTACTGTCACCAGTTCTTCAATCATCTGTCCAGCTTGCAGCACTGGACACCAGAATGAGGTGAAGAAGGGAAGAAACACTCTCTTAATCACACCAGTATCATGACAGGCTTGCAGCAGGCCGAGAGCTGTCTCGTGGATCCTTCTACGCTCTTCTTCCGTTGTAATCGTCACCTTATAGGCAAACTCAGCATACTCGTCTTCAAAATATTCCGGTTTACGAGCAAATAGATGCATGCAATATGTGAGATGTTGCGCTATTGCACGAGGAATATCGCCCATTTTCAAAAAGAGCGGCCAGAGGTCTCCGCTCATCGAGTGATGCAGATACAATTGCGCAGCTTGCAACAAGAGTTGTTCGTGTTCCGCTTTTTGCTTCCACATAACGCTAGGACGATCTTCGTAGTAGGTAACGTGGTACCGATATAGCAGGTAACTGAGTTGCCCTTTGAGCGCTGGATCTAGAAGTACGTCGTCTGCAAGCAGTCGTTCGCAAACCTGCCTGACGCACAGGGCGGGGCTTTCATCCCCGAAGTAGACCGGGCCAATGCTGATCGGCACGTAATCAAATGCATAATATTGCTCTTGCCCATTATCCTGTTCAAACCAAAGCGCGGCCCCCTCTCTCGCGAGAGCAGTGGACTGTTCTCTTTGTTCCTGGAAGAGCCATACCCAGGCGCAACTAAACGTTCCAATAAAATTAGCAACAAATGCACCACTTTGCCTCTCATTCTCATAGCAAGCTAGCGCTTCCTTGAAGTTCCCCTGGCGCAGGAAGATATCTCCTCGCAACTTATCAAGTCCAACTTCACTATGGGAAAAGGGACCCTTTTCGTGAGAAGTAGGTGGCAACAAATCAAGATAGTGCCGCGCTTTCTCGAAAAGGCCGACCTCTATTGAGGCATCGATCGCCCAGGCAACGGCTTCTTCTGACCGCTCGTCCCGATCCACCAAAGGAGCCAAGATCACCAGGGCTGCTTCGTACTGTTTCTTATAGATCAAGATTTTAGCGAATTCAAGACGGACTTCGTCATGGTCAGGATAGAGCCGAAACGCTTCTTCGAGAACCTGGCTGGATTGTTCTTTTGCTTGATCTCGCGCCTGCTCCTGAACCTCATCATCTTCTCCTCTTGTTTTGTCGCAAGCGAGTGACCACAGGACTTGATCGAGCAATAGATATCCTCTGGCAGGGCATCCAGGTAATGTCCGCGCGTGTTGTAAAAGATCGAGGACCCGCTGATTCGTCTCGATACCAACAATATTCCAGAGTTCGCCTCTCAGATGCGTCAAGGCCAGTAAATAGTACGTGTAGGCGTCCTCTTTTAGCTGGATCGACTCATCGAGGAATTGGAGTGCGTGTTCCCAGTCCTTTGCGTTCAGATAGGCAACGCCGACCCATTGGAGATCGTCAGCCGTTTTCTCCTGAATACTCAGCCATGCAGCAGCAGCTTCCTGGTAATGTTCGAGAACAACCAAACACGCTCCGAGCAAGCGTTTCTTTTCATCTGTAGGAGTTGTACGGATGTGCCCGCGAAGAAGACGGACTGCTTCCTGAAGGTTTCCTTGAGCGATGAGAGACTCGGGCGTTTTCTTGTCACTACCGTGCTTCTTTTGCTGCTGAGTGCGTTTCCCATCCCAGCGACGTTTCCTCTGTGTTCCCATAACAGGAAGCTCCCTCAAGGTATTTCAGTGTGCCAGTGGACGTATTGAGTGGAATCTTACACAATAGTTGAGCAGCAGTTATGATACTAGTTTACAAGTATTCTGTCAATCTTCCCTTTTCTTGTGCTTTTAGGAGACAAACGACAAATAACATGATGGGCGCGTCGCCTATGATCGCGTCCAAATTCTGTACCATTACCACTGGCAGGTCTTATGGCAACAACTGGAAATCATTGGAGTGCCATCAGAACAAGGGGTTTACTTTGCCTTTTCGGTGCGTTAATCAACTATAGCCTTATACAAAGTTAAGCTCAACAAAAATTTGGTGTGATGATTATTGTCTTATGAGTACTTTACGGACGATTCGGGGTGATACCCTTACAATCCAAAGAAACACTAATTCGGTCAGGCTTCCCTTTGGAGCTATAAGCAGCATATGTGTCTTGCGATGATCTTCAATGTCCGCTATACTGCGAGGCAACAGCATTGGACACAATGCCTCCAATCAAAGTTCAATATCCAGAGGTAGAGATGCCAGAAGCAAAGCAAAGCAAAACAAATCGTGGTGGAAAATCCGATACAGCAACTAACTCTTCAATAGATTTCTTCATAAGCTATAACGGCGCGGATAAGATATGGGCCGAGTGGATAGCTTGGCAATTGGAAGAAGAAGGTTTCTCGACAATACTGCAATCCTGGGACTTTCGACCAGGAACCAACTTTGTGCTGAAGATGCAAGAGGCTTCTGAGAAAGCTAAAAGAACTATAGCGGTTCTTTCTCCAAACTATCTACGCGCTGACTTTACGCAGCCAGAATGGGCAGCAGCTTTTAGACGAGATCCGCAAGGTACGAAAGGTATCTTAGTGCCAGTAATGGTACATGATTGTAAACAGGAACTTGAGGGGTTATGGCCGCAAATCATTTATATTAATCTCGTGGGACTAAGTGAGCAGGCGGCTCGTAAAGCGCTGCTGGAAGGTATAAATAGGGGTAGAAATAAACCCGAAACACCTCCTGTCTTTCCTGGCACTATCCAACATCATGAGGCTGAGGAACCTCACTTCCCAGGAGCGTCAGGAGGCATTTCCAGCCCAAATTTTTCTGAAGAAAAGCCTACCTTGCCCAGACCCAGGTTAAATAAGTCGTTCAACCCCTACAAAACAAGAGACGAGTGGATTGAGTATATAACCTCAAACTTACGAGATGCTATTGAGGGAGAAGCTTCCTTTGACTTCTACGCTGAAGATGTTGAGGGCCATAAGCAAATACGTATATTGCATAATCAAGACACGATTTACTCCTTGAATATTTATAAAGGCGCGCTAAGTAGGGGGAGCGATGATGGAGTAGGCTTTGCAAATGCAGAAGGGAGAATGATATCTAGTGGAGGTATAAATGCTTGGGGACATTTTAAATGGGATACGGGGAAAGAAGCGGTTGTATTGCATTTGACGGACTTAGGTATTTTGTCAACCTATTATTCATCAGATGCAAAGGCGTACACAAAAGAAGAGTTTTTACAAGCGTTATGGAATAAAATCCGGTCAGTAATAGAAAATTCTCTCCGTTAGATTTATGAGGAGCGTAAGCATAAAAAGTTAGCAAGCGGTCAAAGAGCCTATTAGGCGACAAACGGAAGGAGGGTTTCTGTGGAAACCGGGTACACTACTTCTAAAGAATTAGCAGCACAACTAGCAGAGGTGAGATTTGTCACCTTTCGGATGGCCCTCAAGAAACGCCAAGACACTTGGCGACTACATACGGTCGTCATCGAAGTATTTCCCAACAAGCCAGAGGGAGAAGCAGCCGCTTTCACCTATGAGTATAATTGCGCAGCTTTACTGGCGGGGACCATTTCAGGGGCTGAGGTTGCGGCCTGGCTGACTCACGTAGAAGGCCATGTGAGTGGACAGGGTAGCAATCCTAAGGATTTCCTCTTTCAGATGCCAGCCCTGCAAGAGCAGGTCACATGGTACAGAAACCCTCGACACAATCAAAGCGACATGGTGACAGTCCCCTGGCCGTATACGCGCTATGAACCCTATTGGTCTGACCGTGAAGCGGCAGGAAACCAACCTGAATTTCTTGTGAGCGATGAGTTTCCCTTTTTCCCTGACTTCCAGACGGCGCTGTTCGACGTGGTCCATCGTATCACTACTTGGAGACGGGAGCAACGAACATCCCTTGAGGAGAAAATTATTGTCCGCATTGCTCAGCCTGAAGCCTGGATGGAACGCATTGATGTCTCACCAACAGCGCTGACCATTGCTCTTGCCGGGACGAGTATAGAAGGCACCCGTCTTGAGATAACCGGGCCACCTTCCCTGTATTTTGAGCAGCGTGTCGGACCAGGGGACCTTATCATCTACCCATTATCAGCCGAACTTCCTGCGGAGTGGTGGGTAGTCCTATCCCGTGGTGGCCGATGGCTTGATTATTATCACCATGTAGATCCCTGGTCTCCCTTGTCCCAAAAACAGACTCATGCGACCACCACCTCCCCGGACCTAGCGATGCAGGTCAAGGAGTGGGTCGCTGGTGGAGAAGGCCAAACTACCGAATTCAAACGGGAAGTTTCGACGAAAGATCGTTTCCTCCAAACGGTTGTTGGCTTTGCGAATGGGGAAGGGGGCGTAATTCTCATTGGCATCCCCAATGATAACCCAACAATTCTAGGGTTTCCTGGTAACGTGACTGACGAAAAAGTGCGTTTGACGCAGATTATCCGCGACAACCTCACGGCGATGCCTCCCATCCGTTCAGAACACTGCGAAGTCGAGGGAAAGAAGGTGATCGTTATCGTTGTAGAGCAAGGGGAAGCCGTTCCCTATGGCATTAAGCCAGCAAACCCCTCACAGACTCCCTTCTATTATGTGCGCCGAGGAGCCTCTAATTTCATTGCCCAACCTGGTGAAATCAATGCGGCTGTCCAGCAGCGAATAAAAGTGGCTCCGAACAAGGGCGGCACTGGTCTCCTTCGTGGCGGCTGATGACAGCAATGCACTACCCCAACTACTAGTTTCCCGCAATGAGTTCTTCATCAGCATCACGAACTCTCATGGTTTGCCTGGTGATGTCTTCAATACGTTGGGTATCGAGTAGCCCTTTCCAGTCGTCTCCTATTATCGCCGACTTTCTCTCAAGACTGATTACGTTATTTTGAGCTAACTCGTTTACCAGAGCCTCAAAACGTGCTGTAAGAGAACATACCATGCGTACCAGCGCCTCTTGCTCCGTCCCTATTGCTAGATTAATTTTGTTGGATACTGGGATATCGATGGGAACAAGATGGACAATTTGTTTGTAGTAAGTATTGTCACCTTCTTCGTGCTGTGACCAATACATTCCCCCGCCATAGCGAACTGTGAGAGGTTCCTCATCAACCCCAATCCTTCTCACCAAGATAGGACCAGGTTTGAAAAGACTCTGTACCTCTTCAAACTGCTCCTTTGAGAGATGCAAAAGTACATCTCGGTCAACGCCTTCTTCTCCAAGATCGCGTTCAACAAACCTTGCAACAGGATACTGATGACCTTCGATTTCCAATATCTTAAATTCAGGGGTCATATCTATCTCTCTAAGTTCAAAGTGGTAATTGGCTGCACGATCATTAAAATTGCTGTGGGATGTTTGTCTAATAGAAGCTCTGTAAGAGCGGTTCACAAATGGGTCTTCCACAGTCACTACTTCCTGATCGAGCAACGCATCTACTTCGCTGCTGTGTCCAGACCCCTCAATGTGAAACTCTACATCTATCCCGGCTAGTGTTTTTCCAGAGAGGTTACCCTGGAAACTTACTGGACTGCCAAAGGATGGATGAAATGGGAAATTATTGACCTGTATCTGCTGATAAATCATCAACACCTCCTCTTAATTGTAGTTTTGTATGCCGGGACGCCCCTCTATACCTCAACCTGTATCACCTTGCCTGCTCCTTATGAGATAACGAAGGATCGCCGCAATAGTAACTTCAGTCAATTAAACTTTCAGATTAATTGAAATACGTATATATCAACATAATGTAGCTGGTACAGTCGATAAGATTAATCTTCGATCACTCTTTTTAAGAGACATAAGACTACTTAACCAGATGCCATACCGAAAGTTGGCATCCTTAACCAAGTCCTGACTCTGCCTGTTCTGCATCTGCCTCACGGGCTCGCTGCGCCTGCTTAAATGTGCTAAATTGCGCGGAACTTTCCGCCCGTTTGTCGGGTTTAACGCTAAGTGTCCGGGATTTCTCCATTGCTATCGCAAAGTCATTGAGGAATTTGTTCTTGTTCTGGCAACTGCCAACCTAATGGGCGGCCTAATTTATAGTAATCAACAGGAGATTGCGAGATTTCCGTAAGGTCTCCTCTTCCCGAGCGTACCCAGCTTTTTCCTCTGACATCTTTGAATGCAATTTCTATCGATGGGTGAAAGGACATACCATGATAGTCTGCATCAGTAACAACCTGTGCTTTTCCTGGGGGGACGACACTTAAAAAAGCAATGTGTTTTGGGCCTGGATTTGCTCCCTGAAACGCAACGATTGAAACGATCACTTCATACACTGGCTCCGTGGATAAATTTAATATGGTAACCTGCGCTTTATACTCTACCTCTTTGGCTATGTATGCTGAAATATGCTCTGCCTGGCTTTTCCGTTCCTGGTTTTTACGGATTTGACGTTCAGTATTGATTTGCACGAATGCAGCAACCAAGGCACCAAAGGTTGCAAGTCCTGTAAACCAGGTTGCTATATCACCGAATGGCAGGTTGAATATATTTTGCATAGCTTAGGTTAAAGCTCCTATGATTACTCCTACCCATGTTTCTCAGCAGAGATGTTCTTTGCGAGATCACTAAGTGCCTCATCCCTTACTTTCACATCCTTGATATAAGAGATATACTCCATTGCTGTATGTGTCCTTTCAAGCACAACAAGCTCCTTCGCCGTTCCATCCAGCCGATCATTCGCTTGTTTGTTGAATGTGAAAGCCAGGCCGCTAACAATACCCGAAATGATACTTGACACTGAAGTAACCACACCTGCTTGGAGTTTTCCCGCGTAAATGAGAACAATACCAATAAATACGAAAAGTATTGCAAGTATCAGGGTAATCAATGCAGCAAAAAAAGTAATACGTGCTTGCAGACGCCGTTCTCTCCGTTCGTTAAATAACTCTTCACGAGTTAGCCTGATCGTCTCCGATAATGACTCGTTGATCTTTAAATTTTGTTCCGCTTCAATTCGCTCATGAACTATCTTGCTGAATGGTGCAGCTTCTTCCACCTTTACCGTATCCGATACATTAATACCAAGGGACGTAAGAATGTTCGGTTTGGCCGAAGGTACAGCACCAGCCAGAGCATTAAGAAGCGTTTCTTCCTCTATAATACTTGCGGCTCCCTTGCGAACATAGTAGCGTCCATTCTCTGTCATTACTGGGGATGATTTCTTTTGGACTTCGATTACCAGCAGGCTCTTTCCGTCAATTTCTTCAACATGAGAGGTAAGAGTTGGACGAGGACTCAGGAGGCGCTGTGCTTTTTCTAAAGCCAACTGAGTTTTTTCTATCTCCTCTTTCGTAAGGCCAACAATACTCGCATCGCCATCGACACCGACGATAATTGTCCCGCCCTCAGTATTTACAAAAGACGCTATATTGCGGGCAAAGATCTCTGGCCGTGTTGCTGTTCGTTTATACTCAATTTGTGGGCCTTCCGGGGGCAACGGTAGTTCAATGAGCTTTTTATTCATTGTCTTTTCTTCTTCAAGGAGTTACTACATTTTGCGCAATTATACTCTAAACGGGTAGACAAAGGAAGCGGGCGCGTTCCTTATGATGAATTATGTTTGAGCGAAGTTCATTGGGTCGCACACTTGATCAGCCTGTTGAAAAATGCTCTCACAGAGCTCATCAGTAGAGAGGGATGCATCGCTTCATAATCGTTAAGGAAGCTGAGCCAATGGCAAGGAAAAAGACCACTACTCCAAAATAGTCTGAGTCATCCACCAACAAACATCCAAAAAGAGGGCGCACATGGCCTCTGCTGGGCATGGACGCCGTCCCCAGCCGCGTTTCTTGAGCAGCCGCTTGAGATTTTGCCCGGCTGCTCGTATCAGTGCCTCACCGTTCACCCGCCAGAGCCGACGCAAGCGAAAACGACGCATGCCATGCCAGTCTTTGCCCTCGGCGAATAACGGTTCGACCCATACCGTGCGTTTGCGGTAGGCCTTCTTGTAGGCTTCGGTCGCGTGGTAGGCTCTCACCCGATCTAACAGCTCCTCATGCACACTGCGGCACAGGCTTCGCCCTTGTTTGCTGGTGGTACACTGCGCTTTGAGTGGACAGTGATTGCAATCCTTGGCTCGTGCCCGATAGCGAAGTTGTCGCTTGGTCGAATGAGCCCGATCAAAACGGAGTTCTTTGCCTGCTGGACACAGGTAGACATCACGCTCTGCTTCATAACGAAAATGATCAGAGCTAAAAAATTCGGTGCGGTGGTCGTTATCAGGAAGCGGAACATAGGCGCGGATGTGTTGGGTTTCAATGGCGACAAGGTTCTCTTCAGTGCCATACTTGCTATCGCCTGTGGCTTGCCTAGGCCATAACTTCCAGCGAAAGCGCGCCCGCCAGAGCAAGTCGAGCATGGGTTTGTTTTCTGAGACTTCTGAGGGGGCAACCAAAACCCCAACAATAATGCGAGCTTTGCCCCCATCCACGACGTAGTGCGTCTGGTACCCCAGGTGCGAACCGCCTTTGGTGACCATCATGGAGGCATCCGGATCGGTCGTGCTCACATGCCAATCGGCCATCCTGTGATACCAATAGGTACTGACACTCCGATCTTGCACTCCCCATTGTGCAATCCAATCATGACGCTGTGCATTTTTCTGGGAAAGTTCCTCGTACTCCTCTGTTGAGAGCGAAACGGGAAGCTGGACAGGAATTGGCATCTCCTCCTGCTCAACTAGCTCATTGCGTACTGTTTCCCCTTGGTTCACCGCCTGCTCTGTCTCCTCCGTCGGTTGCTCGGCTTCAGGAGGAAATAAGGTGTTCAGGTGCGCTTCCACGGCAAAGCGTGGTTTAACCGAAGTCATGGAGGCATTGGCCTCTACTTTGGTGGCATCAATGTAGAGTTCCCTCCCCCAGACGAGTCCTGCTTGTTGGCACTGCTCCACAATAGCCTCGAAAAAGCGGCGAAAAACCTCCACGCCATAGCGCTCACGAATGCGGGTCAGGCTGGAATGGTCAGGCATTGGTTCACTCAGATCGTACCCCACATACCACCTCACGCTCAGCCGGTCAGCCGCGTGGCGCATCAGTTGCCGTTCGGAACGAATTCCTTCAAAGAACATGACCAGTTGCAGTTTGAAGAAGACGACCGGATCAATGGAGGGGCGGCCTCCGCCTGCATAGGTCTCGTGCACGAACTCCCGGACAAACGAGAGATCAAGGGTGCGCTCCAGGTGCCGATAGAAGTGATCTGCTGGTACTAACTCTTCCAGCGACACATTGGTGAGCGGGGCAAAGTGCCGCTCTTTGGTTCCCATCATGGGACGTGTCTCTCTTCCTCCTCGATGCGAGGCAGCGCTCGCGTGTTCCGTCCTCTGAACTGCACAGGCGTGCGTACCCACAGCGAAATATGGGTCGGCTGCATCGTCTCCTGGACGACTGCCACTAATTGTTCGCTCAATTGGTTCAAGTCCACCTCATGGCGCAGGGTTGCGCTGAAATCAGCAAGCGTCTTACTCGCATCGTACTTGCGCCGATAGAAGCGGCGGTCGATCACATTCTGGATACTCCTTCGCAAAGGTTGAGCCAGAGCGGCAATTGCTAGTGTGGAGGCGACAATGGCGACATCATTATTCTGGTTGAGGATGCCTCGTAAGAGGGATTGCAGTGCGATGACCAGGCCAGCGTACACCAGCAGAAGGATGCCTGTCAGGGTGCCGTAGACCAGCGTGCGATGGATGATGATATCGATCTCCCACAGCCGGGAGCGCAAGATAGCCAAAGCAATCGAGAGCGGAATGAGCAGGACGAACACTTGGAGAACCGTGCCAATCATCAAATCCGAAAGCGGGCCTGAATGGAAGATTGAGAGCGGATTACTAAAATTAAGTAAGTTCACCAGCACCAGACCAATAACGGCGATTGACATCCCGAAGACGACCCATTTGGTTTGCTGGCGTTCTACCTGGCTGGAAACCTGTCGGTAGCGGTACACCTGTGCCACCAGCAGGCTCACCAACAAGCCCCCAAATAAGATATCTGTCAACCAGGAGGTGTTTACCCACGTATCGGGAAAGAAATACACAACACCCGAATAGAGAACCCACCCAGCAACCAACCAGCGCATCCAACGCGGTACAAACCGCCCATTGGGAAACAGGTACAGGAAGGTGCCAAAGGCTACGCTGCCGAGAAAACTGATGATTTGGATCGGGACCCACCACATCGACACCAGCGCTAGCAATGAGCCACTATTGAAAGTCATGGCAAAGGTCACAAGCGCGAAAGAGGTATAGAACGCCATCCAGTCGTGAGACTTGAGCCAGAAGATGACCGCACCAATGGCGAGAAAAGCCAGCAAAGCAAAGATGGTAAGTGCATAGGAGTAGATCAGAACGACGGTAACGGAAAGTCCTGCCGCCTGATATTGTTGCATGCTATAAGGGGGAATGAGCGCCTGACAGGCAGCAGTCGTACAAGCATTCTGGAGAAGAGCATGGAATGCCGGAAGGCTTGCGACAAACAATGCCAGGATGAGGACAACCACACCTATCCATACGACGCGTGCAAGCACGAGCCAGTATCCACTCAAACGCATGCCTGTCGCACTCCGAAGGGAACGACCCTCAGTAGCCGTTGTCTGTGCCTGTCGAAGATTCATCCATGTTCACCTGGTTCGATCATTTGGACACTGTGTCAGCCGAGGATCTGGCGCGTAATTATAGATGGCATTGTCCTCGGTTGCTTCCTGTTTCTCATAAAAAAAACGTAACCGTTCATCTCTCTACACGTTACCACATCAGCGTCCAAAGATCGTTACGGTACTCTTCCGGCCTCTGGATGCCTCGTAATCTTTGAGGAGATGGTTCCTCAAGAGATATGGAGCTTGACGCATCGAAACCTTATTGTAACCCTTTTTCAACAGGCTGTGATGATTTCTGACGTGGTGAAGAGATTAGCTTGTCTGGTAGAATTTGAGGCCTGGAATGCGTTGATAATCTTTCAGGTTTCGCGTCACAAGCGTCAGGTGATGCTGGATGGCGGTTGCGGCGATGAGGATATCAAAATCACCAATAATTTTGCCCGTCCGTCTCAGTTCTCCTCTGATGCGGGCAAACTGCTGCATGATCGGCTGCGTAGGTGCAAGTATAACCACAGAGCGTAAGAAACTTTGAAACACATCTGTTGTTTTCTGTGGATCGCGGCCAAAGTGAATGCCCTCATAAATTTCTCCATAGGTAATCAGGCTGATCGCGAGGTCATCCTTCGCAAATGATGAGAGGAGTTGGATGGCTGAGGGTCGTGCTCCCAGGTAGTCAGCAACGTAGTCACTATCGACCAGATACTTCATAGTTCAACGGGTGGCCGTGTTGAAATCTTGCGGCTTTCGTAGATATCCTTTTTCAACTGCTCTGTATCAACTAAGTCCTTCCATCCCCCTGCTGCTGACAAGAAGGCATCGTAGTCTGCTCTGGTTTTCCCCCGCTTCTTTATTGCCGCTGCACCCTTTGCCGGTGATATGACAGCCACCGTCATATTATCCCGCATGAGCTTACGGGGTTTCTTCGTTGCCTCAACCTCTTTCACAATACGCGCAAGGTCAGGAATGGTGCTAATATCAATCGGTGTTGGCTGTGACATGTGAAACGATTATAGCAAATCGCTGTCTGTTTGCAACTGATTGGAGAAATGGCCGAGGACTTCGTTATTCTAAGTATAGATCGAGAAGGAGGATTTTCGATGAGTGACGAAAGTGTACCTGAGAACAAACCTGCGGCTGATAAAGGCTCTGCTGAGTCAAACTTTACTAAAACTTGACGGATGATAGGAAATACTGAACTGGTTGCAGGCAGCCCAAGGCAAATAGTGGATGGAGGCTTACTCGGTGTGTGTATCGCGGTTCTTATCGTCTTACTGAGCATGCAGCAGAAGGACATTGATGCTCACTTAAGCACTGCGTTGATTGCCTTTGTCATTGCTATGCGCTTTTAGCATATGGATTTTTATGCACTTTTTATAAAAAACCCAGGATTGTACCTCATTCCGGTCCATGGAATATTTTCGCAGCGATGCTTGCAGGTGCCTGGGTTGCCGAGGGCATAGGCTGGCTCGCAGCTTACATTGGCATATTCTTTGTTATCTGGCATATCAGTTTCCCAGCGCTCATAGCTTTTGCATCAGCAAGCGCCTTTGTTGTACTCATTTTACCTTTTCTGTCAGCAGTAGGTCTCGCAGTTTACGCCGTACGTCTGTTCAAAAAGCAAGGCGGAGAGCAGCAAAAGGCTAGCCCAAACGCTCCTGGCGACGCTCCCCTACAAGCGCAATAAACGACACACGAAGCCTCTATCAGCTCATAGTAGGTAACAAATAAACGAGCAAATAGCAAGCCTAGCGTTTCATCGGCGGGTTTCGGCGTTTCTTCAGCGGGTTGCGATGGTCATATCAAGATAGGTATACAGAGTACGGACGCAACGCGGTGAAGCGTGAATGCATGAGGCATTCTCCGTACTCTGTACGAGTTCTGTTAGTTGGTCACAGTTGGTGGTTGTTGGCGGCTGGGTGCCGCTGGTTGTTGTGGTTTAGGCTCATGCGCCCTCTCGGTTAAGATATGGCCGAGGAAGGTGATGACTACTACACACACCAGGATAATGATGAATGCATCGATCTCATTGAAACCCCCAAGAAGGCTCCTTGCGATGGGCACCCCAACCATGCTCCCAATAGTGGTGAGAATGAATATCCCAACGAGCACGCTGAAAGCAAGCAAACCAACCCTTTGTAAGATGTGACTTTGTGTATCCATTCCTTGTCCTCCTTATGATGGATACTCAGCAGCAACATACCTGTTACTGCGTGATAACAGAAAGTTACCAGTCATCAGGCTGAAACGAGCCACGCATTTGTGGAAATCCTGCTGACAGGCGTTCTGCCTGTTATCCTCATCAAATTTGAAGGAGCGAACAATGAATTGGACGCGATTATATCACACATGGATATATCTAGCCACTCAATAGAAGACAGCATGCGAGGTTCTTCACGTTCACGCTTCCATTGTACAGTCAGCCACTTGCTATGTTCGTGCCAGGTGTGCATATAATTATCCAGGTTGAGGTTTGCTCGTTCTTGAAGAAAGATAGAGGCAAAGGAGTTGAGGGCTTTTAAGAATGCTGACCCACTAGTTAAAGCAGCTTTAGTTACTGCCGGCAGTGGCATATTAGTTGCCTTCATTTCAGGAATATTCCTGTATCTAAGTAGACCACCAGCCCCTCTTGCAATATCCGCCACCCCTTCTGCCGTCAGCACTTCAACCCCTACTATTGGCAACTCGTCCTCCCCTACTGTTACTATATCGTCTTCGACACCTTATGGAGGAACTCTCGCATTAGATGACCCGCTAAGTGATCATAGCAAAGGTTACGGCTGGGATGAGACCGAGGGACATTGTACATTCAGAGGAGGAGCTTATCATGTTACTACCTCGAACCCCAACAATTATGAGTGCAATACCAACTCTCAGCAGGCCGACTTTAGCAATTTCGCCTATCAAGTCACGATGAAAATTGATCAAGGTACGAAAGCGGGTATCTGCTTTCGCTTCATCGTCAACGACCAAACAGGCTACTGTTTTTTCCTCGATCTGAATGGACAGTTCATACTTGAAAAAGTTAACTTTAACACTCCTCGTGAAGATGTGTTAGTAACCGGTAAAAGTAGTAATTTTGTAACTGGCTTGGGGAAAACGAATCAGATTGCGGTGAGAGCACAAGGAAGTACAATAGATTTATACATCAATGGACACTTTCTCCGAAGTGCTACCGATAGCAGCTTTTCCCATGGTCAGATTGGTGTATTCCTTGTTTATCCGGGCTATTTTACAGAGGCTGAGTTTACTGATGCAAAGGTTTGGGTATATTAACCTTAGCGTTTCATCGGCGGGTTTCGGCGTTTCTTCAGCGCGTTGGCGATGGTCATATCAAGGTAGGTGGTCTCCCCTGTTTTGCGCTCGGTCTTCTGCCGATATAAACCGGACTCTCGAAAAAGCTGCCTGGTGAGTGCAATGTTATCCCCTGTCCAGTGCAAGAGCTTCATTATCAGCACAAAATCCGCGCTTGACTGGCTGGTATAGCCTGAGATGTCGCCGCGTAACAGTTTCTGTAGCACCGGATCGTGTGCTGCTTCAGGTGGCAGCTCGGTGCGTGGCACGGCTCCATGACCCCCCACTGTGTTCTGTCTCTCGTTGGGGGCGGTGAGAACAGGAACAAGAGAAGCGTACAAAGCAGCTAGTTTTGTCTGCCTGCTGTTTACTGTTGCGGGTGTTCCTTGGAGGTGCTTTGTGGTGATGGTCAAGTAGTGCTTTTCCCCGTACACTTCAATGTTCCCGGCTTTTTTACTGGCTGGCGGTTTGCCTTCAACGAAGAGGTGGACACCGCCTGTGCCTGCTGCTCTGTTCCATGACGGTGAATACTCGGTGTAGGTGTCAAGTGTATTGATGATCTCCTGCGCCCACGGCTGTATGCTGCCTTCCCGGAGGCAATGGTCAAGATCAATGCCGGTAAACGGGCTGTGCGAGAGCATAAAGCCGATGCCCTGATACGTGCCGGTTGCGACTGCTGACAATGCGGTTTCAAGCGTTCCCCAGGTGGTTCTGTCTGTGGGGCTTGCCGGATGAAGGGTCTTGGGGTTAACAGGTGGTTTCTTGCGCTGGCCGTTCTCCTCCTTGTAGTGCCAGACGACAAAGTTGGGGTATCCTGCGATTTCCCGCAAGATACCCTGTTGCTCAATGCGTTCTTTCAGCCATGCCGCGTATGTACTCGCTGCTTCCTGTCGTGAACGCTCAGTGTTCATAGGGACTGATACCGGAACCTATTCTACCAGACGTTCACGCTCAGAAGGAAACAGTACATGAGGAAACAGTACATGGCGCATGCCTCCGTGCGCTTCGAGTCCCTGTCTGGCCATATATACCTCAGCGTAAGCGATGGTAAAACCAGGGAACAAGTGCCGTACCTGCTGTTCAACGCTGTGCCACGTCTGCTCATATTCCGTAAGAGCAGATGCACAATACAACCTGTCAAGCTCCTGGAGGCTCACGAGAATGTCTTGCATGTGCGGGTTCCTTTCCTGTTACTGTGTTCCCGCCTGTTGCTCGTAGCGATCAAGAACAGGTTTGACAATGGTTGAGTATTTGGCATTGCCCCATTTGAGATACGAGCAGATTTCGCGTCTCGGAATACCTTGTTTGAACGCCGCAATGACTTTGTTCCTCTCCTCTTCGGGAACATCCGGGAACAAGGTCGTATCAGACGTTGTATGCTCCACTGCTCCCTGTCCATCGGTGTCTGTTCCCGATGCTGTTTCCGTGATTTGGAACTTTTCGGGCTGTTCCTCGGAAACGGTTGTCTGTGCCAGTAACACGCGCAATTCTTGAAGCAGTTCAGGGGTGAGAACAAGAGGTTGGGGTGTACTTCCAGCCTCTGCTGCAGAAAGTTTTTGTGCGTGGACATGGCGCAGGGCATGCGCCACAATCAACAACACAATCGCGACTGATCTAATCCAGATCAGGACTTCAACGGGAATGAATACATGAATGTAGGCTGCATCCAGGGTGAGGTTCAACGTTTGCTGCACGCTCTCGATGTTTAACACAATGGCGGCGGTGAAGAGGAGCAATGCCGACAACAACCCATACAGCCATGTCTTGACTTTCTCGCCTTCGTTCTGGTAGCGAAATGTCCGGATGATGGTACCGGCAACGCTGGCGTCAATGGCAATGCACTGCGTCCAGGCCCACACACGCTGCATGAACAGGTTGTCCGTTAAGACTGAGCCTTTGGTAAGGACATTTGCCATGCTGGCGATAAGGCCAAATGCCAGTAAGAGCACTGACAGGCTTGAGGCAAGCTGTGCGCCGCATAGGCGCTAGTTAGATAGCCCCAAAGGGGCAGAGAGTTGAGAGCAACTGACCTTCTAGGGTAGCCGACTTACCTGGCGGGGAAACCCAAAGGGGACAAGAGCATGTCGGAAAAGCAGGTAAGCGAGAAGGTATGTATCGTAGTCGACCTGCGAGCCCTGTGCGTATGGTTAAGCCTGAATTGGTTGAACCCCAATCACCCAGTGGTACAAGTCAATGCCCATCGCAGCGTACCTGACGCGGTGACATCACAATCGTGTTGAGAGAACTTGTCGACACGAAATATGCTAGTCTCTCATCGGACTAGCGGAAAGCTCTCTGTGATGGACGGCCCGCAATGAACGGGCTTAAGGGGATGAGTGTGGGAACCTGTAGCGCACTAACGTCTAACGAGTGAGAATGCGGGATCGCCTAAGGGTGGAAACGCCTATGGCGACGGAGCCGCCATAGTAGCCAAATGCCTGAGGCAATGCTCAGGACATGACGAAGGGCGGCAGGGAGTACAGCAGAAAAACCAGGGAGGGCGCGAGATGCGTCATATACGAACTGGGAAGGCTGCTGGAAACTGGAGAGCCGGATGCGCTGAAAGGCGCAAGTCCGGTTCGGGGAGGGGCGGTAGGAAACGTGCCAGCAATGGCAACGCGCCTGCCGCCTACTCCACCTAACAGGTACAAGATGCCGGTGTCTAGTTTCTCGATACTCGCAAACTGCTTCATTGGATGACCGTCCTTTCAATGAGCGTGTCTGCGGAGATATCAAGCGCCGTGGGGCCTGGCTGCGATGTTTGAATATGGGCAAGCAGGGAGCGGAGGATGAGAAGAATTTCCCTATAGTGTTCCCTGGTGATAAAATCGGGCTTTGTTGCTATCCATGCCCTTTACCCCCATCCTCAGCTTCCCAGCCCTTTCCATGTGACTAACGGCATAATTTGGCCGCCTCGGCGCGGGCCCTGGGATCAGGTGAACTCGTGCGTCTTAGGATCGTACCTGATGGACCAGTTCAGCGAGTTCGCGGTTGAACCGAGCCGGATCCTCAAGGAAGGGCGCATGGCCGACGCCATCATACCAGGAAGCGGTTGCCGTTGGACAGGTCTCGAGGACGTGTTCCGCCATAGTAGGCAAAACAACGTAATCCTGTCGCCCATGCGCCACCAGCAACGACACCCGTAATGAGCGTAAGACATCATCAGAGTTAATCTCACGCGTGACAAGGGC
>WNGG01000537.1_pt1 | contig 61627 bp, 59 predicted proteins | sample 5400661 | NCBI WGS metagenome assembly WNGG01 (sample SAMN13153372, study PRJNA577476) | soil metagenome | isolation source: 100 cm soil or saprolite under Garry oak tree replicate 1 | place: USA:California | collected 2016-06-15
CTCCGTCAGCCTCGAGGGTGGTCGGAAGGGGCCCCCGCCGGCTGGCCGCACTCATCGCCGCGCCGAGCCCAGCGCTCGAGAGCAGGGGCGGGTAGATTCCGTGCGCCAACGAACGCAATTCCTCGATAGCCGACTTGACGTCTTCCTGGAGCTGGTTCATAAGCGACCTGGCCCGCTCCGGGTCGCGCTCGGCCAATTGCTCGACCAGCCGCACCTTCACAGAAAGGGCAACGAGGTGCTGCTGCGCGCCATCGTGCAGGTTGCGCTCAATGCGTCTTCGCTCGGCGTCAGCGGCTGCGACCAACCGCCCCCGCGACGCTTGCAGCTCGGCCGCCTGCCGGCGCAGCTGCTCGAGAGACTCCTGCAGCGACGAGTCCAGGTGCGCCTTCTTCAGCGCCACGCCCAGCTCGCGCGCCACCTCTTCGAGAGTGACGTCTACCTCGGCAGCGAGGCTTTCGCCTTTCTGAGAGCGCTCGGCCACGACCAGGCCAAAGAGCTGACCGCTGTTGCTGATCGGTGCCAGTCGTAATGACGCGTGGTTCCTTTCTTCCAGTAGTGCCGGCAGCCACACCTTGGCCCAGGCGGCGCTCGAAACGTGGGCGTTGGCGGCGATCGTCTCCTCGGCGGGCGTTATCGCGACTGGCTTCTTTTGCGCACGCGGTTCCGCGGCCGCGAGTCGCAAGCGGCCGCCTTCGCAGAGCCAGAGCTCGGCGGAGTCGAGCTTGAAGCCATCCCGCAGCGCCTCCACCATCTGGAGCAGGAGCTCCTCAATGGGCACGCCGCGAGCGAGCTGGCCGGCGAAGGAGCTGCGCACGAAGCCGATGGCGGAAAGGGTCTTCGTCTCCCGGTGCCGGCGCGACAACGCCGAGGCAGCAGAAGTGGCGACGGCGACTACGAGGATCGCGGCCACCAGCGCCGCCAGGAGAAGGGTCGGGCTGTCGAGCCGGCTCAGGTCAGGCACGTCAGGCTTTGCTGCTCAGTCCTCCAGCCGCAGGGCCTCGACGGCGGGAAGGCGGGCGGCCCTCAAGGCCGGCGGGATTGTAACCGCCAGTACCGCCAGATAAAGGAGGCCGACGATCAGCAACAGTGATGAAACGTCGATCTCAAAGGTGGCCCCGGGCAGATATCCGTTGATCATGACCACACTGATCGGCACCCCGACTCCGATCCCGACCAGTGCCCCACAGGTGGCAGTGATCAGCGCCTCCGAGACGATCCCCGCCAACACCTGGCCCGGCCGGTAGCCGAGGGCCCGCAGCATGCCGATCGCCCGGCGGCGCTCGACGACCGCCCTCAGTGCGAGGATGCCGAGACTGAGGACACCCACCAGGAGTCCGATCCCCATCACCAGCCGGATCATGTCAGTGAAGGCCTGTCCTGCGCCGGAGGAGGAGTCGAGCATCTCCCTGACGGTCGTTGCCTCCGCCCCCTGGCTGAAAACTTCCCGCTGGATCTGCCGGGCGACCGCCGCGGCGTCGGTGCCCGGCGCCGCCTTGGCCAGGATGGTGGTGCCGACAGGCAGGGTCGCAAAGGGCGCCATGGCGGCCTCGGAACCGACCAGGCCCCAGAGTCCCACGGACCTCACGACGCCGGCCACGCGAAACTGCACCGGTCCGTCAGGTCCCACCAACTCGACCGCTACGCCAGGAGTCGAGTAGTTGGGCGAGACCACCAGGTGTGAGTCGTCGGCAAGGGCCCGCCAGACCTCGGCGTCGCTCTTGAAACGACTCTCTCGGCCGGCGAGCTGGAAAGGTCCGGTCGCTAGTTGGGCGCCGCTGAGGGAGTAGAGGGGCACGTATTGATCCTGCAGCGTGAACCCGGCGGTGCTCACCTCGCCGCGGTAGGGCCGCGTCGGCATCGCGATCTCGCGGGCGATCTCGGAATGCACCGAATCCGGAATCGACAGCCCCGCCGTGGTCGGGGCGATGACGCGGATGTCGTATTCATTCAAGGCAGTGCTGAAAATGCCGTTGAAGGTCGGGATTATGACCGAGGTCATTGTCATCAGGGCCAGCACGAGCGCGAACGCGCCGGTGCCGAGGCCGGCCCTGAGAGGCCGCCGCGTCAGGTAGGCGAGTGGCGGCCTCAGCGTCGCCCGGGCCCCAGCTTGAAGCCGGCCCAACGGGACCTCGAGAACACGCAGGTTGGAAGCCACGACCAGGCTGAGTCCGAAGACCGCGATGATCACGCCCAGCACGTTCGCGGCGCCTACTTCCGGCGCCACGAAGGTCTTGATCGTGGCCAGGTTGGCCCCGACCCACGCTGTCAGGGCAGCTCCGGTCAAGGTCGCCCGCAAGCGATCCGAGATCCGGCCGCCGACCAGCGCCGCCGCCAGGATCACCAGGGCCACCCCGCCCGCCATACGGACCGGCAGGCTGCCCGCGACGAGAGCAGCAAGCGAGCCCAGGCCAAGGGCGGCCATGAGTGCGATCCTCCACACCGATCGCTTCCGCAGAACGGTTGGTTCGGGCAAGTTCTTGATGGCCGATGAGATCTGCATCCTCGAGCTTCGAATCGAAGTGGCGAAGAGAGTGCCCAGCACGATCAGGGCGCCGATCGCGAGGGAGAGGGCAACCGAACCTGGCGTGACCGCGTACTGCACCGCCGCAACGCGGTTCTCCACCGCCACGCTCTGGACCCGGACGTACAGCAAAGCGACGAGGGCCAGGCCGAAGAGGGCGCCCGGAACAAGGGCGACCACGGCGGCGGCCAGGCCGTAGAGGGCTCCCTCCAATACTGAAAGGGTGACCACGCCGGACCGGCCCAGGCCGAGCGCTCGGAGCACGGCGTGCCGCGGCCGCCGCTCTTCAGCCAGGGCGAAGCCCAGATTGACAACAAGGGCCGCGCCGGTGAGGGCGACGAACAGGCTGAGCGCGAGGTACAGGCCTCGAGTTCCGTCCACCTGCCTTACCTGGGCATCGAAGTCCTCGCGCTTCGACTCGCGCAAGGTCAGGCCCGCTCCGCCGGGTAGGGCTTGAAGGGCCGCCCGGAGTCGTGGCGCCAGCTCGTGGGCCCGGTCCATCTCCGCGCGGCCATCACCGGGCGCGCCCACCCGGATCACGTTGATGCCTTGATCGCCGATCAACGGGCGGAGGTTGGCCAGTGGAGAGAAGAGAGCCGGCCGAAGCGTGTAGGCTCCTGGACCCTGCGCCTGAGCGATGCCCGCCAGACGAAGCTCTACCACCTGCTGGGGACTGATGGAAACGCGGAGCCGGTCACCCGAGCGGGCGTCCAGGGCTTTCGACAGCGAGGATGAGATCAGCACCTCGTCTGGGGCCAGGCTCTGTCCAAGGGTCATCGTTCCGTCGGTAAGCAGGTAGCTGCCGAATTTGCTTTGGGTGGCGGGGTCGAACCCGACCAGTACGACCAGCGGCTTTGCACTGCCGCGATCGAGGTCGACCACCGAGCTTGGCAGCTCGACACCAGCCTGCACGCCGGCCAGGGACGAGCGGAGTCCTCCATCAGCAGCCAATGCAGCGGCCAGCCGGGGGTCGAAGAATCGGCCCCCGTCGGCAGCGGTAAGGTCGACGCGACCCCAGGCCAGGAAGGCTGCCCGCGTCTGGGACTCGTAAAACGAGTCACCGAGAACCTGCATCGCAAAGATGGCAACTGTTCCGACCATCAGGCCGAGCACGACGATGGCGGACTGGCCCGGTCGCCGGACCGCCTCTCGCAGCGCCAGCCGCGCCAAAAGTGGACGGCGCAGGGCAATGACCAGCAACGACGCATAAGTCAGGAGGAAGAGCCCGACCACGACGAATGTCAGGTTCATCGGACCGCTCCCACCGGTTCGACGTTGGTCGATTCGATGCGGCCGTCGCGCATGTGCAGCGTGCGCCGGGCGCGCTCGGCGACCTGCGGGTTGTGGGTGACGAGGACGACCGTTTGCCCATCCTTGTTCATGCGCACGAGCAGCTCGACGATGACCTGCGTCACCTCGGTGTCGAGGTTGCCGGTCGGCTCGTCAGCCCATACCACCGCTGGTTTGTGAACCAGCGCCCTGGCCACCGCAACGCGCTGCTGCTCGCCGCCCGAGAGCTGGTCCGGGCGATGGTTGGCCCGGTGGGCCAGACCCAACGTCTCGAGCATCTCCAGCGCACGCCGTCGGGACTCGCGCGAGCCGACGTTCTGCAGAAGGAGCGGGATCTCGACGTTCTCGACCGCGGAGAGCACGGGCAGGAGGTTGAACGCCTGGAAGACAAACCCCATGTGCTCGCGGCGGTAGGCGGTGCGCGTGCGATCGGACATCGTGGAAAGGTCCTGGCCGTCGACCACGACCTGGCCGCCGTCGAACGCGTCCAGGCCGGAAAGGCAGTTGAGGAGGGTCGTCTTGCCAGAACCGGACGGACCGACGATGGCCACCATCTCGCCGCGCTCGACCTCGAGGTCGATGCCGCGCAGGGCCTCGACCTGGTTGGCGCCCCTGTAGACCTTGCGCAGGCGCCGGGCCTGCACGATCGCGCCGAGTGTCGGTGAATGCATCAGCGCGCTTCCTCCCGCCGGTGGCCGGCGGCTATCTCGACGAGTTCCTTCCCGTCCGCGTAGCGTCGCGGAACCGAGGCCACCCGGCAAGGGGTTAGCGCTCTCAGTGTGGCGGTTCGCCTCCCGGTTTCGAGGGTTGCGCGCTCTCCAACGATCGCGCCAGGGCCCACTTGAGCCACCTGAGCTCCGTCGACCTCGACCGCCAACGTGCCGTCCAGGACCAGGTAAAGGTCATCTTTTGTGTCGCCTTGCTCGATGAGTGTCTTGCCTTTGGGAAGGGTGCGGCCCTTGGTCTTGCCACTCTTGATCACCATCCGGCCCAGCTCGCGCTCGAGCTCGCTCTCGACCTGGTTGGTGAGCGCCGGCGAGTCGTAGGCGCCCCATGGAGTGCGCTCGCCGAAGGCATCGTTGATCCAGGTGGCGAAGTCCGTAAGGCCGGTTTGCTTGACCAGCTTGCCGCTGTGGTCGTAGATCCAGTGACGGGGGAAGGCGCTGGCCCCGGCCAATCGGTGCTCTGCGCGGCCGTCGCTGTGGATGGTGAGCGACAGCGTCGTCCAGGCGACCGCGGAGTCGATCTGAAGGAAGGGTTTGCGCGAAACGGGTCTGGGCGCCGGCACGCCCGTTCGGCCTCCAGATGTCTGCGTGAAGCGGACGTATCTGTCCGTAACATCAGGCTCCGGCCGGATGTCGGGCATAGCCTTGGCCTTCACGGTGACAGTCTTGGGGCCAAGCTTCAGACGGGTGGCGCCGATCCGGCCCTTGCCGTCCTGGCCGTAGCCTGTGATCCTGCCGTCTTCGGCCTCGATCCAGCCTCGCAGCTCATTGGCCTCGCGGAACAGGTCCTGCCGGTGCCAGGCGTCGATATCGTCGAGCTGAGACGGGAGCGGTTCGTCGTAGTGGGCCAGACCCATGTCGAAAGGCACGGCCAGAAATCCCTTGACCGCCTCGAATGGAATCCAGGAAACCGCGGTGACTGAGCTTTCGTATTTCATTTGATCAACCTCCGCCCTGCAACGTAGGGCCGGGGGAAGTGGTGGTCGATGGTGTCGGCTGGCCTCTTTGAGTAGGGCCAGCCGCACGGTCGCGATGACGCTGGCTCCCTTGCTCGGTCTCTACTCGCCACGTCCACTTATGCCCATGGGACGGATCAGCGTGCTGCTCGCCGACGACAGCCTGATCGTGCGCGAGGGCCTACGCGCGCTGCTGGAGATGACCGACGACATCGATGTCGTCGGCATGGCGTGCGACTACGACGACGTGATCGCTCGGGCTGAGGAGCTTGTGCCCCAGGTGATCGTCACAGACATTCGAATGCCCCCAACTTTCCAACGCGAGGGGATCGACGCCGCCCGGTTGGTGCGCAAGCGACATCCCGGCACCGGGATAGTCATCCTTTCTCAATTCGACGACCCCGATTACGCGGTCGCCCTGCTCAGCGAGGGGGCCTCAGGCTGCGCCTACCTGCTCAAGGATGGGGTGGCGGCGAGGGATCAGCTGGCCAGAGCAGTCCGCACCGTGACCACCGGGGGCTCGCTGCTCGATCCCAAGATCGTCGAAGCGCTGGTCCGGCCCCTGGGCGAGGCGAACCTCTCCCCGGCCGAGGAGGACCTGCTCGCTTTGGTGGCCGAAGGACGGCCGATCAAGGCGATCGCGATCAAGCGCGGGACCACGGGCGCAGATGTCGCCGCATCGGTCGAGCAGCTCTTCCTGAAGCTGGCGCAGCAGGCGACCGGCGGCGGCGTCGCGGGCCTTCGCAATCTGCGCCGGCTGCACCAGGCGATCGTCGATCGCGAGGAGCAGGGTGAGATGCTCAGCCGCCTGCTCCCAGGCGGCATCGCGGACCGCCTGCGTCAGCGTGGTCAGGCTTTCGGTGAGGTCGAGCGCCTGGTCGTCACCGTCCTGATCTCCGACGTGCGCGGCTATTCGGCGATCGCCGAGGTTTCCGACCCGAGCCGGCTGGCGGGCCAGCTGAAGGAGCATCGCATCGCTGCGAGCGACGCCATCCTCGCCGAGCACGGGACCGTCATGCAGTACGTCGGCGATTCGGTGATGGCAGTGTTCGGCGCCCCTGAGCCGCTTCTTGATCACGCCGACCATGCGCTCGGCGCCGCCTCCTCGATGCACCGGGCTCAGTCGGCCGTGAACCGACGATGGAAGGCCGGGGGGCTTCCGATTTTTGAGCTGGGCGTCGGCCTCTCGACCGGACTTGTGGCGGCCGCCCTGATCGGGAGCGACGAGCGTGCCGAGTACTCGGTCGTGGGAGACGCCGTCAATCTCGCGCAACGCCTTCAGCAGCTCGCCTCGTGTGGCGAGACGGTGATGAGCGATGCGACGTACGCGGCGTTGAGCCGGTCTCTCCAGGCTGAAAAGCTCGGCCCAACCTCGGTCAAAGGCCGCCAGGGGCCCGTTACCGCTTTTCGGGTTGCCTCTCTTCCGCGAGATAGATCAGAGTCGCCTTGACCCGGCGGTGGACGGCCGGCTCCTCGCTCAGCCCGAGCTTGGAGAAGATGGAGCTGATGTGCTTCTCGACAGCCCCCTCCGTCAGGTGGAGAGCCTTGGCTATGGCGGCGTTGTTCTTACCCTCCGCTACGGCGGCGAGGATCTCTTGCTCGCGCGGGGTCAGGTCGGCGAGTGCGGAGCGCTTGTTCCGTGAGCGCGCGGCGATGAGATTCTCGATCACCCTGGCGTCGACCACCGAACCGCCACGGGCGACTTCGCGGATGGCGTTGACGAGCTGGTCCAGGTCTGACACGCGCTCCTTCAGCAAGTAGGCGCGCCCAGACGCGCCTTTGTCCAGGAGCGCCAGCGCATATTCGGCGTCAGCGTACTGGCTGAGCACCACGACCCCGGTCGACGGTGAGCGGCTTCTGAGCTCTTCCGCCACCTGGATGCCTTCATCCGTGTTGCTTGGCGGCATCCTGATATCCGTCAGCACGACGTCAGGCCGTTCTCGCTCAATCGCTGCCTTCAGTGAGTCCAGGTCGCCGCAGGTTGCCACGAGATCGATCTCATCCACCGATTGGAGAAGCTCTCGCATTCCCTCGCGGATGAGGAAGCTGTCATCGGCGAGCACAACCCTGATCGGCATCGCGCAAAGGATAGGGCTGGCCCCACCTTTCAGATGGTGCAGGCACCCTTGGCGGTGCGCAGCACCTTGGCTAAGCTGCGAACGAACGATGCCAGTTCAGGTCTTGATCTGCGACGACCAGGAAGCCTATCGGTCCGCGGCGCGGGAGGTCGTGGACGCCGCGCACGGATTCGAGGTCGTGGGCCAGGTCGAGACAGGCGAGGAGTCGGTTGCTGCTGCGGACCGCCTTCATCCCGACCTGGTTCTCATGGATGTCCATCTGCCAGGCATCGACGGGCTCGAGGCGAGCCGTCGCATAAAGGCGGCCGATCCCAAGGTCGCGGTCTTGCTGCTTTCGACTTACGACCCCGAGGAATTCTCGTCTCGGATCGCAGCGTCTGGTGCGATCGCATTCATCCCGAAGGGCAGTTTCGGTCCGGACGTCCTCGCGGAGATCTGGTCCCGCGTCACATGAACGGCATCAGCTCAGGGGGCATCACGACGAAAGGCCGCATCATGTCGCGGTCTTCGTGCTCGAGGATGTGGCAGTGGTACATGTATCGGCCGGCGAAAGTTTCGAAACGCACGAGGATGTCCACGACTTCGTTCGGGTTGACCCGGACGGTGTCCTTCAGTCCAAGCTCGTTCTCATCGAGCGTGTGGGGGACGCCGTCGGCGACGTCCTGGCCGATCCGTACGGTAGCGCTGGTGCCTGTGTCGGTGATGCCGCCGGCCGGGACATCGACGGCGGCTGGTTGCCTGCTGAGGACCTGAAAGCTCTCGAGGTGCACGTGAATCGGATGAGTGTCGCCGGTCAGGTTGATCAGCCGCCAGATCTCCCGCTCGCCCAGCATCGGAAAGAAATTGGTCCTGTCCTCGAACCGTGTGGCGATGGTGCGCCAGCGGCTGACCTGTTCCGGATGACCCGTAAGCGTTTCGACGAGCGTTATGACCGGTCCATCGGTGGTCGCATCCTCGGCGAGCTCCCGCATCGTCAGCATGTTGGGCCTGCCTTCTTGATCGCTCTCCTGCTCGACAAGCGCGATCGCGCGCCTGATGCAGCCCTTCAACTGCTCTGGGTCCGCCCGCTGGAAGTCGGTGGCGAGCACCGCAGGCCGCCGCGGACCAACGCGACGTGCATCGATGACGCCAAAGCGAAGCACCTCCGGATAGGGGAGCAGGCCATCCAGGTCGGCGGCGCCGGCGGTGGAGGGGTCGGCGTAGGCGCCGTTGAACGGGGCGGCGGCGTTGTTCCATAGCGTGAGCTCGGCTCCGGGAGCGAGATCGGAGAAGTCGATCAGGAGGTCGGCTCGCTCGGCCGAGGCAAGGACGAGACCCTGAGCAGGGATTCGCACAGGCGCGGCCAGCAACCCGCCGTCCGTGCCGATCTGACGAATGCGTTCGTGGTCGGGTCGGCCGTCACGACTGAGCACCAATCGGTAGGTCCGGGCGTTCGATCCGTTCAACATTCGGAAGCGATACGTGGTGGGCTCGACGTCGACCCGGGGCCAGATCACGCCGTTGACGGTGGTGAAGGGGCTGAAGCACTCCATCACATCGGGGTCGGTTTTGTGAAGCAGCTCTCCAGTCAGGGCGCCGCTTGAAGCCGTGTCGAAGTTTCGGTCCGCGAGCAAGAGCGGGATCTCGTAAGGCGGGCCTTCAGGCAGCTCCAGCTCGCGTTCGCGGGCGTCACGCACGATCCAAAGGCCTGCCAGGCCCGCAAACAGGTTGAAGCGCGTGATTCCCATCACGTGGTCGTGGTACCAGAGCAGCGTGGCGCGCTGATGGTTCGGATAGGTGTCGATCGTCTGTTGGCCGGGAGCGATTAGGTTCTCGGTCCAGCCATCGCTCGTCGCCTGGGTGACCGCGCCGTGCAGGTGCACCACCGCGTATCCCGAGAGTGCAGCCGCGTTCGGATCAGGTGCGCCTCCACTCCGGCCCGGCAGGCACTGCACCGGCACCCCGTTGGTGGCATGGACGGCGGCTCGGGTGACGACTACCGGAAGCGTTCCCGAGAGGCGGTTCTCCCACTGCACCTCGGCCGGAACTCCGCGATCGACCTCGATGGTGGGGCCGGGAAGGTGGCCATCGTATGCCCACACGCGCGACGCGGGAAGGTCGCGGTGAAAGCGGTGGTTTGCCGTTTGCAGACGGACCGCCAGGCGGGCCGGCTCCTTGATCACGCGGCGAGGCGGAAGCGGCAGGACGTCTACGAACGGGGTGAGTGGCCTCGCGGCCGGCTGTCCGACGCGCATGTCGGCACTCTACGTCGGTTAGCGGCTGAAGCGCGGTGCCCCAGCGGAGCCTACGTTCGCTGCTTCGACGCCGATGGCCCGACGTTGATCGAGGGCGCGCTGTAGTCTCGCTCTGGGAAAATGCTGGCTGCGGGCCGGCGCCGACTTGTGAGGCCGATTTGTGAGCAACGCCAAGTACGTGCGAGCCGACGGGCTCGAGAAGGTCACCGGCCAGGCGCGGTACGCCGCAGACCTGCTGCTACCGGGCATGCTGGAGGGGCGTTTCCTGCTGGCCGGCCGGGCGCACGCCCGGATCAAGGGCATCGACGCCGGTAAGGCCCGGCGTCTGCCGGGTGTCGTGGCGGTGATCACGCAGGCAGACGTACCCCAGCTCCGTTACGGCAGCGCCGTCAAGGACCGCACGCTGTTCGCCGACGGCGTGATCCGCTTCGAGGGCGAGGTGATTGCTGCCGTCGCGGCACGCACCGCCGAGATCGCGACGGCCGCCCTCGAGCTCATCGAGGTCGACGCCGAGCCGCTGCCCCCGGTCACCGACCCGGAGGCTGCGCTCCAGCCGGAAACCGAGCTGGTGCATCCGGACTGGAGCTCATACACCGCTTACGACGGCCTGGTCCGCAGCGGCAACGACTGCGCGTATGTGACGATTGCCAAGGGCGACGTCGCCGCCGGCTTCGCCCGAGCCGACCGAGTCATCGAAGAGCGGTACACGTGCGACCAGTCGCATCCCGTACCGATCGAGCCGCACGCTGTGCTGGCGCAGTGGCAGGGCGACAAGGTGACCATCTGGTCGACCTCACAGGTGCCGTTCGCGGCGCGTGCCGGCGTGGCCGAGACCCTGCAGATGCCCGAGAGCAACGTGCGCATCATCGTTCCGCACCTCGGCGGCGGTTTTGGCGGCAAGTGCGAATTCCACTTCGAAGCGCACGTCGCGGCCCTGGCGCAAAAGGCGGGGCGGCCGGTGCGGGTCGTTTTCAACCGGCATGACGAGTTCGTGGCTCCGGACAAGGTCAATCACCCGATCGTCATCGACTTGAAGACCGGAGTCACACGCGAAGGGCTGATGACCGCGAGGTCGGCGCGAATCATCCTCGACACCGGCGCGTACGCCTCCGATGCGCCGAGCATCGCCGAAATCGCAACCATGATGGCCGCCGGGCCGTACGACATTCCGAACCTGGACGTCACGGCGCACACCGTCTACACGAACAAGACGCCCGCGGGGTCCGTGCGCGCGCCCTCGGGTCCGCAGGTCGCATGGGCGGTGGAGCAGCACACCGACGAGGTGGGGAGGCAGGTCGGCCTCAACGGCTACGAGATCCGGATGCGAAACCTGCTCGAGGACGGTGACGAAGGTCCCACCGGCCAGCGCATGAAGGCGGTTGGAGCCAAAGCGTGCCTGGAGAAGGCGGCCGAGCTCATCGGCTACCAACAGCAGGCGTCGTCCGGGGAGGGCGTCGGCCTCGCGTGTGCCTGGTGGTTCAGCTTTCCCGCCGCGTCGTCGGTCAGCCTCAAGGTGAACACCGACGGGTCGGCAACGCTGGTCACGGGCGCCCAGGAGAACGGTTCTGGTGCTGTGATGGGCCTGGCGCTGATCGCGGCCGAAGAGCTCGGGATCAGCCCCGATCGCGTCTCGGTTCTGTACCAAGACACCGACGCCGGGGCCTGGGACATGGGCAGCTCGGGCAGCCAGACGACGTTCAACAACGGCCGGGCCGTGATCGCCGCCGCGGCCGAGGTCCGGCGGCGAATCCTATCGGTCGCTGCCGAAAAGCTCGAAGCTTCTGCAGACGACCTGGAGATCGTCAATGGCGTCCTGCGGGTGCGCGGCGTGCCCGGCACGGCGATGTCGGTCGCGGACGTGGCGGCGGCCGTGTTCGCCAATGGCGAGCTGCTCACTGCGCAGGGAGCCGCGATCGCCGAAGCCCTGCCGGACAACTTCGGCGCCTCGTGCTCGGGGCGGGTGGTGTTTCCGGCCTTCGCCGACCCGACGTTCACCTGCCAGGCGGCGCGCGTCGCGGTCGACTCCGACACCGGCGTCGCCCGAGTGCTGGAGCTTGTCGCAGCCCATGACTTCGGTCGCGTTCTCAATCCCGATGGCGCCCGAGGCCAGGTCGAGGGCGGCGTGGTGCACAGCATCGGCATGGCCCTCACCGAGGGCACCACCTACCGGGACGGCCGGCAGGTCAATCCACATCTGCTCGATTACAAGCTGGTGACGGCTGCTGACGCGCCTCCGATTCGGGTCGAATTCATCGAGACCGCCGGCGTGATGGGCCCCCGCGGCGGCAAGGGTGTGGGTGAGCCGCCGATCATCGCGGCTGCCGGAGCCGTCGCCAACGCTATCGCGACCGCCACGGGAGCACGTGTCCGCCGGCTTCCGATGACCGCACCAAGGGTCTGGGCGGCCATGAATGGAACCCCTGCGACGTGATCGACCGGACGTACCTCGAGCCAACGAGCCTCGAGGAAGCACGATCCATGCTGGCCGGGCACGACAGGTTGAGGATCGTGGCGGGCGGCACCGACCTTGTCGTCGGAGCACGGAGCGGCAAGGCGCCGCTGCCGGAACGCCTGATCGCCATCCATCGCCTGACGGAGCTGAGCGGCCTCGATGCGGACGCCGGCGGTGGATTGAGGATCGGCGCCTTGACGACCCATGGCGACCTCGAAGCATCGCCGCTTGTCACGCAAAGCTGGACGGCTCTGTCCGACGCGTCGGCCCTGGTCGGGTCGCCGGCGACTCGTCACGTGGGCACCGTCGGGGGCAACGTCTGCAATGCCTCGCCGGCGATGGAGCTCGGCAGCCCGCTCCTGATCTTCGAGGCCGGTGTCGAGCTTGCCTCGGCAGGCGGCATGCGCCGCGTCCCTTTCAGCTCGTTTGTGACCGGCCCAGGACGCACCTCGGGCCAGCCCGGCGAGCTGATGACGGCGGTCGTGCTGCCGCCGCTCCCGGGTCCGGGACGAGTCGGCAGCGCATACATCCGGCTCGAGTACCGGCAGGCGATGGAGATCGCGATCGTCGGCGTCGCCACGCTGGTCCGGCTCGACGACGCCGATCGCTGCATTGACGTCCGGGTTGGCCTCACAGCTGTGGCGGCCACTTGCGTGCGCGCCTCGGAGCCCGAAGAGATGCTGACTGGCAAGGCGATCGATACGGCCTTGCTAGAGCGTGCAGCTCGGGCCGCCGCGGGGTCCGCCCGCCCGATCGACGACGTTCGCGCGAGCGCCGACTATCGCCGGGCGATGGTGCCCGTGCTGGTCAGGCGCGCGCTGTCCAGGGCGTTCGACCGAGCCAGGCCCGGGCGCTCGAATTGAGGTACCGGCTCGCGCTCGAGGTAAATGGCGTCGCTTACGAAGAAGAGATCGAGCCGCATCGCAACCTGCTATCGGTCCTGAGGGGGGAGCTCGGCCTGACCGGATCAAAGGAGGGCTGCGACGACTCGGAGTGTGGAGCTTGCATGGTGCTGGTCGATGGACGGCCGGTGAACTCCTGCTCGTTCCTTGCGCTGCAGGCGGGTGGCCGAGTAGTGCAGACGGTCGAGGGCCTCGCGGGAGTCGGCGAGCTCCATCCGCTGCAAGCCGCGTTTCTCGAGCAGGGCGGTGTTCAGTGCGGCTTCTGCACGCCGGGCATGCTGATGAGCGCGAAAGCGCTGCTCGACCAGAACCCACACCCCACCGAGGCTGAGGTCAAGCGCTACCTCGGCGGCAATCTCTGCCGCTGCACGGGCTATGCCGGAATCGTGCGAGCGGTCATGAGGGCTGCGGGAACTTAGACCAGGCAGCGCTCACTCGGGGCGTCTGTCGCGGTCGATGCCGGCGGCCGAAAGCCCTAAAGCGTGCAGTCGCCAACCAGGGTTTCCTGGAGTCTGACGACTGATTGGCAGGACGACGTCCCTCGGGATGAAGCTCCGCCCTCATCACTCGCAAGGATGAGCTCCGAAATCGCTCGCGCGGCGGATGACGCCGAGGGCTGAAGAACCTAGATTCGCGTCATGAAAGTCCCGTCGCGTCCACTGCTCCTCGCCGGTGTCATAGGCCCGCTGGTTTTCATCGCCGCGTTCCTCATCGAGGGCATCACGCGGCCGGGATACAGCGCATGGCGTAACTTCGTCAGCCAGCTTGCGACCGGTGACGGGGGTTGGATGCAGGTCGTCAATTTCCTCGTTTGCGGCACCCTGGTGGCCGGCTTTGCGATCGGTCTGCGTCGGGCCATGGGGTCGGGTCGAGCCTCGATCGCGGCGCCGATCCTCCTCGGACTGTTCGCGTTGGCGCTGATCGTTGCCGGTCTGTTCGCCACCGACCCGGCCCTCGGCTATCCGGTCGGAGCGCCCGAGGTCCACACCACGCACGGCATGATTCATGGGCTCGCCGGACTGGCAGCCTTCAGCCTCTTGCCCGCCGCCGCCTTTGCGATGGCATGGCGTTTCTCGGGCGATCCCTCGACGCGGCGATGGGCTGTCTACTCGGCGTCGATCGGCGTGCTGCTCGTCGTCTGCTTCATCGCGAGCACCACGGTCTCAGCCATGGACGCAAGCGGCGTCCTGCCCAACGCACCGACAGGGTTCTTGCAGCGCGTTGCGATCATCGGGGGCTGGACGTGGATCGCGATGGTGGCACTTCGCGAGCTCCGGCTAGACCCACAGCCGGACTTCTCTCGCCCGTTCTGATTGGACTGCGTCTTCGGCGGCCTAGAACGCCTGTCCCCACGCACGCTCTGGCTCGACCAGGTAGACCACCCGGTCGGTCCTCACCGAATACGGCCCGTCCATGTACTTGTGCGACGGAACGGTTTGCCGGCCACCCTTCCTCTCCGGGCGGCTGGAGGAAGGCTCGCCCGCAACGCGTGCTGAACGACACATTTCGTGTGTGCCGACCGGCATAGTCTCGCGCACCCCAACCGCCTAATTTCGAGTCGCCCGGCACGATTTGATAGCGAGGAGCAAACGTGATGGCGATCGACACGGAATTTGCGGCGGCACTTCCAGCGGAGCTGTCGCAACGGGAGCTGGAGGTACTCGGCGACGTCCTGCGTGGACTGACCAACCGCGAGATTGCGCACCACCTCCACATTTCCACGAACACCGTCAACAAGCACGTCCACCAGGTGCTCACTAAGCTGCAGGTTCGCAATCGCGTCCAGGCCGCGGTGTATGCCCAGAGCCTCGTTGCCTGACCGCTTGGGCTCCGGGTGCGCGAGGGGCCCATGCAATTCGTTTCTTGACATCGGGCCGATGCGGGCACACGTTTAGTCGGTCACGCCTCGGTGCCCGACACAAGAACAGGGGGAGTTCTCATGAGACCGAAATCAATCCTTCGGTTTGCCGCCTTGGCCGTGGTTCTAGGACTGACCGTCGCGGCCACGAACGCAGACGACGCCACGGTTTCCATGCGGGCCAAGCTCACCGGATTCCAGGAGTCGCCACCCAAGCTGAGTCCGAGCACGGGCCGCTTTCAAGCGACCGTGACCGGCTCGACGCTTTCGTACACGCTCACCTATTCCAAGCTGTCCAGCCCCGCCTTCATGGCTCACATCCACTTCGGCCAGCCGGCTGTGAACGGCGGCATCTTCCTGTGGCTCTGCGGGTCTGCTGCCGCGCCTGGGCCGACCGGAACCCCGACGTGCCCTCCTGACGGCGGAACGGTGTCCAGAAGCGGGGTCACCGCGGCGGACATTCAAAGCGTCTCAGCGCAAAACCTGTCGGCCGGAGACTTTGCCGGGGCCTTGAGCATCATCGCCGGCGGCGACGCGTACGTGAACGTCCACACGACCCTGTTCCCGGGCGGGGAGATCCGCGGCCTTGTGAGGTCGGGCGACTAGCCGCCTTAGGCCCGACAGCCTCCCGCGCCAGGATGCGTGACCGGCGGACCGGTTTGACCGTCGCGCGGTCCAACGGGAACCGACGGCGGCGCGCTCGTCGGGTTGTGGCCGCACCCGTGGTTCTGGTGGCGCGTGGTGGGGGACGCGTCCTGGGTATCGGAATCCGTCGGGGTGGTGGAGTCCACCACGGCATTCGGTTGAACCGATGTCGGCAGCGTGATCTGGGATCCGATCAAAGCTGCAGGCGGCGCCAGGTTGATGGCTGTAACTGTCGGTGCCGTGGCCGTCCGTGGCGCCCCGCTTGGGGTGGCTGAATCGGCGGTGAACGCCACGATGCCCAGGACGGCGGCCGACATCGCGCCCGCAGTCAGCGTCGTCGCCAGCCTCTGGACCCGATCGGGCGAATTGGCCGCCGTGGTGACCCAATTGACTACACGTGTCCCTGGACGCAGCGCATAGGCCACCGCCACCAGCATGAAAGCGGACATCCAGACTCCCGAGCGGCCGATGTACGCCTCGAGACGGCCGAGGGCGTACAGGAGCCGGCGCTGAACGGTCGTGACCGAGACGCCCAGCAGAGTGGCGATCTCGCGGTTGGTGCGGCCTTCCAGGTAGGCAAGGGTGATCACATGCCGCTCGTCGGGCCTGAGCTCCGAAAGGCCGCTCCGAACTGTGTGCCGGTGCAGCGCTGCCGCCAGTCCCTGCCAGCGCTCAGAGGCGTTCTGGCTCACCGGCCGGTCGGCGGCGACCAGCAGCTCCCTCGCCCTGCCATGGCTTCCGAAACGGCGGCGCGGGTCGACGAAATGAACCCCGCTGACAAGCCAGGATCGCATCGCGTCGAGTCCAAAGAGTTCGGCCGTGAGTTCAGGGTCCCTGAACCTCCCAGCCTCGTCTGGCCCATCGCCATCGACGTCCGGCCGATCGTCCCTCGCCACGACCCTCATCGGGTCACCTTCCTGAGCCAGGCCATGGAGATGCCGAGCCTACACCACGGAGGGGAAGCGCGCTCACCCTTATCCACAGCTAAAACGGGGCGGTGGAACAGGTCAGAATTTCCCCTTCAGGAGCTTAAGAACACATGGACTTCGACACCAGGCGTCTACCTGCTGTGCGAGACGATGTCGCCCCCGACGGCTCCGCCGTCAGGATCCTCGTTCGGCTCGATCGAGGCAGCGCCGCCCATTTCGAGCTGGGCCCCGGGCGCACCTCCGCCGCCGTCGCCCACAGAACCGTGGACGAGATCTGGTATGTCTTGGGTGGCCGCGGCGAGATGTGGCGCAGGCAAGGTGACCGAGAGCAGGTAGTGCCCATGCAAGCCGGCGTTTGCCTTTCGATTCCAGCCGGCACCCAGTTCCAGTTCCGGTCGTTTGGCAGCGAACCCCTGACCGCGTTCGGGATCACGATGCCGCCCTGGCCGGGGAAGGGCGAGGCCTTCGGGGTCGAGGGTAGGTGGCCGCGCACACCCTAGATCCGCATATGTCACGTCGGGCGGTCGATTTCGGTCTCCATCATTCGTCGTAGCGAGAGAGACCGCTCACCGAGCGGCGAGCAGGAAGGGAGGCGTTTCATGGCTCAATACGGGACCTCGGTCGAAAGCACGGCGTCGCCGGACAAGGTCTGGAAGATCTGGTCTGACATGTCGACGTGGGGCGAGTGGAATCCCAACGTCTCGACGATGGACTGGGAGGGCGGCTTTCAGTCAGGCACGACCGGGGTCATGAAGACCCGTGCCGGCCAGCACCACAAGATGAAGCTTCTCGACGTGGTGCCCGGGCGCAGCTTCGCGCTCGAGACCAGCGTCGTTCCCTTGACCACGTTTCGCTTCAACTGCCGCATCGGCTCGGAGGGCGGCAAGACGACGGTGGGCCAGTGGGTCGAGGTGAAGGGTCCGCTCGGTTCGGTGCTGGGCGGGATGATGGGTCCGCAGGTGTCGAAGGAGTTTGGGACCCTCCTCAGCAACCTGGCGAAGCGAGCCGAATCGACTTAGGGTTTCCCCCCGCACCGTCGTCGCCCTTCGGGCGTGATGGAGCTCCCCAAGGATTGGAGACTGTGTCCAGCTAGCTGATAAAGGCTGTCCGCATGGCGGCGCCACAGGTGCAGGACCGGACCGAGGGCAGCCTCTCGATCAGCGCCACGATCAGGCGCCGAACGCGCTCATTGTTCGAATTCATCACCGAGGTCACGTCGGCGACGTTCACGGCGGACACGGACGAATCGCCCTCGAGGCCCGCGTCATAGTCGGTGACCAGCGCGATGTTGACGTAGCAGATCTCGAGCTCGCGGGCCAGCACCACCTCGGGATACTGGGTCATGTTGATGACCTGCCACCCCTGCGCTCCATACCAGCGGCTCTCGGCTCGAGTCGCGAAGCGCGGCCCCTGGATCACGACCACAGTGCCTCCGTCATGCACGTCGACGCCCTGCTCACGGCCGACCTCGACCGCGAGGGCCCGAAGCTCCGGGCAGTACGGGTCCGCGGCCGACAGGTGGCCAACCCGCGGTCCCTCCATGAAGTAGCTGTCTGAGCGCCCCCAGGTACGGTCGACGAACTGATCGCAGACGACGAAATCGCCGGGCTTGATGTCTGCCCGCAGGCTGCCGACGGCCGTCGGGGCGATGATCCGCTCGACGCCCAGCTCGTTGAAAGCCCAGATGTTCGCGCGGTAGTTGATCGCCGCGGGCGGGATCGTGTGCGTGGCGCCGTGGCGCGGCATGAAGGCGACACGGTTACCGTCCACGGTACCGATGGCGATCGCATCGCTTGGCTTGCCGTACGGCGTGCCCACCTCGAGCAACTCGATTTCGTCGAGCAGCTCGTACAGCCCGGATCCGCCGAACACCCCGACCGTTGCTGAGCTCAAATCGCCTCCTCAGGCTTGCGTACGCGCGTCTCCTTATATATGTACGTCATGTGCCCGCTCATGCTTCATGACGCGGTTCAGACCCGGCGTTTGGCTGAGTCTGCCGCCTCGGCAAGGGCCATGACCCGGGCAAAGAACTCTTTCGGCTGTCCCTGGAACAGGAGGTCGGCGGTGAACGATTTGATGGTGGCGACCGCACCGGCGTTGGCGGTCGTGGACGGACGTATGACTGAAACGAGCGGGAGGCCCTGGATGAACCTGGTTGGTTCCGGAAAGATCTTGTTGGTCTGAGCCAGCTCGCCGCCTGGATTATTGAGGTCCGGGAACGTAACTCCGGTCACGGGGTCGACAACGCCGGCCAGCGGCTGCGAGACGGCGTTGCCCAGCTTGTCATGCCAAACGGAGAAGTGATCCACCTCCACGCCGCCGATGCTGACGACGATGCGAAGGACCTCCAGGTCGGTCACCTTGACGCTCATCGAGGTGTATAGGCTCGCGCCGCCCTGCTCGATGTATCCGAAGTGGAAACCAGCGGTGTTGGCGATCGCCTGCATCCGGCGGGCGCTCGCTGTCGTGGGAGGTACCGGCTGCTCGGTGTTGGGAGGAGTTTCGGTGTCGTTCAGCGGGATGGCCGGCTCGTTGACGATGTTGACGGCCTGCCTGGCGGGCGCGCCAAGATCCGGGTTGGCTTCGCTCCGGTACCTGGTGTAGAAGCTCGTGTCCACGATCAGCTTCTGGAGGTTCGTCAGCCTGCCGACCTGTCTCGCGCCACTGGCGCCGGTGCTGGGCAGCCTTCGAAATTCGTCGAGGTTGACGGGCTCAGCACCGCGTGCCATCAGGTAAGCGTTCAGGAACGCGGCATGGCTCAGCTCATCGTCGGTGTTGTCGGTGATGTACTGGGGCATGTCGCCATCGAGGTTCTGAAGGGCGGCGATGTACGCCGGATTGCCGCCATCCACCCCGCCAAGCTCGTTGTACTGCTGCCAGAGATCTGCCTCGATGATCTCAGCCGCGGCCAGGAATCGCAGGATCGCGGCGTCGCCGGCCGTGAGCCGTGGGCCCGATGCGGCCACCGCCTTGACGCCTGTCGCCAACAGGCCGCCGGCCGGCAGCATCGCGGTGGCCATGCCGACGCCCTTGAGAAATGAGCGCCGCTGAATCACCTTCTGCCACTGAGTCTGGACATCTCTTTCGTTCACGTCGTGTTCTCCTTTGTTATCGGTGGTTGCGTGCGACCGCCCTGGTGGGAGGTCAGGGACGGCCGCACGGGAGCTGATGTCGATGGGACGAGATACCAACGGGTCATTTATGCGATCCCGGGCGTCAGCTTCCGATGAACCCGAAACCCGATGAACGCGATTCGGCGAGAACAAAACCGGCGACGTCGTTGCCGAGCTGGACACCGGCCACGTGGTCGAGCCGCGTGTGCACGCCACCGTAGATCCGGCTCAGGCCCGCCTCGGTTGCGGCGGCGCTGTAGCTGTCGAAGTTCCTGGCCACGCCCGGCAGCACGTCGGACGTGACGCTGATCCGGTCGCGGTCGCCGAAGTATCGGGCCAGCACCGTGGCGCCGGCCGCGCTGATCGCGCTGTGCGCTCCGGGGTACGAGGGGTCGGGGGCGGTACCGAGCAGCGGAGTCCAGGTCGGATGTGGTACTTGGCGTCATAGAAGGCGATCGTGGTGTCGGCGAACGACAGGTTGAGCAGCGCGAACAGCTGCGCTGTGCGGGCGAGGTTGGCGTGGTGGGCGAGCGCGGATTTCTCGGCGATCTCGTTCCATGTCACCCAGATGGGACCCGGCCAGAACTTGGCGATGACGGTCTGGTCCGCGGTGCGGGCTGTGCTGGTCCTCTCGCCAAAGATCTTGACCTCCTCGAGGGCCTGGCCGTAGGCCGCCGAGGTGACGGACGGCGGCGATGGTGGCCGGAACTGGTCGGCCGATCGGATAACGAACGGGGTCACGCCCGGCCACTGCGTGAACACCGGTGGCGTGAACGCAGGTGGTGCCGGCCGGTACTGGCCAGGCTCGGTCCCGACCGGAATCGCGGGCTGCGTCGCGTTCGATCCGTCGTCGGCGCGCGAGGCCACGGCGAGCTGTGCCGCGAGGTGGCCAACCGCCATTCCTTCAACCTTCGCCGCCCCGCTCGGGATGGCTGCGAGCTCGCCCTCCAGCTGCTGGTCGAGGCTGGCTTTCCACGATGGATACAGGGCCAGGAGCACGTCGTGCCCGGCCTCGGCCGCGGCCGCGTCAGGCCGCGCGGCCGGTGGAGCGTCGAGGGAGAACAGATACGGCTCACCCCGCTCCGTGATCGAAACGACTGCGTCGTAGATGGCGACGTGCAGGATCGCGAAGCTGCGGGTGGGATGAATCGTCGCCGGTTGAGCGCCTGGCGTGTTGACGATCTTGACGAGCTGCGCGTTCCAGTCGACAACGATCGCGCCGGAACCGGATCCCGCGGGCGCGGCCGCGGCCGCAGTGCCTCCGCCGGTGACGTGCTGGTATGCGAACGCCGCGGTCGTGGCTGCAAGCGTCAAGACCACGCCGGCGATTGCGATCAACGTCTTGTTCATTCGTTGCCTTCTCCTCGAGAGCTTTTTCATGAGCGGCCGAACGTGTGAGATATGTCCCACACGCCGGCCGCGGCAGCGCAGAGCTTCTGCCGGGAGCAGATAGCGGGAGGCGTTACAAACCACTCCCTTCAGTTCGTAACGACGGACGTACTTGTGGTCGAGATGCAACCGGCAGGTCAGTTCGAAGGGCGACTGACAGTCATCGCGGGTCACACGTATCGCGAGCCGTCGCAAGTGTTCAACCGCTGCCTGATGCCCGTTTACCAGACGGCCTATCGATGGACGGGCAACCGCCTGGATGCCGAAAACGTGACCAGCCGGGTCATCGTCGACCAGTTCAAGCGCCTGGATCTGCCGCGAACCGTGATGGCGGTGGAGGAACAGCTCATCGACGCCACAGTCGAAGCCATCGGCAAGCATTGGGCGAATGGATATGGCGTCTCCCCGCTTCGGTGGTCCGCGTTCCATGCGGGCGAGGTGGCGGCGCCCAGACGATCGACGTTGAGCCTCCGGGCCCTTCTCGATCCCCTGCCAGGAGAGCTTCGGCTTGTGATTGTTCTCCGGTTTCTACGCCGCCGGACGGTCAGCCAGATCGCAGCGCAGCTCGGCGTGGGCCAGGCGGCCGCGGCCGTCTTGATCTTCAACGCGCTCGAGAGCATCGGCGCGGAGCTGGGTTTCGGTCGGGCTTTTGATGACCCTGCCCAGGCGACCGAGGTGGCGACGTTCGTCGATCATCTGGTCTCGAGACGACGACCTCCGAGGTTTGAAGCGACCGCTGCCTCGTTCCAGGCGCTGCTGGCTGCGACTTGCGTGCACGCCACGATCGCGGGCAACGATCTGCCCAGGGCTCGATTCGTGAGGTCCCTGGAGGCCTACCTGCCCGAGCGGCCGCCATGTAACACCCACAAGTAGTTGCTGTCCGTGGATGGGTGCGGCGCGCCATGGGTGTGATCAAGCTCCAGGGCGCCGACGACCCCGAGCCGGAGACGGCAGATGAAGCCGCGACCGCCATCTACACGGACTGGGAGTCCGTCTACCAGGACAACGTCGTGGGCATCTACCAGCTGGTGTTTCGCAGGGTCGGGAACGCCGCCGATGCGGAAGACCTGGCCGAGGATGTGCTGATCCGCACACTGAAAACGCTCCGTTTTCCAGCCCCGGTCCACAACGTTCGTTCATACCTCGTGAAGACGGCGAAGACCGTGCTTGCGGATCACTGGCGCAGCCACTACACCGCCCAGAACGTTGCGCTCGAGCTGGAGCTGCTGCCGCCGCAAGCGTTGGCCCGGCCGCCCAGCAGCGTCGCGTCCGAGCGGGCCCAGCGCCTGTTGGGTCTGCTGCCAGACCAGTTTCGGCGCGTGCTCGAGCTTCGCTTCCTAAGGGGATACAGCGTGCGCGAGGTCGCCCACGAGATGGGCGTGACGGAATCCAACGCACGTGTTCTTCAGTTCCGCGCTCTTCGCAAAGCCGCTCAGCTCGAAGGGGAGGTGCTCGCATGACATCTTCAGCTGCCGATCGCGTCGCGAAGTTTGTCGACGATCTCTTGCGAGGCCGGCGCCCGCGCCGCTTCAGCGCGTCGCCGGAGGAAGCCGAGGCGATGGCGGCCGCGGCCGGTCTCGTCGCAGGGCGCGCCGGCGCCGACCTGCCCGACAAGGCGGCGTTGGACCGGATTCACCGCCGGCTCAGCGAGCGCCTCGATGAGAGCCCGGTCATAGAGGGTCACTTCACCAGGCGTGTCTGGCTGCGTACGTTCGGTACAGCTGCGGCGGCGGCAGTCGTTGGTGTCGCGCTCGATGAAGTCCTGACTAAAGGCGGGGCGATCGGACCCGTGGCGGAGGGACAAGCGGTCCTGACGCCGGATGGCGCCCAGTGGCGGCCGGTGGCCGCGGTCGCACAGCTGCCCGAAGGGCATGCCATGCAGGTCTCAACGGGTTCGGTCGATGCGGTCTTGTTCAACGACGGCGGCCAGATCGGCGCCGTGTCGGGAATCTGCACCCATCTTGGCTGCAAGCTGCAGCCTGACGACGGCGACAAGAGGTTGAGCTGCCCCTGCCATCAAACCGCCTTCTCGTGGTCGGGCAAGGTTCTCTACTACCGCTTGAAGGCGGCTCCGCCGGATCTCCCGCGAATTCAGTCGCGTGTCCGCGACGGACAGATCGAGCTCTTCGTCGTCTGAGGAAACTTCGCCCTGGTGGCGGAGAATCGCGCGGCGGCCGATCCTCAGCGCGTGAAGCGCCGCCCAGAGGACGGCGCTTAGCATCCCGGACATCATGACGGCAGACTGCAGCTCGGCCAATGAGTCGCGAGCATCGATCGCCGCCTGAGTAGTTCGTAGGTCGGACACGTCGCTCAACTACGACCGTCGTTACCGAGACCGGGCTTGTAACGCCGTTCGTAGTTGTCGCCGCAATGAGCACCACGCCGGAAAGATCCAAGCCACCCACCAGGCGGGCCTTCCTCGGCTGGTGGATCGCCGGGCTGCTCGGCGCAACGGTTGCTTCCGCGCTCGCCCCGCTGGCGGTTTATGTATTTCCGCCCAGGGCTGCAAACCAGAGGATCGGCAAGATCCGCGTGGCATTGGCCACGCCGCTCGCCGGAATCGCAGAAGGTTCCGCCGTTCGGTTCGACGCGCCCGCGGGCATGGCCTTCACGATGGCCGACGGGGGCGAGGCCAATACCGCCGGCGATCCGACCTTCGGCGGCTTCGTGACTCGAGACCGAGGGACGCTGCGGGCGTTCGCCATCACGTGCCCGCACCTGGGCTGTTCCTACGCGTACGACGACGGCTTACGCCACTTCCTGTGCCCGTGCCATGGCTCGCAATTCGCCCTCGACGGAAGCATCGTGCACGGGCCGGCAACTGCGCCCCTCTCGCACCTCACGTGGCAGCCCGGTCCCGCCGCCAACGAGGTCGAGATCGAGGGCATGTCGGTCGCCAACTGAACGCAATTGGAAACAAGGAGATCGGATACAAAAATGAAGCGGATACTTTTGCTCGTTGCCTTGTCCGTGGGCACGGCATTCGTCGCGGCGGCCTGCACAGGCGCTGGCAGCTACGGGAGCTCCACCGCACCCAACTCGGGCGCCGCGGCGCCTGGCGCTCCTGGAGCAGCAACCATCTCAGTCGAGACTTCGAACCGCGGGCAGATCCTTGTCGACGGCAGCGGGCGAACCGTGTACCTGTTCGAGGCCGACAAGACGGCCGCCTCATCGTGCTACGACGCCTGCGTCGGAGTATGGCCGGCTGTGGTCACAACCGGACCGCCGGTGGCGGGTGCCGGAGTCAATTCGTCGCTTCTCAGCACCACCAAGCGCAGCGATGGCACGCTCGAGGTCGTCTACAACGGCCACCCTCTCTATTTCTTCAGCGGTGACAAGAAGTCTGGCGACGTCACCGGGCAGGGCCTCAGCAGCTTCGGCGCCGCGTGGTATGTGGTCTCGCCGAGCGGGGCCAAGATCGACACCGATTCGGCACGCAGCACCGGTGGCTATTAGCCAGGAGCGCCGGCCCGCGCCCGCGACCATGTTGACTCGCACGGCCGTCGTGCGGGTCGACCGCGACCCGGACTGGGTGTTTCGCGAGCTGCACGATCCCGCGGCGCTGCTCAGCTGCGTGCCCGGCGGCCGCATCACCAGGATCTTCGACGACCACAGGTTCGAGGCGTGCGTGGTGGCGGGCGTGGGCCCGTTCAAGATCACGTACGCGGGCACGGGGCGTATCAAGGACTCGGATCCTCGAGCCCGGTCCGCGTCGCTTACCATCGCGGGGTCCGGAGTCGGCGTGCCGCCGGCCAAGGTGCGTATGACGATGGCGATTGCCGAGGTGGGCCGGAGCGCCGAGCTGTGTATGTCGTTTCGCGTGATGCTCGCGGGCAGCCGCGTGAGCCGCGCGCTTGTCGACTGCATCGTCGGTGACCTCCTCGACCGCACGGTCCGGCGGATCAAGGTGCAGCTGGAGAGTCGCGCGACGTACTAGGCTCCGCGCTCCCAACACCGGCGCCGCCTGGGCTGCCATGATCACGCAGGCACGATCGAGCGATGACTGTCAAAGAGGGGTGGCGGGGCAGATTCTTCGAGGACTTCACGGTCGGCGACGTCTATGAGCACCCACTGGGGCGGACCGTCACGACCGCCGACAACATCTGGTTCACCCTCCTGACCCAGAACACCGCGCCAATTCACTTCGACCATCACTACGCGTCGAAGACGGAGTTTGGGAGGCCGCTGATCAACAGCACCCTCACGCTGGCGCTGGTGACCGGTCAGAGCGTCACCGACGTCTCGCAGAACGTGATGGCGAACCTTGGCTGGGACGAGGTGCGCCTCCCGAACCCGGTTTTCGAAGGCGACACCGTGTATTCGAGATCCGAGGTGCTCGAAATCCGGGAGTCGAAGTCGCGCAAGAACGTCGGCATCGTCACCGTTCGAACCACCGGCCTCAACCAGGATGGGATCGAGGTGATCACGTTCCGCCGCACCGCGATGATCTACCGGCGCGGGCAGGGCCCCACCGCCGGGCCGTCCCTCAGGGGCTAGGGAGCAGGGTGGACTTCGAGCTTTCGGAGCAGCAGGCGGCGTTCCGCGACCTCATGCGCGATTTCGCGCGCAAGAGCATCGCCCCGGTGGCGCGCGAGTGGGAGCTTGCCGGCCGCTACCCCGAAGAGATCGTCGAGGAGATGAAGGCGATGGGCCTGTTCGGGATGCTGGTGCCCGAGGAGTACGGCGGCATCGCCATCGATGCGGTCTCGTACTCGCTCGTATTCGAAGAGATCTCGAAGGCGTGGATGGGTGTGGCGGGAATCCTGGGCTCGCATTCGCTGGCGACGCTGATGCTCGCGCGATACGGAACGCCAGAGCAGCGTGGGCGGTGGCTGTCCGACCTCGCGACCGGCAAGCGCCGTTCGGGCATCGCACTCACCGAGCCGCAGGCGGGCAGCGACCTGCAGGGGATCGCGACAGTCGCGCGGCGCGAGGGCGATCACTACGTGGTCAACGGCTCCAAGACCTGGATCACGAATGCCCGGCACGCTGATCCGCTGCCCGTGCTGGTCAAGACCGACCCGAGCGCACAGCCCCGCCACCGGGGCATGACCGTCCTGATGATCGAGCAGGGCACGCCGGGCTTCACCGTCGGCAAGGACCTGGAAAAGCTTGGGTACAAGGGCCCTGAATCGTCAGAGGTTTTCTTGAGCGACTGCCGCGTCCCGGTCGAGAACGTGCTCGGCGGCGTGGAAGGGCACGGGCTGCAGCAGGTGCTGTCGGCGCTGGAGTTCGGGCGCGTCAACATCGCGGGCAGAGCCGTGGGCGTCGCCCAGGCGAGCCTCGATCGGGCGCTCGCCTACGCTCGCGAGCGCCACGCGTTCGGCCGGCCCATCGCCGAGTTCCAGGCGATCCAGCTGAAGCTCGCGGACATGGCAACCGAGGTGCAGGCGGCGCGGCTGCTGACGTGGTGGGCCGCATCCGCACTCGACTCGGGTCGCCGCGCAGACCTCGAAACGGGGATGGCGAAGCTCTACGCATCTGAGGTCTGCATCAAGGCGTCGCTCGAGGCGATGCGCATCCACGGCGGCTACGGCTACTCGACCGAATACGAGATCGAACGTTTCTATCGCGATGCGCCGCTGATGGCGATCGGCGAAGGCACCAACGACATCCTCCGGACCGTGATCGCGCGCCAGCTGGTACGTGAAGACCTTCCCTAACCGCGGTGGCGGCGGAGCGACGCGGTCGCCGCGGAGCTGGCTGTTTGCCCCCGGCAACAACGAGAAGCTGCTGCGGCTGGTCTTCGACGCCGGGGCGGATGTGGTGCTGCTCGACCTGGAAGATGCGGTGCCGCCCGACATGAAGGAGCGCGCGCGAGAGATGGTCGGCGAGGTGGTCGCCTCGAAACAGTGCTGGGTGAGGGTCAATCGGGCGCGGAGCGAGGTCTGTGCGCGCGACCTCGAGGCGCTGGCAGGCTCGGTGCTCGGCCTTCGCATCCCCAAGGTCGACTCTGCGGCCGATGTCGAGTGGGTGGCGGAACGCGCACCCGGGGTGCCCCTCGACTGCACGATCGAATCGGCTCGCGGTGTTCTGGCCGCCTACGAGATCGCCTCCGTGCCCGCCTGCGCGCTGCTGTCCTACGGGGGTCTGGATCTCACGGCCGACCTCGGAATCGCGGCCGGTGAACAGGAGACGCTCTACGCGCGCTCGTACCTCGTGACCGCAGCTCGTGCCGCGGGCAAGCCGTCACCCAGCGACGGGATCCATCCCCTGCTCCAGGATGATGCCGGGCTGCGCATCGAGGCCGAATCTGCCCGGCGGATCGGCTTCTTCGGCAAGTCGGCGATCCACCCGCGCCAGGTGCCGATCATCCACGAGGTCTTTGCGGCCACCGCAGACGAGCTGGAGTGGGCACGAAGGGTGCTGGCGGCGTTCGACGCGGCCGGCGGGGCGGCGACCAGGACTGCGGATGGCGAGTTCGTGGACGTGCCTGTGGCCGAACGCGCGCGCCGGATCCTGCAAAGCTGACCGCATCGGTGCGGGAGCTGGATGACATTCGCGCCTTGACCTTCGACGTCTTCGGCACGTGCGTCGATTGGCGCTCCGGAATCGCGGCCGAGGCGGAGCGCATCGGCACGCTGGCCGGAGTGACCGCTGACTGGGGGCGCCTGGCTGATTCTTGGCGCGCGCTCTATATGCCTTCGATGGAGAGGGTGCGGCGCGGCGAGCTGCCCTGGACCAACTTTGATCGGCTTCACCGCCTGTCGCTCGAGCAGGTCCTTCGCGAGGTCGGCGCCGAAGCCTTTGATGACGCCGCGCGCGACGAGCTCACCATGGCCTGGGAGCGGCTTCCCGCGTGGCCCGACGCAGCACCGGGGCTGGCCCGGCTCGCCCGACGGTTCACGGTGACGACCCTTTCGAACGGCAACCGATCACAGCAGGCCGGCCTGATCCGATTCGCCGGCTTGCCTTTCCAGCGCCTGATCTCGGCCGAGGACTTCCACCATTACAAGCCCGACCCGGAGGTCTACCTGGGCGCGGCGTCCGCACTCGGGCTGAACCCAGTCCAGGTGATGATGGTGGCGGCGCACAAGGGAGACCTGCGTGCCGCCCAGGCCGCGGGGCTGAAGGCGGCATTCGTCGAGCGGCCGCTGGAGAAGGGGCCACACGGCGGGGCGGACCTTCTGCCAGACGCCGACTCCGACGTGGAGGCGACCGACTTCGGCGACCTGGCCAACAAGCTGGGCTGCGACTAAGGCCCGATCTTGCCCGCGATTCAAGACGGCCTCAACGTCCGCCTGCTCTCGGCCGGCCCATTCGTGACCATGGTCGACCGGTTTGCCTTCGCTCCGGTCCTGATCCCGATTGCGCTCGACTTTCATGCTCCGTTGGGCGGTGTCGCGATCGCTGCCACCGCGTACTACCTCGCGTACGGGCTTGCGCAGCCCTTGTGGGGATTTGCGTCCGACCGCTTCGGCCGCATTCGCGTCATGCGGTTGAGCCTGGCCGCCACCGCGGCGGGCTGTGCGCTGTCCGGCCTGGCGCCCAACCTCGGCCTGCTCATCGCCGCCCGAATCGTGGATGGCGCGGCGGTCTGCGCCATCCTGCCGACGGCGCTCGTATACATCGGCGACATCGTCCCCTTCAAGGCCCGCCATGCAGTCATCGCCGACGTGCTGGCGGCGGTGGCGATCGGCACGGCAGCCGGCAGCCTCGGCGGAGGGCTGTTCGCGCACTACCTCAGCTGGAGGCTGATCTTCGGTGTGACAGCTGTGGTCGCCGCCGCGCTCGTCGTGGCCATGCGGCGGCTGCCGGAATCGGACGCTGCGCCGTCAACGGGTGGCCCCGCAGCGCAACTTGGGGAAGCGCTGCGGCGGCCGTGGGCGCGGTTCGTCATCCTCTTCGCCCTGCCCGAGGGCGCGATGGTGCTCGGTTTTCTCGTCTACTTCGCACCCGCGCTGGAGGCCACCGGCACCAACCCGGCGGTGGCCGGCCTGGTGGTCGCGGCCTATGGAGGTGCGGTTCTCGCCGGGACGCGGGTGGTCAAGGTCATCGCGCCGCGGGTCCCGGCCTGGGTTCCCATCACCATTGGTGGCGTCATGGCTGTCACCGGCTACCTGAGCGCAGCCCTCGACCAGCATGCCGTCGCCATCCTTTTCGCGAGTGTCATGATCGGTGGCTGTTACTCGTTCATGCACTCGACGATTCAGGCCTGGGCGACCGACATCGCCCCTGAGGCGCGAGGCACCGCCGCGGCGCTGTTCGTCACGAGCGCGTTCACGGGGGGCGCGATCGGATCCGCGGTCGGGGCGGTGCTCGCCCAGCAGCAGCAGTTCGGCGAGCTTTTCTTCCTCGCCGCGGCGCTCAGCCTGCCGGTCGTCATCGTGGCTGCGGTGAGCCGGGCGCGCTACCCCGGCGCGACGCTGGCGGCCAACCTGGGCGAGGTGGCCGGCTCATAACCGTGGGACTAAGATGGTCAAACATTATCGGCTGGTAGAGGTTTCGGGGGTGTTGAGAGTGCGCAAGTTGGCATTGCTCGCGGTGGCTGTGGTGGCCATGATGGCTTGCGGCGGAACCGGGTCGAATGGACCCTCGACAGGCTCGACCATCATCCTCGGGGCGCCCCTAGGCCTCACCGGTTCGTTGACAAAGGAATCGACGCTGACCCAGCAGGGCTACAACCTTTGGCTCGACTGGATCAACGCGCGCGGGGGCATCGTGGTGAACGGGGTCAAGCACCCGGTCACGATCAAGTATTACGACGACACCAGCAGCGCCAACCAGTCGGCGGTGCTGATGCAGAAGCTGATCACCGAGGACAAGGCGAATTTCCTCCTCGGCCCGTATGGCAGCGCCGCCACCGCGACGGACGCCGCCATCGCCGAGCAGAACCAGATCCCGATGGTCGAAGCCAACGGCGCCGCGCAATCGATCTTCAACCAGGGCTACAAGTACACGTTCGGGGTCCTCAGCCCCGCCAACAAGTACCTCCAGGGCGTCATCGACATGGCGGCCACCCTCAACCCCAAACCGGCCACCGTCGCGATGCTCAGCGCCGACGACAACTTCAGCCTTGAGGTAGCCAACGCGATCAACACGTACGCGCCCACGAAGGGCATGAACGTGGTGCTGTTCAAGAAATACAAGAACGGGGCCACCAACCTCGCGGCCGAGGTGCAGGCGGCCAAGGCGGTCAAACCGGACATCGTGCTCAACTCCGGCCACCTCACGGAGGCGATCGCCATCAACAAGGCGGCCAAGGAGCAGAAGCTGAACGCGAAGATCTTCGCCTACTCGGTCGGCCCCTCGACGCCAGACTTCATCACCGCCCTCGGCGCAGACGCCAACTTTGTCTACGACGGCTCGCAGTGGACTCCGCAGGTCAAGTACGCGCCGGCTTTCTACCTGACCGTGGCGCAGTACGTCGCGGCATACAAGGCGAAGTACTCCGGTTTGGGTGATCCCGACTACCACGTCGCAGAATCGACGGCCGCGTGCCTTGCGCTCCAGCGCGCGATCGAGAACGCAGGCTCGCTCGATCCGAAGAAGGTCCGTGACGCGCTCGCGGCCCTGGACGTGACGGTCTTCTTCGGCCAGATCAAGTTCGACAGCCGCGGGATCAACATCTACAAGCCCATGGTGGTCGAGCAGATCCAGGGCGGGGTTCACCACACCGTCTTTCCTGCAGACGTCGCGGACGCCCAGCCCATGTACCCGACCCCTTCCTGGGACCAGCGCTGATCCGGCCGAGCCGCTAAACCGTGGGCGACTTCGTCCAGCTGGTCATTCTCGGCCTGCTGGCCGGAGGCGTCTACGTGGCCGTAGGCATCGGCTTCGGCCTGGTGTGGGGAGTCCTCAATATCGTCAACCTCGCGCACGGCGCCCTGGTGATCATCGGCGGTTATCTCACCTGGCAGCTCTTCACCACTCTCCACCTCGACCCGTTCCTGACCCTCCCGGTGGACGCTGTGGCGCTTTTCGTGTTCGGCTACGCGCTTCAGCGCGGCGTGATCAACAGGATCATCCGCGCACCGCTGCTGTTCACATTCCTGCTCACGTTCGGGCTGAACCTCATCGCGGTCAATGTCCTCCTCTTGATCTTCGGGTCTGACTTCCGCTCGGTCACGCCCTCTTATTCAGGTCAGGGTTTCGAGTTCGGCACCGTGGTGATCCCCTACGTCCCGCTCATCTCGCTCGGCGTGGCCATCGCCCTCTCCGCGGCCCTCGCGTTCGTCCTGAACCGGACCCGGATCGGACTGGCGATCAACGCGATCGCGGCCGACCGCGATGCGGCCCAGCTCGTCGGCATCGACCTGCGCCACGCATACGCGGTGACATATGGCCTGGGCGCGGCCTGCGCCGGGGTCGCGGGTGGCCTGATCGCAATGATCCAGGCGATCACGCCGACAGCCGGCGAGCCCTATACGCTGCAGGCTTTCGTGGTCGTGATCCTGGGCGGCCTGGGGCGCGTCAGCGCCACCGTGGTCGGCGGGTTGGCTTTCGGCCTGGTCGAGGCTTTCGGCCAGTCCATCCCCGGCTCGGGGTCCGTATTCGCCAACGCGATCGCCTTCGGCCTCATGGTGGTGGTGCTGGTCACGCGCCCCCAGGGCCTCATGGGCCGCCTGAGGTGATCAAACCTACGGGCGATACCGATCGCCGCTGGCGACGCATGTTGCTGATCCTGGGCGTGATCGTCGCCGGATACGCACTGCTGGCCCCGCTGACTTCTCTGGACGCCGCGCAATCAGCCGGTGCTCCGCTCCTTGCGGACCGGCTGTGGTTCCATATCGCGACGTTCATCGCGATGTTCGTCGTCATGGCGACCGCCTGGAACATCATCGGTGGGATCACGGGCTACGCCGCCTTCGGCAACGTGGCCTTCTTTGGAATCGGCGCCTATACGACCGGCATGCTCATCGCCAAGGCGAAGTGGCCGTTCCTCGCCGCGCTGCCGGTCGCGCCGGTCGTATCCACCGCTTTCGCCACCCTGGTCGGGCTTCCGCTGCTCAGGCTGCGCGGACACTACTTCGCCGTCGCGAGCCTCGGGGTGGGCGTGGCCGTGGGCGAGCTGGTCCAGAACGTCGAGTACGGCGGCCAGCCGGTCTTCGGCGGCGCCAGCGGATTGTTCTTGCCCATCTATGCCGTCGACAACCGCGGGCTCTTCTTTTTTTATCTGATGGTGCTCGCGGCTGCCTTGTCGATCGCGGTCACGTGGTGGGTCCTGCGCAGCCGCTTTGGCTACGGCTTGATCGCGATCCGCGAGAACGAGGAGGCGGCCGCTGTGATCGGCGTCAATACCACCGCCTACAAGGTTGCGGCCTTTGCCCTCGCTGCGGCGCTGACCGGGCTGGCCGGCGGGATCTTCTCGCAGTGGAACGTCTTCATCAACCAGGACAACGCGTTTCCGATCGAATACAACGTCCAGATGATCCTGATGGCTCTGCTTGGCGGCACGGGCACCGTGTTCGGCCCGGCGGCGGGCGCGGTCCTTCTGCAGCTGCTGATCCAGTTCCTCGGCGGCAGCCTGCCGGTATCTGCGGAGATCCCCTTCGTCTCGGATACCGCGCGCCCCATCGTCGCGCAGGTGATCCTCGGCGTGCTCCTCGTCGCGGTCGTCATCTTCGTGCCCCGCGGGGTGATCGACTTCTTCGGAGGCCGTACACGGCTGAGCCTGTCCTACCTCCGGCGGTCGCTTCGAGAAACCTCGCTATGAGCGATCCCGTTCCCTCCACTCAGCCGCAGCTCGAGCTGCGGCAGGTCACCAAGCGATTCGGAGGCGTCGCCGCCGTCGACGGCGTGACATTCGAGGTTGCGAAAGGCGACATCGTCGGCATCATCGGCCCCAATGGCGCCGGCAAGACGACGCTGCTCAACTGCATCAGCGGCCTGCACAGGCTGAACGGCGGCGACATCCGCTGGCAGGGAGCCTCTATCTCGGGCATGGCGCCGCATCGCATCGCGAAGCTCGGCATCGGCCGCACCTTCCAGATCGTCCGCCCGTTCGGCTCCATGAGCGTGCGTGAGAACGCCGCGATCGGTGCGCTGTTCGGCAGCGCCGACGCCCGCCGCAGGCCGAAGGAGGCGTTCGAGATCGCTGACGAGGTACTGGCGCTCGTCGGGCTCGCCGCCAAGGCCGGCCATCCCGTGTCGGCCCTCACCATCCCGGACCGCAAGCGCCTCGAGGTGGCGCGGGCCGTGGCCACCCGGCCGCACCTGCTTCTCCTCGATGAGGTGATGGCAGGGCTCAACAACGTCGAGATCAACGAGGCGCTGGAGATGGTAAGGGCGGTGCATGCGACCGGCGTGACAGTGCTGCTGATAGAGCACGTCATGCGCGTGATCATTGGAATCTGCCGCCGGGCGATCGTCCTCGATTTCGGCCAGGTCCTCGCACAGGGCGAGCCAGATGTCGTTCTGCGTGACGAGCGGGTGATCCAGGCATACCTGGGCGAGCGCTATGCAAAACGCCTCAAGCCCTGAGCCCCTCCTCAAAGTTCGTGGGCTGACGGCGGGTTTCGACGCCGGCCCCGTGCTTTTTGGGATCGACCTCGATGTGGCACCGGCCGAGCTCGTGGCGCTGGTCGGTGCGAACGGCGCGGGCAAGTCGACTCTGCTCGGCGTGCTGAGCGGGCTGGTCCGTGCCGCGGAGGGGAGGATCACGTTGGCCGGAGCGGATGTGACCAACGAGCGTCCCGAGACGCTCGTGCGAAAAGGGGTCGCCCACGTCCCCCAGGGACGCCGCCTGTTCGGGACGATGTCGGTCGAAAAGAATCTCCTGCTGGGCGCGTACCTCCGGCGCGACCCCGAGGTCCGCCACGACATGGACCGGGTGCTCGGCCACTTTCCAGCCCTAAAGGACAAGCTGTCTCGCGACGCGGGCACGCTGTCGGGCGGCGAGCAGCAGATGGTCGCCATCGGCCGCGGGATGATGGCCAGGCCGAAGCTGCTCATGATTGACGAGCTGTCGCTCGGCCTCGCGCCCAAGGTCGTCGACCACCTGATCGAGGTCGTGCGGGAGATCAACCGCGAGGGCACTGCCCTGATCCTCGTCGAGCAGGATGTGCTCGTCGCGCTGGATGCGGCGAACCGCGCTTACGTCCTGGAGAACGGCAGGGTCGCCTTGAGCGGGGCCGCCAGAGAGGTGAAAGACGACCCCGGTGTGCGGAAGGCGTACCTCGGGCTGTGAACGCAGTCTTGAAGTAGCCTTGAACGGATGCTGAAGGCCGCGGTCCAGCTGCCGGCCACGATCGGTGATGTGGGGGAGTACCTCGCGGACGTCACCGCGCTAGAGGCCGCAGGCGCCGACACGATCTGGCTGGACGACACCGCGCTCGACCCGTGGATCGTGCTGGGCGCGATGGCGGCGGTGACCCACCGCATCGGACTCGGGTGCCGGCTCACCTCGATGCGCGAGTGGTCTTCATCGCGGCTGGGCCACTCTGTCGCCACATTGCAGACGCTCAGCCGCGGCCGGACCGTGGTCGCGCTGCCTGAGCTGGGCAATGTGAGCGACCACATCGCCGTCCTGCGGGCGGCGGGATCGAAGATCCTCACCACCGAATCCAAACACGAGTCTGCTGACGGGGTCATCCTGGCCGTCGAGTCGGCCGATGAGATCGCTGACGCTGTCGGCACACATGTAGAGGTTTGGGCGGCGATCGGCGCCCCGCCCGATCGCGATGCCTGGGCAAGCGCTCGCAGCGCCTACGAGGGGGTGGGGGCGACCGGCGTGATCGTGCCGTGGAGCGACCGCATCGTCGACCTACTCCGGAACTCGGAACCCGATGATCGCTCCGACCTCTTGATGTCAACCGGTTGAGAACTTGACACCAATTCAGGGCTGAGATAGCGTCAGGTCGCTCCGCCGGGTGTGGTTAGGAGACTGACTGCGTTGCCGAACGTCACACGTCGGGATGTTCTGAAGGTAGGAATGGCCGGCGCCGGCGCCCTTGTGGCCGCCGGGCTCGGCTTCGACGTGGCGGTCGCCGAATCCACCAAGGTCAAGCAGAACCTGCGGATCGCGGGGGCCAAAGAGTCACATTCGGTCTGCCCGTACTGCGCGGTCGGCTGTTCGCTGGTCGCGTACACCCGTCAGAACAGCGACGGCAGGGTGCAGCTGCTTCAGATCGAGGGCGATCCGGACAGCCCGGTCAACGAAGGCCGCCTGTGTCCCAAGGGCGCAACCGCGATGCAGCTGGCCACGTCGCCGCGAAGGATCGAATCGCCCCAGTATCGCGCCGCCGGCGCCACAGCCTGGAAGAGCGTCTCGTGGGAGTTCGCGCTGGGCAAGATCGCTCAGAACATCAAGGCGTCGCGCGATGCGAGCTTCGTGGCGACGGACGGGAACGGCAACGTGGTCAATCGAACCGAAGGCATCGCCTTCGCGGGCGGCGCCGCATTCAGCTCGGAGGAGGGCTACTTCGCCACCAAGCTGATGCGGGGCCTGGGACTGGTACACCTCGAGCAGCAGGCCAGGGTTTGACACGGCCCCACGGTGGTCAGTTTGGCCGCCACATTCGGAAGGGGAGCGATGACAAACCACTGGCGCGACATCAAGAACGCTGACCTGATCCTGGTCAACGGCGCCAACCCCGCTGAGGCGCACCCGGTCGGTTTTCAGTGGTTCATGCGCGCCAAGCTCGATCGCGGCGCCAAGATCATCCACGCAGATCCGCGCTTCACGCGGACCTCGGCGGTCGCCGACATGTACCTGCGTATCCGCACGGGCACCGACGTTGCGTACTTCGGCGGGCTCATCAACCACATCCTGCAGAACAACCTCTTCCACGACGTGTACGTGCGCAACTACACGAACGCGTCCTTCATCGTCAAGCAGGGATTTGGTTTCACGGACGGGCTGTTCTCGGGCTACAACTCGGCCAAGCGCTCGTACGACATCAGCAGCTGGAGCTATGAGGTCGGCGACGACGGGTTCGCCAAGCGCGACATGACCCTGCAGGACCCGCGAACGGTGCTCCAGCTCATGAAGACGCATTACTCGCGTTACACGCCCGACGTGGTCTCGAGCATCACGGGAATTCCTGTCGACCAGTTCAACAAGGTGGCCGACCTCGTCGGCCAGATGGGCAAGCCCGACAAGGTGATGACGATCGTCTACGCGGTCGGCCTTACGCACCACACCACCGGCGGGCAGCTGATCCGCTCAGGCGCCGTGCTCCAGCTCCTGCTGGGCAACATGGGCCGGCCTGGTGGGGGCATGAACGCCGAGCGCGGCCACGCCAACATCCAGGGCAACACCGACCACGCGATCTCGTGGGAGATTCTGCCGGGCTACCTCAAGATCCCGGCGCCTGGCCAGAAGACGGTCGCCGACTACGTCGCGCAGAGCGCACCGAAGAAATCCGACCCCCACTCGTGGAATTTCTTCGGCATCAACTACGGCAAGTTCATGGTCAGCACCCTGAAGGCCTGGTACGGAGCCGCCGCGACCAACGGCAACGAGTTCGCGTTCAATTTCGTGCCCAAGCCCGCCGGCAATGCGTCGTGGATGACCATCTACGACCAGGCGCTGAAGGGAAAGATGCAGGGCGTGATGCTATCGGGCATGACCGCGGCCAGCATCGGGCCCGACAGCAACCAGGTGCAGCAGGCGCTGGCCAACCTCAAGTGGCTCGTGGTCATGGACGCGCTGCCAACCACGAGCTCCGAGTTCTGGCACGCCCCCGGCGTGGATGCGGGCCAGGTCCAGACCGAGGTCTTCATGCTTCCGGCCACGCACTGGATCGAGAAAGACGGGTCGTTCGTAAACAGCGGCCGCTGGTCGCAGTGGAAGGACCAGGTCCTCCCGCCGCAGGGGCAGGCGCGCCACGATCACTGGATCCTCGCCGACATCTTCCAACGCGTGAAGGCGCTCTACAAATCAAGCGGCGGCAAGTTCCCAGACCCGATCATGGCCCTGACGTTCGACTATCAGGACCCGACGAAGCCGACGCTCGACGAGATCGCCAAGGAGATCAACGGCAAGGACCTGTCCACCGGCAAGCAGATGACCTCATTCGCGAACCTGAAGGACGACGGCACCACCACGACTGGGGACTGGATCTACACGGGGAGCTATCCCGACACGGGCAACCTGATGAAACGCCGCTCGGGCATCCAGGACCCGAAGACCAACGACCCGACCGGCATGGGCTTTTATCCGAACTGGGCGTGGAGCTGGCCGCTGAATCGCCGTGTGCTCTACAACCGCGCCTCCGCCGATCTCGACGGCAAACCGTGGGATGCGACCAGACCGGGAATCACATGGAACGGAACCAAATGGGTGGGCGACGTGCCCGACTACCCGGCGACCATGGACCCCCACGACCCCAAAGCGTGGCTGCCCTTCATCATGAACGGGGAAGGGGTCGGTCGGCTCTTCAGCAACGGGATGGTCGACGGGCCGTTCCCCGAGCACTACGAGCCGGTGGAGTCACCCGTGGCCAACCCGCTGCACTCGGCAGTATCCGCATCGCCAGTCGCATTCCTCTACGACCAGGCTGCGGGGCGGCCGAACCGGTTCGGCACTGTCACCGACTTTCCCTACATTGCCACCAGCTACCGGCTGACCGAGCACGAGCACTACGTCACGCAGCACGTTCCTCACCTCGTTCAGCTCCAGCCCGATCCCTTCGTCGAGATCCCGTGGGAGCTGGCGCAGAGCAAGGGCATCAAGACGGGCGACAAGGTTCGGGTCTCGTCCAAGCGCGGGAAGGTCGAGGTGCTCGCGGTCGTAACCAAGCGCCTCGGGCCGATGACCGTGGCGGGGCAGAAGGTGTACCAGATCGGAATCCCGATCCACTGGGGCTACGTCGGCATCTCCGCCGACGCCGACCCGAACCACGGCCGGTACTGGCTGGCCAACGCTCTGACGCCTTTCGTCGGCGACGCCAACTCGCGCACGCCCGAGTTCAAAGCCTTCCTCGTCAACCTGGAGAAGATGTGATGGCCCAGGCAGCCGTCGGCGCCGGGCCATACGCTGACCGTCGCCGCCGGACTCGAGACCTACGCGCCCGATACTTCTTCGCCGCCGAGCTGCTGGACTTCTACGGCGCGCTCCTCGGGGTTCAGGAGCAAGCGTATGAGGAGGCCATCTCGGCCGGACCGGCCGCCTCTCACCTTGTCGCCTATGTCGCCGAGAGGGTGGTGCCGGCGGTGGTCGAGGTGACCGTCGCGGCCGGTCCGCAGAAGCTGCGCGAGGGAGTTGCGGATCGATTCGAGAGCACCGATCCTCGCCGGCTCGTCGCCGCCTGGATCGGGGGTGAAGAACAGGGCGTGATCGACCGGTATGTGGCGCGCGCCGCGACAGGCCCGGTGCTCGAAGCCCTGGGTGCGGAGGTCGCGTCTTACTGCATGGGGCCACGTGACGCTCGTCATTGCCCGATGTGCGGAGGACCCCCGCAGCTCAGCTACTTCGCGGTCGCGAGCGAAGATCTCGCGGCCGGCGGACGCTTTCTCTCCTGCGCGCGCTGTCACGCCGCCTGGGGCTATGCCCGCATGACGTGTCCGGGCTGCGGCGAGGACTCGAGCTCGCGCCTGCCGATCTACAACGAGGAAGGCAACGCCTCTGGCGAGCGCGGCAGCGTGGTGCGAGGGCTGGAAGGGAGGCTTGGCGATCATCGCAAAGACAACAAGGCGGTCTTTCCTCACGTTCGCATCGAAGCCTGCGAAAGCTGCCGCCATTACCTGCTCAACATCGACCTGTTGGCGGACCATGCGGCCATTCCCATGGTCGATGAGCTTGCCGCCCTTCCGCTCGACCTGTATGCGAGGGATAAGGGCTTCTCCAAGATCACCACCAACCTGATGGGCTTCTGAACGATGGCAGCAACCATCAAGCCCGGCGAGTCGTACGGCTTCTTCACCGACACGAGCATCTGCATCGGCTGCAAAGCGTGCGAGGTGGCGTGCAAGGAATGGAACCAGCTCCAGGGCAACGACCCGAAGTTCCTCGCCGACAGCTATGACAACACGGGCCAGCTCGACGCGCAGAACTGGCGCCACGTGAAGTTCATCGACAACGTCCCGGTAGAGACAGCCGACGCGGGCAACGGCAGAGCGTGGCTGATGATGTCCGACGTCTGCAAGCACTGCAAACACGCCAGCTGCATGGACGTCTGCCCGACCGGCGCGATCATCCGCACCGAGTTCGACACCGTCTTCATACAGCAGGACGTCTGCAACGGCTGTCGCAACTGCGTCGCCGCCTGCCCCTACAGCGTGATCGCCATGAACGAGAGCACTGGCACGGCGCACAAGTGCACCCTTTGTTACGACCGCCTGCAGGGCGGCCTCGAACCGGCCTGCGCCAAGGCGTGCCCCACCCAGTCGATTCAGTTCGGCCCGCTCGCCGACCTGCAGAAGGCAGCCGACGTCCGGCTCGCCGCCTTGCACTCGCAAGGCAGCACCCAGGCCCAGCTGTACGGTCGCGACGATACGGTCTACGGAGGGCTCAACGCCTTCTTTCTCCTCATGGACAAGCCTGAGACGTACGGGCTGCCCAACGCCGACAACGCCAAGCTGCCGACCCGCAACGACGTCGGTGGCTACGTCGGAGCATTCGTGACGGCGGTGCTGGGCGTGATCGCAGGGATCGTCGCCTTCAGGCGGCGGGGAACAGCCTGATGTACCTGGCGGCCGCCGAGCACTTTGTGCGCGCGCCAGAGTGGCAGTGGTACATCCTCGGCTACTTTTTCTTCGCCGGCCTGACCGGCGGATCCTACGCGCTGGCGACGCTCTTGCGCCTGGTGGGCGACCCTCGCGACGAGGCCGCTGCGCGGCTCGGTTTCTATGCCAGCTTCGTCACCCTGCTCGTCTGTCCGCTGCTCCTGACCCTGGACCTGGGAGCGAGCTGGTGGAAGTTCTGGCACATGATCGTCGACGTCACGCCGGGCGACCAGGGCCTCATCTTCAAGTACTGGTCGCCGATGTCGGTCGGGGCCTGGGCGCTTTTGGTTTTCGGCCTCTTCGCGACCGTGTCAGCCATCGAGGCCTTCGTACTCGATCGCCGCGACCGAAGCGTTGCCGGCGACCCCAGCCGCCCGCTCGGCGGCATCCTCGGCGGCGCGTTCAACCTCGTCGGGGGCGTCCTTGGGCTGTTCATCGCGTCCTACACCGGAGTGCTTCTCAGCGTCAGCAACCAGCCCGTCTGGAGCGACACGTGGATGCTTGGTGGCCTGTTCGTCGCCTCTGGCCTGAGCGGCTCGGCCGCCCTGATGGCGCTCATGACCCGGTACCGCCCCCAGGCGGCATTCACGCTGGGCCGCCTCCACCAGGCGGATGGGTATTTCTCGGTGCTCGAGCTCGTCCTGCTCGTGGCGTTCTTCATCACGATCACCGCCGCCGGCACGGCGGGCCGGACGCTGGCCTGGCTGCCACTCTGGGTGCTCGCCCTCGCCGGCATCGCGTCGTCGCTGGTCGCGGCAAGGGGCGAGATGCGTATCCGTCCGGCTGCCGGAGTGGCGGTCGCCGCCCGCGCCGGCATCAATACGCTCGTGGTGTCGCTCCTGGTTCTGCTAGGCGTGCTCGCGCTTCGGGCCGCGGTGATCTTCAGTGCCCAGTAACGGCAGCCAGGCCGCGCCGCCAACCTCGGAGCAGGTCCTGGGGGTGCTGGCCGCGATTCAAGATCCCGACCTTGGCCGTGATGTCGTCAGCCTCGGCATGATCAAGGACCTCGCCATCGAGGCCGACGGAAAGGTGAGCTTCACGTTCGAGCTGACGACGCCCGCTTGCCCGGTTCGGGACCGTTTTCAGGCGATGGCTCATAAGCTGGTCGCCGACCTGCCAGGCGTGACCGCGGTCGATCTGAAGATGACGGCCAACGTAAGGTCGGCATTCAACGGACGCCGGCCCGACCAGATGCTGCCGGGGGTCAAGCAGGTGATCGCGGTCGCGTCCGGAAAGGGAGGCGTCGGCAAATCCACGGTCGCCATCAACCTGGCATGCGCCCTGGGTGTCAGCGGGGCCAGGGTGGGGCTGCTCGACGCAGACATCTACGGTCCGTCGATCCCGGGCATGATGGGCGTGCAGGGCGAGCCGAGGGTGGTGGACTCCAAGCTCGTGCCGCTGGAAGCCTTCGGCGTCAAGCTGATGTCGATCGGCTTTCTCGCCGGCGCTGACAAGGCGATGGTCTGGCGCGGACCAATGGTTTCGCGGGCGATCGAGCAGATGCTCAGCGACGTTCACTGGGGCGAGCTCGACTATCTCGTCATCGATCTACCACCCGGCACCGGCGACGCCTCGCTGACTCTCGCTCAGGCGGTTCCCCTATCAGGCGTCGCCATCGTGTGCACGCCGCAAGCCTCCGCGCTCAACATCGCGGTCAAGGCCCTGCAGATGTTTCGCGGGCTGAACGTGACGCCGCTGGGCCTCGTCGAAAACATGAGCTGGTTCGTCTGCGGCCGGTGCAGCGAGGAGCACTTCATCTTCGACCACGGTGGGGCGGAGCGCGCGGCGAAGCGCCTCGGCGTCCCTTACCTCGGCGGCATACCGCTCGAGAAGGTGATCCGCGAGGAAGCCGATGCCGGCGCGCCTGTGGTGGTGTCCCGCCCAGACTCGGCCGGCGCGAAAGCGTTCCGCGACGTTGCTTCGGCGATCGCGGCGCGGGTGTCGGTGCAGAGCTTCCGGCAATTGCCGGTGATCAGCGTTCGCTAGACGGGACGGGGTATTCCGTCTCCAGCTCCCGCCTGACGTCCTGGATGAAAGCCGCCACCGCCGCGTCGTCGACTCCGCTCTTCGCAGTGCGAAGGCGCTCGGCCGCAACCCCAGCCGTGAAGCACGCGAGCGGGGCGAAGCGTCGCTCCTGGGTCCGGGCCGCCACGCGCGCCAACTCCAACAGTTCGAGCGCCAGCTCAGCGTCGAGGGAAGGGGCTTCGATTTCGACCGAACGACGCTTCCCTGCCGCAACCCACCGCTCACCAAGCTCGTCGAAGAATCGATTCATGCGTCAGCTATATCACGCCTCGCACCGAGGCGATTGGCGTGGAGCTCGAGGCGATCGCGCTCGAGCCCGGAAATGTCTTATGGTGCAATGAGACCAGTGGGCATCGCTCTCACCCGTCGGCTGGATGTGGACTTAGGCGGTTGCTCGTCGGCGCTCTGACCCCTGTGGTCTGAGATCCAGGCAAGACCTGCTCGGTCTCGCCGTATCGCGATATCGCAGTCCCTGAGCGCCCTGCGCTGCTTCATGGAGGTGCAAATCGATGAGCGTCACTGACGAGTTGATCCGCAACAACGAGAATTACGCCCGTTCGTTCAAGAAAGGCGACCTGGCGATGCCGCCGTCTAAGCGGGTCGCGGTACTTGCGTGCATGGATGCGCGCCTCGACACCCATAAGATCCTTGGACTCGAGGAAGGCGAAGCCCACGTCATTCGTAATGCCGGCGGGGTCGCCACGGATGATGCCATCAGATCGCTGGTCATCTCACAGCGGCTTCTCGGCACGCAAGAGATCATCCTCATCCACCACACCGACTGCGGCATGCTCACCTTCAAAGACGATGACGTCAAGGCGAAGATCGAATCCGAGGTCGGCATCCGGCCATCGTTTGCGCTGGAGGCGTTCGCCAGCCCGGAGGCCGACGTGAAGCAATCGATTGCGCGCATCGAAGCGAGCCCGTTCATTCCAAACAAGACAAGCGTTCGAGGCTTCGTCTACGACGTCAAGACAGGACGCCTCAACGAGGTTCGGGCTGCGGCGCGCACGCACTGACGTCGATTCCGACTTGGATATGAACCGGTATGCGCGAATGCAGTACCGGCGCTGCGGCCGCAGCGGGCTGAAGCTGCCGGCGATCTCGTTGGGCTTGTGGCAGAACTTCGGTGCCGACTCCCCGTTCGAGCGCCAGCGCGCGATCGTTCGCCGGGCGTTCGACCTGGGGATCACGCATTTCGATCTTGCCAACAACTACGGGCCGCCGCCAGGCTCGGCCGAGGAGAGCTTCGGCCGGATCCTATCGACGGACCTTGCCGGTCATCGCGATGAGCTCGTCATCTCGAGCAAGGCCGGCTATCTGATGTGGGCCGGCCCGTATGGCGAGTGGGGCTCGCGCAAGTACCTGCTGGCCAGCCTTGATGCGAGCCTGAAGCGCATGGGCCTGGACTATGTCGACATCTTCTACTCGCATCGCTTCGACCCCGAGACCCCGCTGGAAGAGACGATGGGGGCGCTCGCCACGGCTGTGCACCAGGGCAAAGCGCTGTATGCAGGCATCTCGTCGTACTCGGCGCGGCGAACGCCTGAGGCGGTCGAGCTCCTGCGGCGCATGGGAACGCCGCTGCTCATCCACCAGCCGTCGTACTCGATGCTCAACCGGTGGATCGAGCCGGATCTGCTCGATGTGCTTACGGAAGAGGGGATCGGCTGCATCGTGTTCTCCCCGCTGGCGCAGGGCCTGCTCACCGACAAGTACCTCGGAGGCGTGCCCGACGGCTCGCGCGCCAGCCATGCCGGGTCGATCTCGGCGAACATGCTGGCCGAAGAGAATCTCGCCAAGATTCGCGCCTTGAACGAGATCGCGAAGCGGCGAGGCCAGTCGCTGGCGCAGATGGCAGTGGCGTGGACGCTGCGCGACCCCGTGGTGACATCTGCGCTCGTGGGGGCGAGCAGCGTCGCACAGCTCGAGCAGAACGTGGCCGCCCTCGACAACCTCGAGTTCTCATCGCCGGAGCTCGAAGCGATCGACCGCTACGCGACCGAGGGCGGCATCAACATCTGGGCGGCCTCGAGCGAAACGTAGGGCTCGCGCCCGAAACTACGCCGGTTATGCTGCGCCAAGCTGTGGGGTTGACCGCTCGATCGCTCGCATTTGGGGTGCTCACCTTCCAGGCCCTGGCGTATCCCGAGCTGCGGGGCGACGCGCAGTTCGCGGAGAGCATCGGGCTCGACGCTGTCTGGCTGGCAGACCAGGCGGTTCCCGACCGCCTCTCGATCCTCGAGGCCTGGACCGCGCTCGCGGCGATTGCCGCCAACACGCATCGGATCACCATCGGCACGCTCGTCACCAACGCCGCGATGCGGAACCCGATGGTCCTGGCCAGGCAGGCGCTGACCGTAGACCATGTCTCGGAAGGCCGCCTAGTCGTCGGCATCGGCGCCGGCTACTACGAGGCCGACCATCGCTGGCTCGGGATCGCGTACCTCGACGCCGCCGGGCGCGTGCAGCGCCTGAGCGAGGTGGCCGAGGTGCTCGATCGAGCGCTGCGCGGGGAGCGCGTTACGTACACCGGCGCCCACGCTCGGCTGGACGATGCTCCCTCGCTGCAGCCATTCCAGCTGCCTCGACCACCCATCTGGATCGCCGTCCACGGGGCGAAATCACTCGGACTTGCCGCCCGACTGGCTGATGGTGCCGCCGCGGTCGGCGACGAAGGGACCGCCCTCGAGGAAACGCTGCCACGCTTCCGTGAACGGATGAAGCGTCTCGATCAGATGTGCGCCGACCAGGGCCGAGACGCCAGTTCAGTGCGCCGCTGCTATCTCGCCGGCTTCGCCGAGGAGTATCTGTTCTCGTCGTCTGATTCGACGGCGGACTTCATCGGGCGCTTTGCGGAAGCCGGCGCAACCGATTTCGTGTTCGGCCTCGCCAATCGAACCCAGCCGGCCTTCGAGGCGGGTGTGACCAGCGGCCAGTTCGCCACCCGGGACAAGCTGGAGAGGCTCGCCGCCGATGTGCTGCCGAGCTTCCGCTGACCCGTATTTACCCCGCATATATAAAGACGCGCGGACGGGACCCGATCACGCGCGCCTCCGCCCATCGCAGTCCTGGAAGCCTAAACCCGAGCTACCGGCAGGGTAGATTGGATTAATAGACCGACAGTCGGTCGGTTATAATTCGGCCATGGCTAGGACGCTCAATGCGGCGGTGCACATGGTGCGAAGGGAGGCCTTCATCGACGCCGCCCAGCGGCTCATGCAGGCCAAGGGCTATGAGCAGATGAGCGTCCAGGACGTGCTCGACGAGCTCGGCGCCTCCCGCGGCGCCTTCTACCACTACTTCGATTCGAAGGAGGCGCTGCTCGAGGCGGTCGTCGACCGGATGGTCGACGGCGGCATCGCAGCGGTGTCTCCCATCGTCGACGACCCCGATCTGTCGGCCCTACGCAAGTTCGAGGGAGTGTTCGCCGGCATCCAGGGCTTCAAGGCCGAGATCAAGCCGCTGATCCTGGCGATGATCGAGGTCTGGGTCTCGGACGACAACGCGCTCTTGAGGGAGAAGTTCCGCCGGACAGCGCTGATGCGGATGCTGCCCCTGCTGTCGGCGATCGTCAGGCAGGGCAACGAAGAGGGACTCTTCGAGACAGGTTCGCCCGACGACGTCGCGAGAGTCCTGTTGTGGCTCATGCACGGCTTCAGCGATCAGGCGACAGAACTCTTCGTGGCCCGCCAGGCGAACACGGTCGCGTTCGAGGACATCGAGCGTGTCGTGGCCGCCAACACCGGCGCATTCGAACGAATCCTGGGAATTCCTGCCGGGTCGTTGACGCTCATCGACGAACCGAACCTGCGGCTGTGGTTTGGGTGAGGACGTATTCATGAGGAGGAGAGCTCGATGACGAATCCGATCATCGAAATCAAGGGTCTGACCAAGAGCTACGGCGGCAAGCGAGGCATCGTCGATGTCTCGCTTGACGTGGCCGAGGGCGAGGTGTTCGGGTTCCTTGGTCCCAACGGCGCCGGGAAGACCACCACGATCCGCCTGCTGATGGCCCTGCTTCACGCGGACAGCGGGTCGGCGCGGATCGCGGGGCTCGACTGCTGGCGGCAGTCGGTGAAGATCAAGCGCCTCATCGGTTATGTGCCGGGCGAGCCTGCCCTCGACCCCAACCTGACCGGCGGGCAGATTCTCGACTACTTCGCGCACCTCCGCGGCGGCGTCGACCAGACCTACCTGAAGCAGCTGATCAAGCGGCTAGACCTCGACCCCAACCGGAAGTTCCGCCAGTACTCCACCGGCAACAAGCGAAAGGTGGTGCTGATCCAGGCCTTCATGCACCGGCCGCGCCTGTTGATCCTGGATGAGCCGACAAGCGGCCTGGACCCGCTGAACCAGCAGGAGTTCGACGGCATGGTGCGAGAGGCGCGGGACGAAGGGCACACGGTCTTTTTCTCTTCGCATGTCTTGAGCGAGGTCGAGAAGATCTGCACGCGCGTGGGCATCATTCGCGACGGCCGCCTCGTCAAGGTGGGCGGCATCGCGGACCTCAGGGACATCAAGCGCTACGAGATCACGATCTCCTTCGCGAACCCAGTGCCGGCCGGCGCGTTCGCGAAGCTTGATGGGGTCGTCGAGGTGGAGACGTTGAACAACGGATCGGCTGTCCGTCTCGCAATGCAGGGCGCGGCCGATGCGGTGATCAAGGCCGCGGCTCAGTATCCGGTCGTCTCATTGACCAGCTACGAGCCGAGCCTCGAGGACATCTTCCTTCGCTTCTATGAGAACGATGGGCGGGCGCCGAGGGAGGCCGCCGGTGTGGTTTAGCAGCATCTACCTCAAGACCCTGCGCGGCTTCCGCGTCCCGATCCTGGGCTGGGGCCTCGGATTGGGAGCCCTGATGGCCGTGGTCCTCACCGCGATTCCGACAGTGCTCGGCACACCCGAGGCTCGCGCCGCGGTCGTCGCCCTGGGCCCCTCCTTCGCCTGGTTCGCCGAGCCGATCAAGATCGACACCCCCGGCGGCTACGCCACGTGGAAGTACGGACTCACCATCCTGGTCGTGGCGATCTGGCCCATCCTTGCCGAGTCCGCGATGCTGCGGGGTGAGGAGGACCGGGGCTCGATGGACGTTCTTCTCTCGCTGCCTCGCGAGCGGGCACGCGTGGCCGTGGAGAAGGTCGCCGCGATGTGGACGGCGCTGCTCGTGATGGGATTGCTGGTGGGACTGCTCACGTTTGTCGGCGGTGCCAAATTGAGCTCGGAAATCAGTCTTGACGCGGCGATCTTGTTTGGCGTGAACCTCGCCTTGATAAGCGGCGTGTTCGGGGCCGTTGCGCTCCTGGTCTCACAGTTCACGCAGGAGCGACGCACGGCCGCGGGCGTGACGGCGGGATTGCTGCTCCTCTTCATCGTGCTCGACATGGTGCATAGGGTCGTCCCGAACACGGTGTGGCTGAGCCAGCTGTCGCCCATCTACTACTTCAACCTGAGCAAGCCGCTCGTGGCAGGCTACAGCGCCAACCCCGGCGCCATGCTCTTCTTGCTGACTCTGTCCCTGGTCCTGAGCGCGGCCGCCGTGTCGCTGTTCTTGCGTCGCGACATCGGCGGAGTCGTACCTGGGCCGCGCTTCCTACATTTCGGGCGCGCGAGCGGTCGAGCCCCGCGCGGGATCGTCCAGGGCGCCTGGTCGCTGCGGTCGATCTATGCGCGCGGCCTTGCGATGGTCGCGGTACCGACTGCCTGGTGGACTCTGGCCATCGCGGGGTTCGCCGGGTGGATGGTCGTGGTCGTCAAACAGACGGAGGCTCAGCTGAAAACGCTACTGGAAGGCTCGCAGGTGATGCGCGACTTCATCAACCTCGGGGGCGGCGACGTGGTCACCAACGCAGCCATCCTGAGCGCGCTCTTCATCTTCATGCCCGTGCTGTTGATGGCCTTTGCCGTCACACAGGCCAATCGGTGGTCCGCCGACGAGGACGACGGACGCCTGGAGGTGATCCTGTCCACTCCCCAGCCCCGCCTGCAGGTGCTGCTCGGCCGCTTTGCCGCGCTGAGCACCGCGACGGTTGTGATCTCCGTGGTGACCCTGGTCGTCACGGTGGTCGTCTCGTCCGCCACGGGCCTGACCCTCGATGTGGGCAACGTGGCCGCGGCCACGCTCTCGATGGTTCCGCTCGGGCTGCTGGTGGCGGCCATCGGCTATCTGCTCTCGGGGTGGCTGCGCACCGCCGTGGAGACCGGGCTTCTCAGCTTTCTTCTGGTGATCTGGTTCTTCATCAGCTTCATCGGCCCGGGTCTGAGCTGGCCGGACGCGGCGCTGCGGCTTTCCGCCTTCTACTACTACGGCACGCCGCTGCTGCACGGGCTGCCGGTCTTCGACACCCTGGTCGTGGTGGTGGCGGGCACACTGGCGCTGGCCCTTGCCTCGGTTCGGTTCATGCGCAAAGACATCGCGTCCTAGCTGCCCACGTCGGTTCGCCGGCCGGCGATACCCGAAGATAGTCGCGGGAATGACGCGGAATTGAGGTCGGGTTCGTTGATCGGGCTCGATGTGGGCACGAGCGGAGCTCGCGCGGTCGCGATCACCCTTGACGGCGAGGTGGTCGCCGCTGCCTCGGAGGAATACCCGCTGTCAACGCCGCGACCTGGATGGACCGAGCAGGATCCAGAAAGATGGTGGGACGCGAGCCAGGCCGTGCTCAACGGCGTCGTCTCACAGCTTCGCGAAGCGCCGCTCGGCCTTGGGCTCACCGGGCAGATGCACGGGTCCGTTTTCCTCGACAAGGCCGATCGGGTCATCCGGCCCGCGCTTCTGTGGAGCGACCAGCGGACGGCAAGTCAGTGCCAGGAGATCACAAAGAAGGTCGGCCCCAAACGCCTGGTCGAGATCACCGGCAACCCGGCCATCACGGGTTTCCAGGCGCCCAAGATCCTGTGGCTGCGCGAGGAGGAGCCGGAGGCCTACGCCCGCATCCGCCGTGTCCTCCTGCCCAAGGATTACGTCCGCCTTCGACTCACAGGTGAGTACGCCACCGACGTGTCTGACGCTTCCGGCACCCTCCTGCTCGATCTTCGAAGCCGTACGTGGTCTGACGACGTACTCGACGCACTCGAGATTCCGCGTGGCTGGTTGCCGTCAGTCTTCGAGAGCCCCCAGGCCTCCGGCGCGATCAGTGATGGCGGCGCGACGGCAACGGGGCTCCCGCCCGGCCTCACGGTCGCTGCCGGCGCCGGCGACAACGCCGCTGCAGCGGTCGGCAACGGCATCGTGCGCGAGGGCCTGCTGAGCTCGTCGATCGGCACCAGCGGAGTCGTCTTCGCGAGCAGCGACACCCCCCGAATCGACCCTCGGGGACGGCTTCATGCGTTCTGCCACGCAATCCCTGGCGGGTACCACCTGATGGGGGTCACCCTCGCGGCAGGCGGCTCGCTTCGATGGTGGCGCGATGCAAGCGGCAGCGGCCTCGATTACGAAGCCCTGGCCGCGCTGGCGGCGCAGGCGCCGGCGGGCTCGGAGGGGCTGGTCTTCTTGCCATACATAACGGGCGAGCGGACGCCCCACATGGACGCCCAGGCGAGGGGAGCATTCGTCGGCCTGACCGTCCGACATTCCCTCCCGCACCTCACGCGAGCGGTGATGGAGGGCGCGGTTTTCAGCCTCAAGGACTGTGTGGACCTGATGTCCGGCACGGGGATGCAGGTGACCGAGGTGAGGGTGACCGGGGGCGGAGCCCGCAGCCACCTCTGGCGGCAGCTGCAAGCGGACATCTTCGGGCTCCCGGTTCACCGCACGCGAATCGAGGAGGGACCCGCGTTTGGGGCCGCGCTGCTCGCGGGCGTCGCCGCCGGCGTGTATGCGGACGTGTTCCAGGCCGCCGGGCTCATCCAGCTCGACGCTGAGGTCAACCACCCGGATCCGGCCCTAACAGCGCTGTACCGGCGGTATCACAAGGCCTACAAGGATCTGTACTCGGCGACCGCGCCCATCATGCATCGCCTGTCGGAGCTGGGCTCGACAGCACCGTAAACGCGCGCTCTAAACTCACGAAATCGCATAAAGGATTGACTTTCACAGAGCCCAGTCCTCAGTATTGTGGCGCCTCATTATGAGTAAACCTGCTTTGAGGACCCACGCGGCCCCGACCTGGGGAGACCTGCAGGCGGACGACTCGGGCCGCATCTACGACGCGGCGATGCGGCGCGCCATCAAGGAGATGGACGGCGGCCCGATGGAGGTTCTCGAGGCATTGGGGGCGTTGAGGCTGGCGGCCAAGCAGCTGCACGATTCGATGGAGCAGTTCGCGGACGGCTACGGCCTCTCGGAAAGTCGACTGCGCGTGCTCACGCGGCTGTACCACAGCCCTGATCACCGGCTGCCCCTGGGCGTGATTGCCGAGGGCCTGAGCGTGACGCCGCGAACGATCACCGACATCATCGACGTCCTCGAACGAGACGGGCTGATCAAGCGGGTGCCCGACGCCGGCGACCGCCGTTCGGTGCTCGCGGCTCTCACCGAGGCCGGTGTCGAACGAATCCGGGCCATACGCCGGCACGCGACGGAAAAGCAGGCCGCCGTCGCCACTGGCTTCACCGGCGAGCAGCTGGTGCAGCTCCGCCATCTGTGCCTGCTGCTCGTTCGCAACCTCGGCCGGGACCAGGTCGCCTAGATCACGTGGCCTTCGTAACCCGCCTCTCGCTGCGCCTCGGAGTCGTCGTCCTGCTCGGCGTGGTGCTGCTTTTCGGGACCGGCATCTTCGCAGCGACCCAGGTCCAGCAGGACCTGCTGCCCGACATTTCCGTGCCCGCGGTAATCGTCATCACGCCATACCCGGGCGCCTCGCCGGAGATCGTCGACGCGCAGGTCAGCGTGCCCGTCGCCAACGCCATGCAGGGGGTGAATGGGGCGAACACCGTGCAGTCGACCTCGAGCCAGGGGGCCTCCCTGGTGATAGTTCTGTTCAGGGACGGCGTCGATCTCAAGTCGGCCGAGCAAGACGTCAACAGCGCCCTGGCCAGGATCCGCGGGCTGCTGCCGCCCCAAGCGCTCGCTTCGACGGTCCAGACCTTTTCCACCAACAGCCTGCCGATTCTCGAGTACGCCATCTCCGCGGGCGAGCCACTGGGCGACCTGGCCGGTCAGCTGCGAGCCCAGGCCCTGCCCAAGCTGAAAGGACTGGCAGGCGTCTCGTCGGTCGTCATCACCGGCGCACCTACCGATGAGGTCGACGTCACCCTCGATCCGAAGAAGCTGGCGGCGTACGGCGTCACCGTCAGCCAGGTGGCCGCGTCGCTGCAGCAGGCCAGCATCGTGCAGTCGATTGGCTCTCTCAAGCAGGGCTCGGCCACGATTCCCCTCCAGGTCGCGGGCTCGTTGACGAGCCTCGACCAGATCGGAAAGATCACGGTCACTCCGGCGGTCAGCACAGCAAAGACTGGCAAGCCGGCGGCCCCCGTCAGGATCGATCAGCTGGGCACGGTGCAGGTCGTCTCCGTGCCGGCCGACACGATCACGCGTACCAACGGCCAGCTGAGCATCGGCCTGCGGATCATCAAGGGACCGAACGCCAACACCGTGACGGTTGCCAACGAGGTCTGGGCGGCGCTGCCGGGCATCGAGTCCGCAATCGGCCACAGCATCCACATGCAGCCGATCCAGGACCAGGCGACGCCTATCACCCAGGCCATTGGCGACATCCTCCGCGAAGGACTCCTCGGCGCCATCTTCGCGGTGCTCGTCATCTTCGTATTTCTTCGCAGCGCGCGCGCGACGCTGGTCGCCGCCATCTCGATTCCGCTGTCGTTGCTGGTGGCGGTGATCGTGCTGTGGTGGCAGGGCATCACCCTCAACATCCTCACGCTGGGCGGGATGATGGTCGCGATCGGACGCGTGGTCGACGACTCGATCGTCGTGCTCGAGAACATCAGCCGGCACGTCAGCGAAGGGGAGCGGCCGCTCGTCGCCGCATATACAGGAGCACGCGAGATCATCACGGCGGTCTCGTCTTCCACGCTGACGACGGTCGGCGTCTTTCTTCCGATCGCGTTCCTGACCGGCATCGCCGGCAGCTTCTTCCGGCCGTTCGCGCTTACGGTTGTGGTCGCGCTGCTGGCCTCGCTGGTGGTCGCGGTGACGGTGGTGCCGCTGCTTGCCTCGCGTCTATTGCCGGCGATTCGAGCCGAAGGAGTCGAGCGGCGGCTGCGCTGGAGCTGGACGCAGCAGATCTACGTGCCGGTGATCCGGTGGGCGACCGCACACCGGCTGCTGACGCTGGGTGCGGCAGCCGCCTTCTTCGTAGCGTCGATGGCCCTCATCCCGCTGCTGCGCATCAACCTGCTCGATCAATCGTCCAGCCCCACCTTCCCGATCAGCATCACGATGCCGGAGAACTCCACCCTTCTCCAGACGGATGCCGAGACGCAGAAGGTCGAAGCCCTTATCGCCGGCGTTCCCGGCATCACGGCATACCAGGCGACGGTGGGCGGGCAAAGCGATCCTTTCGCACCGCCGGGCACGGTGCCCGCCGATCCAACCCAGGCGGCGATTCTGGTGCTCGTTCAGAACGGCCAGTACGACAGCGCGGTCGCGGGGGTGAAACGCGCGCTGGCCGGATACCAGGGCTCGGCCAGGCTGCAGGTTGGGCAGGCCCAGAACAGCTCCAATGCGACCAGCAGCCAGATGCAGGTCGACGTTCGCGCGGCGGACGCGGGGACGCTGCGGGTCGCCAACGACAACGTCCTGGCCGCGCTCGCGAAGGTCCCGGGCCTCGCCGAGCTCAAGTCGAACCTCGTCGCATCCAAACCGCAGTACCAGCTGGTTCCGACCGACAAGCTGGCCGCGTCCGGCCTGAACATCCAGACGCTCGCGGCGCTGGTCGCCCAGCAGATCAACGGCCAGGTGGCCGCGCAGGCCAACCTGCCGCAGGGCACGATGCTTGTGCGCGTCCAGCTGCCACCGGGAACCGCGGACACCGCCGCGACCCTGTCCGCGTTGCCGATTCCGACTGCGATCGGCGTTGTGCCCCTGTCGACCCTGGCGACGATTCAGGAGGTCAGCGGGCCGCAAACGGTCAACCGCGTCAACGGCGACCGCGACGCCACGATCACCGGAACCATCACGGCGAACGACACGCGCGCAGTCCAGACCAATGTCAGCAACGCGTTGGCCGCCGTCTCACTTCCATCGGGCGCATCCCTGTCGACCGGCGGAGTCTTTGCGCAGCTTTCGACCGTGCTCACGCAGTTTGCCCTGGCGCTTCTGGCCGCGATCGGATTGGTGTACCTGATCATGGTCGCGACCTTCCGCTCGTTGCTGAAGCCACTGGTGCTGCTGGTCTCGATTCCGTTTGCAGCCACGGGCGCGATCATCGCGCTGGTCGTGACCAACACGTCGCTATCACTCCCGGGCCTGATCGGAATCCTGATGCTGACCGGCATCGTGGTCACCAACGCCATCGTTCTTCTCGACCTCGTCGAGCAGTATCGCGACCGCGGCCTGAACCTGCACGACGCCATCATCGAAGGCGGTCGCCATCGGCTCCGCCCGATCCTGATGACCGCCTTCGCCACCATGCTGGCCCTGGTCCCGCTGGCGGTCCTGGGTGGTGCCGGGGGCATCGGCGGCGCATTCATCAGCCGGCCGCTGGCCATCGTGGTGATCGGAGGCCTGTTCACGAGCACTCTGCTGACTCTGGTTCTGGTTCCAGTCCTTTATTCGCTGGCCTCCCGTTTCGCCAGCCGGCGCTCGACCCGAGATCTGGATGAGCTGCTGAACGCGGCCGAGGATCGTCGCTTCAAGCCACTCGGGCATCGCTCAACCGGCCGGTTCGAGGCGGTCACCGCCGGCGACTACGCCTTCAGCTTTACGCTGGAACCGGAACCTGGACGACTTGGCGACCGGAAGGTCCTGGAGGTCATGACTCAAAACGGACTGTCTGTCGAGCCGGTGGCAGGGACGCCGAAGATGCGGATCGGCGTCCGGGCAGTGCAAGCCACCTCGCCCTCTGAAGCGTCGGAAAAGGCACGTGATCGCGTCCGTGGGCTCGTGCCCGCCAGCGGATACCGGCTCTCCGAACCCGAGCCGATTCGCGCGGACGGCTCGAACTAAGGCTCGATGAGCACAGTTACGATCGCGGCCACATACGGTGCCGGAGGGAGCATTGTCGGCCCTGCGGTTGCGAAGCGCCTGGAACTGCCCTTCGTGGACCGGGCGATCCCCGCTGCGCTGGCAGCCAAGATTCATGAGCCGCTGGTGTCGGCTCTGGCGGACGATTCTGAACGGGGCAGCTCCGTGGGCCGGCTCCTGCGCAGCGCTCTCAGCTACAGCGGGCTCTTCGCGGGCGTGCCGGTGCCCGACGACGAGCTGGGTGTGCTGCCGGACATCGCACAGACCGAGATCGCGATCCGGTGCCTGGCCGATGCCGGCGGGGCGGTGATCCTCGGTCGCGCCGGTGTGTTCGTCTTGAAGGCCAGACCGGATGTGTTTCACGTCCGGTTGGATGGAGAGGTCGAAGCCAGGCGGCGTGCCGCGATGTCACACGAAGGGCTCGATTACAAGACGGCGGCGAGGCAACAGGTCGATTCGGACCAGGCCCGGCGCGCCTACGTCTCACATTTCTATCCCAGGGCGGGCGCGTGGGAGGATCCACGGCACTATCACATGCTGCTGGACAGCACCGCGATCTCACTGGACACCTGCGTCGAACTCATCACGCGTGCGGCCGAGGACGTGTTCGCGAAATCCGCCGCCACTCAGACGACGACGGGGGAGTAGACCTTGGCCACGACCGAAGAACGACCCCTGCCGCCTGTAGAGAGGTCTGGGCCGACCGTAGCGGCCCCGTCGTTGATGTCGCTGCCGCCGCGACGAAAGCTGGCGATATTGGGCGCAATCCTGCTGACCATGTTCCTGGCGTCCCTCGACCAGACGGTGGTCGGCACCGCCCTGCCGCGAATCGTGACCGACCTGAACGGCGCGAGCCTCTACGCCTGGGTGGTCAGCTCGTACCTCTTGTCGTCGACCGTGACCGTCCCCATCTACGGAAAGTTCTCGGACGTGTTCGGCCGGAAGGTGATGCTGATCATCGGCGTTTGCCTGTTTCTCGCCGGTTCATGGCTGTCGGGCGCCTCGCAGGACATGGCCGAGCTGGTCGCATTCCGCGCCGTCCAGGGCCTTGGCGCGGGAGCTCTCTTCCCGATCGTCATGGCGATCATCGGCGACCTTTACAGCCCTCGCGAGCGTGGTCGGTTCCAGGGCCTGTTCGGCGCCGTGTTCGCCCTCAGCTTCATCGTCGGGCCGTTCATCGGTGGCTGGATAACCGACAACATCAGCTGGCATTGGGTCTTCTACGTGAACGTCCCGTTTGGGATCGCATCGCTTGTGGTGCTGGCCACGGTGCTGCCCAGCGCGGGCCATGCGAAAGCATCGATTCGCGATCTCGACTACCTGGGGATCGTGCTGTTCACGGCCGGCGTGGTGCCGTTCATGCTCGGGCTCACCAACAAAGGCAATGTGAACAGCTCGGGTCAGCTGGCCAGCTGGACCGATCCCGACGTGGGCGGACTCATCGCCATCGGCCTGGTGATCCTGGTCGTCTTCTTGATCGCGGAGTCGAGGGCGAAGGAACCGATCATCCCGCTGGACCTCTTCAAGGAGCGGGATTACGCGGTCAGCATGGCCGCGGTGTTCGCCTTCGGAATCGCCATGTTCGCGGCCGTCATCTTCATGCCCCGCTTCTATCAGACCGTCCGCGGCATCAGCGCCACCGCGTCGGGTTACTACATCTGGCCGCTGCTCGTGGGCCTGATGGGCGGAAGCATAGGCACCGGGCTTCTGATCAGCCGGCTCGGCCGGTACAAATGGCTGATGACAGGTGGAGCGGTACTGATGCTGATCGGGGGCTTCTTGATGACGCACCTCACGGCCGGCGTTTCCGACTGGGAGCTCTGGACGTGGATGCTCATTCTTGGTCTCGGGATCGGACCGGCGATGGCGGGCTTCACAGTGGTGGTCCAGAACTCGGTGCCCCCCAGCCGGCTCGGCGTCGCCACGAGCACACTCACCTTCCTGCGTCAGATCGGCGCCTCGGTCGGATTGGCCGCGGCGGGCACCATCTTCTCGTCCTCGTTTGCGAGCCGGTTGCCCAACACGCTCGCCGAAGCGGGCGTGCCACAGCCCGTCATCCCTCAGATCGTCAGGCTGTCCGGTGCGCTCCAGAACGTCGGCAACGGCCGCGCCCTGCTCGAGCACATCCTGGCCGGGCCACAGCAGGCGCTGATTCCCAAGGTGATCGCCGCCGCCAACAACGCGTTGGCGCTGTCAATCGGTGATCTCTTCTGGATCACGATCGTGTCCGGGGTCTTCGGGCTGGCGTGCACCTTGCTGCTTCGCGACAGACCGCTGCGCAGCGCTGCCGAGCTGCGGTCTGGGTCGCTGGCCTCCGACAACGGCGGTGTGGCCGATGGCGCCGAGCCAGTCGCCCCAGAGTTCGCCTAGCCACGTTTCGCGAACCCAAAGCTCGAACGATCGACGCGACTTCCGGATTGGAATGAGGCACCGCCGTCTGCAGTCGCCGCCGGCACTCGTCCGGACCAAGCTGCGTAGCCATCGATCCCTCCTTCCCGATGAGCACAGCGCGAGAGGTCACCTCGCGCGCGTCTCCTTACATGTGCCCGCGGTGGAGTTACCCTTGTCATCCGACCCGTAAGGCGGTCAACCCAGGAGGTGGGGCATGGTTAAGAAGATCCTGCTTGCCGAGAGCGACATCCCCGAGCGCTGGTATAACATCCTGCCCGACCTTCCGGCACCCCCGGCTCCATACCTCCATCCCGCAACGCTGCAGCCTATGGGCCCGGCCGACCTCGCGCCGATATTCCCTCAGGCGATCATCGCCCAGGAGGTCTCAGCCGAGCCCTGGATCGAGATCCCGGAGGAGGTGCGGGACATCTATCGCATCTGGCGGCCGAGCCCTCTTTACAGGGCTGATCGGCTCGAGAAAGCCCTCGATACACCGGCGCACATCTACTTCAAGTACGAGGGCGTTTCCCCCGCGGGCTCGCACAAGCCGAACACCGCGGTCCCGCAGGCGTACTACAACGCCAAGGAGGGGGTCAAGCGGCTCACGACCGAGACCGGGGCAGGCCAGTGGGGTTCCGCGCTGGCGTTCGCCGGAGCCCTGTTCGGCCTCGAGGTCACGGTGTACATGGTCAAGATCTCGTACGAGCAGAAGCCTTATCGCCGGGCGATGATGGAGACCTGGGGAGCGACCGTTTTTGCCTCCCCGACCAACCTCACAAATGCAGGACGCGGGATTCTCGCGGCCGACCCCGACTCGCCGGGAAGCCTCGGCATCGCAATCTCGGAAGCGGTCGAAGATGCGGCCACCCACGACGACACCAAGTACTCGCTGGGATCCGTGGTCAACCACGTCCTTCTCCACCAAACAGTCATCGGTCTCGAGGCCAAGAAACAGATGGAGATGGCCGGCGCCTACCCCGACGTGGTCATCGGATGCGTCGGCGGCGGATCCAACTTCGCCGGCCTGACATATCCGTTCATCGGCGACAAGCTGAAAGGCCGCCACGCGGCGACGCGTTTCGTGGCCGCCGAGCCAGCCGCATGCCCAACGCTGACTCGAGGCGTTTACGCATACGACTTCGGCGACGCTGTCGGCCTGGGTCCCGTGGTGAAGATGTTCACGCTCGGCCATGGCTTCGTGCCCGACCGGATCCACTCGGGCGGCCTCCGCTACCACGGCGACGCTCCCTCGCTATGTCTTCTCGTCGACAAGGGCGTGGTCCAGGCGCGCGCTTACAAGCAGAAGGAGTGCTTCGCCGAGGCTGTTCGATTCGCTCGCGCCGAGGGTTTTCTGCCAGCGCCCGAAGCCGCGCACGCGCTGCGCGCCGTGGCCGAGGAGGCGGCTGCGGCGCGGGAGGCAGGCGAAGCGAGGACCATTCTCTTCGGCCTGTCCGGCCACGGCCATTTCGACATGTCGGCGTACGACGCCTACTTCGCCGGCAAGCTCGAAGACGTCGAGCTGTCCCAGTCGAGGATCGACGCGGCCATCGAAGAGCTTCCCCGAGTCCCCGCGATGCCGTGATCTAGCCGGTCAGGGTTCGGATCGGAGTCGGTCGAGCACCTGCTTGAACACGTCGTACGGCTGCGCGCCCACCAGGAGATAGCGGCGGTCGAAGATGTGCGCGGGGATCGCATTGATTCCGACCGACTCGGCCTCGTGCCGGCTCTCATCGATCAGGGTTTCATAACGTCCCTGCGTGATCGCCTCCCTCAGCTCGTCGCCGTCGAGGCCGATGCCGGCGCCAATCCGGACCAGGTCATCGACGTCCTCAAGCTTGGCGGTGCGCTCCCAGTGCGCCTTGAACAGCGCGTGGTGCATCTCGTCGAACCGGCCTTGCTCGCGTGCGAACTCGGCGGCGCCAAGCGCTCGCCGCGAGTTGATGATGACGTCGCGCGACTCCATGCTCAGGCCGACCTCGGCCGAAACCGTACGCAGGTGGTCCTGTGCCTGCGCGAATCTGGCCTTCCCGAAGTATGCCTCGCGCGGTATTCCTTCGGGCGGAGCTTCTGGGTGCAGCTCGAACGGCACCCAGGACACGCGCACAAGGCCTTCGCTCTCCAGCTGTTCGACTCTGACCGAGTCGATGTAGCACCAGGGTCAGACGTAATCGGAGAAGACGATCAGCTCGACCGGCTTGGTCTCCTGCATTCGTTGCGACTCAGTGTGACACCCGGCTGCCCCTCGTCCGGATTAGATGAGCTCTCCGTCCTCCGGGACGACGCTCGCGTCGTCGAGCGCGAGCTCTTCGACGAGGATGAGCAGATTGGCCAGGGCGGGCGAATGATCGTCGCTGCGGTAAGCCAGCGCGAGCTCGACGAGGGGCGCAGGCGACATGGGCCTGTAGGCGATTCCATCCGCCGGCTGCATGCCCGCGTACCGGCGTATGACCAGAATTACTGCGGTCCCTGGCCTGGCCACGGTCTCGATGGCGATGTCGGTGGGATCCTCGGAAACGATGTTCAGCTCCGCGCCGGTGTGCTTCACCAGCCAGCGCCGGAGCGCGCCTATCAGATCCGGGTTGAAGGCCGCAGGCGGCAGACCCAGCGGCTCACCGCGAAGGGACTCGACGGGCACACGATCCATCTGCGCCAGGTGATGATCGGATCGCATGGCCACGGCTACCTCTTCACGACGGATCGTTCGCGCCGATATGCCGTCGGGCCGGGCGCTGGGCATCAGCGCAAACGCAGCGTCGGCGGTGTGGCTCTGCACGAGCTGCAGGTTGGGGCCGGACGATCCCGACATGGTCTCAACGTCGACCCCAGGGAATCGCCTGCGATACTCCGCGATGACGGAGCCCGCAGTCGATACATCGCCCGATGCCTGGTACGCGAGGCGCAGCTGTCCCGCGAGCCCGGACGAGTAGGCCTTGAGGTCATGCAGCGCCTGGTCCTCTGCCTCGACCAGTCTCCGGGCGTGCGGCAGCAGCACGATCCCGGCTGGGGCCAGACGCACCTCCCTGGCGTTTCGTTCGAGCAGCTGAAGGCCAACTTCGCGTTCGAGGGACTGGATGCGCTGCGTGAGAGCGGGCTGGGTCAGATGCAGGCGGACGGCCGCGTGTCCGAAATGGCCTAGGGTGGCGATTTCTACGAATGCCCTGAGCTGCCGGAGTTCCACGTGCCGGTCGATTATTGCGACCGGAGTCCTGCCTAGCTCAATCGGCTTGTTATTGGTCGATCAGGTGTCAGTTTTTGGCGCGCGCAAACCGCTCGGCCAGCTTGCCCAGCTGCGAGACGAGCTCGGGGGGCTCGTCGACGGAGAACTCCGCATCGAGCAATCCCAGGTACAGGGCGAGCATCTCGATGGAGTTGGAGCGGGCATGCACCAGGCATGAGCTGTCATTGATGGGTTCGACAACGACCTCGCGCGGCACGCGCTCGGCAATAAGGGCGGCAGGCGCATGCACGGTCACCCGAGCCTCGTACTTCATCGGCGCGGAGCGGACGCTCCGCATCACATACGCGGCGATGTCTTCAGCGGGCGGCTCGCGAGGCGTGAAATGTGGACCGCCGGAATGCGTGGTCGCCAGGCGGTCGACGCGAAACGTGCGCCACGCGTGGCGGCCTCTGTCCCAGGCCACCAGGTACCAGCGCCTGCCCAGATGGACCAATCGAAACGGCTCGACCGATCGCGTCGTTTCGGTGCCGTCGTGCTTGCGGTAGTCGATCGCCAGCACCTCATGGTCGCGGCACGCGGCGGCTATCACGGCAAGCAGGTGCGCGTCGACCGTCGGGCCGGATGTCGGGATGGCGACCGTATATGCCTGCAGCGCGTTCACTCGCCGCCGCAGCCTCGCGGGGAGCACCTGCTCGAGCTTCACCAGCGCCCGGACTGAGGTTTCCTCGATCCCCGTGACGCCGCCGCCCGCAGAGGATCTCAGGGACACAGCGACCGCGACTGCCTCTTCGTCGTCGAGGAGGAGCGGGGGCAGCGCCGCGCCGGATCCAAGGCGATAGCCGCCGGCCACGCCAGGGGTCGCTTCGACCGGGTAGCCGAGCGCACGGAGCCTGGTGACGTCGTTGCGCACGGTTCGCTTGCTCACCTCGAGACGCTCCGCCAATTGCGCGCCGGACCACTCCCGCCGTGTCTCGAGAAGGGTCAGAACCCGGAGGAGGCGGGCCGATGTGTTCAGCATCCTGGTTTCGATCCTGAATCTTATTGCGGAACGAAACTTGCCGCAATGACAGATAGCCTCCTGCGTGTATTCGGAAGGAAAACTGAGGAGGTTGGTCATGACTCGAAGCTCGTCCCCGACCCAGGTGGTGCTGGCCACCGTGGGCGTGGCCCTCGCGCTCCTGCTGGCCGCGCTCGACCAGACGATCGTGGGCGTGGCGATGCCGCGAATCGTCGCGCAGCTGCACGGCTTGAGCTACTACGCGTGGGTGACCACGGCCTACCTGATCACGTCGACGGCCCTCGTGCCGGTGGCCGGGAAGCTTGGCGACATGTTCGGCCGCAAGCCATTTCTTCTCGTTGGCATGATCGGTTTCATCGCCGCGTCGGCTCTGTGCGGCATCTCTCAGAACATGGTCGAGCTCGTACTCTTCAGGGGCCTGCAGGGAGCTTTCGGCGGCGTGCTGTTCGCATCGACCTTCGCGGTACTCGCCGACGTGTTCCCGCCCGCGCAGCGGGCTCGCATGAGCGGACTCTTCGGAGCGGTCTTCGGGCTTTCGTCGGTGGTGGGGCCCACGCTCGGAGGCTTCTTGACGGACGGCCCCGGCTGGCGCTGGGTCTTCTACGTCAACGTGCCGCTCGGCGTCGCGGCCGCGCTCCTTGTCGCCACGCAGCTTCCGTACGTGCGCTCGAGCGCGCGCCTGCGCGACATCGACTGGCTGGGCACGGGCCTGCTCTTCGCCGGCCTCACGCCGCTGCTGATCGCGCTGTCGATGACTCGTGACCACGCATGGCTCTCGACGCAGGTGATGGGACTGCTCACGCTGGCGGCCGTGGCCCTCGTCGCCTTCTATCTGATCGAGCGCCGCGTGGAGCACCCGGTCGTTCCTTTCCAGCTGTTCAAGCTGAACGTCTTCGCGGTGCCTGCCGTGATCTCGTTCTTCAGCGGGATCGGCGATCGCGGGCCTGATCCTGCTCACTCGAATTGGTCCCGGGTCCAGTCCCCTCGAGGTCACCCGCGACATCATCATCATCGGCGCTGGTCTCGGTGTGACGTTCCCGCTCACCCTGGTCGTGATCCAGGCGGGTTTGCCGCACCAGCTCATCGGGGTGGGCACGAGCCAGCTCACCTTCTGGAGAAGCCTAGGCGGGACGCTCGGAACCGCCATCCTCGGTTCGATCCTGACCAACCGGCTGCCGGTGCCGTTCAGCCGGCTTGGTCTCGCCGGCTCGCTCCATGATCTGTTCCTG